>Ga0307478_10002236_pt1 | contig 15520 bp, 10 predicted proteins | sample atmos_gasesECM4C_2_FD_203713 | JGI IMG/M metagenome (GOLD analysis project Ga0307478, IMG submission 203713) | Hardwood forest soil microbial communities from Morgan-Monroe State Forest, Indiana, United States - atmos_gasesECM4C_05 | ecosystem: Environmental > Terrestrial > Soil > Temperate...
GATATAGCTTTCCAAAAGCATGAGGTATGCATATACTCACCGATGTTATTTTAGGCTATTAATAACTTACAGATGCTATATATGTGTGCCCGAGGTGATTGTTGTCAACTAAGAATGTAAGCACGACATAACACCTAGTCAATGGTACTTAAGTACTTGACGTATATATATATGTGCGCATCGTCGAGGTACGCGCTATCCCGCCATTCTGAGAGTCGATCCTTGTCTGGAGAACAGGCAAAACTGAAATGCAACCCCAGATCTTTTGTGCTTATCGTCCCAAATCACCGTTCCCTTGGCGATCATCAACGGGCGGGGCTCGATATCGCAAAGACCACCTCACAGTCTCACCGACCAGCATGGGGCGAGGTGTCCGAACAGCCATTCCTTCGGTGCTAACGTTGATCGTCTTGCACTGAAACTCCGCGCCCGCACTGGTCCGGACCGAAACGGGCAATTCAACCGCCAGCCGGAAATACCGCCGGCGATCCTGAAGCATGAGGCCATAGCTTGCCCGCAGTACACGTGCAATCTGCGACGTGACCAGCGGTCGCTCTACGACGAAACGAGCTCCATGCGCAGCCACTCGCTTCTTGGCAATCGCAAGCACGACGGCGCTTCGATTCGCTCGGCCTTGGCGAAGGTGTTGGACGAAGGGGATACGCTCAAGAATCCAATCCAAGTCGACAGCGACGTCCTCGAACTTGGCCTGAAGAAAGCGCTCGCAAGCGGAGGCGTGGTCCGCACACCTGTCAAACCAATTGGGAATCGAAAAGAAAACTTTCGGCAGCCCCCTGCCCCGCTGCTAGGGATCCGTAGACCACCCGGACCGCGAAGTCTCGCTGGGCGTAATAGAGCGAAAATAAAGTTCTTCTCAATAATTAGGCTTTTAATTAGGCCTTTCCAGGTACTGGATTCTCCAAATTACTAGCCATGCTCTTACGTTCCATCGCCTTCGAGAACCGCCTTGAACGGGCAACCGCCCACGTCTAGCCCGGCCTTGCGCACGCCCGGAGCGAGCGGAGTAAACGTAACCTGGATCTGGCAACTCAGACCGGGAAAAAGGACGAAAGGGCAATTGTTGGTTTGAGAAAAGTCGCTGGCATCGGCTCCGTAGAGTCGAATGCCATTAATTGGAATGTCGCCACTGGACGCCCCATTCTTCACAGTCACCGTTTGTGGCTGGCTACTCTGGCCGACCTGGACCTTCCCGAAATTGAGGAGCGGCGGAGTCAGCAGATAGGCACTACCGAGCCCCTGGAGCGGAACTAATTGCGGCGAAGCCGTGGCATTGTCGGTGATGGCAACGGAGGCCCATTCATTGAAGGGCTGACTAGGAGTGAAGGAGACTGCGACGGTGCATTGCTGTCCCGGATTGAGGCCGGAGTCGCAATTATTCTTCTGGTTGTAGTCGGCGGGGTACGCACCGGTCATCGCAATACTGCTGATGTTGAGCCGGGCTGTGCCCTCATTGGTTACGACTACGTTTTGAAGCTGGCTGTTGGTGCCGATCGATTGCACCGGGAATAGCAGCGATCCCGGAAGAGCTTGCACCCAGGTCTGCAGGTAGGAGCCGATGCTGGCGTAGTATTCGCCATTGAGCAATTCGCCGCCGTATTGACCGATCGCGAGATCCATGTGTCCGTCATTATTAAAGTCGCCGCCGGCGGCTGAGAACACGGGATAAAACTGTCCGAGGAAGTTAAGTTGCTGCTGGAAAGTACCGTCGCCGTTGCCCAGGTACATGGAGGCTGAATAGTTGATTGAAAGGCTCTGAAATCCGCCGGTACAGCCGAGGTCCAGCTTACCGTCGTTGTTAAAGTCTGCGACCACGGAACAAAACGAGCCGTAAAGGATGGGATAATCCACTTCGGGCTGGAAAGTACCGTCACCGTTGCTCAGGATCACGGCGAGATAATCGTTCTCGCTGATAGCCATATCAAGGTTGCCGTCGCCGTTGAAATCCGCGATGGCGAAAGTGTTGGGGGTCCCGTAACTCCCATAGGAGACGATGGCCGCGGGCTGGAAAGTTCCGTCGCCGTTACCGAACAGAATCGAAATGTTTGATCCGCCGGCAACGGCGATGTCCAGCTTCCCATCCTTATTAAAATCGCCGACCGCAACGGCGTAAGAACGGCCGACACCGCCCTCGTACTGCACCACAGGCTGCAAGGTTCCATCGCCATTGCCGAGTAGGACGGAAACGTACGAGGATGCCTGGCCTTGGGCGACGGCGATGTCAAGGTTGCCGTCTCCGTTGAAGTCGGCGACGACGGGCGAAGTTGGTAGGCTGACATAATTGCCAAGGTACACAGGGGTTCCCGGTCGGAATGACCCGTTGCCCTCTCCCAACATGATGCAAACATTTCCGTTGACCAAGTCGAGGGCAGCGACGTCCGGATTGCCGTCGTTGTTGAAGTCGCCGATCATGACCGCTCCGTCCTGGCAATCGCTGTTGCTTAACAGGCCTGTCTGAAAGGTTCCGTCTCCATTTCCCAGGAATGTAATGATTCCGCCGGGGGAGAATGGATTGTCGAAAAGATTCTCCACGATATCGATCTTGCCGTCGTTATTGACATCAGCACTCGCGATCAGCGCGCTGGTCGATAAGTCTTCTGCTGGGTCGGTCGCGTACACCTTGCTGGTCAGGGCAATCGGAGATACAACTGGAGCGATTGGGAAGTACACCACGTTTGACGGGCCGCCACCAGGGCCGGGATTAACCACCGTCACTTTGGCGGTTGAGGGTGAAACGATGTCGGAAGCTAAAATGGCCGCATTCAGCTGAGAAGAACTGACAAAGCCAGTCGCGCGCGGAGCGCCATTCCAATTTACGGTCGCGCCTGGAACGAAGCCTGTGCCATTCACCGTGAGGGTGAACGCGACTACGCTCGGAGCGGTACTGGGGCCCGGCGCAATGCTCGCGGGAATCAATGGCTGATTGACGAGCGGGATGGCGTGTCGCTGCGCGAACAGAAAGCAACTACAGAACAGAATAAGGACAAGGGAAGCGAAAGAACGAGGCATAGAAGACTCCAGTTTGAACGGCCAGAAGCTCGACGGAATTCTTCAGCATAGCCTACATTCAGACTGACGATTTGGGTAGAGAGAAGAAAGTCCACTCGATCTTATGGCGATGGCCATCAAACTCCCAGGCATTGTCAGTCTTCGCTTGGTTGAAAGACAAACCCATGACAGACGTGTCACGCGGACTCTCACGATTGATCTCGCGCCTTCTTGTCGCCATTGGCATTGTTGTTCTCGTTCACGACGGAGGTTTTTAGTCTGCCGCCAGCCATTCCCTGCTCGCTGCGTTGCCGGAGCGGGAGGGGCCGTCGTCACTGTTCCTGGTAGCCCTGGACCACCGCCTGCCCCAACCATGTCAACGGGTGTCGGCTGCCTGAATTACACCCCCACCACTGGAACGGCGATTACGCTTGACTATGCTCTGAGTACGGCTGGAGGGCAGAGCACCTCGTCCGTACACGGTCTCAGAAATATCGAACTCGTTAACCATCAATGCATCACGACACTAGGATGCAGCGCCAATTCGGCGACCATCGGGATTGATTTTGGAGACGGTTCCACGAACCAGGGTGTACAGGGGGCGACGATGGAAAATGTATCTGTCGCTGGATTTGGGACGGACGTTCGCAATATCAATTTCTATTCCGACCCGGTTCTCTGGATCAATCCGCAGATGTGGGACTCCCAGGTTTGTTGGGACGTAGGGAACGTATCCACCACCACCATCATTGGCGGAGAGTTCGATGGCTGCATACAAATGGTTCTAGCCGATGCCACGGGAGGGGTCATGCCATCAGGGAGATCAGAACTGCATTTTATTGGGACTACCTTCGTGGGGAACTCTGCCTATTTCAACTACAACAACGTTACCGGCCTGCCCGCCTATCTTTATTTGACGAGTGTCCATTTCGAAAATGGGCAAGACATCGAACGCGAGTTCCGGCATGAACTGAACCGAAAGCGGCATCAGCTTGTCGAGCCGATGCCTGAGATGACCTTCGGCGAGCTCGCGGCCCGGTTCCTTGCGGATCGCCCACCGCTCCCCCACCATCTCGACCGGCTGAAGGTGCTCCTGCCGTATTTCGCGGACTGCGCGATCGGCAGGATCACCAAGGGCCTGGTACGAAGCTATCGCACCCGGCGCCACAGCGAAAAACGGCTCTCGGAGACCACGCTCAACCGCGATATCGAGGTGCTCCGGCATCTTCTTTATTACGCGGTGGACGAGGGACTCCTTCTCGCCAACCCAATTGCCCGCGTTCCCATGGTGCGCGAGCGACGCAAACCCCGTCCCATCATGGGCTTGGCGGAAGAGGACACGTTACTCCAAGTTGCTGCACCCCATCTTCAACCCATCATTGTTATAGCGCTCGATACCGGGATGCGGCGAGGCGAGCTTTTAACCCAGCGCTTTGAGCACGTTGACCTCAATCGTCAAGTGCTCTCCGTGACCCACTCGAAAACCGCCGAGGGCGAAGCTCGCGAGATCCCGCTCACCGCGAGGCTCGTCGATCTGTTCTCGGCACGGGCCAAGGGCGACGGACTGGTTCTCACCTTTGAAGGCCGTCCGCTGCGCAGAATCAAAACCGCCTGGAAGACAGCCATCCGCCGTGCCGGGATTCGCTCCTTCCGTTTCCACGATCTTCGCCATACCTTCAACACCCGGCTCATGGAAGCTGGCGTCATGCCGGACGTGAGGAAAGCCCTCATGGGTCATTCCTCGGGCGAAGACGTCCACGCCATCTATACCCACGTCGAGCTCCCGATGAAGCGCGATGCTATCCGGAAGCTCGAAGCGTAGATCGCAGTCCAACGAAAGAGCCAAGAACCCAAGAGCCATGGAGACGAACATGCAGAACGAGAACCAACGCACGCCCGAAGACCTGATAACCCTCATCCGCAAGGATTGCCACCGGCAGGCGGAGAGCATCCAGAAGAAACTCGCGGAGGTGACCGAGTGCCTCCACGAAGAGAACCATCTTGGAGCCCTCGGTGGGTTCGCCGCTCTCGATGACGACATCGTCTGCCTCAAGTGTTTCTCGCCCGCATCGCGACACTTACGGTGGGCGAAGCAGGTTGGATGGTCTGCGGGATGTACCGAACGCAATACCGGAGCAGAAGCCACCAAGGAGGTGAACCGGACTTCATGCAACGCACCTTGAAACTCGTAGCGCTTTACGACGCCGGACGCAATGAGTATTCCGTCCTGCGCCACAATCTGTCTCCCCGAGACGCAGACCTCGCAGTGCATGAGCTCTCGGCCAAGCTTTTCGGGCTGTTCCTCATCGACCAGCACGGAAGGCACGTGGACGATGACCCGGGGCTTTGTGAGGCTTGCCAGAAAGAAGTAGAACGCTCGTCCCACATACAACCGAAACCTACTTTCAAAAGGAGGACGTAGGCAATGAAAACACCGAAAGCAACGGACCCGGCACCAAGGGGGTCTTCAACCGCAACCCCGAACCAAACCACCACCAGTCAGCCCACTCGTAAGCCGTGGAAGAAGAAATCCCCGGTCGACGTGGTGCTTGACCAAATCAACCGGCTTCGCGACGACGTTACCGCCAAAGAAGAAGAGCTGAACCATGCCAAGCGGCAATTGCAGAAGCTCGAAGAGGCGCGCAAGGTACTCGAAGCCACATAGCTCTTTTAGGAGTTTGCCACCGGCAAGCTCCTTTTTTGTCGGCAATGGATGCAGTGCAAAGGAGAAAAGGTCATGAAACCAGAAATAAACGGTGTGGAGATTGGACAGCAACTCGGCGTGGAGAGTGCGGAAGCCACAATTACCAAGGTCGAGGCTTACTGCGAGTATGAGAAGCAACGGATCGAGCTCGGAACGACGCGAAGATCGTTGCGCTGAAGGCCGAGTTTTCGCTTCTGCTCGACGAGGAACGCGAACTCCGGCAATGGTTGCGGCACGCTCCGCCGCCGGGGGACCTCCGCCACCGAAAACGGAAAGCAGTCTATTACTGGGCAGTGGCCTTTGTCCTTACAGCCGCAGCGTTGTACTTCACGCTCTATACCTTCGAGCCCTTCCGCATGGGCTCAAAAGCATATCTCTACTGCTTGGGCTTTGCCGCCACAGTACCATTCCTGTTGGGTTTCGCACTCGAAAAGTGGAATGGCGGCAAGCTCGTCAAGACCATCAGCGCAACGGCGTGTGTTGCAGCGGTTGTAAGTCTCGTGCTCTTGGCAGTCATTCGCGGCGACTTGCTTGCACAACAACTCGTGAATTCAAACCCTGTCGTCATCTTTGATATGCGCAGCCCGGCGCCGCCACCACCCGAAACCGATTTCTATCGCACGACTCTCGTGCTTCTGAGGCTCGTGATGGCATTGCTCGCCATAGCGATGGATTTTGCAGCCGCCCTCGCGCTGCATGAGGCCTGGCGCACGGGATCGGATAGCACCGAAGACTGGGGACAGCTAGAGACGCGATTGACCGAACTGCTCGGGCGTAAGATTGCGCTTGCCTATGAAGTCATCTCGCTGCAAGACGAACCGGCAATCTTCATCAACCGATTTTGGAGCAGCTTTTATCGGACCATGCTCTCTCACACAATGCGGGCCGCAATGACGAAACTGCTGCTGGTGGCAATTGCTGTCTCTACCTTCATGGGGCGGCGTGCCGTGGCCGAATCTCAGCTCAATCTCGTCATTGCAGTCGACCTTACTCAGTCCGTGGCCTTCCATGCGCCGGGCGAACCGAGTGAATTCCAGAAGAACATTGACGCCGTCACCAAGCTACTGGCCCAGGTTCCTTCGAGTTCGCTAGTAACCATCATTGGTATCACCGACCAAAGCTTCGCTCTACCGGATATCTTACTTTCGGCGACAGTTCCCGATGATCCGGGATATTTCGGAGAGCGCCTGACTGTCGCGAGGACTGAGCTTGCGCGAGCGTGGAAGTCGCGTTGCGAGCGGTTACAGCCAAGTTTTTCTCGGACCGATATACTCGGAGCTCTACTTTTGGCAAGCGAGCTATTCGCCGTACAGTCTTCAGCACTGCACTGGGAGCTTATTATCTTCTCCGACATGCAGAACTCCACAACCGAACTTAATCTCGGGACACCTTCGGAGATAACACGCTTCTCAGAGGCGTTGATGCAAACAAGATCGCCGACTGTTAGGCTCCGAGGCATTGAAGTATATGTGTTGGGCGTCGACTTTACCGGCAAGTCTATCGGTTATTGGCAAAAGCTGCGTGACTGTTGGGCGTTGTATTTCAAAGATGTTGGGGCTTATCTAAGAAGTTATTCCGTTCTCCGCGAGAGGCCCCGTATTGAGCCGTAGCTCAACTCTATCCCGGTCTTTAAACGCCGTTTGGGTGAATGTAACGCGGGGGCAGGCAGTGTGGAAAAGGACAGTCTGCAGACGACAGCTTGTGCTACCCTTGTGCTAGGTTTGCTTTTTTGCGTTTGGCGAAATCCCCTGTTCTGTAGGTCACAAGGTCCTCATCGCGTGTCGTCTGTATCGCTGCCATTTCCGTCTGCACTGTCCTTCTGTGTGCGCTGGGCATTGGCGTCGGATAAGAACTTTTCGACCAAGCTGTCTGATTTGCCAGCGGAGGCGCAGTTGCGTGTGTCCACATCTCCCGGGAGTGATATGCCCGAATACAGTGCCCTAGCCACACCGACTATTAGGAAGTCGGAAATTCTCGAAAATAGTTGAACGCTCGATTCAGCTCACGGGAACTAAGACGTGCGAGCCGAAAGCACACATTTAGCTATGTATGTGCGAGGTTATGGTATGGTACGGTTCTTACACCCATGAATGGGGCAGCGTTCTAGTCATTCTATCGGACTACGTTTAAGGTTAGCTGCTGCTTTGAGTCTGGCAGGCAAGGCTCGTCTTTTGCTCTTACTCCGCGGTTAGCCCAATCATTGGGTGAAGCGGTGATAAGTACAATCGATCTAAGGGTTTGACAGATGCGATATAATGGGTGCGCCTTTGGCATTGGAGGCCTTATGCGTTCGGCGAGATTGTGGATATTATTTGCTGTTTCTGTCAGCCTGGGTAGCGTCTTCGCCCGTGCACAGGCGAAGTACAACATTGTGTATACCTTCGGTACGAACGGCGGACCCAATGACGGTTGGTCCCCAAACGGCGGGCCGGCATTTGACGGTCTTGGCAATTTGTACGGCACAACTTACTTTGGTGGTGGGAACACCAGCAGCCTTTGCCCCGATGGGTGCGGCACCGTCTTTGAAGTTTCGCCCGTTGCTGGAGGCGGTTGGACCGAGAGCCTGCTGCACTCATTTGCGGACAGCCAAGACGGGCTCCATCCTTCGGGTAGTTTGGTTTTCGACGCTCAGGGGAATCTATATGGAACAACAGCGGGAACTGGTAGCGACAGTTGCCAAGCTCCCGATTGCGGAACCGTTTTCGAGTTGAGCCCTGCACTAGACGGTACCTGGATGGAATCTATACTCTACAGCTTCGCAGGGCCACCCGACGGGGTGGATCCTACTGCGCCTGTGATCTTCGACGCCGAGGGAAATCTGTACGGGACTACATACAGAGGCGGTACCAACGGGTTCGGCACAGTTTTTGAGTTGAGTCCGCCATCGCTTCCCGGCGGTAGCTGGACGGAGAGCATCCTGTATGACTTCTGCCAGGTCGGAGGACCTCAGAAATGCTCCGACGGAGCATATCCCAACGCAGGGGTGGTGCTGGACGGCTTGGGCAACCTGTACGGTACTACGACAAATGGCGCTGTCCAAAAAGTATGGGGCTTAGTCTACGAGCTCTCACCGCATCCTGGGGGTGCTTGGACGCAAAGCGTACTGCACGAGTTTGACGCAAGCAATGGCGGGATTCCTGAGGCTGGACTCAGCTTCGACACCGCAGGGAACTTATATGGAACTGTCTACTCTGGCGGTTTGAGCGGCCCCACCTGCAATAAAGAGATGTATCCGCCATATTCGATCGCTTGTGGCGGAGCATTTCGGCTGACTCCCAATCGCGGAGGAGGTTGGACCGAAAGAAAATTCTTGTTCTCGGGGCAGAACGGGGGCAACCCTCTTGTGGGATTGGTTGTAGATGGTTCCTCCGTCTATGGAACTACATCGAAGGGCGGCAAGGGATACGGTACGGTCTACAGGATTACGGGCGGAGGGAGCGAGACTGTCCTCTACAAGTTTTGTTCTCGATCGAACTGCACGGACGGAGACACGCCAGACGGAATAACCCTCAACAGTGGGCAGATCTACGGCGTGACTCAGCATGCAGGCGCTTATAATCAGGGGGTGGTATTCAGCATCGCCCCTTAGCCTTCGTTGTGTATCTTTGACGGGATCTCATTGTAGATGAATGCCGACTCAACGTTCTCGCATCAGTTGTGTTTTGGCGGCCAAAGCGATCCGCGGCGGATAATATTACATTGCATGAAATCGAGTAACTTCCAGGGTAGGTAGGTGGTTCTAGTAATTTTTCGCAGGCCAGAATGTGACACCAGAGAGCTTAGAGCTGTAATCCAGTTTCGCAAAGAGATGACAAACTTGTTCGCTGATCGGTCCCCTTTTTCTGTAACACTTTCAAAGTGAGGTTCCGACGGTTGAGCTAGGCAGGTCGCCATTCAGAGCACCACCGCGCGGGCACCACCGCGCGGGCGGCACAGGGGTTTTCTCAGCACGCCCAGCAGCATTAGTTTGTCCAGAACTACCGTTTGCAACTGTCGCGCTGCGTAGCTTTTCCTCGGACATCAACACAAAGAGTTTTGATTTGGTTCCGTGCTCCTGGATTTTGCCGCGAGAACCGAAATGTCTCGACCACGGCCTTTTGTCGATTCCCTTACCTCTGTAACTTGCGGTCGCCATCGCTAAGCGCTATAACACCTCCAAGAAACAGTTCCTTAACGGAGATACCCAGCATGTGTATTTCGAACATTGCAGCGACAGAACAAGCGTGCACTTTGAGAGTACAAGCACCGCCGAGGATTGGGTTGACACTGCTTGATACGCAAAAGATTGCCATCAACTTGTTAGTCACAATAAGTCTGCTATCAGCCATCGCATACGGTCAAATGACAAGCGCCACTGTCAACAATGAGGCGTGGGTGGATGGTGTAACAAACACGTCGCCGCAAAGTATTTATGCGAACTCGGCGAACAATTCCTGGGGGGTGGGAGGGGGATTGATTCACTGGGTCAATCCATCGGGCACGCCCATCACAATCAATGGGAACGCCTTTGGAAACACAGCGCCTCCACCCGCGCCGATTATTGGCTTCGGCGGAACCTGCGGCACTGCTTTCGCTCCAACAACGCAGTTCTTTGTACAATTGGTGGCTCTCGACTATTTAGGTAATATAAGCCCGTTTAGCCCGTCTTCGGTTGCCACTTCACCAGGTGCCCCAACCGCCACCAAGTGCCTCCAGATTGCCCTTCCGTCTGGTCTCACGACCATGCCTGGGGTCGCTGCATATCAAATACAGGGCTGCACAAGTACATGTACCACCTTCGCAAGTTTTGCTTTACTTGCAAGCGGTGGCAATTATGGTCCCTTTTCCAATCTCGCCGCGACTCAGACCTACAATTGGACGCTGACCGGCACGCTGCCAGTACTGCCCGGCCCCAACTCGGCGGGTCTAATCGTGCAAAACACCCTGATTGATTTCGGAACTGGCCCCTTCCTAATCAGCGTTCCCCAGGTTCCAGGTCAGTCGTCCGGCATCACGGGATATAAACGCAATGTTTCGACATTGCAGATCTCGCCATCATTTCCTAATGGCATCCCGCAATTGATGGAGCCCTGGGGTCAGCTAACCGTTAACAGCTCGGGAGCCGCTGGCTCTTTGACCGCCGACTGGGTGCTGGTTGACAATGGTTTTCCGGTTTCGGTATCTGAGCCACACACGTTCCCGGCCTTTGGGACTTATAACGGTGTAAATTATGAAGCTGTAACGCTGAATAACCCTGGCGTCCCACTGGAGCTAGGGCCGTGGATAGCTAGTACCTACTATTGGGTGGGCGAACGCGTGGTAGTGTGCTCAAACATGACCGTTGCTTGCACAAACTCGACCATGAAACCTTATTATGTTCTTGCGGCGAACACCTCCGGGATGTCTTCTACTCAAGGCAACGAGCCGGCTTGGTCATCGATCTGCAGTGGTAGCACGGTTGGCAGCAGATGCCTAGATGGCACCGCCGATTGGACAATCGTAAGTGTGATCGTCCCACGCTTGGCATCGACGAACTACTCGCTTGGGGCCGAGGTTTATGATTCATCAGGGGGCGGCGCGTTCTGGGAGGCACAATGCGCGGGCGAGACTTCAAGCGGCAGCCTGACCCTGACTGGAATGATAGGGACAGTTGTTATCGATCATCCTGGGTGTAATTCTACACAAAACGCCGGCATTAACTGGATCAACATCGGGCTGAACACCCTCATTAGCCCGCAGTTCGAGCTGTGGACTGCCGTCTGTACGGTAGGTACAGCGAACCTGCCCTATTCAAAGCAATGTGCTGGCGGCGGGACTTCCAACTATCTTTCCGCCCTTAAGGAGTTTTCTCTCAACCAACCGGCAAACATCACTAGCGCGCTCTCCGCAAACTGGAGTGGCTGCAATGCAACCGCAACATGCGCGGGTGTGAGTCCAACCTCTACCACCGTGTTCGCCACTGGAACGACGGGGACTTTCTTCCCGATCACTCCGTTGCCCTCTTCTTCTGCTTGCCCCGCCTTCGTCGGCGGAGCGGGGTGCGCAACTACCGGTACTGTATTTTTGCAGACCTCCTGGTGTACTCCATCCGGTTGCGCGTCTCCACTCGGCGAAAATTCTCTGACCTGGCCATCTGGCGATGCCATACAAGGTTCTGCATTTTCAAATCCACCACCGAACGCAGTTGGCTATCAGGTGTTTGCAAGCGCGACAAGCGGTAACAATCTTTTACAAGTCTTCGACGGTGTAAATGCATATTGCTCGGCCTATGTGTTGAATCTTCCGTACGGAAGAATATGCGCTCCAACGTCTACATTCACTATGACTAACTTACAAACGGGAATGAGTTCATCTGTGGGCGGGAGTCGACCTACATTGTCCAACGCTAGTGAAATTGCCGTCGGACTCGCTGGGCTGCCAATCACAGGTCCGTGGCCTGGAGGCGCGTATGGTGTAACGATTAACGACATCTCGATTGAGTGCGGGCCGTCAAGCGGCACTATTGAGCCGTACGCCTGGGGTGTCTTCAATATGTCAGCCGAGGAAGGGTCGAACCAAAATGCAGCTGGCGGCATGATTACGGCTAGCGACTGCGGATCGGGAGGATATTACTTATTTGGTTCGATGGCTCAAAACTCGGGCAGCGGCGCAATGCACCTTGGGATGGGCCAAGTGGCAGATTATACGGTTGCTCACCGAGCCGAGGATGTAGGAGGATATCGAGGAACTAACGATATCTCTATCGGCTCGATGACGGGCAGCCAATACGCCATCCGAAGCTGTGTTCAGATTAAGACAAATCTGGTTTCCAACCTCGGGCTGCCCCAGCAGGGTGAACTTCGCGATGTTCACGGGGAAAATTGCCTAGAGCAAGTGGATATTTCCAATAACGCGGTGCTGGTTGCAAATGTTTATGGGCGCTGTTGTGAAACGCATCAGTTTCGGAGTTCTGTCTATGGAGTTCACGTCGAGACCCAAACGCCAGACTATACGGTGGTGGATATCGCGGTCTTAGGGTATGATGCGACACTCGGTACTGGCTGCAATCTACAAGACGACACGCTTAACCCGGCGGCTTGCTTGAGTACCGAGTCGCCCCAGAACAACACTCTAGGTTTCTTTTCGACGGGTGACGTTGGAGGATTGACGAGCCCAAGCCAGACGCAGATCACCACCGATCCTGGTATCCCGAACCAATTCTATGATGGTGCCACATATGGAACCAATAAGCAGATCGCAATCACTTCTTCCGGAACTCAGACATTCAACGGCAGCGCGAGTGGAACAGTTACGATACAACCGCAAACAAACGCGAGCTCACCGACTCTTAGCTTCCCGACCATGAGCGGGACGTTCGCGGCTAACGCGTTGCCCCCACTATCATTGAGTCCGACGACGGGACAAATGTCCATTACGGGCGTGGCAGGAGAGGTTCTGGCCGGGTCTGGACCAGCATTTACCCCGAGTCCCACGCTCGGAGTGCAGGGCACAACGGCAGGTTCTCTGACTATTGCCGGTAAGACTGGGACGACTGGGTCTCTGGTCGTCGAAGACAGCAGCACGGGATCACTAACTCTCACGACTCCGACTTCATTGGGTGGAGCTATCACCTGGACCGCAGGTACTTCTAATGGCACCCCTGCTGTTGCGGGCAGCGGTCCACTGGCGATCGCATCCTCGACGGGCGTCATAAGCTGCGCCACATGCGTCACAGGCGTCTCGGCTGCATCACCACTGGCATCCTCGGGGGGCACCACACCCTCGATCTCCCTACAAAATTCATCTTCAGTGAACGTGACGACCGCGTACGGTACAGGTATAGCTTATTTCGCAGCCTCCGGTACCGCGAGCAGTACCGGCGACATGATCATCGGCGATAGTACTGGAGGTATTAAGGATTCCGGGGTAGCCGCGCCCACGGGATGTACGTCAGGCTGCAATTTTGTTCTCGGATCTCCGCAGACACCGCCCCTCGCGATTGCGGTGGGCACGGGCCGCGCAGTTTCTGCACCCAACACTACATACATCGTCAGATTCTACAATGACGTGACACGCAAAGTCGGTAACGGTTACGTTTATGTTGGTACATTGTTGTCTGGCGGGACAGTGAGTGAAGCCCTCTACAGTTCATCGGGCACTCAAGTATGGACCACTGGGAACGTTTCAACAACGACCTCAGCGATAGTGACCTTCACAACGACGGCATACACGATGGTGCCCGGGATCTACTATCTCGCGTATTGTGCATCTTCTACTACTCCGGTTCTGGCCGCTCTCGTAGACATCGGATTGGCAAACAATCTGAGTAACTTCATGGGTGGGACTGGCACCGTCTCGAATACTTGGGGAACTACTTCCGATGCCTGTACTACCGGAACCGTTCCGGGGGGCATCAATCCGCTTCACATCTCGAATTCTAATGCCGATGTAGAAATTGCGGCAGTGATGATCACAAACTAAACCGAAGACGGCATCACGTGCAATGTTGCTAAGGAGGGTACGCGGACTGGAATCCGGGAAAGCGCCCTGCCGAGCCGTCTCCCAGGATATGATCTGGCACGACGGGAAGAACGCTTATTGACTGTGGGCGATTTTGTGACGGTCAAAGCACCGAGAGGCATCAAAGCTCAACAGCTTTCAACGAGAGACGACTAATACGAACGTTATCAAGCGCTTGGAAAGTGCTGAAACCAAGGCATCGGACGTAAGCCTGCAATCTGGTTCGGGACCAGGGGGTCGGAGGGTTCAAAACCCTCTCTCTTGGATCAATCCTTTCAAATACATAAACCGACCTTTTGGGTTTTCCGTCCACGGCGCGGTAGTCGATCTTGTCGACGATCACCCCTCCAATCGTGCGGGGCTTCGATCATCTGGACACTGGGCCGCGCTCTCCGATTAATTCCAAGTTGCTGCCGGCCAGGGAAGGCGATATCTATTGATCAGGCAAGCCTCGTTCCGACATAACACGCGATCCCTCCTCACCAGCATTGCTTCATTCACTCTTTGGCGGTCGTGAATTTTGTGAAAAAGGAGGACAATTAGGAGGACAATAGGGTTTGTCTTGACGCACTATTGGCGAGCGGATACGATCAGCCCGAGACCGCTGTAACGCCATCCGCGGCAGCACCATGAAGCGAGTTGACCGCCTCCGTCGTGAAGTTTCTTCCAGCCAGGCCTCTAAACCTAGTTGGCGCATCAGTTTGATTCTTTTCTGCGTTGCATCGGCGATCCTGGCAGTAACCCTTCTTGCGACAAGACTCCATAGCATCGATCTCTCATCATTGTTGTTGGGCATCGCCCTAGCTACTTTCTGCGTCGTCCTCTTCTTTCTCTCCAGGTCTCTGTTGCTACTACGAGAGCAACATCAGGAAACAGCTCGCGTCCTCAACGCCACGGAAGATTCCCTTTTGGAGAGTGAAGAACGTTTTCGACAAATGGCCGACAACATCCAAGAAATCTTCTGGATGATTGATGCCGAGACTAGGAAGACTCTTTATGTGAACCCGGCTTACGAGACCATCACGGGACGCTCGCGCGCCGCACTCAGGGAAGACCCGCTCTCATACGAGGGAATCATCCATCCTGAAGATCGTGCCCGGGTGATATTTAAGCTTGAAGTGGCAAGTCGGACTGGGGACCTGAACGAACGTTTCCGGATCGTTTCGTCGGATGGCGAAGCACGCTGGGTGTGGGTGCGTGGATTTCCAGTGCGGGATCGGGAAGGCCGCATTCGCCGGCTCGTGGGAACCGCGCTGGACATCACGATTCAGAAACATACCGAAGAAGAGGTTGCGAGAAACTTATTGTTGGCCGAGTCCGCCCGGTCTGAGG
>Ga0307478_10002237_pt1 | contig 15519 bp, 9 predicted proteins | sample atmos_gasesECM4C_2_FD_203713 | JGI IMG/M metagenome (GOLD analysis project Ga0307478, IMG submission 203713) | Hardwood forest soil microbial communities from Morgan-Monroe State Forest, Indiana, United States - atmos_gasesECM4C_05 | ecosystem: Environmental > Terrestrial > Soil > Temperate...
CGATCGTAATCACTTTCTACAAAATGCAAAAACCAGCGTCGCTTCGCTCCGACGACTGATCACACCAACCCGGAATGCTGATCACGATCAGCCGGGAACACTGATTATCTTCATCGGAATACGCACCGTCTGTCCGTCTCGGCAAAAGGCTCATAGCTCCTGTTATTTTTGCCAGTGTTCTCTGCCTTGCTCAGCACATACGTTTTGGGAATCGGGTGGAGAATGCGACGATTTAAACCAAGAAAAGCTGCTAACCTATCCGCTGACAAAGCGATTCGGTTGTTCAATCAGGGCGATATACAAGTATTTGAGTCAATCTATCGAAGCTACCGCGAATTCGTTCATCGAATCTGCCTGCGCATGTTGAGGGATCCGGTCGAGGCCGAAGATGCTGCTCAGGATGTCTTTGTCTGCGTATTTCGCAAAATCAATACCTTTCGAGGCGAATCGCCTTTTTCATCGTGGCTCTATCGTTTGACAACAAACAGCGTCCTCATGCGCTTTCGCAAAAAGAAACACAGGTGGGTTCCTCTGGAGGAGCGTAGGGACGATGACGGCGCCTCGTATAGCGAGATCGAAGCGGTGGACTTGAATTTGAGCGGCGTGTTGGATCGGATCGACCTGCAATCTGCGATCGCGGTGTTGCCCAACGGTTACAAAACAGCTTTCATTCTCCACGACATTCACGGTTACGATCACCGCGAAATCGCCAAGATGTTCGGATACTCGACTGGAAACTCAAAGTCCCAATTGCGCAAAGCCCGTCTTCGGCTAAGAAGTCTCCTTTACGGTCTGCCCAAGAAGGAGTGCAGCAAGAGGTAAGACTCAAAGCAGCCTCTGCAAACTGAGATCCTTCGCGTCGTGCAGGAGGCGAAGTGATCTTTCGCGCTTTTAGACCTGTCGACGGGCCTGCTTGTGTCGTGGGGTCGCCCTTGCGACAAACACTGAGGTCGCGTGTTTTGCAGGCCTTGGAGGTTGGCTATGGCTGTAGGGTGTTTCTGGTTGCTCGCAAAAACTATTTTGGAAGCGGTCCTTCTGCACGCCACCCGGCCTTTCCTCAACTTGTATTGCCTTACCATCTAATCCCCATTGTAACCGGAAGTACCTGCGTGGAAACTCGACCGCCTTGAGGTGAATAGTGGTAGCGGGCTTCGATATAGAATTTAAGACCGAATGCCTGTCCGGCTGTAATGCCAACGCCCCCGTTCACGCCTCCCGAGCTTATGCCTGTGCTGGCGAGTACTACAGAACCGTTCTGGCAACCGTATCCCCACCAGCCCCATGCCGGGACGCAAGGGGTGCCTGGTGGCACAGCGAAGTTTTTCAGTTCGGCGTGCCGATAGTACCACCCGCCGCCTCCAATGACGTAGTAGCCGAAGCGTTTTCCCTCTCTGCGGAACATGTAGTTCGCCGTCAAAGCGTAGACATTGTCGGTCGCGTTGATTGAAGCCACAGAACAAGGAAGATTTGACGACGCAGGGGGATTAAGCAGGCAAAGAGCGTTCAAGACAGGTAACAAAGCACTGCGATTCGGAGGCAAACCATGCCACATGAATTCCCCCACGATCGAATGGGGGCCTCCCAGGTTGGGCCCGGCCCCGGCCTGGAAAGTTCCGCCCACGCCGGCGAAATTGCCGGTGGGATCCATGGGAACTCCTATGCCTCCACCTATATGCATATTAACCGCGCTCAAGTGCGGCTCGGTCGCTTGATCATCGTCCGCATGGACGGGGATAGCAAAAAGCGCGGCCACTAATGCGACGACAATCAGGTTCTTCCTCACCATTGGGACCTCCTCCTTTGGGCTCTTCGGCATTTGTCGCTGTTTGCTGTTTCTGTCCGCATCACGCCTCATACTCTGCCCTCATTCTCGCGTGCGGAACTGTCAAATCTGACAGCTCTTTCCTTTGGTAAGTTGAACTATCGATTGGAGTTGCGAAGAAGAAAGCGGTACTTGTTTCATCCTGCGTCGATGCGGCAATGCCGTGTAGTGGTGCCCGCAACAGCGAGACAGCTTGCCTACGAATCCGGGCGTCCAGATGTCAGGTGAGATCGCACTCTGCGCGAAGTCCTCTTACCTTTCACGACTTTACGGACTCTGCGACCAGGCTCTCCCGTTTCGAGGGGCACGGCAAGCACCATCTCAAACAGAAATCGTAGGATGCAAATGATAAGATCACGCCGCCCTAACTTAGTCGCGCAAGCTATCGGGTTCAATTCTTTGTTTGGCTTTTCGTCCTGTTTTAGGCTCCGAGATGCTTTGCTCCTCATCTACGGAGAAAAGAATGAAATTGCTGAAGCTGTGGCGCCGGTGCATACGTTTTCCTCGCCAGTCCGAATACACTTCGGCGCTCTGAGGCAACCACATTTCTACATTTCTGCTCTTGAAGCGTACGGGGCCATATTCCACCATGGTGTGATCGGCAAAAAGACGGATTTCGGGCAACGTGTTCACTAAATCCGTTTCCAGGCGCACGATCTGAAAACTATCTGTGGCGATCCAAGCGCGCCCTCGCAACGCAACTGGATAGGAAGGGCCATTCTCGCCGATCTGATACGCGCGGGTGGTATTCGGCTTGTCCGGCCTCTGCCGGAAGTGAACTTGCCAAGCCGGGGTTCCGTTCCATTGCCCCAAACCCTCGCAACTCATTGCAAAGTGTCCCGCGTTATTCGGGTGAAAAACTAAAACCATTGATGGTAGCCCCCGTGTTTCAATGCCGCCCGGGAATTCTAAAGGCGAATTCTTGTTGACTCGATATTCCAGCACATCGAAGTAACCCGGCCTGTATTGTTTGATGCTTACTACATAATCGAATTTGCGAGTTTCCCGAAACGTTTCAAGTCCCCACTTATTGATGGACTCGTGTTTCAGGAATTCAGTGGCAGCGAAACGGTCCACATTTGTGACGAATTCCTCGACGCGTTTTCCCGCCTTCTGCACCACTTCATCGAGTGAACACACCGCACTCGATTCCACGGGGGGCACGTTCTCGTCCACGTCAGGCGGTAGCCAATTAGAGGGCAGCGGCAGCGCGATTGTCGGCTCCGTTGATGTCGTTGGCCTGGACTCGGTGGCAGCATCATCCTCATCTGCAGCCGTGGCCTGCAAGCTCTCGAGTTGCTTACGTGCTGGGGCGTCATTCGGATGGTCCCGGGTATATTCTCCTAGAACTCTTAATGCGGCCTCCTTGTTCCCGCTTTCCGCCAAAGCCAGCGCTAGCAGTGGCTGCACGCCGGTGGCATGGCCGCGTCCCAGTTCCAGCGCGTGATAGGCTTCCTTGATGGCATCCCCTCTAAGACCTTCCTTGAAAAGAACATCCGCACGGATCGCATGCGCGCGCCATGAAGAGGGGTCAGCCTCCACGGCCCGGCTCACATACATTTCTGCTTCGTGGAGTCTTGCTTCGCGCATCAGCGTCTCGCTCAAAGACAGCAGCGCAAGAATATGGTTGGGGTCAAATTCGAGGGTCTGGGTCCAAAAAGCTATGGCCTTTTCCAGATCCTGTATTTGCTCGAAATAAACGCCAAAAAGATAATTGACGGCTGGATGGTTGGGCGCCTTACGATAGGCCACTTCTAAATGGCTTCGCGCTTGCTCCAGCCTGTTGACGCGCAACGCTTCCAAAGCTTTGCTCAGCTCTTTCTGGGTCTTTGGGGCAAGGAGCATATGCAACGAGCCGGGGCCGGTTTTTCCATTGGATGCCCGCCGCATATCAATCGTGATTGGCGACACTCTGGCATTGTATGCGTCGATTTCTTTAGCAACACTTTCATAGCCAGGTGCAACCACCCGGATCGTATATTCGCTTGCAGCAACTCCCCTGAACCTTATATTCCCCCCCAAGGTTGTCCCTTGGCTGAGAACTTGGCCGGTCCCGGCAATTAAGGTAACCACCGCCGTCACTTCGATTGGACCGCCGTCCGCTCCCTTCACATAAACGTCCATGTCGATCGCCGCGTCGTCGCCTGTATGTCCTTTGGTCGGAGCAGGGTTCGGTGCGGGGCTCTGCGCGAAAACCACCCTGGGTAAAGACACGGTGCAAAGGAAAAGCGCGAGAAAAGCAAGATACTTGATGGTGCGTAAGACCATGGGCCGACTCTATTTGCTGAGTGAGGCGCCTGAGCATGACCCGCTCTAGCATCAACTTTCGAACACTCGACAAGCTCCTTCTTCACGCGCCGAGTGTGTGGTCTGGCAGGCCCTAACGCTTTCTTGGAGCAACGCTCTAGTTAGTGCTTGCGCTCTCTTGGCAATTTCTAAGGGAAGATCTATTCGCGGACATCTGTCAAAATGACTAGGAGCCTGGTCCTTTGAGATGTACTTACAACCATGAATTGTTCAATTGTTCGTGGTTGTTGTCCATCATTCCTCTAAGGCGATTCATCAGTGGAGTGAGTCATGGTCCAGTGCTAGCTTGTCCGGCAAGAGAACAATCAGGATTAGAATACAAGAGAATTTGCGTTCTCATCCCTCTGTCTCACCGCCCGATTTTGGGAGACGAAGAGGCTTTCTCACCTAAAAGGTAAACCTTGCCTGGAGCTCGATCACGCGGCCAGCCAAGCCTCCCGGCACACGTCCAAAGGAAAACGTGTTGGTGAGGTCGTCATTACTGCTGAAGTTGGGAATCGGGGCCAGGTTCAAGGTGTTGAATGCGTTAAAGAGGTTCGTCCGAAATTCGAGGTTGGCATTCTCGCCGAGCAAGCGTGTTGTGGGCAAGCCGAACTGCTTCGCCAGACTCAAGTCTACTTGCCTGAAACTTGGTCCAGGAAACGAATTCCGTCCGATGGGAGGGCCGCCGCGGGGAAACGCAGTCGTGAAGCAGTTGTCAATTCCCGCCCCGCAATTCGTAAGCAGCGTCGGGAAGTTGGGATCGTTGGGGGCGTTGCCGGGACGAGTGGTTGTCGTCGGGCAGACACCGTTGATGAATTGCGTATTGCCCGGACTGCTGATGCAGGAGCCAGCGTAAGAACTAGGACGATCTGGGCGGTATCCGTCACCGACAGGATTGTTGTTAGTCGGGCCGAACGATACCGGGGTCCACGGGAAGCCGGTGTGGTACGTGAAGACCCCACTGACTATCCACCCGCCGAGAGTCTTCCCAACCCAATCATTACGCTTCCGTAAGATGGGCAGGTCCCATACACCAGTGATGATGAAGAAGTGAGCAACGTTATAGTCTGCGGGCCCGTAGTCGAGTTTTTGGTTGGATGGGTAATCCTGTTGAGGGCCTATCTCGAATGATGAAAAATCAAGCGTCCTGCTAAAGGTATAGCTTCCGCTCAGCTGGAATCCCTGGTCGAAGCGATGGTTTACACGCACCAATAGGGCGTTGTAGTTTGAATTGACATCTGGCAATGGAAAAAAAATGCGCGTTCCTACGCCCAGTGGCACGTTGCCCGTGTCATGAACCGCCGTGCAAGTTGGATTGCCGGCACCGCATGGCTGGCCATTACTTCCGATGTGCTGCACATAGTCAAGGACATCGTCAAAGGTATCACCAGGGTTTGCGCGGCTCAGGTCGATCGCTCGGATGAGTTTGCGTGAGGAGCTTCCTGCGTATCCGACCTGCAAAACAGTGTCGCGAATGAACTCCCACTGGGCACCGAGGGAGTAGGTATAAACATAAGGATTGGGGAGGTTCGGAGGGGAGCCCCAAATAGTAATTGGGAGATCGCTCGTGCAGGCGGCGCTGGAGCACAAGCCTCCCGTGTTGGGGTCGACGCCAAATGCCAGGAGTGGATTTGCGGGATAGCTGAACGGCGAATTGCTCGTACCCAAGACGTAATTGATTCCCACCGAGGCTGCTGCCGTACCTGGACCCGCGCAACAAGCGGCCAAATCAGCCGCAAAAGGAGTGTCGAAACGAACTGGATCGAGAATGTTGTCATAGATACGGTCGTAGTTGATTCCAAAGCCTCCGCGAACCACGACTTTGTCATTAAACAGCTTGGGATTCCAAGCGAAGCCGACTCGCGGACCGAAATTATTGAAATCGCCGTTATAGAGCTTCCGACCCGCGACCACCTTTCCGTCAATGATCCCGCTGGGACCGAACACATAGTTGCTGACCAGGTTGTTTGTTTCCGTCAGAGGTGAGAAGTACTCCCATCGCAAGCCCAAATTCAGGGTCAAGTTTGGACGCACCTTCCAGTCGTCCTGGATGAAGAGTGCATATATGCTTGTGCGGAAGTGCCGCTGGCCCACGGGCAAACTCCCGGTACGAGGATCCACGGTGATAGCTTCAAATTGAGGGGCATCGTTTGCCCAATCCATGAAGGACGAGAATTGAAAGAGCGGACGAGCTCCGCCCTGCTCATTGTTGTCGTTTTGGTTTTTTTGAATGTCTACTCCAAACTTTAGGCTGTGCTGACCAAGGAACCTTGTAAATGTGTCGCGGAAGTCAAAAGTGTTCTGTGAAAAAACACCTGGAGTGTTGCCTCCACGCCCAGCGCCGGCGTTAATACAGCAACCGGGAACGCCGTTGGGCGCGCCGACAGCGCTGTTAAAGTCAAAAACATTGTAAAAGGGAATGCCAAAGTTAGTGGTCGAGGAAGAAGCCACCTGATCATAAGACCAGCGAGTGAAGTTGAAACGAAAGTCGTTTAGCATGTTCGTACTGATTGCGCGGTTCCAGCCGACGGTTATCAGCCAATTGAAGGGAACAAGGGTAAGATCATTAATCGGGCGATCACCGCCCTGCAACTGATCCAGGTGCGAGAAATAGCTACTATAGAAATACTGACTCTTCCCTCGGGCGTAGTCGACTCTTCCATTGTATTGGTTGGCTGAGCTTGTAAAGGGATTGACAATGTCCGCATGCGCAAACTCCGGGATTCCAGCCGGACCACACCCGGTGCCAGCCGGTTGCGGAACCCCTCCAACAACGCAGGCCGAATTGTCGTAATAGCCGCCGAGAGGGATCGACGGGTCAAAGGAGCAACAATCAGAAGTGCTGCCAGGAAGGACTGTGACGATGCGGGGAGCGATGCCGGAACTCCCGAAGACTTTCGCGGCCAGGCTATTCGGGTTGTTGGCAATGACGTACTGACGGAATTGCTGCGTCTCGACAATTGTGTTTGTATGGATTGTTGGATTATTTTGCCGCACTCCTTCGTAGGAAAAGAAAAAGAACAACTTATCCCGGCTGACCGGGCCGCCGATGCCCCCTCCAAACTGGCGGAAAAGGTTGTTCACACGGCCAAAGCCGGAGTTGTTCTGGTTGGGATGCCCAAACGGGCCGCTATACTTGTTGAAGGCGTTCAAGCCAGGACTGTCGAGCTTGAAAAATCCGCTTCCGTGATAAGTGTTGGTGCCGCTCTTGGAAGTCACTTTTACTTGCGCACCCGAATTGCGGCCGTCCTCGGCAGAATAGGTGCTTGACAAGACTTGGATTTCATTCACAGATTCCAGGTTAGGGGTAATAACGGCTGCGCCGCCCCAGCCCAGACTGTTCGCGCTTACGCCGTCAATCATGTAGTTGTTTGCAGAAACGCGCTGGCCATCCGCAACAATCTGCACCTGGTTTTCAATCTGAAAGATCTGGCTGTTGGAACCCCCGGGCCCTTGTTGCAGGGGCAGGTTTTGAGAATTGCCGTTGGCAGCTCGCGCATCGTCACCGAACACACCGGGTGCAAGCCGGAGCAGTTGGTAAGGATCGCGTCCAAACGCTGGCAAGTTGTCAATCTGTTTGTTGTTAATTGTTCCGGAAATGCTTGCGTCTTCCGACTGGAGGTTCGTGAGAGTATCGCCGTTAACCGTTACTGACGCGGATACTTCCCCGATCTCCAAAGTCACGTCTACACCCCGGACTTGATCTGCGTTGACGATTAGGTTCTTAATCTCTTTCTTTTTGAAACCTGTGATCTCAACGGTCAGTGTGTATGTGCTTGGAGGCAGCTCGGTGAGGCGATAAAACCCGGTGTCACCAGAAACGGCCTCATGTTGAATGCCTGTCGCTTGGTTCACAAGGGTGACCTTGGCCGCAGCCACAGCCGCACCGCTTTTGTCCTGGATAGTTCCCTGAATGCCGGCTTTGTATTGCGCGTGAGCCGAGGCTGCCAGAAAAATCCCGCAGATGGAAAGCATGAAGGACAGGACAAGATGTTTGGAAAGGTTCATGATTTGCTCCTCCACCCTCGGCAAAATCGAGCGACCGAGCACCCTTTAGCCGAACAGGTTTAACGCCCCCCTTGCCCGTACAAAGACTGCAGGCGCCTTTGTCGTTCACGGGCTATTTATAGGAATCCAAACAATTGCTGTACCTGTCAAAACTGACAGTCTCAAGCTTGTCTTGTTAGGGCGCATTTCGCGCCGTCGCCGAGTGACTCACCGTGTTGGGTGGTGATTGGCTGATCGATGCGGCGATGTTTCGAGGGCTTCCTTCAAACAGGCCGTCGTTGAGTTCCTTCTTACAGTCAGGAAATGGCAAGATCGCACTGTTAGTTTTGACAGTTCCAGCAAATGGGCTGGGCGAGCCGCCCTTGTTGGCCTTCGAACACACAGGAGGTGGCCACTCTCTTTGGGGACACACCTCTTTCCTACAAAAAGGGCTGGCCGCTTCCAAAATATCTGAATCGCAGCACTCCCGTACTGACTCCGATTCGCGTTAACGGATCAGCATTCTACGGAACCGATTTCGATAAGGCCTAACGAACGATTTGTCTACCAATCTCGTCTTCGAGCAGACCAATGGCCTGCATGACTTCTATTTGAGCGGGCGGCAACGCACGCCCGGTTACCATCGGCAATCTCCGCCTGATTGCGTTTGGGGCAAGAAATTCAGAAAGTAACTCGCAAGCCGAGTTCAACTTGGCGCCAGCTATTAGGCTGAACGCTATTGATTTGCCCGAAAGTTCCATGACTCAAATCAGAGTCTGGGTTCGCGAAATGAGGTGAATTGGTAAGGTTGTAGGCTTGAACGCGGAGTTGCCCCTTGACCTGCTCTGTAAAGGAGAGATTCTTGAAGAGCGCCAAGTCCATGTTTGAACTGCCAGGGCCACGTAGAATGTCACGACCCGCCGTTCCTGGCGCGAGGAAGATGCCGCCGGGACATAGGATCCCCGCTGAACCAAGAATCCCCGCGGTATTGGCAGGAAACAAGAAGGGCCCAGTGGGTATCGAAACGGTCTTGCCGCCGCACGTTTCTGATTGAAAAGTCTCACTAATGTAGTTTGTCAAATTCCCTGGGTGAACGCTAAAGGGCCCTTTAAGGTCCGCACGCGTGTTGCCGGGAGTGCCATCTACAGTCACGCTGAAAGGCAACCCAGCCTCCAGAGTGTAGATGCCATTGAGTTGCCAGCCGCCAATTACGTAATCCCACACCCGAGATACGTCGTGGCCCCAGTGCTTGCCGCGCCCAAATGGCAGCTCATAGAGTGAGCTGAGCGAAAGGCGGTAGTTCTGGTCCTGATTTGAGAGGCCGCGCTCGATGGCGTAATTCGTGTAGAGCTGCGGCGAACATGCGTCTAGGTTGCCACACCCGTCATCAATCGTCTTTGACCAAGTGAAGGCCCCAATGAATTGTAAGCCACTCGTGAACCTGCGCTCGTATTGAGCTTGCATGGAGTGATAGTCGGACTTCCCGCTGTTGTCCTGCGTAGTAACGCTTCCTAGATTCGAGAAGCGTTTAGCTCCAGTGTTATACAACTGCTGGTTGGCATCGTAATTCCTCGTAATGCGGGCACCATGCGTACCTACGTATGCTAGGCTCAACGATTGGTTGATGCCAATCTGTCGTTGAACTTGGATATTCCACTGGGAAACCATGGGCGTAAGGTTAGTGGGCAACAGGGCGATGACGCTGACGCCAGTTGGCGCTGCCAAATTCAGGGTGGTGAAGTCTCCGCTCGGCAAGGGGCCGTTAGCCAGAGTCGAATCAAGCAGAGGCGAAGGAGCCGCGGGACAATTCGGCGAGCACGGTAGAGCACCGGACATTGTGATTCTCCATCCTTGGGCATAGCTAACACCATTTGTGCCGCCGAAAGGCGGGTTCTGCGCCAATTGGTTGCTGATGCCACCGCGATCCAAGAAATAGAACAAACCATAACCGCCCCTGATCACAGTCTTTCCATCCCCGGTAACCTGGTAGGCGAAACCGAGGCGCGGCCCGAAATTATGGTAGTCATTGGAAATCAAGGTGCGTGGAGCACCGTTGCCCCCGGCGACGACCAGCGCGCCGGTAGTGAGGTCAAAATTGGCCTGACGATTAAGGACTTCCACCGGCCAAGTGAGGACGTCGTAACGAAGGCCCAGATTTAACGTTAGGCGGGAACTTACTCGGTAATCGTCCTGCATGAAAAATCCATTTTCCCATGTACGCGTCCCGACCATACCAAAGGTGGTACCGTGGGCGTAGCCATCGACAAAACCTGCCAGCAGGTCAGAAACCTCATAGCCTGTGCTGGTATGTCCTTGGCCCGGAGCGACTCCACAACAAGGGTTCTTGCCGTCTCCCGCGAAAGCGAAGTACCCCTTGCCAGCAAGCGGGCGGTACAAGTTGAGCTGGCGCCGGATCACATTGCCACCGAACTTCCATGTATGCTTTCCCTTCACCCAAGTAAGCGCGTCGTTGGCGTTATAGCCAGTTTGCGGAATCAAATACGTTCCGAAGTCGCCGGTGTACTCAATCTGGTTGTTGTATCCGCCGTTCAGAGAAATGCCACCAAGTAAAGGTGTGTTGCAGTTTACGATGCCAAGCGTCACGCAAATGGGAGTGTCGTTCCCGGGAGGCGTGTAGCCGTACACAGTGCGAACAAATCCGACACGAGCCTCGTTAACAAGCGCGGTGCTTACTGTATCGGTCCAACCGATTGATGTGCCCCAAGGATGATTGAGGTTGGTGCCAGAGCCGAAACCTGACGGCAGAGTCGTCAGGCGAGTCGTATCCGTTTGGTCCGCCTCACCCCGGCTGACGCGAACAAAAAAGGAATTCCGCGAATTCAGGAGATAGTCGCCGCGAATGTCGAAGTCATTCCAATTCTCGATAAGCTTTCTTGTGTTTTTATAATTGTGGAACACACTAAAGCAATTTATATCCTCGACCTGGGTGCAGTTCGGCTCGGGAAAAGCTTTGATGTAATTGAGTCCCACCGAATTGATGCGATTGCTTGGAATGACATTGGGTTGTGCGCCGCTGCCCATGAACTGCAATCCTGTGGTGGGATCAATGATTGCAAAAGTTTGGGAATAACCCGTGCCATTTGAAGAGAGCAACTCGGAGAAGTTCCCCTGGCGCATTAAATCGGTGGGAACGGTCGCATATTCCGGTGAGCCGGGGATCTTTTGCCGTAGGCCCTCATAGTCGGCAAACAGGAAGAATTTATCCTTGATGGCTGGTCCTCCGACAGTACCGCCAAACTGATTGCGGTCAAATCCCGGTGTTGGAGGGCCTTGGAAAAAACTTCGAGCATTGAGGTTCTTGTTCCGGTTGAACCAAAATGCGCTGCCATGATAATCGTTGGTCCCAGACTTAATACTGGTGACGACCAGCGCACCTCCAGCGCGGCCGAATTGTGCCGGTGCAACGCTGGTTTGCACACGAAACTCGTCAATCGCTTCCGCTGGCGGGAAAAAGACGATGGTATTCACGAGTGCTTCGTTGTTGTCGATGCCGTCGAGAATGAAATTGTTGTTCTGGGGGCGCAGGCCGTTTACGGCGAGCGACGCGCCGCCCGACTGGCCGAAGCGAAAGGTCTCGGCATTGTTATTTGCTCCGGTGGCCGCTCCCGTCGGATTGCCCCGTGTGACCCCGGGCGCCAACAAGGCAACTTGTGTGAAATTGCGGCCGTTCAACGGCAGTTCGGTGGCTTGGCGTCCTTCGACAACTTGTCCGATGGCCGAATCTGCAGAATTCATCACCGGGGATCCTGCTTCTACGGTGATCGACTGAGTTATCTCGCCGACGTCTAGCTTAAAATCCGCGGCGCCCACCTGCGTCACCTGCAAGGCCAGTTCGCGAACAGTTTTCTTGAATCCTTTCTGACGCACTTCTACACGGTAAGAGCCCGGCTGCAATGCAGACACGGAGTAGAAACCAAACTCATTGGTGGTGACCGTGACAGCAAACCCAGTTTGGGGATTTGTCACCTGTACGCTGGCCCCTGCGATCGCTGCGCCCTGCGGATCGGTAACGGTACCCTGAAGTCTCGCCGTATCGGATTGTGCAAAGCAGACTCTTGTTGTGGCCATAATAAGCAGCAAGATCGCCCCGAGGGCCCAGCCCATGAAGCGAGGGCTAGATATAACCATAAATTCTCCTCCTCCTCGACCGACTGTCAGTTTTTCTGTGACCGTTACCTGATGCAGCACCGATTCCACGCATTGCCTGCGTCTCGTTCTTAAGAATCTGGTCCTGAACGTTGTTGGACCAAACTGTCAGTTTTTACAGTCGGACGAGCTAAGGATCGTTAACTTCGACTGGTGACTTGTTCGAACACGGCAAGCTTTCTAGGAGTTGCGGCGCCCAGAAACTGTAGTTCTTGAAAGAAATGAATGGAGGCGACCAACCCTCTCGTCATTGAGGGGTAAAGAGAGTGGCCGCCTCCGGGGTTTAATCCAAGAGTGACAAGCATTAGGTCCCGGCGCATTTTCTTGAACTGTCAAAACAAACAGTGAGAAATACTTCCGCCGTTCATGTTTGGAGAGATGCTAAAAAGGGAGACGGCCTGCCGGGGCAGTCTAATTCAGTGAAACGACAAAATCTTAGTCAAAGATAAGATTCGATCAGGCTGCGCTCTGTCATTTTTCGCAGTATGACACGCGACCGATTCCTGCTTAGGTATTTCAGACCGCCCACAGAAAATAATTCTATGAAGATCAGCAACACACGTCAGTTTGCATGCACGAATTAACCCGGCGAGGAGGGCGCATGTGCGACTTATGTAATTATGCAATTTCTTTGTTTCTTACAAGTGTGCTAGCGGGTTTCCCTCTGGGATGTCGGCGTGGTGCCAGCGATGAGGCAATTGCAAAAGATATTCAGGGCAAGATTTCCGCTGATCCAGACACTAAAGAGTCCCAGGTCAACGTAGCAGCAAAGGAGGGAAAGGTAACGCTCAGCGGCAGCGTCAATTCTCAAGCGGCCCAGCAGAAGATTGAACAGATCACTCGCGAAGAATCCGGGGCCAGGGTTGTCGATGACCAAACCACGATTCTTCCGATTGTAATGCCCGTCGGAACGGTTCTTGTAGTGACCACAAACCAAGCGTTGAGTTCCAAGACCAGCCAAACGGGTCAAACCTTTCTCGCCACTCTTACGCAACCAGTAAGTGTGGGAGGACGTACAGCATTTCCCAAGGGAGCGACGGTAAGTGGCACCGTCGTGACGGCAAAAACGAAAGGGAAGATGAAAGGGGAGGGTGAGTTGGCTATCTGCCTGACTAGCATTTCAACCCAAGGACACACCTATCAGATCCAAACAAATGTGCTGAGCAGCACGATTAAAGGCAAGGGTAAGCGCACGGCTGCTACTACGGTTGGAGGAGCGGCTGGGGGCGGACTGATCGGTGGATTGGCGGGCGGAGGAAAGGGGGCTGGCATTGGTGCGCTTGTAGGTGCGACGGCAGGATTCGTAGGCGGCGCGTTTACCGGAAACAAGCAGATTGAAATTCCGGCGGAGTCGCCGCTAAGCTTTGCCTTAACTGTCCCGTTGACTCTCCAACCTCCCGTCAGATGATCCCTCCATGACTGCATTCGCTTGACCGGCTGCAATCCTGTTTGAACGCGTTGCCAGCGAGGGTCGTAATTGGAAACGCCTTCACATGCGGAGTCACTGACTAAGGCGCACAGGACAAAACTGAATTCGTGGTCAAGGAATCTCCCTATTGTCAGGCGGTTGCCGCTGAAGAATGATCGAAAGACCTTACGGCTGCCGCTTCGTCATCCTGAACATCGAAGACCGCGTACAGCCTTGTCATTTGCATTACGTCATGAACGTTCTTAGCGAGGTTGAGCAGCTTCAATTTTCCTCCCCGGCTCCGCAAGCTTGTGTATGCGCTTACAAGATGCCCCAAGCCCGAGCTGTCGATGTAACTGACATTGCCAAGATTGAACAGAATCTTCCTATGTCCCTTGCCCAACAGCTCGGACACTAAGTTGCGCAGCGCAGCGCTTTCTTCACCGAGAATGATTCGGCCGCTGATGTCCACTATGGTTACATCCTCTATTTGTCGAATGCGTGTTGCCATGTTCATTGTCAACGTCCTAAAGACCTTACTTCGAGTTGAATGATCTGCCTTGCGCCGAAACCCCACTGTCAAGCGAATAGCCTAACCGCTCGATTTTTTTCAATTCAATTCGTCGCTCAAGCCGTCGGCTAGATCCTCCTGCCCAGTGGATTAGCAAGCCACTGACAGTTTTGCCAGCATATCCCAGTGTGAGCATCAGAGTTTGTATAGGGATACAGCTGACCAATGCAGCCCTCGATCACGCGCGATAATGTCGAGGTGGAGCGAAGCCAGTCTGCGAGCAACGCGACTCGTTCCTGCTTCCGTTGTAAGTCGTAATATATCCACCGCAAGACTCGCAGTGGTCGAGCCCCAGATCCTCTTTTCCCTCACCAGAATGGCTAGTATACCTTTTGACTAGCGCATCAGTGAGGATCACGACCGGACGTTAACGGGGCTTAGTCAAATGCTTATTGTTGTGGTTAGATACCAACGGTGCTACACATTGTCCTATGGATGCGGCATCACCAAACCGGACGCCCGACACTCGGCTGTTCCGTGACATTTTCAACGCGAGTCCCATTGGGATTGCGGTGGAGAACCTAGAGGGTCAGCTTCTCTTCGTAAATCCTGCCTTTTGCTCAATGCTAGGTTTCGGCGAAGAGGAATTGCGGGGCAAACACTGTCTTGATTTTTCTCCTCCTGAAGACGCGGAGAAGGACTGGGCTCTTTTTCAAAAATTGCGAGCAGGGGAGATTGATCACTACCAACTGGAGAAGCGTTATTTTCGACGGGACGGCTCGTTGGTGTGGGGTCGCTTGAGTATCTCTCTATTGAACAGTCTTCCATCTCCACTGGTAATAGCGATGGTGCAGGACATCACGGACAAAAAGAAGGCAGAGGAAGCGCGGTTTAGGCATGCCGCAGTTATCGAATCGTCTGACGATGCGATTGCTACGGGAACTCTGGATGGAATTATCGTAAGTTGGAATACGGGTGCGCAGAAGATTTACGGGTATACGGAGGCTGAAGCCGTTGGTAAGCCGATTAACATACTTGTCCCACCTGAGCTAGCGGATGAGGAGAACAAAATTCTTGAAACGTTGAGAGCGGGGAGTCGCATCGAGCATTTTGAAACGGTTCGTGTTACCAAAACGGGGAAAAGAATTAACGTATCTCTAACTATTTCGCCAATTAAGGATTCAAATCAAAGAACTGTGGGCTGTTCCGGCATCGCCCGGGACATCACCGAGCGAAAGCTGGCAGAAGAGGCACTACGCGCCAGCGAGGAGCGGCTGCGATTAGCACAGCAAGCGGCTCGCATAGGAACTTTTGACTGGAATATTCGGACTGGAG
>Ga0307478_10002238_pt1 | contig 15518 bp, 15 predicted proteins | sample atmos_gasesECM4C_2_FD_203713 | JGI IMG/M metagenome (GOLD analysis project Ga0307478, IMG submission 203713) | Hardwood forest soil microbial communities from Morgan-Monroe State Forest, Indiana, United States - atmos_gasesECM4C_05 | ecosystem: Environmental > Terrestrial > Soil > Temperate...
GACCTCACGTTCGGTCATTTCGGTGCGCCGGTGCCGGTCATCGCGCCACCCGCGAGCCAGGTCCAGTACACAAGCGGCAGGCCATTCTGGGGATTCTATTTCTGAACCGAACTGCTTCCCGACAACGGCAGGTGCGTCACCGCCGGAGAGACAGGCAACACAGCCGAGACCAGCGACACGCCGATCGTCGGCTACTGGAACGGCACCGCATGGAAGTACGGCCCGCTGCTTCCCGCCACCTCCGCGTGACCGGCGGCTGACCAGCATTCCCATCCCGAACGGTTGCACGGTTCCCGTATAGGGCGAAGCGTCCGAGCGGGCACGCGATCGGTCCGGGAAGCTGTAAGTATGAGGTGAGGTTTTCACGTTTGGGCTGACCTGCGCAAACGGGTCGTGGCCGTGCGGCGAGTGTGGTTAGCGGTTCCAGCGGGGGTCGTCCTCGGCGATGGCGAGGCTGAGTTCCTCGAGTTCGGCCAGGAGCTCGCGGAGCCGCTTGTGGCTGTCGAACCAGGGGCCGTAGTCGGCGAGCTGCTCGTCGGACAGGATCTTCGTGGCGGTCTTCCCGTTTTTCTTGCGGGTCCACTGGTGGTAAGGGCCGTGCAGGCGGGGCGGGTCGGCGTGGCAGCGGCAGTTCGCCCGTCCGCAGCGGGTCATCCGGTCGGCGACGGTGCCGGGCCGCCTATACCGGGCGGCGGGAACCGTCGTCGGTGTCGCCGCAGGCGGCGGTATTCGCCCGGGAGGTGAGCGCGAAGACGGCGCCGGCGGGGCGGGAGCGGGCCAAGAACCTGCTGTGGGCCGCCGGGAAACTCGCCGATTACGCGGTGCTGCTGGGCCTGGAGCTCACCCCCGGGGTCGTGCTGCACCCGTCGACGGCCGAGCGGTTCACCCGGTGCGCGCCGGGCCTGTCCGGCGCGGCGCGGCGCACGCTGCGCACCAACCTGCGGTTTATCGGCCGCCGCGTCGTCCCCCAGTTCTATCCCGCTGATGCGCCGCTGCCCCGGGAACGGTCGAAAAGGCCGTACAGCCCGGCGGGAATCGATGGCTACCTGGCGCTGGCCGGCGCCCAGCCCACGGCAGCGCGGCGGATGCGCGCCGCGGCGCTGGCCTGCCTGGGTGCGGGTGCCGGGCTGATCCGCTCTGACCTGCGCAACGTCCGCGGCACCGACATCAGCTGCCGGTCTGGTGGCGTGATCGTGCAGGTCCGGGGCCCGCGTGCCCGCGCGGTCCCCGTGCTCTCGCGCTACCAGGGCCGGCTGGCGGCCGCCGCCGCGTTCGCCGGGACCGCCCTGGTCTGCGGCGGCACCGGTCCGGGCGGCCGTAATGTCTCGAACCCGCTGACCGCCGCTCTGGACGGCGGGGGCGGGCTGCCGAGGCCGGGCACCTCCCGGCTGCGCGCGACCTGGCTGCGCGACTGCGCGGAGCAGCTGGGGCTGGCCGCGTTCATGCGCGCGGCCGGGATCAGCTGCTCCCAGCGGCCCGGCGACCTCGTCGCCGGCCTGGAGCCGGGCAGCGAAGAGCAGGCCGTGCACTTGCTGGGAGCCGCCCGGCCATGATCCCGCTGCCGGTGCTGGAGGAGGTCATCGACGCCTCCGGCATCGCGCCGCGCGTGGAGGACATGCTGCCGTCCGGCGTCCGTTCCCGGCAGCTGAGCGTCCGCACCCTGCTGCCGGGCATGATGCTCGCGCTCGCCGACGGCCGGCCCGCCCACCTGACCAGGGTCCGCCGGGCGCTGGCCGGCCTGCCCGAAGACGACCAGCGGCGGCTCGGCGTGCTCGCGGACTGGAGGGACGGCCCGCACCGGCTGACCTGCCGGCAGGCCGAGTACACCTTCAGGCTCGTGACGGCCGCACTCGCCAGGGACGAGCCGGACGGGCTGCCGTCGCCGGAACTGCAGCGCATCTGCGGCAGCCTGCTGGAGGCCTCCGTCCCGGTGCAGTTCAAGAAGGCCAGCGCCTCGCTGGCCGTGGACTGGAGCGACCTGGAAACCTTCTCCCGGCCCCCGCCGCACGGCACCAGCGACTGCGCCGACCCCGAAGCCTCCTGGGGACACCGCAAGAACAACCTGCTGCACGACGAGGACGAGCTGTTCTTCGGCTGCTACCTGTCGCACGCGATCACGGTGCCGGACGAGCAGGGCCCGCCCGTGCCCGAGCTCGCCCGCCGCATGAGCCTGTCGTCCTGCCGCCGCGACCCCGTCCCCGCCTTCACCCCCGTCCTGACCGCCCTGCCGGAGAACGGCATCCCTCTCGGCGACGTGCTGGCCGGCTCCGGCTGCTCCCACCGCATCCCGGACAACTGGGCATCCCGGCTCCGCCGGGCCGGCGCGCAGCTCGTCCAGGACCTCCACCCGCACGGCCGCGGCCCCAAGGGCACCCGGCAGGGCGCCGTCATCGCCAACGGGAACCTCTACTGCCCGTGCACCCCGCGGCCGCTGCTCGAACTCGCCCCGCTATCCCGCGCCGCCACGAGCGTGCAGGCCGCACAGCACGACGCGAGGACCGCCGAGGCCGCCCGCTACAAGCTCGGCCGTCTCACCCGCGACGACGAAGACGGCTGCCACCGCGTGCAGTGCCCCGCCGCCGGCGGCAAGATCCGCTGCCCGCTGCAGCAGCCGTCGATGAGACTGGACCGGGACCGGCCCGAGATCCTCACCCCGCCCGAGAATCCCCAGGCCTGCTGCACGCAGCAGACCCTCACCATCCCCGCGGACGTGCTGGCCAAGACCGCGCAGAAACACGACTACCCCTCATCCGCCTGGCGCCGCTCCTACGCCCGGCGCAGCGGCGCCGAGCGCGGCTTCGCCACCGCCAGGGACCCCGCCAGCAACAACATCAGCCGCGGCTGGTGCCGCCTCACGGGCCTGACACCCCTGACGCTGTTCACCGTTACCCTGCTCGTCGTCCGCAACCAGCGCGTCCTGGCAGCCTGGAACACCCGGCAGGAAGAAAACACCCGCCGCGCAGCCAGGGGCCTGCCACCGAAAACCCGCCGGCGCCGTCGCAAGACGCCCGCCGCGGCCACCGCCGCCAGCCCGCCCTGACCCCGCCAGCCACCCGCACCGCCAGCACGAACGCGAGGATCACCACAGCGCCAGCACGCCCAGGCACCGAAAAACCAGGCCCGGAACAGCAAAAAAGGAGCACCTCCAGCACCCTCAGAACAGCCCGGCCGGGCATTGCCAAGTTCGGCCGGGCATGACCGCCACCCGACCCCGAATGTCAGACCCAAACGTGAAACTGGTCCTCACCGAAACGTGAAGACCTCCAAGGTGCGCCGCCAGGGACTTGAACCCCGAACCCACGGATTAAGAGGCATTAGTATCTGAGCGGATACGGTATCTCATCGGATACACTAGATGGATGATGAACGCCGCCGAGCTGCTTGAGCAGGTCCGGGTCAGCTCTGGCTTGACCCAGGAGGAGCTGGCGCGCCGTGCCGGGACTTCCCGGCCGACGCTGTCGGCGTACGAGCACGGCCGGAAGTCTCCCACGGTTGCTACCTTTGCCCGGCTCCTGTCCAGGGCGGGGTGGGAACTGGCGGCGCTGCCGCAGGTGTCATTTACCCAGCGGCCGTCCGCGCGCGGCAGGTCGGCATGGGTCCCGGACCGACTGCCGCGACTGGACGTAGCGCGCGCCCTGGCGGTGGTGGAACTGCCGTTGCACCTCAACTGGTCCGCACCCGGGCGCGTGTTCGACCTGCGGTCACACGCCGACCGGGCACGCGTGTACGAGATCGTCCTGCAAGAAGGAAGGCCCGCCGACATCCTCGCTTATGTCGACGGCGCGCTGCTCGCCGACCTGTGGGACGACCTGGTCCTCCCGCGAGCGGTCCGGTCTGCATGGGCACCGCTGGTCTCGCCGTCCGGCGAGGCGCAGGGGTGATGGCGGGCGAAGGCCAGCCCGGGCTGCCGCCCTTCCAGCTGGAGGTGGCCAGGATGTTCTTCGCGCTGCCCGCCAGCAGGGGTTTCCGCCGAACCCCGGCTGATCCAGCAAACTGCAGGCCAGAGGCTACAGGCGCACTTCTGGCACCCTACACGCACGGAGTCAACGCCAGCGCGCGACTGAGTCTCGTCATGGGTCGCTTGTGGATTAGGTGTCGTCTTCGCCGCCGGCCAGGTCCGCGACCGCGAGCACGGCGGACGGCAGCGACTCGGCCGACACCGGCTCGGGCGTGTCGGCCGCCTGACAGCGGAGGTGTCGGCAGGGTGACTGCCGCTGCTTCGCTGGCCGGGCGAGCTGGGCGACGATGGCTAGCCAGGCGCCAGTGTAGATACGCCGGATGTTCGTCCGCCCAATCATCGGCGTGATCAGGCCGAGGGTTCCCTGCTGCCTACTCAAGAATCCTCGCAGTCTTCAGGCGACGAGTTCGTGGACCGGGGCGGTCGGGCCAGGGCCCATCTTCAGCGGCCACCTGAATCACGACCCGCTACGCGACCACAAGGGGCTAACCAAGCAGGCCGCCGCGATTGCGCGCCTGTCGTCATAGCGGCGGGCAACGAGCGAGAGCCCGACTGGCATCCCGGCCGGGCCAGTGTGACCGGGGACGTTGACCACCGGCACCTGCAGCGCCGTCCACATGCCGTTGAAAGAGGCGTCGCCAGTGGACTCGATGCCGACCGGTGCCTCGCCAGTCGCGCTGGGGGCCAAGACGACGTCGTACGCTGCGGCGATGTCATCGAACTCGGCACGGCAGCGGTCGACGAGCCGGTAAGCCGCCCGGCATTCGGAGGGGGTCAGGTTGTCGCGGTTCTCGACGATTGCCCGGAACGAGTCCGCCAAGTCGGGGGAATTGCGATACTCCCCGAGGAACGCAGATCGTCCCTCACGGCGCACTATCTTGTGGTGAGCGACCGGTAGGTCCAGGAACTCGCCGTCGAGGGCCAGGGTGGATACCGTGGCGCCGGCGTTGCTCAGCGACGCGGCGCCGTCCGCCAGCGCCTTGCGCGTCGCCGGCAGCGCTTTCCCCCAGACCGGCGTCAAGCACACCCCGACCCGAAGGCCCTCAAGGACCGTCGGCAAGGCAGACTCCGGCTGATCGATCTCGAACAGATCCGCGAGAGCCATGAGGTCGTCGGCTGAGCGTGCGTAGAACCCCGCGGTGTCGCAGGTAGCGGAGTACATCTTCAGCCCCTCACGGCTCACGCTGTTCCACGTGGGCTTCCACGCGTAGATCCCGCAGAACGACCCGGGCCGGATGGTCGACCCGCCCGTCTGCGTTCCGAGTGCAATCGCAGCCTGGAAGTCGGCAACGGCGGCAGCTGACCCGCTGGAGGATCCTCCAGGCGTGCGCGTGGGATCGAGAGGGTTCTTGGTTGGACCGCCCACCCCGGTCGCCGCAAACTCGGTGGTGACCGTCTTGCCGACGAAGAGCGCTCCGCCGGCGCGCAGTGTGTCGACGCAGGATGCGTCGATGCCGGGTCGGCTTCCGGCGTATCGCGCGTTGTGATGCTGCGTCGGCATGTCTCGGGTGTTGATCACATCCTTCAGGGCGATCGGGACGCCGTGTAGCGGCCCCTTCTCGGCGGCCGCGTCCAGCTCTTTGGCAGCGGCGCGCACCTGTTCAGGATTGAAGTAGGCGAATGCCTGGACATCAGGGTTCCTCTGCTCGTGTCGTTCTATGACCGCGTCAGCGACCTCGGCCACGGTTAGGTCACCGGACTGGATCGCCGCGGCCACTGCGACCGCCGTCATCTGCACTGGTGAGGTCATGCTCATCGTCGGTTATCCAGCAACGAGGGCGAGGTCACCGGCGATGGCGGTGTACTGGTCTGGCCGACGGTTCGTCCTGTGGTCCATGCGTGCGCGGGTCTTGGCTGCGTCGTCCAGGTCAAGTTCGGCGACCACCAGCTCGTCGTCATCAGAGGAAGCCCGGGCCAGTACCTCGCCGGTGTGCGAGATGACGCTGCTCGCGCCGATGAACGGGGCGCCGCCCTCGATGCCGGCCTTCCCGGCCGCGATCGCGGGGATACCGTTGTAGAGGGCCGCCGAGCGTACCGCCAGCTCGTGGGCCTCGATCGCCTTGCTGAGGCCGTTTTCCGCCTCGCGGTCGTACCCGGTGTTGAAGACGACGGCGTAGAGCTCGGCGCCAGCGAGCCCCAGACAGCGGAAGGTCTCGGGGAAGCGCCGGTCATAGCAGATGGCCATCCCGATCGGCCCAGCTAGCGACTCATACACCGGGAACCCGAGGTCACCCGGGAGGAAGTAGCGCTTCTCAAAGTTCTGGCGTGGCCGCTCGGGATCCGGGTCGACCGTGCCGGGGATGTGCATCTTGCGGTACCGGCCCAGCTCCTGTCCGCGGCCATCCAGCAGGGCGGCCGAGTTGAACAGGCCGCCCGGGCTGGCCTCCGCGAACGGAACCACCGTCGTGATGTTGTGCCGCCTGATTGCTTCTATGAGCGGGGCGGTCACCGCGGAGGGGAAGGCTGTCTCGGCAAAGGACGCGGGGTCTTCGAGAATCGCGACCGCGAAGTACGGCGTCAGGCTGAGTTCCGGGAACACTACGACCCCGACACCCTCCTGGCCCGCCTGGTCGAGAAGAGCCACCATCCGGCCAACGGTGCCAGCTTTGTCCGGCGAGGCTGGCCCGAGTTGGGCCGCGGCCACCTTCAGGATCTTGTTCATGTCCCTCTCCTCAGGTTCGGACACATGCGATTTCTAACTCGATGGCAACGGAACGGACCCGTTCAGGCCTGCTTCTTGAACCAGTCGATCACCTGTGCCCCGGTTGCCTTCCAGACGCCCTGATGAGCGTCGATGTGGCCGAGCACCTGGTCGAGGTAGCCGATCCGCCACGGCTGTCCCATGATCCACGGGTGGAGGTTGAGGACCATGACGCAGCCGCTGGTGGCGCCGTCGGCGTAGATGCCGTCGAACCAGCCACACCACGAATCGGTCAGCTCGGTGATCGTACGGCGCCCGTGCACGTGGGTGTAGCTGTCGTCCAGCGGGGCACAGACGCCGAGTGAGTAGAGCTCACCGGTCTTGGGCGTCATCTTGTAGGGCTGCTCGTCGTTGCCGAAGTCGCACAAGTAGGTGATTCCCTCGGCCGCGAGGAGGTGCGGAGTGCTGGCGGTCTCCTGAAAATCGGGACCCAGCCAACCGGCGGGCCGCGCCCCGGTGGCCTTTTCGACGGCCGCGATGGACGTCTGGATGTAGTCCCGCTCCTGCTCCTCGCTCATGCCAACGTGAATGATCTCCCGGCGGCCGATGCCGTGAGCGATGAATTCGGCACCGCGGTTCTTGCCGGCCGCGACTAGGTACGGGTAGTGCTCGGCGACAGTCGCGTCTAGCGCGAGCGTCGGCACGATCCCGTATTTGCCGAGCACGTCGAAGATGCGGAACACACCAACCCGGTTGCCGTACTCATGGTTGCCATACGTCCCGATGTCGGGGAAGCGCGCGGGTGGGAGCTGGCTGCCGGTCCATAGACCCTCCGGTCCGCCCAGAGGGCTCACGGCAAGGGGAGTGCCCTCCGAGACACTCCAGCCGTAGTGCTCGAGGTTGACGATGACGACCAGGGCCACGCGCTCACCGTTCGGCCACGTCAAAGCCGGGCGCTTGACGATCGGCGACCACTCGTAGATGTCGTGGTCCATACCGTAGGTCCGCTGTCCGGGCATGACCCTCCTCATGAGCTGCGGATGAAATGCAGGTTTGCGACCGCGATGTCAGCGATATCGAGCGTTGAACTCGCCGATGAGCCGCACGTGTTCGTGGTAGTAATTGGCGAGGTAGTACTCGGCGATGTCGTCGGCGGTGGTAAGCCAGACCCCTGCGTGACCGAGCACGTAGTCGAGGGCCTGGTCGAGATACCGCACAGCGTCGGGACGGCCGATCCGGTAGGGGTGCAGCGACAGGCACATCACCCGCCCGCTTTCGGCGCCCTCGCGGTAGAGGGTGTCGAACTGGCGTTTCACCATCTCGCAGAAGTAGTCGGCCTCGCGGATCGGCAGCACGCTGGCATCGTTGATCTGGCCGGTGTAGGGCACGTAGCAGAACGGCTCGCCACCCTTGACCTTGATGGGCAGAGGCTGGTCGTCGATGATCCAGGACGTGTGATAGAGGCAGCCCGCCTCGGCCATCAGGTCGTCGGTGTTCTCGGTGTATCCCCCGCCGCCACCGAGGCGGCCCTTGACCCGCTTGCCGGTCTTCTGCTCGACCGTCTCAATGAAGTCCTTCCAGTACGCCCGCTCATCCTCGACCGAGTAGCCGTAGATCGGTCGTGTGTTGTAGACGCCGTGGGCCATGTAGACCCAGTCCGCGGCGACCATCGCATCCTTGACCTCGGGAAAATGGTCGAGCGTCCCCAGATTCAGGCAGGTCGTCGCCCGTACCTTGTACTTGTTGAGGACGTCGTACATACGCCAGAACCCGACGCGGTTGCCGTAATCCTTAACGGCATAGTCCGGGATATCGGGCTGGTTCGGACGACTTAGCGGTGTGTATTCGTAGTGCTCGACATTCGGCGCAATCCAGAAGGCAACTCGCGCGCCGTTCGGCCATTCAAGCCTCGGACGTTCGGTGATGGGCCAGTAGCCGAAACGGCCTGGGGGCAAGGTCATCTGTTCCTCCTCGTTGGCTCGTTGACGGTACGAAGGTCCGGGCCGGTTAGGCGGCCAGCAGCGGCATTACCTCGGATCCGAAGACCTCGACGCCCTCAAGGAAATCGTCGAAGTTGAGCATGAAGCCGCCGGTGCCCGGGACCGCGCCGAGCTCGGAGAACCGCTCCGCCACGGTCGCGGGCGAGCCGACGATCGCCGTGGGGCTGACCGCCTTCGGCTGCCGGTTGACCATCCGCGCCGACGTGCCGGTGGACTTGGTGTCCAGGGCGGCCTGGGACTGCGCATACGCGATGGCCTCGGTGTCAAGGCCGGCGTTGTACAAGTCGACCTTGCGCTGCGCGTCCCGGTCGGTCTCGCCAAGGATCACCATGTAAGACAGGTACGAGGAGATGTCGCGGCCGACTTTGGCTGCCTCCTCCTCGAGGGCCTGGTTGACCTCGGCGACGCCCTCCGGGCCAGGGATCGAGCCGGTGAAGTTGTAGTCGCAGTGTTCGGCGGTGAAGCGGCGGCCGCGGGGGGAGGCGCCGGCGGAGACGATCGGGATCTTGCCGGCGGGCATCGGCTTGCACACGCAGTCCTCCAGGGTGAAGAACTTGCCCTTGAAGTCGCTGCGCCCGGTCTCCCACAGCTCCCGCATGATGGTCACGTACTCCGAGGCGTAGTCGTAGCGCAGGTCGTAGAACTCATCCCCGGGCCACAGGCCCATTTGCTGGTACTCGCTCTTGTTCCAGCCCGCCACGATGTTGATGCCGAACCTTCCCGGGGCGATCGAGTCGATGGTCACCGCCATCCGCGCCGCTATCGCCGGGTGCAGCGTCGGCGTCGCGACCGACGCGTACAGCAGCATCTCCTCGGTCACCGCGGCCAGTCCGGCCATCAGCGTGAACGACTCCAGGGCGTAGTCCCAGTGCTCGGTCGCCCCGCCGTAGCCCCGCAGCTTGATCATCGACAGGGCGAACTTGAAGCCGTACTTCTCCGCCTTCTGCACGATCTGCTTGTTCAGTTCGAACGTCGGCATGTACTGCGGCGACGTCGCCGAGGTAATCCAGCCGTTATTCGCGATCGGAATGAAAAGCCCGAAGTCCATCACTACTCCTTGTCGCTGGACTCCTTGTCACTGACCCGGGGCGGCGGATGCCAGGAGGCGGGCCGCTCCGCCGGCGGTCAGGCCTGCGCCGCCGCGGCCATGGCAGCGGCGACCTCGCCTGGCGTGGTCACCCAGACTCCGTCCATGGCGGTAATGGCCCGCAGCGCCTCCTTCACGTAACTGGACCGGGCAGGCTGTCCTGAGGTGAAGGTGGTGAGCGTGAAGCTGAGCAGCCGCCCGGCGCTCGCGCCGTCGGCAGCTAGCCGCTCCGCGGCCTTGACCAGGGAGCTCCCGTACCGGGCGTTGTACAGCCCCCGGACGTGAATCGCCTGGTTGTCGGACAGGTCCTGCAGCGGTGGCAGGCTCAGCAACGGCGGGGTGGTGGCGAAGTAGTACGGCTGCTCGTCGTTCGGCCAGTCCAGGCAGTACTCGAAGCCTGCGTCGGCGAGCAGTTGCAGGGTGTGTCCGGACTCGCCGCTCGACGGGCCGAGCCATCCCCTGGTCGCCACGCCGAGCGCGCCGTCGATCCGGGCCTTGGCGTCGGCGATGTACTCCCGTTCCTTGTCCGGCTTCATGCGCGAGCTGATCGCCTGGGTGACTGACCGGCCGTGGGCGATGACCTCCACGTCGTTGGCTGCTATCCACGCGGCGATGGCCGGGTAAGCCTCTGCCGACATGGCATCGATGGCGATGACGGGGCGGATGGACAGCTCCTGCAAGATGCCCATCAGCCGGAAGAAGCCGACCCGGTGACCGTAGTCACGGTTGCCGACCCGGCTGACCTGCGGATGCCGCATAGTGCCGCCCGGGCCGAGCCCGCCGTAGACGTCGCCCGCCACGACCGTCAGCGGCGGCGGCTCCTCCTCGAAGTACTCCACGATCACGACCGGGTAGAAGGCCACAGCGGCGCCTCCGGGCCAGTGCAGCGGCACCCGCTCCGGCAGCGGGAGGTAGGCGTACAGCTCGTCGTCGTAGCCGGTCACGGTAATCGGATCGGTGACTAGCGCCATTTAGCGGCCCTCCTCGGCGGCCACGAGGCTCTGCTCGTACTTGACCTGGGTGTCGTAGACGTTGTCGATGTAGTACTGGGCGATGTCGTCCCCGGTGGCCCACCAGACCCCGGCCGCTTCCCGCATGAAGCCAAGCAGCTCGGCCAGGCAGCCGATCGCGTGCGGCTGACCGATGGCGAACGGGTGCATCGACAGGCACATGATTCGCGGGGCGGATTGCGAATCCGCGAGCAGCACCTTGAACTGTTCCTTGGCCGTCTCCATGTAGTACTCGGCATCGAAGTGGCGGCCGAACAGCACCCCGGTGTTGAGCTCGAAGGTGTAGGGCACGGTGATGAATTTCTGGCCGCCCCCCACCTGGAGGGGCACCGGCTGATCGTCGTTCACCCAGTCGGCGTGGTAGGTGAGCCCGGCCTCGGCCATCAGGTCGGGAGTGGCGTAGTTGGCCGAGATCGCCGGGGTCAGCATGCCTTTCAGCTCACGCCCGGTGAGGTTCTTGACGGTCTTGACGCTCCAGTCGTAGAACGCCCGCTCTTCCTCATCCGACAGGCTCATGATGTTGCGGGTGTTGAACACGCCGTGGCTCATGATCGCCCAGTCGCGCTCGACCAGTGCCTTGCGTATCTCCGGTAGCCGCTCGAGGAGCCCGAGGTTCAGCGACGCGGTAACCGGGACCCCCACCTGGTCGAGGAGCTCGGCCAGTCGCCAGAACCCCACCCGGTTGCCGAACTCGCGGAAGGAGTAGCCCTGCACGTCGGGCTGCGGGACCCGCGGCCACGCCTGCGGGGAGGGTGCAACGAACTCGTAGTGCTCGGTGTTGACGGCGAGCCAGACCGCCAGCCCGGCGCCGCCGGGCCAGGTGAACCGCGGCCGGTCGGTGATGGCGGAGTACACGGTCCGCTCGGCGACGGTCATGACCATGGTCGTCTCACTTCCTGTCGTCCCTTGGGTCTGGCTGGTTCAGTCCAGCAGCGGCATTACTTCGCGGCCGAAGACCTCGGTGCCTTCGAGGAAGTCGTCGAACATCAGCATGATCCCGCCGGTGCCGGGGACCCCCGTCAGCTCGTTGAGCTTGGCCGCGACGGTGGCGGGGCTGCCGACGATGGCGCCGTCGTGCACCGCCTCCACGGCTGCGTTCATCATCCCGGCGGCGGTGCCGGTGGACTTCTTGTCCAGCGACGCCTGGCCTTTCATGAACGCCACCGCCTCGACATCGACCCCCTCGTTGTACCGGTCGACCTTGCGCTGCGCGTCCCGGTCGGTCTCGCCCATGATCACCATGTACAGGGGGTAGGACTCGATGGACCGGCCGGCTTTCTTCGCCTCCTCGCCGAGCAGCCCGTTGACGTAGGCGAGGCCCTCCGCGCCGTCCGGCGCTCCGGTGAAGTTGTAGTCGCAGTGTTCGGCGGTGAAGCGGCGGCCGCGGGGGGAGGCGCCGGCGGAGACGATCGGGATCTTGCCGGCGGGCATCGGCTTGCACACGCAGTCCTCCAGGGTGAAGAACTTGCCCTTGAAGTCGCTGCGCCCGGTCTCCCACAGCTCCCGCATGATGGTCACGTACTCCGAGGCGTAGTCGTAGCGCAGGTCGTAGAACTCATCCCCGGGCCACAGGCCCATTTGCTGGTACTCGCTCTTGTTCCAGCCCGCCACGATGTTGATGCCGAACCTTCCCGGGGCGATCGAGTCGATGGTCACCGCCATCCGCGCCGCTATCGCCGGGTGCAGCGTCGGCGTCGCGACCGACGCGTACAGCAGCATCTCCTCGGTCACCGCGGCCAGTCCGGCCATCAGCGTGAACGACTCCAGGGCGTAGTCCCAGTGCTCGGTCGCCCCGCCGTAGCCCCGCAGCTTGATCATCGACAGGGCGAACTTGAAGCCGTACTTCTCCGCCTTCTGCACGATCTGCTTGTTCAGTTCGAACGTCGGCATGTACTGCGGCGACGTCGCCGAGGTAATCCAGCCGTTATTCGCGATCGGAATGAAAAGCCCGAAGTCCATCTACTGTGCCTCTTTGATCTCTGGGTGCAGGCGCCGGTACTGGCGGTTGAAGTAGAGCAGCGGGTCCCGGCCCAGGTCGGCGGCGAGGTCAAGCACCCGGCCGACTACGATGGTGTGGTCGCCGGCCGGGTACTCGGCCCACGGCGCGCAGTCGATCCAGGCAAGCGCGCCGCTGACGCGAACCGCTCCGGCCGCGCCCGGCCCCCAGGCGACCTTTGCCCACTTGGCGGGATCCTTGGACGACAGGGCCTGGCTATGGGCGGCCTGCTCTGCGCCGAGCACGTTAACGCAGAACGCCGGAAGCCCCTGGATCCGCGGGTAGCTGGTGGATGTATGCGCCACCGAGAACGCGACTAGCGGCGGGTCCAGGGAGACGCTGAAGAAGGACTGGCAGGTGAAGCCGACCGGGCCATCGTCGGCCAGGGCGGCCACCACCGTGATCCCTGAGCAGAAGTGGCTAAGGACCGAGCGGAAACGCTGAGCGTCGAGGGCCTGGGGGGCGGCCTCGCCCGGCGCCCGCTCGTCGTCTCGCCCGCGCCGGGCGGGAACCGGGTGCAGTTCAGCCGCGACCATAGTCGGCGGCCTCCTTTCGCGAGGACCAGCAGGGCTCGTCACGGGAGCTGTTTCAGTATTACTGAAACAGGAGTCTACGGAATCGGAATGGACGGACGGATAACCGCAGTATTAAGGCCCTGTTACAGTTGCACTGTAACCAGCGTGCCCGCGGTTGTGTGGCAACCGGTCAGGGTGCGCGAACGTCGGCGCGCACTTCGGACAGGTCGCGGACACGATCCAGCCGGACGTTCGCAACCGGAATGAACACACCGAACTCCATGCTGAGCCCACCTTTTGAGACGTAGCCCGCGACGCGAGGTCTTCAGTGACCCTGAAACCCATTGAAGCGGAGGCGCTGTTGCTGAGCGATTCGAGTCCCGTAAATATCCCGTTGCGCCACCCGCTCGTGCGTTGACACCGAACTTGGTTGACACTGAACTTGCAGGTACTACAGCCCGACTGAATCAGCTCGTCTGCTCTGGTTGCTTGGCGGCAATGCGGTGCGGGCCCGCGCAGGGGCCGTCGCGGCCGAAGAGGGCCCACCGATCCAACGGCAGGGCAGCCGAGCCTGCTCGCTCGCATGTTCGCAGGAAGGGAAAGTCACTATATGAGCACGTTCAAGGTCGCCGCCGCGCAACTTGGGTCGGCGTCGCCGGACAAGGTCTCATGAGCAAGGAACAAACGGGCACACTCGGCCTGATCAAGCCACTGATCGGACAGGCGAACGTCCGCCGGATCTACAGCTCGATCGTCCTGGCGGTCGGCGGCCAGCTCGCCCTGGCGGCCATCCCTCTGATTCAGCAGGTCATCGTCGATGACGCGATCGTCACCCACCGCAAGTCCTTGGGACTGTGGATCACGATCCTGGTCGTCACGGGGGTTGTCTGTTTCGTCTTGCAGTATCTGCGCCGCCGGGTCGGCTTCACAGCGGCCGCGCGAAGCCAGCGTGACCTGCAGAAACTGGTCCACCATCACCTCCAGTACCTGGACCCGACCGGCCGCGACCGGTTCCGTACCGGGGACGTCATGTCTCGTTCGACCAGCGACCTGACAATCATCCAGATGTTCCTTCAGCAGCTGGGGACCGCGTGGGGCAATCTGGCCCTGTTGGTGGCAGCGCTCGTGGTCATGCTGTTGCTCTCCCCGTTGCTGACCCTGGTTATGGTCGTCATCGTGCCGCTGTTCATCTGGGTCACCGCGAACTTCCGGGCCAAGACCTTCCCCGCCAGCTACACCGACGCGCTTTACAAGGCCTCGGTCGCCGGCATCGTGGAGGAGGCAGTCACGGGCGTGCGCGTGGTGAAAGCGTTTGGGCAGGAAGCGCAGGAGCAGGAGGCGCTCAACGCCGAGTCGAAGGTGCTCTTCCAGTCCCGGATCCGCTCGGCCCGGATCATAGCGGCCTTCACCGGATCCTTGAATTCCTTCCCCGGTCTGGCGCAGATCGGCGTGCTGGCGCTGGGGGGCTGGCTGGTCATGCAGCACCATGTCACGCTGGGTGTCTTCCTGGCCTTCTCCAGCTATGTGCTGCAGCTGGTGACCCCAGTGCAGTTTCTGTCGAGCATTGTGACGACCAGCCAGCAGGCCCGCGCCGGCACGGCGCGTCTCCTTGACCTGCTCGCGGCGACCTCAGCGGTGCAGGACGAGCCTGGCGCCGTCGCGCTGGGTCACCCAGTCGGGGCGATCGAGCTGGAGCATGTCCACTTCTCCTACGATGGAGTCGAACCCGTCCTGACGGATGTGTCGCTGCTCATCGAGCCCGGCGAGAGCGTCGCCATCGTGGGCGCCTCGGGCTCGGGCAAGTCGACCCTCGCCCTGCTGCTCGCACGGTTCTACGACCCTACCTCGGGTGTGGTGCGCATCCACGGGCGTGACGTACGTGACTACACGGTGCAGTCTGTGCGTGATGCGGTCGGACTGGTCTTCGAGGAGGGCTTCCTGTTCTCGACCTCGATCCGGGACAACATCGCCTTCGGCCGGCCGGCGGCTGACTTCGACGAGGTGGAGCATGCCGCGGTCGCCGCGCACGCGCACGGCTTCATCTCCGGCATGCCCGAGGGCTACGACACGGTGGTCGGCGAACGCGGCTTCACCCTGTCCGGCGGACAGCGGCAGCGCATCGCGCTGGCCCGGGCGGCGCTGGCCAATCCACGGATACTGATCCTTGACGATGCCACCTCCGCGATCGACGCGCGCACCGAGCGCGCCATCCATCACTCCTTTGAGGAGGTCCTAGCTGGTCGCACTACGATCCTGATCGCCAAGAGGTACTCGACGCTGCAGCTGGCCGACCGGGTGATAGTGCTCGACC
>Ga0307478_10002239_pt1 | contig 15513 bp, 18 predicted proteins | sample atmos_gasesECM4C_2_FD_203713 | JGI IMG/M metagenome (GOLD analysis project Ga0307478, IMG submission 203713) | Hardwood forest soil microbial communities from Morgan-Monroe State Forest, Indiana, United States - atmos_gasesECM4C_05 | ecosystem: Environmental > Terrestrial > Soil > Temperate...
GCTCGTCGTCGGCGTCTACCCGCGCGTGTGGACCGCGGTCGCCGCGCTCATGGTCGTGGCCCTCGGTGAAATCATTCAGTCGCCGCGCTACTACGAATACATCTCGCGCCTGGCGCCCCCGGGCCAACAGGGGACCTACATGGGATTCGCGTTTCTTCCCATCGGCATTGGCTCGCTGATCGGCGGCCGCTTCGGCGGCTTGCTGGTCCACCACTTTGGCGAGGTGCAACAGCAACCCGCGAAAATCTGGTGGTCGGTTACGGCGGTCGGCGTACTTACCGCCGCTGCGCTGTGGGTGTATGACCGGTCTGTGGGAGTTTCAACCGCGGTGGCCAAGAGCGCCTGACCGCACTCTCTACCTCACTGCACACTTACCGAGACAAGGTGTATGCTCTTGCCCGCAATCAGGGTTCTTTCATGCCCAGGCGCCGGATCACTCCGAACTACATTGCCGCTCACATTCGCCGCCTCCTGAAGGACGGCGGCTCCGCCCCGTACGCGCAGGATGTGCAATGGTTCTTCAAGGAAGTCATCAAGTCGCGCGGATGGCGCACCGCCGAACTACGCAAAGTAGCCGTCCGGATCCGTCGCACCATACTTCGCGAGCGTGGCTTGGATTTTCTCGTGCAAGTCGCCGATCGCCTGTTCCGCAGCCGCGTCCTCGAGGAGAAGATATTTGCCGTCTTTCTTCTGGAAAAACTCACCGGCGAGCTCGGCGACTCGGAATTTCGTCGCTTCGAATCCTGGCTGGCGCGAATCACCAGTTGGGCAGACCACGACGGGCTGGTGCACTACCTGATCGCTCCCATGATCGCAGCTAAACCTTCACGGTCGCGTTCTGTCTTTGTCTGGGCTCGATCGCGGAACCGCTGGCATCGGCGCGCCGCTTGCGTCGCACTGATTCAGGGCGCACGGCGCAAAATGTTCCTGCCGCAGATCAAGCAACTTTCCAATCTGCTGCTAACTGACGAAGATGACATGGTCCAGAAAGGACTGGGATGGCTTCTGCGCGAAACGACCAAGCACAATGCAGCGAAAGCCATCCCGTACTTGCTGCAGATTCGGGCACGCGCGCCGCGCCTCGTCCTGCGCACCGCCTGCGAAACTCTTCCCGCCCCAGCGCGCAGGAGTATCCTCGCTGCATGAAGGGTCTGACACTGTTTGGCCTGTTCGCCGTCACCGCGATGCTGGTTTGCTACGCGTTCGAAGACCGCAGTCCGAAGTTCATTCTTGCGTTCGCGGCGTCCTGCGTGCTCGCCTCGGCCTACGGCTTCCTTCAAGGCGCTTGGCCATTCGGAATCGTCGAAGCCGTGTGGGCCGTGGTCGCGTTGCGGCGCTGGTGGCGGGTAGAGCACGTCACGTAACCGAATGCGCGCCTCCGTTCGCGCAAAAACGCTGCCTTGTTTACAATAGAAGTTTGTTATGAACGTCTCTGCGATTCAAGCTGCTCTGCGTGAGCGCAATATCGATGCCTGGCTCTTCTACGACCATCACCACCGCGACCCCATCGCCTACCGGGTGCTCGGCCTGCCCACTTCCTTGATGGTCACTCGCCGCTGGTTCTATCTGATCCCAGCCAAGGGTGAACCGCTGAAACTGGTCCACAAAATCGAAGCGGGCCACCTGGATTCGCTCCCCGGCTCCAAGCGCACCTACTCCGGCTGGCAGGAATTGTTCGAGCAACTCAAGGGGATGCTCGCCGACTATCGCAACATTGCCATGCAGTATTCGCCGAACAACCTCGTCTTCACGGTGTCGTTGGTCGACGCCGGCACAATAGAACTGGTCCGTGGCATGGGGAAAAATGTAGTCAGCGCCGCCGACCTGATTGCCCAATTTGAAGCCACATGGACCGACGAACAGATCCAAACCCATTTCGCCGCCCGCGACGCCGTCGATAACATCACCACCGCGGCCTTTGCCGAAATCGGCCGCCGCGTCCGCAACGGCGGAACGACCGAATATGCCATACAGCAGTGGTTCCTCGAGGCCTTCCACCGCGAGAACCTCGTCACCGACGATCCTCCGGTCGTCGCCGTGAACGCCAACAGCGGGAATCCTCACTACGAGCCGCACGCCGAAGGTTCCGCTCCCATCCGCGAAGGCGATTTTGTTCTGCTTGATGTGTGGGGAAAGAAGAACACGCCGGGCGCCGTCTACTACGACATCACCTGGACGGGTTACATCGGCAAAGCACCCTCCGATCGGCAGCGCGAGATCTTTCAGATCGTTCGCGATGCGCGCGACGCTGGCGTGAAAACCGTTCTCGACGCCACCGGTAAGGGACAGCGCATTGCCGGCTGGCAGGTCGACCGCGCGACCCGCGATCACATCCAGGAAGCCGGCTATGGTGACTATTTCATCCATCGCACCGGCCACTCCATCGGGACCGACGTTCACTCCAACGGCGCCAACATGGACGACCTCGAAATCCATGATGAACGGCAGATCCTTCCCAACTCCTGTTTCTCGATCGAGCCGGGAATCTATCTGCCCGAGTTCGGCGTGCGCAGCGAAGTCAACGTCCTGGTCCGCCCGGGACGCGCCGAAGTCACCGGAAAAATCCAACACGAGATCGTAATCATCTGAATGGCTAATTCCACCGCCACCAAATCGAAGCCCGCGGACACCGCGCAACCCGAAGCTCCCCTGACCACCATGTCGGTTGTGGCGCCCGCCCTCGGGTGGCTCATTCCCGGCGCCGGTCACCTCATCCAGAAACGATGGGGCCGCGGCCTCCTGTTGATGTTTTCGATTTTCACAATGTTCTTCCTGGGCTTGGCGATGCAGGGGCGGGTTTATAAGCCGAATGGCGGCGACATCCTCGACATGCTGGGCTTCGTCGGAAACATCGGTGCCGGCGGCCTGTACATCGTGACCCGCGCGCTCGACTGGGGACACGGCGCGATTTCCCACGCCACCGCCGACTACGGAACAAAATTTCTGATCGTTGCCGGACTGCTCAATTTCATTGCGGTCGCCGACGCCTACCACATCGCCATCGGGAAAAAGCCATGACGATCACTCTCTCCCACTTCACCAGCGCGATCCTGTTTTCCGTGTTCGCCTCGGTGGTCTTCGGCATCACCCAGCGCAATAGTCCCCGCGAGATGGTTCGCTACGGACTCTACTGCTTCGCCATGTTCGCCGGTGGCGTCATCCTCGCCGGCTGGGTGATGTGGCTGATTCGGAGATAGTCGTCAGTCGCTCGTCGTCAGCAAAACCCTGTGGAGGAAGCACTCCGCCCGTTTTGCGGCCGATGGCCGCCGTATCGGATGGCTTGAGACTGGAGACTGGCGACCGGCGACTGCATTCTCACTCTTCCCACACAAACGCGTCAAAAATCCGCTGGGCATCGAACCCAAGGCGTCGGTACAGATCGACGGCGCGCGAGTTGGCTTCCGTCACCGTAAGCGACAGCATGGAAAACTTTCTCCGCCGCAGCGCATTTGCCGTACACGCCAGCAACGCTTCGCCAATCCCACGCGACCGGTACTCGGGCAGAATGCACACCTGCGTCACATGCCCCACATCGTGCCGCACCCGCGAACACAGGATCAATCCGGCGATGTGACGCGTGAGTTTGTGCGTCACCACGAACGACGACTCGGCATCAAATAGTCCACAACCCGGAAAGCGGACAATGTTGTTCAGGAATCGGAGGGATCCGCTGAGCGTACGGTACTGGTCATTGATGTCGGCATCCACGTGCCCGCGATACGCCGCTGTAATCACCGCGGCTGCCGACTGGTAATCTCCGTCAGACCAGCCACGAATCTCAAAATCCGGAAACACCGACGGCGCCGGACGCGCTGGACGGCTTAGCGGCATGGCCATGAAAAGCCGTGGATGCCGGCGGAATCCCTGATCTACGAACGGTCGAGCCAATACTCCCGCTTCGTGCACCAGCAACTGCGCCTCCACCCGATGCACTCCCGGCGACTGCTGCAACGTCTCGATCACATGCGCCAGCAGGCGCGATTCCACCACGTTCGACTCCGGCAGGCGTTCTCCATTGACCACGAACAAATCGCCAATGACACCCTTGCTCCCTTCGTACACGAAAAATGCGTATCCGAAGACCCGGCCTCGATCGACCGCCGCATACCCCGGCAGGATTTTCGCGTCGAGATACCGCAGAATCATATCCGCCGAACTGCTGTAGTCCCACGACAGCAGGCGTGACCATACCTGCGTCTCGTCGTCGAGCAGGGGGCGTAGATCAACCGAAGAGAAGTGCCTGAGGTCGAGAATCTCCACGGGGCTCCGGCGGCGCGCCTCGATCCGGTCACGCCACGTCAGCGGCACGAACCAAGCAGTCTAGTGCTTCCCGCTGATGCGAGGCAAACCCCGCAGGCACAACATCATTGACCAGGCAGGTTCTGTCGAAGGCGCGCATTCCGAGCGCACTCACAAGAGAACACTGAGGCGGGCTCAGTTACTCGCTCGCCTTCGCTCCTGCCACCCAAAAAAATTCCAACTGCTGCGGGGCAAAGCTTCCTAGATACGACACGCGCCTCCCGCTAACGAACGCAGCAATCGCCTCCCGTGTTCCCGCCGGAGCGACCAGCAGATGCTCATCACCCGGCACCTGCCGCAATTCATAACGGCTGATTGTTTGATTGCGGTAAAACGCCAGCCCATATTCCGTCTCTCGCGGCATTCCCAGCACCGCGACCGGAAGCTTCTTGGTCTCCATCGCAGCAAGCTGCTGCGCTACAGGTCGAGCGGAAAGCGTCTGATCCACTGCGGGAGCGCCGATCCTCAAAAGCGCCGCCACGACCAGCACCACAAGAACCAGCGTCACAAAATACAGCACCCGCAGTCCGAGCTTTCCCGTAAGCGTGATATGAATTCCGATCGCCACGATCAGGGCGATCCCCAAGGCAATCCACGTCGCCGGGCCCCAGGGCATACGATGCTGGATGACCAGGTAAGCCACCGTCAGTGCCGGGACCAGTGGTGCGGCTGCCACCAGCGCATGAAGCCCAATCACGCCAAGCACCGGCTGCTCCTCACTCTCCACATGTCGTCGCACGTATTCCGCTACGAGCAAAGGGCCAGCTGCCACCGACGGCAAGATGTATCCCGGTAACTTTGATTGCGAGAGAGAGAAAAATGCGACAGGAATCACAAGCCAGAGCAACAGGAAGAAGTTCAGCGCGTCTCCCGTCTCAAATAGCGCCCTGCGCTCAACCCACCACGCCCGCGCAATCTCGAATCCGGAAGCACCCACAAACACCACCCAGGGAACCAGCGCCAGCGCGGTTACGGGCACGTAGTACCAGAAGGGTTGGGGATGGCGATAAAGATTGCTGCCAAACCGCGCCAGATTATGTTCGAGAATGAACACCCGGAAGAATTCCGGATGATAAGCCTCGATCGCGACATACCACGGCATCGCGATCACGAAAAACAGCAACATCCCTGGAACCCACAACGTTCTCAGCACAATTTTGGAATCGCCAGCAGCCACTGCAAACATCACAACAATCGCGCCTGCCAAGACGACGGCCACCGGTCCCTTCGCCAGCGTGGCCAGAGCCAGAAATCCGTAGAACCCGCATAAATACGGCTTCTGCCCGGTCTCCCACCACGCGTACCAGCCGAGTAGCGCCAGCGAAAACATGGCCGCCAGCGGCATGTCGGTCGATGCCGAATGCGCAAAGCCAACAAATCCCGCGACCGAAGCGGTCATCAAGGCGCCATCGAGATGAAACCCAGGCCGCAGCCTGCGCAGAAAAAAATACACCGCCAGCACGATCAGCGAAGCGTCGATCGCCGAAGGGAGCCGCGCGGCCCAGTCATGCACGCCAAAAATCGCGTACGCCGTCATCGCCTGCCAGTAATACAGCGGAGGCTTCTCCAGCCACGCCGCACCGCCCAGTGTCGGAGTCACCCAATCGCGGCGCTCCAGCATTTCGCGCGCGACTTGCGCGTATCGCGGTTCGTCCGCGCCAATCAGACCAAATTGTCCAAGACCGTAGAAAAACAGGAAGACGCAAAATCCTGCGAGTAACAACCCTTCGCGGACGCGTTGGTTCACAGGCCAACCCATGCCCGGGACTTGGAGATTGCCATAAGGGACTTATTCTATCGGGGACTGCGGGCGAATCTTTTCGAGCATGCGGGCCACCGCCATCGCGAGCGGCCCGTCCATCGAACAACCGCTGGCACACTGGTGTCCGCCGCCGCCAAAGCCTTCCGCGATTTCGGCCACGTTCAGTTTGCCCTTGCTGCGCAGGCTGACGCGATACCGCCCGTCAGGCATCTCGCGGAAGAATGCCGCCACTTCCACATCCTGGATGGAAAGCGCGTAATTCACAATGCCTTCGCAGTCCTCTTCCTTGGCCTGGCTGCGATCCATCTGCTCCCGCGTCACCCAGATCCACGCCAGCGGTCCCTCGCGATGCAGATTCGAAAGCGCCGCACCCAGCAGTCGCATCTTGGCGGTGGAATGGGCGAAGTAGATGTTGCGGGCACATTGCGCAGGATCCGCACCGGCCAGAACCAACTCGCGGGCCAGCGCAAAAGTATGTTCGTTGGTGCCGCGGAACATGAAAGATCCAGTGTCGGTCATCAGCGCCGTGTAAAGACAAGTCGCAATTTCCGGCGAGATGGTCACTCCTGCTTCCCGCGCCAACCGATACACCATTTCCGCCGTTGCCGTCGCTTCCGGATCGATCCAGTTCACGTGCGCGAAGGGGCGGCCACTCAGGTGATGATCGATGCTGATGAGAAAACGATTGTCCAGACCTTCCAGCCGAGTCCGCTGAATGCTGTCACACTCAAGAATGATGGCTGCCTCGTAGTTGCCATTGATTCGATCGGCCTGGACTACGCGATCGGCAAAAGGCAGCGGCTGGTAGATGCGCGGCACCGGATCGTGCAGCACCACATCGGCGTCTTTGCCCAGCCTGCGCAACACTTCACAACAAGCCAGCGCCGATCCGATCGCATCGCCGTCGGGCCGCGCGTGCGAGGTAAGCACGAATCGGCTTCGCTGATCGATGTGTTCGAGGACTTCCTTCAGCATGGCTATGCTCGACGCGCCGGCTTTTTCTTCGTGCGGGTCAGCAACTCGTCGATCCTCGCTTCGTATTGCTGCGAACGGTCTTGCACGAAAATCAGTTCCGGAGGGCGGCGCAGGTGGAGTCGCTCGGCCAGTTCCCGCCGGACGTAGCCAGTTGCGGCCGCAAGACCCTCCATTGTGGACTCAGCCGCCGCCTCGTCTCCTTGCACCACCACCAAGACGCGGGCACTCCGCGAGTCCGGAGCCAGATGCACCTCGCTCACGTTGACCAGGCCGATGCGCGGATCTCCCAGTTCTCCTTCGAGAATGGTTTCAATTTCCTCGCGCAGCGCTTCGCCCAACCGCTCGCGGTGATACTTCTGGCCACGCCGTTCCACAGAAAAACCTCACAAACTAAAAAACGTTCGAGAATATCAGAAATTGTCCTGCCGGGGGAGGGATGCGACAGGTTCTTTACAAGGCTAATAGAATTCGACGAAGGAGTCTGTGACATCCGCGCCGCCATTATTCGCGACGCGCAGCGCCATGCGTTCCACGTTCCTCATCAGGCCATCGAGATAGTCGCGAGAGTCTGAGACGGCGACCACTCCAACCGTCGCCCGGTTCCAAAGTCCGCTGGCATCCAGTTCCGCCACCGAAACATTAAAGCGCGACCGCAGCCGATCTTTCAAACTGCGAACCACCTGGCGCTTGTCCTTCAGGGACTGGGCGGCCTCGATACTCAGTTCGAGAGTGAGAAACGCAATCATTCAGTGGCCAGTGCTGCTCAGGGGACAGGGTCCAGTTTCAGCAACTGGCCACTGCCCACTAGCCACTGGCAACTGCCTACGCAATCACTTCCGCAGCAATCCGTTCGGTGACGAACGCCTCAATCACGTCGCCGACTTTGATGTCGGCGTAATTGGCGATCGCAATGCCGCACTCCATGCCGTTGCGCACTTCGCTGGCATCGTCCTTGAAGCGCCTCAGCGAAGCGATCTTCCCCTTGAAGACCACAACGTTGTCACGCAGCAGGCGAACTTCGGAATCGCGCTTGATCAGGCCATCGGTCACCTGGCAGCCGGCAATCGTGCCGACCTTCGGAATGCGGAACGTCTCGCGCACATCGGCACGGCCCTGGTAGGTTTCCTTGATGGTCGGTTCCAGCAGCCCTGTCATGGCGCGCTTGATCTCGTCCTGCAACTCGTAAATGATGGAGTGCAGGCGGATATCGACCTTGTCCTGGTCAGCCAGTTCTTGCGCTTTGCGCTCCGGCCGCACATTGAAGCCGATGATGATCGCGTTCGACGCCGATGCCAGCAGCACGTCCGATTCAGTAATGGCGCCTACGCCCGCGCGCAGTACTTTCAGTCGCACTTTTTCGTTCGAAAGCTTCGCGAGCAGATCGGTCAGCACTTCCACCGACCCGCCAACGTCGCCCTTGAGGATGATGTTCAGTTCCTTGGTGCCGGCAGTCTTTAGCTGCTCCGCCAGGCCTTCGAGCGAAACGCGGGAGCTCTTCGCCAGTGCAGCCTCGCGTGCTTTCTGCTCGCGGTATTCGGAGATGCCGCGCGCCTTGTCGCGGTCGGCCACAACCACGAACTGATCGCCCGCCTGCGGCAAGCCTTCCATGCCGAGGATTTCAACTGGCGTCGACGGCGGCGCCTCTTCCAACTGCGCCCCGCGATCGTCGAACATCGCGCGCACTTTGCCGTAAACGTTGCCGACCACGAAGTTGTCGCTTGTGTGCAGCGTGCCGTCCTGTACCAGGACGGTCGCCACCGGACCGCGTCCACGATCGAGCTTCGCTTCGAGCACCACACCGCTGGCTGACCGCGTCGGATTCGCCCGCAACTCCTGCAGGTCCGCGACCAGGCAGATCATTTCCATCAGCAGGTTCAGATTCGTCTTCTTCTTCGCCGAGACATCGACGAACACCGTCGTGCCGCCCCAGTCTTCCGGCATCAACCCGCGATCCGCGAGTTGCTTCTTCACCCGATCGGGCATCGCTTCCGGCTTATCAATCTTGTTGACCGCAACGATGATCGGCACTTCCGCCGCGTGCGCGTGGTCGATCGCCTCGAGCGTCTGCGGCATCACGCCGTCGTCGGCAGCGACGACCAGCACGACAATGTCGGTCGACTTGGCGCCGCGCGCGCGCATGCGGGTGAACGCTTCGTGGCCCGGCGTATCGAGGAATACGATCTCGCGCCCGTAAGCGGGAGACTCCGTATCCATGACGCGAACTTTGTAGGCGCCAATGTGCTGTGTGATGCCACCAGCTTCGCCTTCGGCGACAGTGGTCGAACGGATCGAATCGAGCAGCGTCGTCTTGCCGTGATCGACGTGACCCATGATCGTGACCACCGGCGGACGCGGCACTGCCTCGACGGCACCTTCTTCCCCAGTCGCGGCGGCGTCGGCGATTTCTTTCTGCGCCTGCTCTTCGAAGCTGATCACGTTGGTGTCGGCCCCGAAGAAGCGCGCCATCTCACTGGCCAGTTCCGCATCGAGCGTCTGGTTGATGGTCGCAAATACACCGCGAGCCAGCAGACGCGCAATCAGATCCTTCGCGCGAATATCCAGCTTCTCCGCCAGATCCTTCACACTGATGCCTTCGGTGATGGTGATGTTCCGCGTGATGGGCTGCGGCTCGTTCGAGAGCGACAATCGTGGCGGCGGAACATAGCCCTTCATCGGGCCTTCCTTCACCCCGCGCGGTACGTACCGTTGACCCGGACGTCGCGACGGGCCACCAGGACGGCTTCCGGGACGCGATGGTCCCGGAGGCGCCAGCGGCGCTCCCGGACCGACGCCCAGCGGACGTGCACCGGTTGGCGACTGTCGAGTTGGATGCATCGGTCGGCGCTCCCCCGGACGGAGCGGCGGACGAGGGCCACCGGGGGCTTGCGGACGGGGCCGCTGAAAAATGGGCTGACCCGGTACCGGACGGCCTGGCGCGGGACGCGATGCCATCGGAGGACGCGATGCAATTGGAACTCCTGGTTGCACCGGCTTCGGCGGCGGAGCCTTGTAGACCGGCCGCGGTCCAGTTTGCGGAACGATCATGCGCGGCGGCGGGGCGGCTGGTGGCGCTGGCCGGGTCGGAGCCGCTGACGTTGGCGCTGCCGGGGGGGCCACGGTCGCCGCAGGCGGTGCCGCTTGCGCGGAAATCTCAGGCACCGTGGCCGTCGGCGCGGGCGGGAGCGGAGCTACCGGCCGTGGAGGCGCTACTGCCGGAGGTGCAGCCGCAGCTGGCGGCGTACTCTTCGCCACTGGTGGAACATGAGGCGCAGCAGGAACTACCGGTGGCTTAATCACCGGCCGCGCCACAGTCTGCGGCGTGATGAACCGAGGCGCCGGTGGAGGCGGTGCGGCAGGTTTTGGCGGCGGAGCTACAGTTGCCGCCGGAGGAGCCGGCGCCGCAGGCTTTGCCTCAACCGGAGGCGGGGCGGGACGCGCCGGCGGAGCCGGCGTCGGCGCAGACTGCTGTTGTTTTGTGATCAGCTTGAGCACATCGCCAGGCTTGGAGATATGCGACAGATCAATCTTGGTCTTGATTTCGTCCGTTTCGCGCGCGGCCCGCGACTTCGATGGCGCCTGCGCCTCAGCGGCGGCGCGGAAATGAGCGCGCACCTTCTCCGCTTCGTGCTCTTCGACAGAACTGGAGTGTGTCTTCTTCTCGGTCACTCCGACTTCGACCAGGACGTCAAGAATCGCCTTGCTCTTGACTTCCAGTTCCCTGGCCAGATCGTTGATTCGAATCTTACTCATCCGCCCTTTCTTGGCCCCGCCGCCGCTCCTTAAGTCTTCATAGCATCCTCACGGAGTCAGCGTTGCACACCGCCCCGCCGCCTGCGCGACGAGCACGGAAACTCCCGATCATTCCTTTGGTTCGGCGGGGGTGTCTTCCTCCCCGCCCTCGGTCGACGCGGTCACTTCCTCGACCGATCCTTCTTCCGCGCCTTCGGCCGCTGCGGCCACTTCATCAATTTCGCCTTCGACCGCCGCCGGAACTTCAGCCGTCTCAGCTTCCGCCGCCGCTTCTTCTCCGGACGCCGCTTGCGCTTCGCCCTCGGCCGCGACTACGCCCTCTCCGCCTTCCAGACTGGCGAAATAATTATTGACCGCCAGGCTGATTTTTTCCACCGTTTTAGGCCCGATGCCCTCGATGGCTTCCAATTGCTCAGGCGTCATATCGGCCAGCGCCTCGACTGTTGCGATGCCGGCCGCCCCCAGCTTCTCGATCAGGCCTTCACCCAGCCCAGGGACACTCTCAAGCGGCGTCGCCGTCTGCGAAGTCAGCGCCGACATCTGCTGCTCCACTTCCTGCCGCTTCTCTTCCTCGCTCTTGATGTCGATCTTCCAGCCCAGTAGCTTCGCCGCCAGCCGGACATTCTGACCTTTTTTGCCAATCGCCAGCGACAGCTGCGTGTCGTCGACAACGACTTCCAGGTGCTTTTCCGTCGCATCCACGACTGTCACGCGACTGACTTTAGCCGGCTGCAAGGCCTTTTCCGCGAACGTGACTGGATCCTCGTGATACTCGATAATGTCGATCTTCTCGCCACGGAGCTCGCGAATGATCGATTGCACGCGCATGCCCTTCATGCCCACGCACGCGCCCACCGCGTCGACGTCTTTGTCCTTCGACATCACGGCAATCTTGGTGCGCTCGCCCGCTTCACGTGCGATTGCCCGGATTACCACTGTGCCGTCATAAATTTCCGGAACTTCCGTCTGGAACAGGTTCTGCACCAGTTCCGGCGCCGCCCGCGATACGACCACTTGCGGTCCCTTGGAAGCTTTCTCTACGCGTGCGATCACTACACGCACGCGCTCCCCGATGGCAAACGACTCCAGCCGCGACTGCTCCTTGCGCGGCATGCGCGACTCCGCCTTGCCGATGTCGAAGATCACATCCGGACCCTCGACCCGCTTTACTGTCGCATTCACGATCTCGCCCACGCGCGAGATATATTCGTTGTAAACTGTGTCACGCTCGGCCTCGCGCACCTTCTGAAAAATGACCTGCTTGGCCAACTGCGCCGCGATGCGCCCCAGGATCCCTTCCGTCACCTTGGGAATCTGCAATTCGCCCCCGACTTCAATATTCGGATCGACCTTGCGCGCATCCTCCAGCGTCACCTGCAGAAGCGGATCCTCGACCTGCTCCGCAGACTCGACGACGTTCTTCACCGCGAACGCCCGGATCTTCCCGGTGTCCTTATCCAGTTCCGCGCGCAGATTCTCCTGCGTCTTGTAGTATTTGCGGGTCGCGACCACAATCGCATCTTCCACCGCGCTCACGACAATCTGCGGATCAATCCCTTTTTCCCGGCTCAACGCGTCGATCGTGTTATAAAGCTCGCTTGCCATAGTGAAAATTCCGATAAGACCTTGACTGTTACCACAGGTTTCAAAGTTTCAGGGTTTCAAAGTTTCAAGGTTTCAAGTATTCGGAACTCCAAAACCCCTTGATAACGAAACGTCGAGCACCCTTTGATCCGGTACACTTTCAGTCTTTGAAACCTTGAAATTCTGAAACCTTGAAACTTTCCTTCCTAAATTTCCGGCACCAGATTCGCTTTCTCGACATTCGCTAACTCGATCTCGAGCTTTTGGGCCGTTCCTGCCGCCGCGCGACGCTTGCCGCGCGCCTCACTCAAATCCAGCGTCAACCGGCCCTCGCGAAAACTTTCCAGCCGGCCTTCGAAATGGCGGTTGCCATTCACCGGCTGCCGCGTCATCAACTTGACTTTGCTGCCGGCGAAGCGCTCGTAGTCAGCCGCACGCACCAGCTTGCGATCCAGCCCCGGCGACGAAACCTCCAGCACGTAGCTGGCTCCCGGAACCACGTCTTCTACGTCGAGAATCGTGCCAAACTCACGGCTGAATTGCGCACAGTCCTCGTGCGTCACTCCGGCAGGCTTGTCAAGATAGACCCGGAGCACCCGGCTCTTGCCCCCGCCGTGCAACTCGATTTCAACCACTTCCAGGCCGCTCGACCCCGCCACGCGCTCGGCTATGGCGCGCACTCGTTCTTCATCAAATGCCATGAATCCAATAGCTTACAAGCATCCGGCGGCAGAACCCATGGCCACAAACTAAAAAGTGGGCTTGCGCCCACTGGTGTGCTTCGCCAAATGCTGGTACTACACAACAGTATTCAATACATCAATATACGCCCCTCAGCCGCAAAAGACAAACCGCCGCGCGGGTGGCACATTCAATCGCGTCCTTTTGCGACTGACGCCTTCGACAGATCCCCGCCAACCGCCACATCAAACTTCGAATAGTACTTCTTCACATCCCCGGCGCCGTACTTCTCGCGGAACTTCTCCGTCACCGATTTCACTGTCTTTGCGTCGGTGATGGGCTGCACCCGCACTTCTGCGCCGTCGCCTCGCACATCCACGTGAATCTTCGGATTCTTGATCACGTTCTTGTACCACTGTGTATCCGATCCCTGCACCGGCAACAGCCACAGCTTGTCACCCTCCGAAACAAACCATACCGGAATCGAAATCGTCTTCCCCGACTTCCTCCCGGTCACGCTCAGCTTGATCTCGCGATTGCGGGAAAGCCGTTCCTTGAGAGCCTCATTTTGCGATGTCATATGGACTCCTACGAAGGTGTTTCACATGGTGTATCCCGGCTTCTTGTGTAGCCCTTCAGGGTTCTCGATGCTTGCGGTACTGCTGCTCGCTGACCTGCTCCATCCAATCAACCACCTTGCCGTCTTTCTTCTCCTGGATGGCGATGTGCGTCATAGCGGTTGTGGGCGTGGCTCCATGCCAATGCTTCTCGCCGGGAGAGATCCAGACCACATCCCCTGGCCGGATCTCCTCCACCGGTCCGCCGTCGCGCTGAGCCCAACCGCAGCCCGCGATCACAATCAGCGTCTGACCCAGCGGATGCGTGTGCCATGCGGTCCGTGCCCCCGGTTCGAACGTCACGCTCGCGCCTTGCACCAGTGCCGGGTCCGGCGCCTGAAAAAGTGGATCGATGCGTACCGCGCCGGTAAACCAATTTGCCGGCCCTTTGCTTGAAGCCTGCGAACCGACTCTCTTGATCTCCATCTTCGGACTCCACTTGTGGAGTTGGCCCTTTGATGGCGCGAGCGGCCCGAACCGCAAGACAAAAATTCCGGGCCTTCCCGCACCAGCGTTGGGCCGCTCTTCACCGATTCACCAGGTCCCGCAGGTCTGCCGGGTACCGCTCACCTTGCACCGGAATCTTGGATGCAGCCGTCTCCAGCTCGCGAAGGTCCTCTGCTGTCAGTTGAATGGCCGTTGCTCCGAGATTCTCTTCGAGGCGTGCCAGCTTCGTCGTGCCCGGAATCGGCACGATCCACGGCTTCTGCGCCAGCAGCCACGCAAGCGCAACCTGCGCCGGCGTCACTTTCTTCTTTTGCGCGAAACTGCCAACCACATCGACCAACGCCTGATTTGCTTTTCGATTCTCTGCTGTAAACCGCGGGACGATGTTGCGGAAATCGTTCTTGTCGAACTGCGTGTCCTGGTTGATCTTGCCCGTAAGAAATCCCTTGCCCAGAGGACTGAACGGAACAAATCCGATCCCCAGTTCTTCCAGGGTCGGCAACACCTCCGCCTCCGGCTCCCTCCACCACAGCGAATACTCACTCTGCACTGCGGTGACCGGCTGCACCCGGTGCGCGCGGCGAATCGTCTGCGCGCTCGCCTCCGAAAGCCCAAAGTGCTTCACCTTGCCCTGTTGAATCAGCTCCTTCACCGCACCGGCAGCGTCTTCGATCGGCACGTTGGGATCAACGCGATGCTGATAGAACAGGTCGATAACATCGGTCTTGAGCCGCTTCAGCGAGGCCTCGGCGACTTCTTTGATATGTTCTGGCCGGCTGTCCAGCCCAGCCATGCCGCGCTCCGCCGTGGGATCAATTTTCCAACCGAACTTCGTAGCGATCACGACCTGATCGCGAAATGGAGCCACCGCCTCTCCTACAAGCTCTTCGTTCGTGAACGGTCCGTAGATCTCCGCCGTATCAAAAAAAGTCACGCCCCGCTCGAATGCCGCCCGGATCAACCCAACGCCATCCTGCTTGCTGACCGCCGGCCCCAGACCAAAGCTCAGTCCCATGCAGCCCAGTCCGATCGCCGACACTTCCAGATTGCTTTTTCCAAGTTTGCGCTTTTGCATTGTTTCTCCTTCGTATCAGGGCGCCGCTTTAGCGGCGCCGAACTCACTGTGTTCTCATCAACCCCTTTAGGGGCTGCCTGCCTACGCAACCGCCCTCGCCCGCTGCTGCTCCCTCCACCGCGCCGGAGGAACTCCCTCCCAACCACGAAAGGCGCGCACGAAGGAGCTCCCGTCCTCGTACCCGAGAAGATACGCGGCTTCATTCAGTTCGAGGGTGGAGTTATTCAGGTAGTGCCGCGCCAGGTGATGACGAGCTTGTTCGAGGGCGCGCTGAAAACTGGACCCCTCGTCCTGCAAGCGCCGCTGCAACGTCCGCGAACTGA
>Ga0307478_10002240_pt1 | contig 15513 bp, 14 predicted proteins | sample atmos_gasesECM4C_2_FD_203713 | JGI IMG/M metagenome (GOLD analysis project Ga0307478, IMG submission 203713) | Hardwood forest soil microbial communities from Morgan-Monroe State Forest, Indiana, United States - atmos_gasesECM4C_05 | ecosystem: Environmental > Terrestrial > Soil > Temperate...
TTCATCATCGGCGGGATCCTGGGCACGATTGCCGTGGCCATCCTGGTGGTCGCGCTGGCCCTGCAGCAGGCGGCGAAACAGGCGCTCGCGAACCGGATCCAATTTCAGACGGTCAGTGGAACCATCGGCACGCCGGTCCCGGACGAGGGGCGAAATCACGTGGACCCTTCGACAACTCCAACCTACAACTTCTATCCGCCCGCCTCGGGACCGCACTATTCGGCGCAGGGGATCGCCCCGGTGGCGTGGCAGACGATCGCGACCTCCAGCAGCCCCCTGGTGGAGGGCCAGTACGTCCACAACCTCGAGCACGGCGGGATCGCCATCCTCTACAACTGCCCGAGCGGCGCCGACTGCACGACCCTCAAGAACTCGCTCGAGAACTACGTCTCCAACCTGGCTCCGGTTGAGCCGACCTACAACGAGGTCAAGATGGTGATCACCCCGTACAGCCAGGGGATGCAGAAGAAAGTGGCGCTCGTGGCCTGGGACTACATCGAGTTTCTCGACTCGTACGACCAGAACGCGATCACCCAGTTTTACGAGAACCACGTCGACAAGGGTCCGGAGGCGATCCCGTGATAAACTACGGAGTCGCGCCCGGGGGCGCTATTGCCATGTATGCCATCGTTGCCACCAGTGGAAAGCAGTTCAGGGTCTCAGAAGGCGACCGCATCCTGGTCGACCGGGTGCCGGCTGAGGTCGGTCAGACCGTCCGCCTGGACTCCGTCCTGATGTTCGGCGGCGAGGACAAGCCGATGGTGGGCACCCCGTTCGTGTCGGGCGCGGCCGTCGAGGCGACCGTGGTGGCGCACCGCTCGGGAGACAAGATCATCGTCTTCAAATTCGAGGCCCGCAAGCGCAAACGGCGCAAGACCGGGCACCGGCAGCAGCTGTCGGAGCTGCGCATCGGCGCCATCCGGCCTCCCGATGGAAAGAGCGCGGGGGGATCGGCGACCGGCGAACGACCGGTGACCGCGCAGACGCCGGCGCCGAAAGCGCGCCGAACCAAAGCGAGCGCGGAAACGACCAAGCAGGAGTAAGCCATGGCACACAAGAAAGGCGCAGGTTCATCACGCAACGGACGCGACAGCGTCGGCCAGCGGCTGGGGATGAAGACCGGAGCGGGCCAGGCGGTCAACGCCGGCACCATCCTCCTTCGCCAGCGAGGGACGGCGATCTTTCCCGGGACCAACGTTGGCATGGGCCGCGACCACACCCTCTTCGCGCTCATCGACGGTGTGGTCAAGTTCGAACGCACCGGTCACGGGCGCAAGAAAGTCTCGGTCCTGGCCGAAGCCGTTTAGCGCTCGGCCGCCCGCGTGCGGGCGCCGGTTTTGTGATGTTCACTGACCGGGTCAAGGTCTTCGTCAAGGCCGGCGATGGTGGCGCCGGCCAACTGAGCTTTCGGCGCGAGAAATTCGTGCCGCGCGGAGGACCCGACGGGGGAAACGGCGGTCGTGGCGGGAACGTCGTGCTCGAGGTGTCGCGGCAGCTCAACTCCTTGCAGGACTATCGCTTCAAGCATCACTTTGCCGCCGGCCGCGGCGGTCGTGGCGGCGGCAGCCGGCGGCATGGGAAAGATGCCCCCGATGTCGTGCTCCAGGTCCCACCGGGAACGCTGGTCAAAGACGAGGAGGGGAAGACGCTGGCCGACCTGGTCGCCGATCGGCAGCGGCTGGTGGTGGCCCGGGCCGGGAGGGGTGGGCGTGGCAATGCGAGCTTCAAGACGTCGACCCGGCAGACGCCGCGCTTCGCCGAACTCGGCGAGCCCGGCGAATCGCGATGGTTGTGGCTCGAGCTCAAGCTGATCGCCGATGTGGGGTTGGTCGGTCTCCCCAATGCGGGCAAGTCGACACTGCTCTCGGTCGCCAGCGCCGCGCGCCCGAAGATCGCGGACTATCCGTTCACGACCCTCGAACCCGTGCTCGGCGTGGTCGAGCTGGCCGACGACGCCAGCTTCGTGATGGCCGACCTTCCCGGCCTGATCGAGGGCGCGCACGAGGGCGCCGGGCTCGGTCTGCAGTTTTTGCGTCACGTCGAGCGTACGCGCGCGCTGATCCACGTGATCGACGCCAGCTCCGGCGATCAGCAGAAACTCTGGAACGATTACCAGCAGGTGCGCACCGAACTGAAGAAATACAGCCCCGCGCTGGCGCGCCGCCCGCAGCTGATCGCCCTGAGCAAGATGGACGCCGTGACCGATTCCTCGGAGGTGGTCGCCTTCCGGCAGCGGCTGGTCAAGCTGCGCCGGCGGACCTTCCCGATATCCGCGGTCACCGGCGAGGGGGTCCAGGATCTCCTGTGGGCGACGCAGCGAACGTTGGTGCGCCGGCGCGACCAGGCCACCGCCGAACCACTGCCGGCGCTGAAGGTCTACCGCGGCCCCACCACCGCCGACCCCTTTACGATCGAGCCGGTGGAGGGAGGCTTCCGCGTCTCGGGCGACCAGCTGCAGCGGCTGCTGGCGATGACCGACATGACCAACCCCGATGGCCTGGCGCATTTTCAACGCATGCTCGACCGCTGGGGGTTGAACGACGCGCTGGCGCGACACGGCGCACGGGGCGGAGAGACGGTGCGGATTTCCGACGTGGAATTTCTCTACGACCCGGAGCGCTGAACGTGCCCGAGGTGACCGGCATCATGGGGGGGACCTTCGACCCGGTGCACAACGGACACCTGGCGGCGGCGCGCCAGCTTCGCGACGTCGCCGAGCTGGTCGAGGTCTGGCTGATGCCGAATGCGATGCCGGCGCATCGCAGCGCGGCCCCGGTCGCGAGCGCGGATGACCGGTTACGAATGGTTCGGCTGGCGGTCGACTCGCAACCCGGGCTGGTGCCGTCAGCGCTCGAAGTCGACCGCGGCGGGATTTCGTACACGATCGAAACCGTTCGTGAGCTGGGGCGCGCCTTCCCCGGGCGGCCATTCGCCATTCTGCTCGGGTCCGATGTCGCGCTTCAGATTCGCAGCTGGCACGATGCCGATGCGCTGCTCGACGAGGCGCGTTTCGTGATCTTCAATCGCCCCGAAACGACGCTGGCGCCGCAGACGCTCCACGAGCTCGGTTTCGAGCCTTCGCGCACCCGCATCGTTCATCTCGACACCCCGGCGATCGCGGCGCACCAGGTCCGCGACCGCCTGGCGCGTGGGGCGCCAATCGACAACCTGGTGCCAGCCGCCGTTGCCGATTACATCCGGTCGCACCAGCTCTACCAATCAGCGAGCCCCAGTCATTAGCGGCCCCGGTGTGGAAGGGCCGCGCGACACGTAGAAGGGCGAGCGCAGTAATTGGGATAATGAGGCCAGTGACCCCGCTTCAGCTCAGCCGGCTCATCGAAGGTGCTGCTGCGGACAAGAAGGCGCGGGGGATCGTGCGACTGGATATTCGGCAGAAGAGCTCGATCGCGGATTACTTCGTGATCTGCGAGGGCGACACGGATCGCCAGGTGCGCGCCATCACCGACTCGATCGTGGAGGCCTGCAAAGCGAAAGGCGTGCGGCCGTTGCGCACCGCCGGCTACGACGATGGATCGTGGGTCGTCCTCGACTACGCCAGCGTCATTGTCCATGTCTTCCTCCCGGGCGAGCGCTCGTACTACGATCTCGAGTCGCTCTGGAAGGGGCCCACGCGAAAGGCGGGCGCCGCAAGTGCCGCGAACGGCTCGACGAAAGCGCCCGCCAAAGAACGGGCGAAGCCCTTAAAGAAGCCCGCTCGTCCGACCCGGCGGCGCATCAAGTCCGCCTGATCGGCCGATCTTGGGCGCTTGTGCGCCAAGACTAAATTCGGCTCGGGCCATGTGCGATACTAGCCCGTAACCACTCGCCTTAGGGCGCGGTGCACGAACTATGGGCTCGAAGACACCCGCCGCCCCGGCCCACCCTCACGTCACGGTCGACGATGTATGGCGTGGCGCCCTGCCAGAGGGCACGCAACTGGTGGCGGGGAATACGGGAAGCCGGCGCGAGGTGGTCTGGTGTACCACGTTGCGCGCCCGCCAGCCAGCCTTTACGCCGCTGCGCGGCGGCGAACTGCTCCTGATCGATCCCCAGGTGCTGACGGCGGTCGACGCGCGTCTGACACTCGCCCGCCTGCTCGAATCGCTCGCCGGGCAGGGGGTGGCCGGGGCCGCGGTGCTCGGTCGCGTCTCACCGGAGGCACGCCGGGTCGCCGATGCGCGCGCGTTACCGCTGTTCGCGCTGACGGCCGGATTGCCGCTCGACCAGGTCGAGCAGCAGGTCTTGCGCTACATCGTCGACCAGCGCGCCGAGCTTCACGAGCGCGCCCAGGACCTGCACCGCCAGCTCAGTGAGCTGGCGCTGGCGGGTCGCGGGCTCCCGGCCCTGCTGGCGCGACTGCACGAGCTGACCGGCGTGCCGGTGGTGCTGGAGCGCGAGTCGGGCCTCGATTACGTCGGCGCCGGTCGGCTCGCCGAGAGTGCGGCTGGGCTGATCGCGCAGGAGCGTCCCGCCCTCGAAGAGTGGTTGCGCGAGGTTCCCCTGAGCGCCTTTGATCCGCCGGTTGCCTTACGGCCGCTGGCGAATGGCCAGGCCCGGTTGATCGCGCCCATCCTGGTGCAGGGGAGTATCGCCGGCTTCCTGTCGCTGCTGGGCTCGGACGGTGAGCTGGGGGAGATGCACCGGTTGGCGGTCGGGCGCGCGGCACACGCCTGCGCCATCGAGCTGGTGCGCGCTCGCGCGGCACGCGATGCGCGCGACGAGGTCGAGGAGGAACTCCTCGACGTGCTGACCGCCGGCCGGCCGGGCACCCACCAGGCGGCCCGCGAGCGGGCCAAGCGCAAGGGCTTCGACGTGGATGCCAATTACCTGGTGATCGCCGCTGAGCCGGTGGAACCGGGGCTCGCGCCCAGGATCCGCGCCGCCTGGGAACGTCAGCTCGCCACCATGCGCCTCAGTGCGCTGGTGCGGGAGCGCGGCGAGGCGACGCTGGCCCTCGTGAGTCTCGCCGGGCGGCGGGCACCCGACGCGCGATCGGTGGTCGATCACCTGCACCGCGCCGCCCGCGTTTCCGCCAATACCCCGGTGGCGCTCGGCTACGGCGGCGTTCGCTCGGGCGCGAGCGAGGTGGCGGCGGGCGCCCGGGAGGCGGAGCAAGCCCTGACCATGGGCCGGCGCCTTTTTGGACCAGACAGCGCCACCGCCTTCAACGACCTCGGCCTCTACCGACTGCTGTACGCGCTGCAACCGCTGCCCGAGACGCGCGCCTTTCGCGACGAGGCGCTCGCTCGGCTACGGGCGAAGGATCGTGGCGGTGTGCTGCTGCAGACGCTCGGCGCCTACCTTGCGACCAACGGGAGTCCGACCGACGCGGCGGACCGCCTCCATTTGCACCGCAACACCGTCCTCTATCGCCTCGGGCGCATCGAGGACCTGCTCGGGGTCGATCTGCGGAACGCCGAAGTCCGGCTCTCGCTACACCTCGCGCTCAAGATCGGCGAGGTACTCGAACCCTAGACGGTCACGCTCGCCTTTCCACACCGGGGCTCGCTGTTGTTATTGCGGTCGGATGCGGATCACGTCGGGGATCCGTGATGCCGATGGCAGCGGACCGATGACCGGCGCTGGTCCAGCGCCGAGTGCCGAGAGCACGGCCGCGGCGATGGCGGCGTGGCCCTGGTCACCCGGGTGGAACCAGTCGGTGCGGCCGAGGTAGCTCGAGCCGCCGTCGCTGCTGTGGAAGGCGTTGACGGCATAGAAGCCGTTGAGCGTGACGTAGGTCCCTCCGTGCCGATCGCAGGTCTGCGCGATGATCGCGTCGATCGCGTCGGACGGTAGCCAGCTGCCGATGCAGAGGACTCGGGTTTGCGCGCCGGAGACGCCGCTAACGATCGCGTCGTACTGCTCGGCAAAGGTGTCGAGCGGCGTGTTGAACCCCACGTCGTTGGTGCCGAGCTCGACGGTGACGAGCGCCGGGTGGGCTGCCTGGACCGCGCCCAGTTGGGGCAACGCCCAGGCCGCCTTCGCCCCGCTGCGGGCCACCAGGTCGAGCGTCATGCCCAGCTTGTCCGCGATCAGTGCCGGAAAGGTCCCATCCTGCGCCGTCGCAAAACGGCCGGCGCTGATGCTGTCGCCCAGGGCGACATAGACCTTGCCCTGCAAGCCCTGATTATCAGTTCCGGCGTGCACGCCAAGCACCTCGCTGGGAGCCATCACCGGGGCTTTTGCGCCCGGCTGGCCAATGGCGAGCAGTAGGACGACGATCCAAATGAAATATGTCACGACCCTCGGGGTACGCGACGGCAGTGCCGTTGACCCCATCCTCCTGCCCCTATTCTGCCAGCCCGGCTGACCCTGGGCCCCCCGCAAACGCCGGACACGCCGCTAGACGAGTCCCGACTCTAAGGTGGTGACCATCTCGGCCAGCGCCCGAACCGCCCAGTTGGGACGGTCGGTCATGCCGAACAGTTGCAGGCGCGCCTCGGCGAGATGCTCGGCCGCCTGGCGGCGGCAGATCGCCTGCGCGCTCGACTGGGTGATGATGGCGCGGGCGGTCTCCATCTCGGTCGCCGAGAACGTCGCGCGCGTCAGCAACGATCGCAGCACCCGCCGGTTACCGGCGGCGCCGCCCTTGAGCGCGACCAGCGTCGGCAGCGTCTTTTTGCCGTTCCTCAGGTCGCTACCGATCGGCTTGCCGGTCTGCTTGGTCGACCCCCAGACGCCGAGGATGTCGTCGATCACCTGAAAGGCAATTCCGAGGTGGTAACCGAACTTGCCCGCTCTGTCCAGGGCCGCGTCGCCGACGCCCGCGGAAAGTCCGCCCAGCCGCGCCGCGCAATCGAAGAGCGCGGCGGTCTTCAGCCCCACCATCTCCATGTACTCGTCGACCGAGACGTCGACCCGCTGCTCGAATTGGAGGTCGAGCACCTGGCCGCGGCAGAGCGCGAGCATCGAATCCGTGAGCAGGAGGAGCGCCGGCCGCGTGCGGTCGGCGTAGCGCGGCGGCAGCAGGTCGACCACCGCCCGCGTGACGAGTGCCTCCAGCGCCGCGCCGGCGTTGATCGCCTGGCCCGGGCCCCAGACTTTCCAGACGGATGGCCGTCCGCGGCGGAGCTCGTCGCGATCCTGGACGTCGTCGAACACGAGCGAGAAGTTGTGGGCGAGTTCGACCGCCACCGCCGCCCACAGGGCATCGGCGTAGCGCTTGCCGAACGCCTCGCAGGTCAGCAACGCGATGTTCGCCCGCAGGCGCTTGCCGGGGCGCTCCCCGGCTTTGCGCAACCCGAGGTGGTACTGCACCATCTCGGTCAGGAGCGAGCTCTGGCTGGATCCGACGCGCTGCGAGAGCCGCGCCAGCTCGCGGTCGAGTGCCTGGTTCATCGCCTGCAGCCGGTCGGTGCGGCTGGCGAAGGTCTTCGTCTTCATCGCCCCCACCGTGCCCTCCCCCGCGAGCGGGGGAGGGAAACCAATGGCCTCATTTGATTTCTGCCGGTGGGGTGGTCTTGAGCGCCGCGATCGTGGCGGCGCCGGCGCAGAACATGGCGACCCGCAGTTGCCAGGCGAAGCCGTCGAGCAAGTGGCGGACGGAATCTTCGCCCTCCGAGGCGGCGGCGAGCACCGCATGCGCGAAGCCGGTCAGGTCGGCGCCGAGTCCGAGCGCCTTGGCGGCGTCGAGCCCGTGCTTGAGGCCGCCGCTCGCGATCAGCGGCAGCTGCGGGGCGGCGCGGTGGGTCGCGATCAGTGCCTCCGCCGTCGGGATGCCCCACTCCGAAAAGGCAAGCGCCAGCTCGACTTCCTCGGGGCGCTCGCGGCGGAAGGCCTCGACCCTGGCGAAGCTGGTGCCCCCGAGTCCGGCGACGTCGATGGCGGCGACCCCGGCGGCGGCCAAGAGCCCTGCGGTCCGCTCCGAGATGCCGCAGCCGACCTCCTTGACGATCACCGGCACAGGGAGTTCGCGGCAGAGGCTGCCGATCTTGTCGATCAGTCCCCTGAAGTTGTGGTCGCCTTCGGGCTGGAGCGCCTCCTGCAGCGGATTGAGGTGCAGTACCAGCGCATCCGCGCCGATCATCTCGATCGCTTCCAGCGCCTGCTCCCGGCGCATGCCGTAGTTCAGCTGGACCGCGCCCAGGTTGGCGAAGAGCAGGACGTCGGGGGCGACGCTGCGCACCTGGTAGGTGGCGCGCAGGTCTTTGTGGGTGATGCCCGCCCGCTGCGAACCGACGCCGAAGGCGATCCCGACCGATTGGGCGACCAGCGCCAGGCGACGGTTGATGTCGCCGGCCGCGTGAGCGCCGCCGGTCATGCTCGAGATCAGGAACGGCAGCTTGAGGGGCTTGCCCAGAAAAGTGGTCGTCATATCGATGGCGTCGAGGTCAAGCTCGGGGAGCGCCTCGTGGCTGAAGGCGTAGCGCTCGAAGCCGGCGCTGCGCGTCGACTGCACCGACGCTTCCAGTGACAATCGCAAGTGCTCGAGCTTGCGCTGGGCGATCTTTGAAACCGGGTGACCGTTGGCGTCGAGCGCCATCGCTTAGCTCGCCGCCTCGACGTCGGGCGGGGTTGGATGCTCGTCGTGCACGTCCGCTTCGAGCGCGTCCGGGTTTTCCGCCTGGCGCTTGCGCATCATCTGGATGAAGTAGTCGACGATGATCGGGTCGAACTGCGTGCCCTTGCCCGCCTCCAGCTGGGCGAGCGCGAACTCGGGCGTGCGCCGCTGCCGGTAGGGCCGGGTGGACGTCATCGCGTGGTAGGCGTCGCAGACCGACACGATGCGCGCGTGCAGCGGGATGTTCTGGCCCGCGAGCCCGTCCGGGTAGCCGCTCCCGTCGTACCACTCGTGGTGATGCAGCACGACGTTGAGGATCTGGCGGAAGGCCTTGATCGGCTGCAAGATACGCGCCCCCAGGATGGGGTGCATGCGCATGATCAGCTTCTCGTCTTCGTCGAGCTTGCCCTCCTTGAGCAGCACCTTGTCGACCACGCCGATCTTGCCCACGTCGTGGAGGATGGCGGCCAGCCGCAACTGGTTCTTGTGTGCCGCCGACAGCTGCAGCATGTCGCCCAGGTCCTCGGCGAGCTTGGCCACCGACTGCGAGTGGCCGCTGGTGTAGGGGTCCTTGGCGTCGATCGAGGCCGCCAGCGCGTTGAGGGCTTCCAGCGTCGCCTCGCTGTTCGGCGACAACATGCCCTCGGCGAGTTCTTCCAGGTGACTCGAGTTGGCGATCTGGCCGAGGCGCTTTTCGAGGGTCGCCACCATGCCGGGTCCGACGGTGTCGGCGCTGGCCAGCTGAGCCACGACCTCGCTCAAGACCGAGTCGAGGGCGGCGACACTCTCCAGTTCGCAGGCGCCGCAGATGCAGTTGCGGCCGCGCTTCTTCGCCATGTACATGGCGAGGTCGGCGCGGTTCAGCAGCTCGTCGCGGTTCTTGGCGTCGACCGGATAGGTCGCCCAGCCAACCGACGCGGTCAGCGGCGCGAAGATGGTCTTCGGGTTGTACATGAAGACCTTGGCGAGGGTGTCGCAAATTTCCTGGGCCCGGATGGGCGCGGTCTGGATGTCGACCCCGGGAAGGATGGCCACGAACTCCTCGCCGCCGTATCGGGTCACCGTATCCTCGCGGCGCATCGTCGACGAGATGGTGCGCGCCGCGGCCTTGAGCGCGACGTCACCGGCGGCGTGGCCAAAGCTGTCGTTGTAGACCTTGAAGCGGTCGAGGTCGATCATCATCACGGTGATCGAGCCGCCGATCTCCTTGGTGCTCTCGAGTTCCTCGTCGAACCTGGTGTGAAAATAGCGGTGGTTGGGCAGTCCCGTGACCGAGTCGGTGACCGAGAGTTTTTGCGCCTGGTCGAGCGCGTGCGCGTTGCGCATCGCGATGCCCGCCCGCTCGGCGAAGGTCAACATCAGCTCCTGCTCGGTCTGGCGCAGCGGTTCGATGCGGTTCTGGAAACCGACGATCATATCCGCGATCGCGCGCGCGCCGTGGAAGACCGGTACGCGGTACCAGAGCCCGGCCGGCAGCGGCTTGGGATTATCGGGCAGCACGATGTTCGGGTCGCTGAGGGGGATGACCTGCTCGCCCATCGCTGGCGTCAGCGAAAGCCGCGCTCCGGTCATGTCGACGCCCGCGTACTCGGCTTTGAGCTCGGGGCTCCAGTCGATGTACAGCGACGAGGCGGGGGGCGCCGACTCGTCCTGCCCGATCAGGGGCGGCATCTGGACCTGGAGGAGGAAGGCATCGGCGTTGAGCAGCAGCCGGCCTTTCTCAGCCGCGAGCAGACAGGTCTGCTCGAACTCGAGGTCGCGGTTGAGCTCGACCGTCACCTCTGACAACGAGGCGTGCGCCCGTTGCAACTCTTCCTCCAGCGCTTGCTCGGCACGCCGGGCGCGGTCACCGACGAAACCGACGAAGATGCCGGTGATGGCGACGAAGCCGGTGCGCATCGCCAGGTTGGTGAGCGCGTTCAGCGTGAGCGACGTGCCCGCGACCGTGTTGTCGTAGTAGACGACGGCGGTATAGCTCAAGGCGATCGTCAGCACGGCGACGATGGCGGCGAGACCGCCGAAGCGCACGGCGGTGGTGACCGTCACCACGAAATAGGCGAGGAAGAAGGGCGAGTCCAGGCCGCCGGTGACCGCGACGCCGCCGGTGACGAGCAGGGTGTCGCCGATCGCCGAGATGTAGCCGCTGGTCAACCATGCCGGCTTGCGCGGAAGGATGACGACCAGCAGCGTCAGGTTGTAGATCGCGCCGAGGCCGATCAAGGCCGCCAGGGTCACGAGCGATTGCCGATTCAGACTGGTTGACAGGAAGGGGAGGGCGCCGAGGGAGACGAGAATCGCGAGCCAGCGGACCCAGATGATGCGGCGCTCCATCTCCATCGCTGAGGCATCCGGCTTTCCCGGCTGTGCCGGCTTGCGGGCACCCAGCTTGAGATTGATGGCGCTGCTCATGGTGCCGACTTACCCCGCCCTCAGGAGGCGGTCCGTGCGAGGCTTGGCGCGGGGGACTTCGTAGAAGTCGAGGAGCACCTGGGTGCTATCGATCAAATGGCTCAGGAATTGCTGGGTGATGCCGGTGCGGCGCTCGCGCGCGATCGCCTTCTTGAGCTGTTCGAACTCTTCCTCCATCAGATGGTGCACGGCGACCCGGGCGCTCTCGAGCGTGCGCTCGCCCGGCGCCCCAAAGATCAGGTCGACGGAGTTGAAGCGGCCCTGGGCCGCCTCGCGCTCGTGCGTGCGGAGGTCGTTCGCCAGCCGGACCACGCGCGCGGCCTGGCAGATGTGCCCAAAGATCCGGTTCTTGAGCTCCTGCGACACGTCCTGGTAGGAGAAGGCCAGGATCGAGACCTGGACGACGGGGAAGGAACTGCTGTACATGCCGTTCGCCAGGTAGGCGTCGAGCGTGACGCGCTCCTTGTGCTTCAGCCAGTGGTTTTCCTGGAGCATGGTCCAGATCGACTTCTCCCAGACCAAGCGCCGCATCGCGGTCCATTCCTCGGGGACTTCGTCCTCGCGGAACTGCTCCTCGATCTTGCGCGTGACGGTGGCGTTGACCAGCGGCATCTGGCTGAGGTCGCGGTTGGGCCAAAGCAGGAAGTTCTGGCAGACCCGCCGGTAATCGGCGAGGTCGAGCTCGGGATGTTCCTCCTCCAGGTAGTCGTCGATGTAGACGATGTAGGCCATGGTGCGGGCGAGCGTCAGCGCCTGCTCGAAGCTGGCGCTGGGGTGGAGAAGGACGGCGGCCCGGCACACCTCACCCAGCATGTCGTCACCGCGCGGGTTGGCATCGACGAGATGGCGGATGACGGCGCGCTCGTCGCCCTGCGCCAGCAGGTTCTCCTTGAGTTTGTTAATTCGCCGATCTAGCATGTTCGCTCCTGGCCAGCATCATTCGCGCGGAAAGTACCGCCGACCGGACGACCTGGGTTGGCCCGTAGAGCGTCTTGCCGACCCACATAGGAATGACGGGCTCTCCCTCGGTTTCATTCAGGTAGGCCGCCGCCCGTTCAAACGGTTGCGTCAGCCCGGCCCGGAACTCGGCCGGGGCCAGCATCAGGGCCTGAACCGCGTAGGCGGTCTCTTCCGGGGTCCCGCGCGAGAAGCAGCCCCAGGAGCCGTCCTCGCGCTGGCTGTCGCGCAGCCAAACGAACGCCGTCGCGCAGGCGTCGGGTGCCGACGCGGTGAGCGCGAAGACGGCGTGGGCGGTGGCATAGAAGGGGGAACCATGCCACTTGTCGACCCAGTGGTCGCCGTCTACGCGCGCATCACGCAGGTACTTGACGACTTTCTGCGCGATCACGTGCTGGCGGGGAAAGGGCGGCACGACCTGGAGCACCTCGAGGACGTGGGCGTTGGCGGTGACCGAGGCATCGCGCTCGAGCGGGAAGGTGAAGAAGAAGTTCACGCCTTCGAACGGCCGAAGCGGGCCCGCCGAGATCGGGTAGCCGTAGCGGTGCAGGACGCTGAGGGTGAGCGCGGTATCGTCGGCATCGGCCCGAAGGCCCTCCCGCGAGACGCCGACGCCGTCATCGGTGAGCGACTGGGCGAGATAGCGCAGCAGCGGTGACGCGTCCGCGGGCCGGTAGTCGGCCCGCGCCAGGTTGGAGAGGACCCAGGCGATTTCGAAGACTTCGAAGGGCGCGACCGTCGGAATGCTGCCGTCGCCCCGGTTGCGCAGCAGAAGGGCGAGGTATTCGTTGGCCTGCTCGTCACGGGTCTTCAGCAGGAAGTAGGCGGTGGCCGACGGCGAGTTGGCAAAGGATCCGTTGGGGGAAAGCTGCGCCCGGGCCGCCTCGACGTCGAGGCGGTTGCCGAGATACTCGAGCGAGTGCAGCAAGGGCGTCTTGACGTTGTAGATGAGTCGCGGAGGGATGTGGCCGATCTTGGCGTCGCGCTGGGCGGAGATCCCCATGAAGCGCTCGTAGGGGAGGGGAAGTCCGCGGACCTTCGCCTCGTCGAGCAGGGCGGGCAGAACGAGTTCGAAGCCCGCCATGTCCGGGCCGGTTTGCCAGTTGCCGGTGTCCTCGTAGAGGAAGCGCAGCGCCTTCGTCCGGGCCCGATGGACGAGCCCGTCCTGGAGGTGCTGCGGCAGGTCGGCGAGCGCGACCAGCGCGCTCAGGGTCGAGACCAGCTTGTCTTTGGGGATTGGAAGGGTGGTGCCGAAGCTGCCGTCGGCGTTCTGGCTGCGCAGGAGCCAGCCGAGCGTTTGTGGGTACGCCATCGCCCTGGGATCGTCCGGCTGGCGCAGGCGGGCGACGAAGGCGGTATCGTACGCCGCCGCCGAGATCGCGCCCTGCTGCAGCGATGCCAGCACCTCGCGGGCGGCCGCAGGCAGCGGCATCGCCGCGGGTCGCGGCAACACTCCCTCGCTGGTGTGGCGGACGTCGTTGATTTCCGTGGTGTCGACCCCCTTGGATGGCGCTCGGTCGAGCGTCTAGGCGGAGGCTACCGCCGGCCTGTTGCGGGCGACGTTGCGGCAGGCGGGCAGGGCCATCGGGCCGGCCGCCGTGACGCTCCCGTCGTATTCGTGACAGGCCGATGACCCGGGAAAGTGGCCCTGGGTCTAAGCGTTGTCCGGATACGGGCTCGCGGGACGGGCCTAAAGAGAGGGACGCGTGTTTGCGCCGAGGGCGTTATCGGGCGGGCTGGACCGGCGCGCCGGCACCATGGTGCTGGTTCACGGCGCCTACACGGCAGCCAACCTGCTGGCCGGCGCCTTCCTCTCGATCTTCCTCTGGCGCGCCAGCCACGACCTGGCCCCGATCGCCCTCTACAGCGGGTTGTGCGCGCTCATGATTCCCGCCGCCTTCGTCGCCAACGGGTTGGGCTTTCGGGGAATCGGCGCGGGCGCCTCGATCCGGCTCGGCCTCTTCGGCTGTGGTTGCTCGTACCTCGTGATCCTGCTCCTGGGCAGGGACGCCCCCCACTGGGTCGTGCTGCTGGGCCTTCTGCGAGGTCTCGCCGAAGGCTTCTACTGGTCCGGCTTCCACCTGGTCACCTACGACACCACGTCAGACCGCGACCGCGACCGATATTTCGGGACCCAGGCAACCGCGAGCTTGTTCCTGACCGCCACCCTCCCGCCGGCGGCGGGGGCGATCATCGTGGCGGGAACGCGCGTCGGGGGAACGTACCGCGGCTATCAATTGGTCTTCGCGCTGTCCGCCGTTGTCCTGATGGCCGCCATGGTGCTCGCCGGTCGCTTGCCGTCAGCCGCGCGCCAGCGCCTGTCGCTTCGCCGGGTGGCGACGCTGGCGCGACGAAATCCGGACTGGCGCTGGGTGACCCGGGCCCGGCTGGCCGATGGCTTCACCGGAAGCCTGATCGGACTGGTGCTCACGATTCTGATGTTCCTCGTGCTCAAGAACGAGCAGCAGGTGGGCAACTTCAACGGCTTGATGGGGCTGTTGGGGGTCGGGATCAGCCTCGCGCTGGCGGCATTCATGAAACCGAGGCACCGCATCGCCTGCGCCCTGGTGGGCGGCTCGCTGCTGGTGCTCTCTACCTTCTTATTGCCGCTCTACCTGACGGCCTGGGCGATCGTTGGCTTCGGCTTGCTGCGCGCGATCGGTGGTCCGCTCCACGGGAATGCGCTCGCTCCGGTGGCGCTGCAGGTGATCGACCGGGATCCGGCGGCGACGACCATGCGCTACGACTACATCGTCCACCAGGAGCTGTGCCTGGGGATCGGGCGGGTGCTGAGCATCGGCTGCTTCCTGCTGCTGGTGGCGCCGATGAACCAGATGCTGCTCGCCCGCATCGTCGTGGTCGTGGCGGGCGCCGCGCCCATCCTGATCTGGGCCGCCTTTGCCCGCATCCCAGGGGTCGCGTCCGTCGCGCCGTCTGATACCCGGCCGCTCGCGGCAGCTGCCTAGCACCGGCCCTCGCTCGAGGCCGATCGTTAGGCCGTTCGCAAGCTCGGATCCTTTTGGCCCTGGATCCGTTTAACGATGTAGCGGGCGCACAGGCCTCGGCCTGGCCCGCTTAAACCATGATCAAACGCAACCGCAGCAGACGTCGAGGCCAGGGGATGGTCGAGTTTGCGCTCATCCTCGTCCTGGTTGCCTGCGTGGCGATCGTCACCATCGCCCTGACCGGCAACCAGCTGTCCCTGACCTTCACCGACATCCAGGAGGCCGTGACCAATCCTGGCGATACCGGGGCGACGTCGGCCTACACCTGCCCGGATGGCACTACGGCCGTTCTGCACGGGCATAAGTACCACTGCCAGTGACAGGCGCCGGAGGCCGCGGTTCGGCCTGACCGGGTTGGTGGAGCTGTACAGGTTCGGTTGATATCTCCAGGACCCGCACCTCGACCAGGGCCGGCATCTGGTGGGGGCACCGGCTCGGCCGGTGCGACCGGTTGCCCATCCCCTCCATCCCTGCTCGCTCGTAGCGAGCCAGCCACGCATGCAGCGTTTGCCGGCTCACGTCCCAGTCCCGCGCCACCTCCGTCACCGTCCGCCCGCCGCTGAGGACCGCCATGACCGCCTGGTACCGCTGCTCTCCCACGCTCAACTCCTTCATGCGCGGAAGTGTCAAGCATCAGCCGAA
>Ga0307478_10002241_pt1 | contig 15494 bp, 11 predicted proteins | sample atmos_gasesECM4C_2_FD_203713 | JGI IMG/M metagenome (GOLD analysis project Ga0307478, IMG submission 203713) | Hardwood forest soil microbial communities from Morgan-Monroe State Forest, Indiana, United States - atmos_gasesECM4C_05 | ecosystem: Environmental > Terrestrial > Soil > Temperate...
ACGGTACATTTTGGAGCGGTCCATCGTCACATCCTGAACAGGCCAAATTTGGTGGGTTCGATCGGTGCATTCGCAGCAGCCGAGAGGCCGAGCCCAAGCACCAGCCTGGTGTCGGCGGGATCGATGACGCCGTCGTCCCAGAGCCGCGCGGTGGCGTAATACGGATTGCCCTGGCTCTCATATTGCGCGCGGATCGGCGCCCTGAACGTCTCTTCCTCGTCGACCGACCAGCTGTCGCCCTTGGCCTCGATATTGTCGCGGCGCACCTGGCTCAGCACCATCGAAGCTTGCTCGCCGCCCATCACCGAAATGCGCGCATTCGGCCACATCCACAGGAAACGAGGGCTATAGGCGCGCCCGCACATGCCGTAATTGCCGGCCCCATAGGAGCCGCCGATCACGACGGTGAATTTCGGCACGCCGGCGGTTGCGACCGCCGTGACCAGCTTGGCGCCATCGCGCGCGATGCCGCCGGCCTCGTATTTCCTGCCGACCATGAAGCCCGTGATGTTCTGCAGGAACACCAGGGGAATGCCGCGCTGGCAGCAGAGCTCGATGAAATGGGCCCCTTTCAGCGAGCTCTCGCTGAACAGGATACCGTTATTGGCGATGATGCCGACCGGATAGCCCCAGATATGGGCGAAGCCGCAGACCAGGGTCTGGCCATAGAGTTTCTTGAACTCGTCGAACTCGGAACCGTCGACGACGCGCGCGATGATGTCGCGCACGTCGAACGGCTTTCGGCCGTCCACCGGCACCACGCCGTAAATCTCCTCGGCCGGAAACAGCGGCTCGCGCGGCGTGCGCATGTTCAACACGTTATGGCGTGGCGGCTTCAGCGTGGCGACGATCTTGCGCGCGATACCGATCGCGTGGCCGTCGTTCAGGGCGTAGTGGTCGGTGACGCCGGACTGCCGCGAATGCACGTCCGCGCCGCCCAGTTCCTCGGCGCTGACCACCTCGCCGGTCGCGGCCTTCACGAGCGGCGGTCCGCCCAGGAAGATCGTTCCCTGATTGCGGACGATGATGCTCTCGTCCGACATCGCCGGCACATAGGCGCCACCCGCGGTGCAGGAGCCCATGACAATGGCGATCTGGGGGATGCCGAGCGCGGACAGCTGGGCCTGGTTATAGAAGATGCGGCCGAAATGCCGCTCGTCCGGGAAGATCTCGTCCTGCATCGGCAGGAAGGCGCCGCCGGAATCCACCATGTAGACGCAGGGAAGATTGTTCTGACGCGCGACATCCTGGGCGCGCAGATGCTTCTTCACCGTCATCGGATAATAGGTGCCGCCCTTGATGGTGGCGTCATTGGCGACAATGACGCATTCGCGTCCCGCGATCCGACCGACCCCGGTGACGATGCTCGCCGAATGCACGTCGCCGCCATAGAGGCCGTGGGCCGCAAGCGGCGAAAGTTCGAGGAACGCCGTGCCGGGATCGACCAGGAGATCGACGCGCTGGCGCGCCAGCATCTTGCCGCGCGCAGTATGGCGCGCTCGCGACGCCTCGCCACCACCGCCGGCGACAGTGTCGAGCTTCTCGCGCAGTTCCGCGACCAGCGCCCGCATGCTTTCCGCATTGCGGGCGAAATCGGAGGACGAAGGATCGATGGTGGAATGAAGCGTCATGATCGGCGATTTCTTCTGATGCTAGAGAGCCGTTGCGATTGCTTCAAGACGGGGGATGGGATCCCGGAAGGCAGCGCGACAGGCCTACCATCTTTTCCGGCATCTTGTCCTTCCCGCCTGCGTTCTGTCTTGGGCGACCACACCCTCTAATAAAACGATCATACGTTTTTTTAACGATTATTACAAGCAGAGAATTTCCTCCACGAATTTGGCAGCTTAGAATATTGATTTTGCTGGTTTTTCATGACAACAATATACGGTCGTTCGCTTGTTTATCGACGTTCCAAGCACCCGCTCAGAGGACTTATGTCACGCACCATCGGCTCATACGGCCCGAAGACGCTGGAGGCGATCCGCAAGGCCGGGCTGCGCCTGATCTTCGAGCATGGCTATGAGGCGATGAGCCTGCGCCAGCTCGCTGCCGAAGTCGGCATACAGGTCGGATCGCTCTACAACCACATCACGACCAAGCAAGAGCTGCTGTTCGATCTGGTGCAGGATCACATCAACGAATTGCTGCGCCAGCTTGATCTTGCGCTGGAAGGAAAAGAGCAGCCCATCGAGCGGCTCCGCGCCTTTGTCGCCTTCCATGTCAGCTATCACATGACCCGCAAGCGCGAGGTCTACATCGCCAATTCCGAGTTGCGCAGCCTTGACCCTAAAAACTACGAGGCGGTGGTGGCGCTGCGCAGCGCCTACGAGCAGCGGCTCTCGGACATTCTTTGCCAAGGCGTCGCGAGCGGTGTCTTCGAGGTCGTCGATGTCCAGGTCGCGACCTTTGCCATCATTTCGCTCCTGACCGGGCTCTGCAATTGGTACCGACCCGGTGGACGGCTGACGAAGGAGGCGATCATCGCAGCCCATGAGAAGCTCGTGCTGTCGGGTGTCGCGCGCGAGAGCACGGGATCAACGGCCCGCGGCAAAGGCAAGAGCTAGAACATGATCGGGATCCGAAGGGCCGCGTTAGCGCAAAGTGTGTAGCGGTTTTCCGAAAAGCATGCCCTCGGGCTTGACCCGAGGGATCATGCTCAATCAAAGGCCTAAAGCGCGATGACACTTCGACTCATCGCGCTTTAGCGCTGAGGGCCCCTGAGATGAGGAATCCATGACAAACCGCCAGGAGCTTGACGCGATTGATTTGCGGATAGTGTCCGAGCTGCAGAAGGATGGCCGCCTTCCCCACAACGAACTCGCAAACCGGGTCGGCATCTCCCATCCCAACTGCTTGCGGCGCGTGCGCGCACTTCGCTCCCGCCGAATCATCCGGACGATCCGCGCGACCCTCGACGAGGGCTCACTCGGGTATGAGGTGGCATCGTTCGTGGCAATCCAGCTTTCAAGCCAGAACCAGACGGCACTGGCCGCGTTCGAGGAAGCGATCGAAGCGCTGCCGCTGGTCCAGCAATGCTGGCGGATTTCGGGAGAGGCGGACTTCCTGCTCAAATGCGTCGCGACAAGCGTCGAGGAGATGAGCCGGCAGCTCCGGCATTTTGCGGCGATGCCCGACGTCCGCACCATCAGGAGCTTCCCGGTCCTCGGCGTATCCAAGGATGCGCTGCTGCCGATCCCAGGCGAGCCGGCGACAGTCGGCTCGTCAAAGCGTAGCCCTGCCGGGTCCTGATCGATCAGTGCGTCCAGGGTTCGGCGCGCCGGAAGGCAAAATTGTCGGCATAGGCGATCTGCCGGTGCAGCGATTCCCGGGGCTCGATGACCTGGTAGGGAATGCCCTTGCGCTCGCAATAGGCGATCGCTTCCTCCTTGGTGTCGAAGCGCAGCGACAGCTGCTGCTTCATGTCGGAGGACGAGGTCCAGCCCATCAAAGGCTCGATGGAGCGCGGCAGTTCCGGCTCGTAGTCGAGCTGCCATTCCTTCGTCTTCGCCCTGCCCGATTGCATGGCGTTCTTGGCGGGCTTGAATATCCGTGCGGTCATGGGCTGTCGGGGACCCCTAGGTTGACTTGAAGGACGTGGAGGAAACGTCCAAGATAGGCTAGAGCCACCGCCAACGCATTGAAGCGGTGATTCCACTACCTGGGATGTTCCTTGCCGGACCGGTATAGTCATTATGCTGCGCTGTGACAATCGCGACACGGGCGTGTGACAAATTCGGGCGGGACGGCTCTCACCTCGGTTCAGTTTTTCAAAACACGGCAATTCGCGAAGCGCCCCATGAAAATCAACGCAGTGCTACCTGAAAAAGGACGCGACCTCCGCCTCGACCTGTTTCGCGGTATTGCGAACTGGGCGATCTTCCTGGACCACATCCCCGACAACGTCGTGAACTGGATCACGACCCGGAACTGGGGGTTTTCCGATGCCGCCGACCTGTTCGTCTTCATCTCGGGCTATACGGCGTCCTTCGTCTACGCTCGGATGATGATCGAACGCGGCTTCATCGTCGGCGCAACCAGGCTCACCAAGCGGGTGTGGCAGCTCTATGTCGCCCACGTCATCCTGTTCGTGATCTATATCGTGGCGATCAGCTACCTGGCCCGACGCTTCATGGATTCGGACCTGATCAACGAGTTCAATGTGGCGGGCCTCGTCGACCACGCCACCGAAACCCTGGGCCAGGGGCTCCTGCTCAAGTTCAAGCCGGTCAACCTGGACGTGTTGCCGCTCTACATTGTGCTGATGGGCGTCTTTCCGCCCATCCTCTGGTTCATGCTGCGCCAACCCGATGTCACCATGATTGCCTCGATCGTGCTCTGGCTGCTGGCCCGCCATTTCGGCTGGAATATGAACGCCTATCCTGCCGGTTCCTGGTATTTCGACCCCTATTGCTGGCAGGTGGTGTTCGTGTTCGGCTCATGGTGCGCGCTCGGCGGCGCCAAGCGTGCGGCCTGGATCATCAATTCCAAGCCGGCGCTTTATTTCGGCGTCGCCTATCTGATCTTTGCAATGATCATGACGATGGCGGGCCGCTTCTCCGACTTTGGCGCGCTGTTTCCGAACTGGCTTTATTCGGCCTTCAATCCGAACGACAAGACCTACATGGCACCCTACCGCTTCCTGCATTTCATCGTGATTGCGATGCTGGTGGTGCGCTTCATTCCGAAGAACTGGCCGGTGCTGGAGTGGAAGGGCTTTGATCCCGCCATCGTCTGTGGTCAGCAGTCGCTCGCGGTGTTCTGCGTCGGTGTCTTCCTGTCCTTCGTCGCACACTTCGTGCTGACCCTGAGCTCGGGCTCGCTATTGGCGCAGATCGTCGTCAGCCTTGCCGGCATCTGCATCATGACGATCGTGGCCTACTACATCTCCTGGTCGAAACGGCAGGACAAGCCGGCAAAGGCACCGACACCCAAGTCGGCCGAACAAAAGACGCCAGAACACAAGGCACCGGAGCCCAAGCCGGCGTAAGCCGGCGCCGGAGCTCAAGCCGGCGTAAGCCACGCGTAAGCGGGCGCCGCCGGAGCTCAAGCCGGCGTAATCGCCGGTCAGGAGCGGCCCTTCCCTTTCAGCTTCTTGCCCAGCAACTGGCCGCGGGAGGAGATGCCGCCCCAGGAGGTTGACCAGGTCAGCGCCGCGTCGGATTCCGCTTCGCCGCTGCGGTCCGAGGTGGCGCGGCCGCGCCGACCGAGCAGCGCGAACATCGCGCCTTGCGGGTCGATGCAGCGTGCGGCCCAGCTTTCGCCCGAAAGATCGATCGGCCCCTGCGCGATGCGGCCACCGCCGGCCTTCACCTGATCGAGCGCGGCGTCGAGATCGGCAACTTCAAAATAATACAACCAGAACGGCACCGGTGTAGCAGCGAATTTGGTGAAGATGCCCCCGAGAGTGCGCCCGCCAGCTGCGAACAGCTGATACGAATCCACCATCGCCCCATCGGCTTGCACTTTCTCCCAGCCGAACAGCGCGCTGTAGAAGCCAAAGGCTGCCTTGCTTTCCCCTGCCAGTAGCTCGTGCCAGCCGACCCGGCCGACCGCGCCCGCCACGGAGTCGGGCGCGGCAACGTATGTCAGCCCGCCGACCAGCGCGAACGTCGCCGTCTGAGGATCAGTAACCACCGCGATCCGCCCGATATTGCTGTCGGTCGGCGGCACATAGACAGCCCCGCCAAGCACCTTGAGGCGATCGACCGCGCCGTCTACGTCCTGCACCGCGACATATCCGACCCAGCGCGGCATCGCGCCTTTTTTTCGCCCTTCCAGTGGCAGCTCCATGAGCCCCGCGACCGGCGCGCCGCGCGCGCTGAAAACCTGGTAGGCAAATTGCGGCGCGGACGCGTCTTGCACAGTCCAGCCGACGACATTGGCGTAGAAGGACCGCGCTGCCGGCAGGTCGGTCGTCAGCAACTCGTACCACGCGAAAGCAGCGGGATGATCAACCATCAGAACCTCTTCCGTGCGCCACGGCAACGAACGCCACAAAGCGTCGCAACATTCGCCGCTCGAGAGAGCGATTCATGCGCCCTTCTTCATTGCAGCGTTAATCAACATGAATAGGAAGTGAATATGTAACAACGACTTAGTGAAGCTATCGCGCTTGCGCGTCGCATGCGCCCAGCGTAGAATTTCTTTACTGGAGTCCCACACAGTTTTGAAATGTTATGGAGGTTGCGACGATGTCACGGGTGAAACAAGCTTCGAAGCGGAAGCGCGTCACCAAAGCGGCCGCCGTGCCGGCTTTGGGTGCCGCTGGACTGGGCCTTTCGCTGGTGGGGAGCGCATCCGCATCCACGCTGCCTGCAGCCGATGTCTCTCAATCGCTCGATACAGTCGCCAATCAGCGCTTCGTGCTTGGCGAGGAAGAAATTGCCGATGTGAGCCTTGCGACCTTCCATCTCTTCGACAAGGAGAATGGCAAGAGCGGCGTGCAACAGATGGCTTGGGGCTGCCGTTGCGGTGGTTGCCGCGGCTGCGGCTGCCGGGGGTGCGGCTGCCGTTGCGGTGGTTGCGCTGGCTGCGGCAGCTGTTGTGCGTCGTGGGGCGTCTGCCGCTTCTGCTAAGCTTGCGACACCTTTCAATTGCATATCGACAAGCAAAGAGTTTTGCTGGCCGGGATCGATCATGGACCCGGCCAGTTTTTGCTCTTGGGTGTTCCCCGTTTTTCGCAGTTGGGGACCTGCCGGCGAGCGCCGGCCTTATTTCCTTCCAATTCAAGAGATGCTTGAGCGCAAAGCGGATGACCTGTCCCGACCGCTCCGTTCGCTATGCGCCGACGCACCATCAAGATAACCCCGCGTGCTGACCCGATGATCGCCAAACGCAAGAGCCAAGGCTCCAGAAAGACCGCAAAGAAAGCTACGAAAAAAACTTCGAAAGCCTCTCGCCAATCCTCGCGGCGAGCGCCGAAGGATGCGCTGCAATTCGCGCCGAATTTCACGGTCTATGTCCTCCCCGACCACGTCGTCTGCCTCTATTCCGAGGACCGCAAATTCTTCCTGCATGGCGAGCTCTATGTGGCGCTCGCGCAAGCGATCGGCGAACGGGGAAAAAACACGCGACAGCTTGTTGCCGAGCTCAGCGCAAAATTCCCGGCTGACCAGGTCGAGGAAGCGATCAAGCGCCTGATCGCGCGCGGCTACGTCGTGACATTGTCGCAAGCCTTCGCAGCGCCCGTAGCCGGCTATTGGGCAAGCCTCGGACTTGCTCCCGACGCCGCCGCGGAAGCGCTCAGGAAATGCCGCGTGCGCGTCGAGGCGATCGACGTGGACGGTGCCAGGGAGCTGACCACAGCGCTGCGCGAACGCGGCGTGACCGTGGTCAACGGCGCGGCCGATCTCACGGTCACGCTCGTCAACGACTATCTGGAGCGACAGCTCGCCGAGCTCAACAAGGAGCGGATCGCCAGCAAAAACCCCTGGCTTCTGGTACAGCCTTCAGGCGTCTTCCCGCTGGTCGGCCCGATCTTCAATCCGCCTGATAGAGCCTGCTGGAGCTGCATGTTCGACCGGATGATCCGCAACCGCGAGATCAAGGGCTTTCTCGACCGCGGCTCGGCGCAGGCCGTCGCGGTCTCGCCGCTGACGCGCAAGACGTTTGGCGAAAGTGCAATCCAGTTTGCTGCCAACGAGATCGCCAAGGCGATCGCCTCCGACTACCGCACCGACCTCAACGACCACATCGCAAGCTTCGATCTGTTGGGCTCGACGGTCGCGCGGCATTATGTGGCCAAGCGCCCGCAATGTCCGCATTGCGGCACCAAGAAGCTGCAGAACCCGCGCCGCACCCCGCTGCCGGTCGAGCTCGGGCCCGGCGCCAAGCTCGTGATGACCAGCGGCGGCTACCGCACCGTGACCTCGCAAGCGACCGTCGCGCGCTATCGCAAGCATGTCAGCCCGCTGACCGGCGTGGTCAAGAAGCTGGAGCGGATCGAGGCCAATCTGCCGCTCAATACCAATTATTTCGCCCAGCATAATTTCTCTGCGCCCGCGCATAGTCTCGATCAGCTGCGATCGGGGCTGCAGGGCGGCAGCTTCGGCAAGGGTTCGACCGCCGAGCAGGCCGAGGCCAGCGCGCTGATGGAGGCGATCGAGCGCTATTCCGGCATCTACCAGGGCGACGAGATCAGGATCTCGCGACGCTTCACCGACTTCGCGCCCGGCGAAGCCATCATGCCCAACGATGTCCAGCATTTCAGCGAGGAGCAATTCCGGACCCGGTTCGGCCACGCCCATAGCGACTCCCACCAGCCGGTGCCACCGCCGCTTGACCTAGCCGAGAAGATCGACTGGACGCCGGTGTGGTCGCTGCGCGACCAGTGCTTCCGCTACCTGCCGACAGGGCTAGAATATTTCTTCTACTACGATGCGCATACGGATTCGAACGGCTGCGCCGCCGGCAACACGCTGGAGGAAGCGATCGTGCAGGGCTTTCTCGAACTCGTCGAGCGCGATGCCTATGCGATCTGGTGGTACAATCAGGTCCAGCGCGCGGAGCTCGACCTTGACCAGTTCGACGATTCCTATGTCCGCGATCTGCGCAGCCAGTTTGCCGATGCCGGGAGAAAAGTCTGGGTGCTCGACGTCACCAGCGATCTTGGCGTGCCGACCTACGTTGCGATGATGCACTGGATGAGCAACGGGCATGAGAACATCGAGTTCGGCTCCGGGGCACATTTCGACCGCCGCATTGCGCTGTTGCGCGCGCTCACCGAGCTGAACCAGTTCCTGGCCATCGGCATGATGGGCGGCTCCAGCGGCGACAAGCCCACGCTCGACGGTGTCACGCCGCTGAAGCTCGAGAACTACCCCTTCCTGCTTCCCGCCGAGCGTCCGGTGGTGCCGCCGGCGCCTGGCTTGAAGCTCGCCGACAATAGCCGCGGCCAGGTCGAGGCCTGTGTCGAGGTCGCCCGGCAGGCAGGCTATGATTTTCTGGTACTCGACCAGACCCGCCCCGATGTCGGTGTTCCCGTGGTGCGGGTGACTGTGCCGGGCTTGCGCCATTTCTACAAGCGCTTCGGGCCCGGCCGCCTGTACGACATTCCGGTCAGGCTCGGCCTGCTCGAGCGCCCGCGGCTGGAGAGCGAATTGACGCCGTTCCTGCCTCACACCTGACGGGAGCGGCCTCCTTGCGCGCGCCGAAAAAGAAGTCAACGCGGACGACGGCGACGCCGGCGCTGTCCGCGCGGCTGAATGAGCGCGTTACGCTTCAGGTGCGGGCCGACGGCAGCCTCGCTGCGATGGTCGACTTCTATCCGGTCGAGCTCGGCCGCTTCAGCACGCAAGCGCTCAAGCAAGCGGAGGCCTTGCATGACGGCCTGCCTCTTGCCTCCTTCGCAGGACACAAGCCGCTCGCGCAGGAGACCACGGCCCTGGTGCGCCGGCTGGCGCGCCGCGGCCTCGTCGAATACCGTTTTGCACGCGGCAAGCGCGACCTTGTTGTCATCGAGCCGCAGCTTGCGGATTACTGGCCGCAATCGGCAAAGCTTCGCGCGTCCGACACCATCGTGCTCTCGCGCTTTGCCTATATGCGTCGGCGTGCCGACGCGCTTGTGTTGGAATCGCCGCGCGCCGCCGCGTCGTTTCGGATTTGCGATGCCGCGATCGCCGGCTTTCTTGCGAGCCTCGCCGTGCCGCGGAAAATCGCCGAGCTGAAGGGCCAGCGGGGCTTTCCCGGCCTTGAGTTGCTCGCTCTGCTCGCCGATTGCGAAATCCTGTTCACACCGGATCCGAAGAGCGAGGGCTTGCGAGGAAGCGAAGGCGACGCGAGCCTTGTCATGTGGGACTTCCACGACCTCCTGTTCCACACCCGCTCGACCGAAGGGCGGCAGGCCAGCCCGCTCGGCGGGGTTTATCCCCATGCAGGTACGCTGCCGCCGCTGCCGGCGGAGCGCCCCGCCTGGCCTGGCCGGAGAATCGAATTGAGCCCGTTCGCGGCCGATGGCCAGCCTGACCTGCCGATCGCAGGGATGCTGCGCAAACGGCATTCCGCCCGCGATTTCGACAAGACCCATCCGATCACGCTCGGCGAACTCGCGCAGCTCCTCGATTGCACCGCGCGCGTCAAGTCGCGCTGGGAAAGCCCGGTCGATTTTGACGGCAGCGATGGTCCGCTCCTCTCCTACACGTCCCGGCCGTATCCGGCTGCCGGCAGCGCCTATGAGCTCGAGCTCTACCTTGCGGTCGCCAATTGCGCCGAGCTGCCGCGCGGCTTCTACCATTATGACGCCTCGGCGCATGCGCTCACCGCAATCGAGGCCGCGGATGCGCAGCTCGGAGCCATGCTCGGCGGCGCACAATTCGCGATGGATGCGGCAACCGAGCCGCAAGTGCTGATCACGATCGCCGCCCGCTTTGGCCGGCTGTCCTGGAAATACGCCGGCATCGCCTATTCGCTAGTGCTCAAGGATGTCGGCGTGCTCTTGCAGACGCTCTATCTCGCTGCAACGGACATGGGCCTCGGCGGCTGCGCCATCGGCACCAGCAATATCGAGCTGTTCTCGAAAATGACCGGCCTGCCCTTCCATGTCGAAGGCCCGGTCGGGGTGTTCGCGCTCGGCCGCAGCGCGAGCTCCGAAACATCGGATTGAGCCGTTCCGCTCAACGCCTCCCTTTTAATTTGATCCAGCGCAAGGACGAACAGACCGCAACGGGTCTTATCTAGCCACGGGCGGATATCCTCCCCGGAATCCGCTTCTCACTCCAGGATGCTCCCGCGTTCACGCGGGGCATCCTTTTTTGATGGCAGATCTCGCTTTGACCCGACCTTGGGCAATCAGGCCGCAGCCACGGAGCCCTGTCGCCGTGATAGGATAAGGCAGGGTCCATCAAGGCTGTCGGAGAGCAGTCTCCGACTTAAGAAGCGAGGTCACTCCATGCCGAGGAAAGAGATTCTCGACCAGATCCAGAGATACATCCACCCGTTCCGAATTACGAGCGGCAAAGGCTTTCAGCTGAAGGACTTCGACCCGGGCGACACGCGCGGTCTGAAGATGGAAAAGGGCGAAGCTGCCGACCTTCTTCAACGCAGCACTGAGTGGCTCGCAGAAGAGCAGGACATGCTTTATGCCCAAGACCGCTGGTCGCTGCTGCTCGTGTTCCAGGCCATGGATGCGGCCGGCAAAGACAGCACGATCAAGCACGTCATGTCGGGGGTGAATCCGCAGGGCTGCCAGGTCTTCTCGTTCAAGCAGCCCTCACGAGAGGATCTCGCACATGACTTCATGTGGCGCTACGTCACACGTCTGCCGGAGCGTGGGCGGATCGGAATCTTCAATCGTTCCTATTACGAGGAGGTCCTCATTGTGCGCGTTCACGAGGATATCCTGAAGCAGCAGAGACTGCCGCCGTCGTTGATGGGCAAGCGGATCTGGGACGAACGGCTGGCGGACATCGCGCACTTCGAGAATTACCTTACCCGACAGGGCGTCGTCATCCTCAAGTTCTTCCTGCATGTATCGCGCGAAGAACAGAAGAAGCGCTTCATGAAGCGCCTCGACAACCTGGAGAAGAACTGGAAGTTCTCTGCTTCAGACGTGCACGAGCGCAAGTACTGGCGCGACTATATGAGCTCGTTCGAGGCGGCGATCGCGGCCACTTCATCAGAGCAAGCGCCGTGGTACGTGGTGCCGGCCGACAACAAGTGGTTCACCCGTCTTGTCGTCGCCGCGGCAATCGTGGAGGCAGTGGAGAAGCTCGACCTTGCATATCCGAAGGTGAGCCCGGAGCAGAAGAAGGAGCTGGCGGCGGCTCGTGCGGAGCTTGCGCGTGAATCCTAGCTCCCAAAGCTCGAATGCTCTGCGGTCAGCGTAGTCGGCGCTGCGAGACGGCCTGATTGTCGATGTCCCATGGAGGGAGCGCATGTCGACGACGATTTCGGTCATTGGTGGTGTGGGCCTGTTCCTGCTTGGAATGAGCGTCATGACCGCCGGCCTCAAGGGGCTCGCCGGATCGGGATTGCGCACGGTGCTGAGCAAGGCGGCAGCGACCTCGCTGTCTGGTGCTTTCTGGGGTGCGGTCGTCACGCTGATCGTGCAATCCTCAAGCGCAACGACGATGACCACCATCGGTCTGGTGAGCGCAGGTGTGCTGACATTTCCGCAAGGGTTGGCCCTCGTATTCGGCGCGAATGTCGGCACAACTGGAACCGGCTGGCTCGTTGCTCTCATCGGGGTGCGCGTCTCGCTCACGGCCGCTGCGTTGCCGATGATCTTCGTCGGTGCGCTGATCAAATTGTTGGGCAGCGGACGCGTGTCTGCGGCGGGTGCGGCGCTTGCCGGGTTTGCGCTTGTACTTTTTGGACTGACAACTCTGCAGCAGGGTATGGGGGGACTGGCCGAACAGTTGCACCCGTCTGATTTGCCGGCCGTTCTCGGCACCACATGGTGGTCGGGCTTGTACGGCGTGCTGGCGCTGGTGGTTGTCGGACTGGTGATGACTGCTGTGATGCAATCATCGACGGCAGCTATCGCGGTCACGCTGTCCGCACACTATGCGGGAGCCGTCGGACTGGACCAGGCCTGCGCGCTGATCATCGGGCAGAACATCGGAACGGCGACCAGTTCCGCCATGGCGGCAATCGGTGCGAGCAGCACCGCCAAGCGATTGGCCCTCGCATACATCTTGTTCAAGCTGATCGCGGCCTTGATCGCGTTGGCACTTTTCCCTGTCACGATGCCCCTGCTGGTCCGCGCTTCGAACACGATCGATGGTGTAACATTGCTCGCAGCTTATCACACCGCCTACAACGTCATTGGCGTCCTGATTTTGTTGCCGGTGATCAACGGGTTCACGCGATTGGTCGAGCGAATTCTCCCTGAACGAGGCTCGCCACTCACGCGGTGTCTCGATCCGGTAGCGCTGGAGACACCGATTGCGGCCGAGGAAGCCGTGCGACGGACGGTCGCGCGCGCCCTTGGAACGATGTGCAAATCACTCGCGCCGGTGTTGGCGGCGGGGAAGCCGGGCGCATCTGTATCAGTGGCGGAGGCCGCAGATGCGCTGCGTCAGGCTCAAGAATTCATGTCAGCGGTAAGTGGCCCGCCCCAATCGGAGGATGAGCAAGGACGGCTCACCAGCACATTGCATGCGCTCGATCACGCGTCTCGCCTGGCCGAAGCCGTCGGCGACGAAGCCGAATTTGGTACGCCGACCGGCGGGCCCGAGGAGATGCGTGCCGCGGAGGTGTGCGCGGAAGCCATGCGTGGCGCAGCGTCGCTCGCCGCTGAAGCCGCCGCTCTACCGACCTCTCCCGGTCACGCTGCTCTAACCGAGCCGGGAGGCGGGTCGAAGGGGCCGTCCGACTCGGAGAGGGAACTCGTTGCAACCGGAGCGTCGACCGGGCAAACCCTAGCCGAACTGGAACACTGCGCGAAAGCACTTGCCGAACTGCGGAAAGGCCAGCGCAGTGCGACGCTCAGCTCGGTGGCGACCGGAGGGTTGGCTGCAGACGCAGCAATCGCTCGCGTCGATGCTGTACGGCGCCTTGAGGCACTCGCGTATCACGCCTGGCGCTCCGCGGCGCACCTTGTCGGCCGCGGCGCATAGCGCGGCAAAAGATCGAAGCACGCGCAATCTTGCGAAAACGATCCGTTCATGCGCCGGCTTCCGCGGCGACAACAACCTTCCGCAAGGAGCGTGACGAGCGAATGATAAGCTTCTCCGCCTCCACCACCAGGAAGAACAGCAAGCCGCCCGCAAAAAGCCAGGGCCAAACCCAAAGCGGGATAGATTCGTTGCCAAACATCGCCTGGACCGGTGGTACGTAGGTGAAAATCAGTTGCAAGATCACGACGGCAATGATGCCGAGCGGCAAGTACGTGTTGCCCATATGCGCCTTCAGGGAGAGCGACGAATCGAGCAGGTAGCGGCTATTCAGCAAATAGAAGACCTGGCCGATTGTGATGGCATTGACGGCTACCGTCCGGGCAAGCCCGTCCGATGCGCCTTGCGCCTTCATCCAGAAGAATGCCAGCAAGGTGTAAGCAAGGAGCGCCAAGCCGACAAAGATGATCCGCCAAATCCCGAAGCCAGTCACGATCGGGCGGTCTACTGCGCGCGGGGGCCGATTCATCACATCGATCTCGTGCGGCTCGAAGGAGATGACCAGGCCAAGGGCGACGGACGTTACCATATTGACCCAGAGCACTTGCGGGGCCGTGATCGGCATGGTGAACCCGACAAAGATTGCTACCGCAATGACCATCGCCTGCGCGACGTTGGTCGGCAGCAGGAATAGCATGGCCTTCTCGATGTTGTTGTAGACAGTGCGTCCTTCCTTTACCGCAGCCGAGATCGAGGCGAAGTTGTCGTCGGCCAGGATCATTCCGGCGGCTTCTTTCGTCACCTCGGTGCCTTTGATACCCATCGCGACCCCGATGTCCGCTTTCTTGAGAGAGGGGGCGTCGTTCACCCCATCACCTGTCATCGCCACGATTTGATTGTTGGCCTGGATTGCTTTCACCAGCCGCAGCTTGTGTTCGGGGCTGGCGCGCGCGAAGACGTCAACGGCCCGGACGCGCTCTTGCAACGTCGCGGTGTCCATGTCCTCGATTTCGGCGCCCGTGATCGCGGTCTTTCCGTCGCCAAGCCCAAGCATCTTGGCGATCGCCGCGGCGGTGATCTTGTGATCGCCGGTGATCATGGTGACCCGGATGCCGCCACCGTGGCACTCCTTCACGGCTTCGATGGCCTCTTTGCGCGGCGGATCCAGCAGGCCGATCAGGCCGAGCAGGACGAGCGTCCTCGGCAGGTCGGCCGCGGTAAGACCGCCAGCGACCACATTAGGATTCTGTAGCCACGCGAGCGCCAGCACACGTTCGCCTTGGGCCGCAAGCCTATCCGACTGTTTCAAGAAGTGCTCGCGGTCGAGCGGGCTCGACTGGTCGCCGGCGGTCTGCTGACGATCGCAGTGCTCAAGGATGACTTCTGGGGCGCCTTTGACGAGCAGGACCTGCTCGCCGCTCGTGGTCCTCTGGAGCGTCGCCATGAACTTGTGCTCGGATTCGAACGGAATGGCGTCGATACGTGGAGATGCGGCCTGCTCGACCTGCCGATCCATACCGAGCTTGGCCGCGAACGGATAGAGAGCGCCCTCGGTCGGATCGCCCTCCACCTTCCAGGTGCCTTGCTGCTGGAACAGCTCCGCGTCGTTGCAGAGCAGGGACACTCGCCCCATCAGCACGAGTACCGGGTCCTTGCCCGCGGGCTGTCCGTCCTTTTTGATTTCCCCCTTGGGAGAATAGCCATCGCCGGTGACCTGATATGCTGACTCGGCCGTGACGGCGGACACCACCATCATTTCCATGAGCGTCAGCGTACCCGTCTTGTCCGAGCAGATCCGCGACACAGAGCCGAGCGTCTCGACTGCAGGCAACCGCCGGACGATGGCGTTGCGCTGGGCCATGCGCTGGACGCCGATAGCCAGGGTGATCGTGATCAGTGCAGGCAGTCCTTCCGGGATGAGCGACACGGCGATGCCGA
>Ga0307478_10002242_pt1 | contig 15489 bp, 13 predicted proteins | sample atmos_gasesECM4C_2_FD_203713 | JGI IMG/M metagenome (GOLD analysis project Ga0307478, IMG submission 203713) | Hardwood forest soil microbial communities from Morgan-Monroe State Forest, Indiana, United States - atmos_gasesECM4C_05 | ecosystem: Environmental > Terrestrial > Soil > Temperate...
CGAAAAAGCCTTGTTTGCCTCCGCCGACGGAGCCGCCCCGAATTTCGTCAGCAGTGTAGGCGATTGTAGGGTTGGGATACAGGCCGGCTTGCTGGCGGTGGCCTTCGGCAGCGCGGATTTGTGCTTCGGCCTGTCGAAGCGTGGGATTTGACTCGGTCGCTATTTTTTCAAATTGCTCCAGAGTCAGCAGCGTATCTGCGGCTCTCTCTTGCGAACGGCCGAGCCGGGGAAATTCCGGCTGCACCGGATGAATGTCGCCGTGATGGTGCTGATGCTCGGCGTGCTCTTGTTGGGCCGGCATCTGCATCTCCTGCGCCGGTGTGCGGATAGCAAAAGCAGGAAATAGAATTGCGATGGCGAGGTTTGTTCTCAGGCTCATGTCGTGGACCTCTCCGCTTTTTTTCTATCCATGATTTCGTTGTATTCGGAATCGGGGAGAACGCGGATCAACGTCATCATGCCCATCATTCCGGCGCTCCAATTTGCCGGCAGTCCGTAGGTTTCGGGCTTGGCCACCGCGGCGTCCATGCCCATTTCCATGAAGGCGTCCTGCGGAAAGCCTTTCACTTCGCTGGCATTTGGCGCGATGGGGGCGTGGTGAACATGCTCCACGCCGATCGTATTGACGAGTGTTTGCATCTGGCTGAGCGCTTTGGGATCGGTTTGATCGGCGGTTTCGATCTGGCGGTCGCGGAGCAGGTCCATCATGTTGTTCATCATGTGGTGCGGCAGATGGCAATGCAGCATCCAGGCGCCGGGATATTTGGCGTCGAACTCAACGACGCGCGCTTGCGCAACGCCGACCAGCACGGTGTTCATCGGGCACCAGGTGGACTCCGGGGCGCGGCCTCCTTCGGTTCCGGTAATGACGAACTGATTGCCGTGCAGATGAATCGGATGGTGGTCCATGCCGAGGTTCACGATGCGCAGGCGGACGCGGCTGCCCAGACGCGCGATCATCGGCGTGATGGCCGGACCGGAAACGCCGTTGAAGGTCAACCAGTTGAATTCCATGGAGGCGGTATTGGGCACGGCGTTGGCGGGGAGCACGGCCCATTCCTGCAAGATGATGCCGAAGTCGTGATCGACACGCGGATGATGCGGCGTTTTCGGATGGGCGATGAAGAATCCGATTTGTCCGATCATTTCCTGCATCGCGGTATGCGCGTGATAGAAGAAGGTTCCTTCCTGATGCACGGTGAATTCGTAGACGTGTTTTTCTCCTGGGGCGACCGGTTTTTGGCTGATGTACGGGATGCCGTCCTGTTCGATGGGCACCTCGAGGCCGTGCCAGTGGACGGTGGTGGATTCAGGGAGTTTGTTTTCGAAAATTACGCGGATGTGATCGCCCTGTTGAATCTGAATGGTAGGGCCGGGGCAGGTCCCGTTGTAGCCCCAGGTGCTGATGGTCTTGAATGGCGCGATTTTGCGCTGCACAGGCTCGGCGGTTAGCCGGAAAACCTTAACCGCGCCATCCATCTCGTAGGGTAGATCGGGAATGTCTGGCGTCAACATTGGGGGCGAGGCGGCGTCGGGCGGATTGGGCGACACGCCGGTGTGGGTGCGGCCGCCCGGTGCGCGTGCAGCTGATGTTTGCTCCGCTCTAAGCGTCGAGCTGAGCCCAAACAGCCCAGCCCCAAATATCGCTGCTTCCTGGAAAAACCCTCTTCGTGTGCCGCCCATATTTCTCTCCTTGAGCAATAGCTGCGCGCGCGAAATCGCGCGGTATCGAGTCACTTCGCGTTTCAAATGAGAGAGGAAATTAAAGGAGAGGATTCAGATTCGCAGGACGGTTAGGGGGGTGGGCGTTGTTCCAGTGTCGGGGAGTTCGTGGAGAGGTGAACGACGCGCACAATCCCGCGCGCCGAATGAGGTTTGCGCGGCGAGCAAATTCGCGGACGCGAGCGTTGTGGGGTTTTGCTGCAAACGCTCGATTGAGTTTGTGGATTCGTTCAAGTTCGCAGCCGGAAATTCCTGCAAGCCGCACGCGCGTTTAGCCGCGACATTCGGCCCTGTCTGCCGATCCGTAGCGGCCAAAGAGCTGTGGCAATCATCGCCTCGCGAGGTCGACGAATCAGCGCACACACGCGAATCGCAAACGGGGGCGCAAAGAGGGGCAACCAAGATCCCCAGCAAAGTAATAAACGCGATGACTCGAGATCGGATACCGGCGCGTCGACGCTTATTCATATCGATATACAACGCTACGCCGCGGCATTTACGTAGTCAACTCACCCGGCGCCAACGGTTTGGCGACGCTTATCTTCGGAATCAATTTTGCCGTCGGGGTGGTCACTGGATGCAGCCGATGCGCAGCCAACGCCCGTTCCATGGGCCTATCTTAACTGTTAGCGCGATTCCGACCAAAGAGCCGGCGCGAAAAACCAGCCGCTGCCTTTTATCCTTTGATAGCCGCCCGAATCTTCGGCAGGCCAGTTATGGCGTTCTTCAGTTCCGCATCGCGGTTCATCAGGTCAACCACCGCGCGCGTGACCCGGTCATCGATTTCGGACGCCGTACGGATATCCACCGGATAGCGCACGATAAACTCCGGGCCGCTGTCGGAAAGCTGGAGCTTGGCATCTGGTGTAGGCGATTTCAACTGGATTTCCGTTTGCCGTTCGATGCCGCCGAGTTGCCGCTCAATTCGCTCGCGGTATTGTTCGTACACGGAGTTCACCGCGCCGAGGATTTTATCTTGTACCAGTTTGTAATTGCCACCGGGCGCTAGCGTAACCGCAATTTCATGCCATCCATATTCCGTCCCCGGAATCTGCTTGAACAGCGGAGTCCCGGCTTGAAACAACACCGAATTCGAGAAAACCACGATACGGCCCGTGGGATACAGATCAATGCTGGTTCCCGCCAGCTCCATAATGTACAACCGCACCAGGCCGATATCGACCACATCGCCGGTTACTCCCGCAATGCTGATGCGGTCGCCAACCCGGATTCCATATCTGCCCACCACAAAGAAATAGGCCGCCACCGACAGCAGCAACGCTTGCAGACCCACCGCGATGCCCGCAGTTACAAAGCCCGCAAACGTTGCGAGGGAACTGAACTCGCTCACGAATCCCATGATCAGCACCACGCCAACCAGAAAACCCATAACAAAGCGGCGCAGCAAGAGAAATTGACGCCGCCGCCGCGGATCGTGAATGTAGCGGAAGGTCAGCCTACGCCAAACTTCGGACAGAATCGCGACGATCCCAAGCGCCAGCGCAATTCCGATCATGCGGATCAGCAACGCCCGCAAGGTGTCCGTAGACTCCCGCACAATCGACCTTCGCCACTCGACATAATTCGCGCGGCCCTCCTGCAGCAGCAAGACTTCCTGGCTCAAAGGCATAGCGGCGGTCGATAACTGCTTGAACCTGGTGATAAGATCCTGGTATTCGCGCGTCACATCCTCGTTCTGCGTGTTTGGCGAAGTACCTTGCGGGTTGGCAAGATCGCGACTGCGCTGAATTATGGCCACCAGTGCGCCTCGCAGCGGTTTCCGCAAATTTTCGGCATTTTGCCGCTGGTGATCGGTCTCCTTAATCATCTGATCGATCTCATGAATGCTGCGCATGCGTCCCAGCAAAGTAATCGCCTGCCCGATCAGCCCGGAAGAATTAGCCAGCGACGAAGCCGAGCTGTTCGCTTTGGCCGCCGCCGTGGGGATCGCTTTGTTCGCGAAAACCTCCGGCACCGATCGCGCCAATTGGTTGATGCTGCCCTCCAAACCTTCGCTGACGGTGTCCGCACTCTCCTCCGCGAACGTCGCCATTTTTTGCACCGAATCCTGCACAGCTTTGTCCAGCGCCAACTTCCCTTGCAATCTCTCGCGCTCGGCCTGCAACTCCTTCCTCTTGCTTCGCGGGGACGAGGCCAGCTGCTTATTCACCGTCTCCAGCCTGGATTGTGTATCGTCGATTTCGGCAGCGATGCGCGCGGCAATTTGCGTCAGGTCCTGCTGCTGCGCGGGCGGCTTGGCGGCTTGGTTCGCGTTGGAGTTTTTCTCGCCGGCGGTAATCACCGCTGCTTCCGCTCTCGCCGATTGGAATGCCAAGCGCACGACTTCAGCGGCCAGGTTCCGCGTGCTCTCTTCGTAGATGGCGTCGCTCGGCAGACCGGCAGCTTGAACCTTATTCGTGGCGTCGCGATACCACGTAATGGCCTCGTTCAAATGGCCGAGAATGGCATCGCGGTTCAATGCCGGCAATTCTTGGCCAAGTGATAGTGGCAAGACCCCGATTGCCGCCGAAAGCGTTGCGATCAAAATTCGCCGGGCCTTGCTTGGCATACCAATAGGGATAGGGATGTTCATTCGTGTTATGCCCTACAGTCGAAGTTCGTAGATAAGACGCTCGGCAGGACAAGAAAGGTGTAGCCCGCCCACCGACAAGAGGCTTTACAATGTCAAAGGGAACCACAGCGTGCCACCCACTTTCCGCAAGCCCAGCCCTCTGGAAGCGCTCTTCAACCGTGCTTTCGGATTCCTGATTGGCCTCGGGATCGGTCCTGCTTACATGCAACTGTTGCGGGTGCGCGGCCGCAAAACCGGGCGCGTTTACTCATCCCCGGTGAATCTCTTGCAGGTCGCCGGCAAGCCCCATCTGGTGGCTCCGCGCGGCAGGACACAGTGGGTGCGCAACGCCGAGGCCACCGGAGAGATCCTGCTCAAGAGGGGAAGGCAGGAGCGGAGGTTCCTGCTGCGGCCTGTACCGGAAGACGAAAAACCGGAGATACTGAAATTGTATCTAGAGAGCTACAAGTCCGCGGTGCAACGGTATTTTCCCGTGCCCGCCGGCTCACCGGCTGCAGCATTTCGCGAAATTGCCGCCCGCTATCCTGTTTTTGAACTGCTTCCTGCTTGACGGCAGCCCGCACGACCTCTACAGCAACTCTACGGCAAACCCCTTATGCTTCCACCTTGGTGAGTTCCCTGCCCACGAATTCGAGGATTCACCTGCTTTTGATCTTTTTGCGGGACAGATAAGCTGCAATCAGAAAATGCCGGTCGCCCAATTGGCTGGGATCCCCGAACACGTTTGCGATCACCTCCCGGTTAATTGGGCCGCCGGTGCTTTTGGGGGAATGAACCGAGAATGCTTTGCGCTGCCTACGACATCTTGAGAAAAGACTCGACGGATATGGTATGGGTGGAAGCCGTGCACGATTTGGAGACCGCTAGATTGCGGGTCCAGGAATTAGTCGCCGGGTCCGACGAAGAGTATGTAATTTTCGACCAGCGCACGCGAAAAATTATTGCGAACGATGCCGTACCAAGTCCCCGTTCCGGCCTGTAGACCTATGCCGAAATCGAACTCAAATTTTTGGGAATTTTGTCGACTAGGAAGCCATCAGCATGGCGCGAGCTTGCCAAATCAAGTTCTGCATGCCGTCGGGTTTCGAGAAGACCGCGGTAATCCCGGACGCCCGCGCCTCTTTTTCCGCGGCGCTGCTGTGATAGCAAGTGAGCATCATCAGCGGAATTTGCGGGAATAGTTTCTTGAGTTCCCGCGCGGCATCCAGCCCGTCCATCACCGGCATGCGCAAATCCAGAATAATCAGATCTGGCGAGAGTTTTTTGGCTTTGCCGATGGCGTCAAAGCCATCTTCGGCTTCGCCGCACACGGTAAACCCAGGCTGTCGCTCAAAGGCCAGGCGAAGAGCGCGACGGATCGCCGGATGGTCGTCCACGATTAGAATTGATGCCAAAGTCCCTGCTAACCTGGAACGCACCGTTGACCAAGCTCTCCCCGCGGTGCACCAGACGCTATTTAGTCATGCTGGGTTGGGTCCGCGCAATGGGGAGTTCACCTTAGTACTTTTTCTCAGGCCGCTGACGAATGCCGACGCCGCGCAGGAGGCTAGATTTGCTGCCGCTTCCACCGACCCTGCTTAAACAGCACAACGCTGGCAAGCGCGATCGCGCCTTCCGCAATCACGATCGAGAGGAAGACCCCTTTGGAATGCAGGTGTAACGGAATCGCCAAGGCGTATGCCAGAGGAATCTCCAGCAACCAGAAGCCGAAAAAGTACACGATGGTCGGCGTCACGGTGTCGCCAGCCCCATTGAACGCCTGCAGCATGACCATGCCGTACGCGTAGCCAATGTTTCCGTAACTCAGAATGCGCAGACACGACGCCGCCAGCGGCAAAACTTCGGGATCGTTGGTGAATAGCCGGACCGCCGGCTCCGCAAAAAAGATGAAGACCACCCCGATGACGCCGAGGAACAGCATGTTGTAGAAGCCCGTGCGCCACACCGACGTTTCCGCTCGCTGCGGTTGTTTGGCTCCCAGGTTTTGGCCGACTAAAGTGGCCGCCGCATTGCTCAATCCCCAGCTCGGCAAGATGATGAAGATAAGTATGCGGATTGCGATGGTATAGCCAGCCAGCGCCGCCGAGCCGAACAGGCTGACAATGCGCACCAACCCAATCCAACTGGTATGCGCAATGGCAAATTGCAAGATGCCGGTCAGCGAGACGCGCAACAACCTCCACAAGACGCCAAGCTCCAGCCGAATCTGCTGGCGCAAGATGCGGATGCGTTCCGTCCCGCGCAGCAGCCGATAGAACTGATACAGCACCCCGATGCTGCGCCCGGTGAAGGTGGCTAGCGCCGCTCCCGTCACGCCCAGTTTCGGGAATGGTCCCCACCCGAAAATCAGGCACGGATCAAGAACCAAGTTGATGATGTTCGATACCCACAGCAAACGCATTGCAATGGCCGCATCCCCTGCTCCGCGAAAGATTGCGTTGTTGAGGAACAGCAGCATGATCGCACCGCTGCCGCCCAGGGCGATGCGCGCGTATCCGCCGCCCACTGCCACGATCCGCGGCGAAGCGCCCATCATGGCAAGCAACCGGGGAGCGAAAAAAGCGCAAGGAATGCCAATCAGCAAAGAGATAACGATGCCGATGACGATGGCTTGCACTCCCGCTACCGCAGCGCCCGCGGGGTCTTTCTCCCCGATGCGCCGCGCGACCATCGCCGTAGTCGAAAGGCTCAATCCAAGTCCCACTGCGAAGACCAGACTCAGCAGGGATTCTGTCAGCCCGACAGTGGCCACTGCGTCGGCGCCGAGCCGTCCGACCCAGAATACGTCCACCACCGCAAAAAGCGACTCCAACACCATTTCCAGAACCATGGGGATGGCCAGCAACAGGATGGCGCGATTGAGATTGCCGGTAGTGAAATCCTGGTGCGAGCCGCGCAACGCCTCCCGGATCGACTTCCACAGTGGAGCCGGCGGCGGCGCGGCCGTAAGTTCTTGCGTTTCCATAGTTGCTCATACATTTCTGCGAAAGCGCGGCGGACCGGCTCACGCGGCTGCGGCAATTGATGTGTAGAAACGGGAAAGGAAACGTCCGCCCAGCGGCGGATTCTACGCGACAGCGACCAATGAGATGTAATGAGGAGTGAACATCTTGTTTTCCCAACAAAATCCGATAAAGAAATTCTAGCGGATGCGGCTGGACGTTGGCTAGCGAAAATTTTGGCACTTGGGGGCGTCCAGCAAGCAGTCGGCAACCCGCGCCACTTGCACCATTTCAGCTACGTCGTGGACGCGTACGATGTGCGCTCCCCCCAGAATGCTGGCCGTCACCGTGGCCGCCGTGGCCCACAGGCGCTCCTCGGGCGGCGCTGACTTCCCTTTGCGGGCCAATGTCGCGCCTAGAAATCCCTTCCGGGATGTGCCAACCAGGAGCGGATAGCCCAGTTTCGCGAGCTCTCCGAGCTTCCGCAGCAGTTCGTAATTCTGCTCAAAACTCTTGCCGAACCCGATGCCCGGGTCGACGATAATTTGCGATTTTTGCACTCCGGCCCCACGCGCCTGCTTGATCGCCGTACGCAGTCCTTGCCGAACGTCCTTCATCACATCCCGCGCAAACGGCTTTTTCTGCATGGTCTGAGGCTCGCCCCGCATGTGCATCAAAATCAGGGGTACGCCGTGCCGTCGCGCGACTTCGGCCATGCCCGGATCGTTGCGCAACCCGGAAACGTCGTTGAGGATTTGCGCTCCGGCGCTAATGGCCGCTTCCGCAACTTGCGATTTGCGCGTGTCGACCGCGATCGGGATTTTCAGCGCGCCTCGCAAGCCTTCCAACACCGGCAGAATGCGCGCCAGTTCGGTAGCCGCCGCTGTTTCCGTCGACCCCGGTCGTGTCGATTCACCGCCGATGTCGAGGAGGTCGGCACCCGCCCGCTCCATTTCCAAGGCGTGTTCGATCGCGTTCCGCGGGTCAAGGAATTTGCCGCCATCCGAAAAACTGTCCGGGGTGACGTTGAGCACACCCATGACCAGCGTGCGCTCGCCGAGCGCGATCGTGCGTGACCGAAGCCTCAGCCGGAACCTTTTTCGCCGTACAGCCATATTCGCAACGGGAGTGTAGCGCAGGTTCCCTGCCTGCCGCTCAAAACGAAATTCGCTCCGAGAACATCCAGCGATGATCGTAGGTATGAAATTTGGTCACCGCTATTTGCATGCCGGCCGCAGTGGAGAACCGCAATCCCCTCCGAAGCCGCACTCGTCCAAACCCCAGCCCCGGCGTCAGGAAGACCTGCTTGTCACCAGCGTTCGTCCCGGTTTTGTAGAACGTGGAATTCACCTCTAGTTCCGGCCAAAGCTTCCAGGCCGCTTGATACTGGAAGGCCGTGTTCCATTGCAGTTGTCGGCCCAGCTTTCGCGTGTCCCCTGCCGGCAGGTTCGCTCCAACCGTAGACTGGACATCGAATCTACCCCACCCCTTGCCAAGCGCCAGCGTCGGCGTCAGCAGCGCGTCGCCAGCCCCATAGCGGTGCGTGCCGGTGGGCACGGTCGCGCCCAGGATGAACGTCAGAAGATAATTGCCTTCTCCACGTTCTGCCGAGGCAATCCGGAATTTCAGCATCAGCGGCAAATCGCCAAATCCGCCTGGGGCGCCATTCGGAGAATGCAATGTATACGTCGGTATCCCGGCCAAAATCTGCGTCCGCGAACTGGTAATGAACTCAAGTCCCTTGCCGCCGCCAAACTGGTACGTTCTATTTCCCTGGGCGGCGGGTTGGTCCCAGATGTCGTAACGCAACTCCTGCTTCAGCCGGCCGGAGGTAGTCGCCAAAGGAGAAAGCCAATCCGGTTGTTTGGCCTGCGTTTCGGCCGCCATGTGAAGCCAGGAGCGAAAGAGACTGCGTTTTTTCTTTCCTTGCGTCTCGGCGGCGTTTTGCTCCGAAGTCTCTTGAGGACCAGCTCGATCGCCCCCGGCTTCTTGTTCGGCTACTGGCACGGAGGTGGATTGTGGTTTTTCCGATGGATGCTCGTCGGGTAGCGCTCTTGCTGCGAGCAGCAGCCCGGCGAAAGCAAGTGCGATTATCCTTGGTGCGAGTCTCACATGGATTCTCCTAACGAATGTCTCGTAAAAACAAAAACGGCCACTGCCAGATGCAAATCTGGCGGTGGCCGCCTGAAAAAAGCTTAGAAACCTGCTCCTAGCCCATCAGCCTCCACGCGCCGACTCGCAAAAAATTAGGACAACACAAAGCATTGGTGTCCAATTGTGAGCCAAGTTGACGCATGTCGGTCAAAGGAATCCTTAGAAGTCGAAGACCGAAACAGGATAGACAGACCCAAGTCTGCCGTCAAATCCAATCTGTGAATTTCATGAAACGGAAAAATGAAACCCGGCAAGATGAAACGTGCTCGCCGCCTACGAAAGCCGCCACCAAGTGCTCACGGTTCCTTGGGAGGTTAGACTGCCTGGATTTGGCTCAGAGATGCGCTGCTAGTCCAAATCGAAGTCGCGGATAGGTTTGCCGACGGGCGCATCCTTGGCTTTCTTCATTGCTTCTTCAAACTTCTTGGCCAAGATGTCTTCCTTGTTGGTTTCCTGGAACCACGAATCAGCGAATTTATCTTCGCGCTGCCGCTGCTGCTCGCTCAAGATTCCAGCCGCATTGGTCAGGTCCACATCCGGCCCTTTGCGCGGCGGCTCCTCATGCGACAGCACCACACCGAGCGCAGCATCCACCGACAATTTCGCCTTGCAGCACGGGCACGTCACCTTAAGTGGTTCTTGACTCTTCCCCATGGCCTTATTCTAGTCCTTCTGCGTAAAAAGAAGCATTCCCTTGTAAAAAAAGAAGAGGCGCGGATTGCCGCGCCCCTCCGTTCATAAACCTCAAGCCAGCCTTACGCCTTCGCCGGATTCTCCCCGCGCGTAAATCCTGGCGCCGGCCGCAACTCCGGCCGCACCACCTTGGGATCCGTGCTCGGCGCCGCCTGTGGAGTCGTGGGAGGCGTCCGCGGCTTTTCCGGCAGCGGCTTGCCTTCCATCAACAGCTTCACCTCGTTGGCGTCGATCACTTCGCGCTCCAGCAATGCCTGCGCAATGCGCTCCAGCGTTTCCCGATTCTTCGACAACAAGTTCTTGGCGTTTTCATAGCCACCGTTGACGATGCGCTTCACTTCCTTATCAATCTGAATGGCCGTGTCTTCCGAATAGTCGCGATGCTGCGCAATCTCGCGGCCCAGGAAGATGGCTTCGTCCTTCTTGCCATAAGCCAGCGGCCCCAGTTCGCTCATGCCCCATTCGCAGACCATATTTCGCGCAATATCGGTGGCTCGTTCGATATCGTTCCCCGCGCCGGTGGTGATGTGCCCAAGGAAAATTTCCTCGGCCGAGCGTCCGCCCATCAGCACCGCAAGCATGGTCTCCAGATATTCGCGTGTATAAGTATGTTTGTCGTCTTCTGGCAGTTGCATGGTCAAGCCCAGCGCCATGCCGCGCGGAATAATCGTCACTTTGTGGACCGGATCGGCCCCTGGCGTCATCGCCGCAACCAACGCATGCCCGGCCTCGTGATACGCCGTATTTTTCTTCTCTTCATCGGACAAAATCATGGACTTGCGCTCGACGCCCATCAGCACTTTGTCTTTGGACATCTCGAAGTCCGACATCATCACAAACTTGCGATTCTGCCGCGCCGCCCACAAAGCAGCCTCATTCACCAGGTTCGCCAAGTCCGCGCCAGAAAATCCTGGCGTGCCGCGCGCGATGATTGACAAATCCACGTCATCGGCAATCGGTACCTTGCGTGTATGTACCCGCAAAATTTCTTCGCGCCCCTTCACATCCGGGCGAGCAACCACTACCCGCCGATCGAAACGTCCCGGCCGCAGCAACGCCGGATCGAGCACATCGGGCCGGTTAGTCGCCGCAATAAGGATCACGCCCTCGTTTGACTCGAAACCATCCATCTCCACCAGCAGGGCGTTCAACGTCTGCTCGCGCTCATCGTGGCCACCGCCAAGCCCCGCCCCGCGATGCCGCCCAACCGCATCAATTTCATCGATGAAGATAATGCAAGGCGCATTCTTCTTGCCCTGTTCGAAAAGGTCGCGAACGCGGCTCGCGCCAACGCCCACAAACATTTCCACAAAGTCCGAGCCGGAGATCGAAAAGAACGGAACGTTCGCCTCGCCGGCAATCGCCCGCGCCAACAAAGTCTTTCCAGTTCCTGGAGGTCCGACCAGCAACACACCCTTCGGGATACGCCCGCCCAGCTTCTGAAACTTCTGCGGATCCTTCAAAAACTCAATGATCTCCTGCAGCTCTTCCTTAGCCTCGTCGGTCCCCGCCACATCCTTGAACGTCGCTTTCTTCTGCTGAGCCGAAAGCAACCGCGCTCGCGACTTCCCGAAACTCAATGCCTTGTTCCCGCCCGCCTGCATCTGCCGCATCAAGAATAAGCAGAATCCCACCAGCAAAATCAGCGGCGCAGCATTGAGCAAAATCAAAACCCAATCCCCGCTGCGCACTTCCTTCACTTTGATCTGAACCGCTTTGTCCTTCAGTTGCTTGGTCAGGTCCGGCGCGGCTTCTTTGAAGATCGTCACGTGGAACTTCCGGTTCGCCGGCCGCACATATTCGCCCTGCAGCTCATAGCTGTTCGGCGACAAGTACATCGTCACTTCCTTCACGTCGCCGTTATCAACCTTCGCCATGAACTCGCTATAACTGGGGTCATCCTCGCGTGCCGTTTGCCCGTTCGCGGACACCAATCTCCAGAGCATCACGCCCAGGAACACGATTGATATCCAGAACAGAATCGTCTTCGCTGTAGAACTGGAATTCACGTCAACCTCACCTTTGTTCCGCGCCGGAGGGCTTCTACCCTCGTGGCGCCACCGCTATCTCTTCCGACCTTGCCGCTTCCCTGAAAGCAGCCTCATGGACAAATGCTTTTCGTTGCGGCCCATACCATTAGACGCCGCAAGCCCATAACCTACCCATAATCCATTAGATGCAGTCCGGAACCCAAAGTAATCGGGCTCCAGGCCCACTTTTCGCTGCTCCGGCTTGTCCAACAGCACCGCCAATCGAAGCGACCTTGGCTGGGTTTCACCGAGCCGCCGCAGCAAAAATTCCTGGGTCACCCCGCTATCCAGCACCGCATCCACCAGCAATACATCTCGCCCTTTTACGTCGGGCCCGCTACCGAAGGCTACTTCGCGCCGCGCATGGCCGCCGTGTTCGACGTCGCGTACTTCCTCCCGCACAAAGTGACAAACCGTCGGCGCGTCAATGTGGCGTATCAGGTCCGCTCCAAATACAAAGCCCCGGTCCAACGTAATCACTACGTCCAGCCGCTTTCCACCGCACGCTCTCGAAATCTGGTGTCCCAATTCCGCAACTCTCGTTGCAATTCGCGCCGCGGAAAACGTCCCACCACGCTTATTGATGTCCCTGCCTCCCCGGCCGCTCCTCACGAAATTGGTTCCTCGGTGATTACCACCCCCAACCGAGTCTTTTCATTCGCCGCGAATTCCGCCCCCACGGGAAAACCCCGCGCCCATACCAGCACTCCCCGACTTGTGACCACCGGCCAGCCTTCGCGTTCCCGTCCGCTCACGCGCTTCTTGCTCAACAATCGCTTCAGTTTGTGCTCGCCTCGGTGCCCCCAGGGTCGCAACCGGTCACCCGCATGCCAGTTCCGCAGCGCCAGCGGGGTTTGCAGCGCGTCGCGGTCCAGCACAAACCCTGTCTCGATAGTGTCGCGCCTCTTCGCGGGCCAGTCAATGACCCTGAAGCGGAAGACGCAACTTAGTTCCGGCACTCGAACCAGTGTTTGCGAGCCATCCAGTTTGACCGCGCGCTCGAATTCCACGGGTTTTCCAGCCTTGCCTCCAGCCAGAGCGCCTGCAATGCAAAAAACCAGCGAGTCATGCTCGCGGCGCACCAGCAATCCGCCCGGCAATTGCAAACATTTCCCATTCTCGCCAGTTTCCGCCAACTCCAGTAGGGCGCGCACATGCGCGGCATTCAGCTGCCCCTCACGAGGTTTCACCTCGCCAACCATCCGCCGCACCATCCGCCTGGCAGCACTCAGATTTCTCGTCTCCCTCCTCTCTGTGTTTTCTGTGCTCTCTGAGCGTTCTGCGTTAAATTCCGTTTCCGTACCAAGCAACTCGGAAGCCGGGATCCTCAGACCAGCCGCTCCCCGCTCGATGAATCTCCTAAGACGGCCATCAACCAGTCCCTCAAGAAACGCCTCGTCCTCCCGAGCCAATTCCGCAAGCGTCCCCAAGTGCTCCACCACCGCCGCCTGAAACTGCTTCTCCAGAATGGGCATCAATCTCTTCCGGATGCGCGCCCGCATTCGCGTAGTATCACGATTGCTGGCATCTTCGCGCCAACTCTGTTTCTTCGACTTTAGGTAAGTCCGCAGTTCCCCGCGTCGCACGCCCAGCAACGGCCGCACAACATGCCCCACGCGAGGGTGAATGCCACCGAGCCCGGCCAGTCCCGTCCCCCGCAGGATATGTGCGAGCACTGTCTCCGCCTGATCGTCCGCCGTATGTGCCACGGCGACTTTGTCCACTACTCCCTCCTTCGCCAGCCTCTCGAAAAACTCATACCGCCCTCGGCGAGCGGTATCCTCCAGATTCGCTTTCTGACGCCTAGCCTCCGCCCCGATGTCAGCGCGCCCAACATGAAAGGCCAACTTGTGTTTCGCGGCCAGCCTAGCCGCGAACTCCTCGTCCCCCTCCGAATGTTTTCCCCGCAATTTGTGATTGAAATGCACTACGCTGAGCACCACCCCAAGCTGTTTCCGCAACTCAACGAGCAGCAAAAGCAGCGCGACCGAATCCGCTCCGCCTGATACGGCTACGCCCACACGATCACCGGCACGCAACAACCCTCCCGTTTCGATCGCGTCGCGAACGCTACCGAGCAGATTCTGCCCCATGACCGCCCAATAGTAGCAGTGACAAGGGAGAATAAAGAATGACCTTAAATTCCGGTAGATTCGTCAGTTTCCGATAACCCGACTGACCGGGCACTGACACCGCATTTGACGTAGAATCGCCTCATATGAAACGCTCTCCGTTACGTTGGTTGGCACTCTCGATTTTCGTCGCTTCTGCTTTGCCCTCACAGCTTCACGCGCAGAAGTCACCGCCAGCCGTTTCCACGTATCCGAATAACAGTGAAGGCCTTCGAGAACTTCTTGAGAACATGCTGGTCGTTGCAAAAAAAGGCGACAAAGAGCCATTGCAGTCCGTGATTCGGGAGCTGGAAATACCGAACTATGAAGTTTGGTTCACCAAAAACTTCGGTCAAGAAAAGGGCGAGAGTTGGGCGGAACCCTATGGACAACGGCTCACGACAAACGAAAACCAGTTTGAAGACCTAATGATGAAACTCGCCCACATGGATGGGGAGTTCATTGTTGAGAAGATGGATACCGCGAAAAGGTACGCCCCTCTCAACGGCCCGCTCGATGGCTACATCGCTAGTTGGAAAGTCCCGGCAGCACCCATGGGTAAGGAACTTGTGACACTCGCTGATTTCTTTTTTATCGAAGGGAAGTTCCGATGGGATAGCACCGACCAGTATTTCCCCTTCCAGCCACCATCAAAGCACTCCTTCGTCCCGGCGAAAGTGGTCAAGAAAGTTCAGCCTGAATATCCGGCGGACGCACGACAAAACAACATTCAGGGCACCGTAAAAATTCAAGTAATCATCCAGAAGGACGGGTCCGTTACCGTACAAAATGTTGTAGAAGGTGACCCCATTCTTTCTCCCGCAGCGATTGAAGCTGTTAAACAATGGCGTTACGAACCGACACTCTTCGATGGCAAACCCGTCGACGTACAAACCACGATTGAAGTGAACTTCACATTGAGACCTTGATGTGTCGAGTCGGTCCCGGCAGCCGCTATCGGAACCTGACGACCTAAATTCCTGAATCGCGTGAACGGCCAGGGCATCGAATCACTAAAGATGGGTGCGTTGGACACCTGAGGACAACTGTGGAAATCGTAAATCCACGGTTGACATCCTGTAGAGCCAACCCGTATACTCCTTTAGTTGTTTGCATCGCCTTTCTGCTGGACAGGGGGGCTTATCGCTCTTTGACAATCGATACGATGTGCCAGAATCCGTTCGTACCATCTGCCCTTTTCGAGCGCAGATGGTTTGAGTAAATCGAGCGACAATAATTTGCTT
>Ga0307478_10002243_pt1 | contig 15484 bp, 12 predicted proteins | sample atmos_gasesECM4C_2_FD_203713 | JGI IMG/M metagenome (GOLD analysis project Ga0307478, IMG submission 203713) | Hardwood forest soil microbial communities from Morgan-Monroe State Forest, Indiana, United States - atmos_gasesECM4C_05 | ecosystem: Environmental > Terrestrial > Soil > Temperate...
CTCCACGGCAGCCAGCGCACGGTCGCGAGGAAACCGCGCTTGCCCGCGCGTTTGGCCGCGATCTCGAAGCAGGCGAAGATCGCGAAGGCCGTCATGAACGAGGGGATCACGACGCCGTAGGTGGTCACCGTGTGCATCCACTTCCAGCCGGCCGAGATGCCGGGATCGAGGTACTGGTGATGCAATCCGACCGGGGTCGAGAGGAGTAACAGGAAGATAAAGGCCACGCGCGTGAGCGCATCGCTGAAGATCTTGCCCTCGAACGTGGTGGGAACGAGCGTGTACCAGATCGTGTAGGCGCCCATGATCCAGAAGTAGACCAGCGGGTGACCGAAGTACCAGAAGAGCATCCGCGAGAGCTCGACGTCGATCCCGGGCGTCCAGCCCAGCGACCAGGGGAGCAGAAAGCCCATCTCGGCGACCACGCCGAGCGTTGCGATGATCCACATGATCATGGTGGTGACGGCGAGGAACGCCGGCAACGGAATGCGCTTGCTCGGGTTCGCGCGTTTGTACCAGATCACGTTGACGATGAGGTCGAACGCCACGCACCACGTGCCGAGCACGAGCAGCGTCGCGCCGAGGTAGAAGAGCGGGCTCGCTTTCAGCGGCGCGTAAAACGTGTAGAGCACGCTCGCATCACCGTGCAGGATCACGACCGTGGTCAGGACGGTGCCGACGAGCATCGTGCAGTAGCCGCTCCAAGCCAAGGCGAGCGGACGCACGCGCGGGATCGTTTGATAAACCGCATACGTGAACAGCCCGGTGATGAAGAAGGTCGTGAATACGAGCGCCATCAAGACGCCGTGCGCCGTCAGCATCCGGTAGTAGTCGAACTCGGGGGGCATCGTGATGAGCGAGGCACGCGAGAAGCCTTGGAGCAACCCGAACAACGCACCGATGCCGAGGACGAGCGTGGACGTGTAGAGATGGGTCAGGGCGAGCAGGTTGCCGCCGGCACGCGATAGCGCGAGTGCCTCGTTGCTGTGGGGAGGCGCGGTGGCCGTCGTCACTTCACCACAACCTTCGCCGCCATCAATTGATGGCCCGATCCGCAATACTCGTTGCAGATCAACAGAAACGTTCCGGGTGTCGTAAACGTGTGCGAGACGCTGCTCACCCAGCCCGGGGTAACCATCGTATTGACGCCGGTTTCGGGAATGCTGAAGCCGTGTTCGACGTCGGCGCTCGTCACGTAAAACGTTACCCTCGCACCGGCCGGGATCTCGATCGATGCCGGATCGAACGAGAAGATGTGCGCGACGTAATAGGCTTCGTAAACGTTACCGGCAATTTTGCGCAGCCCGGGGTGGTCGAAGGGCGGGGTCTGCGAAACCTTGGCCGGATCGATGGTTTGCACGCGGCTCGGCGGGACGATGCCGTCGACGACCGCGGCCGTCGTGATCACGCCCAGAAACACGGCGAGCATGGCAACGCCGAAGAACAGCCACAGGCGTTCGGAGCGATGAACGTGCACCGTTACCACCTCGACCGGAGCAGAACGTACATCGCAAACCATCCGACCAGGATGAGCCCGCCGAGCACAAACACGAAAGAGACCGTCGCCGGCAGCGGTTCGTTACGTGAGGGTTCCATCGGACGATGCTACCACGGTCCTGGCGAGAAACTTATGAACCTCGCGTGAAGGCCGTGCGAGGCGCAAATGCGTGTTGCCAAGAAGCCCTGCGCCGTGGAGGCACGGAAGACAACGATCCTGGTGGTCGACGACGAAGCAGCGCTCCTCGACGTGCTCGATGCCTACCTTCGAGATGAGGGGTTCCGCGTGCTCCGCGCCGCTGACGGACGGGCGGCGGTCGACATTGCGCTAGCCGAACGGCCCGACTTGGTGCTCCTCGATCTGAACCTGCCGGTGCTTTCCGGGCTCGAGGCCTTCCGCGAGATCCGTGCCCAACTCGATGTGCCTGTCATCATGCTCACCGCCCGCGGGGCTGAGGTCGACCGGGTCGTCGGGCTCGAACTCGGAGCCGATGATTACGTCAGCAAACCGTACAGCCCGCGCGAAGTGGTCGCGCGGGTAAAGACGGTTTTGCGGCGCGTTACCGCAGCTTCGGATGCTGGCAACGGGTCGCAGCGCACTCCTCACGATATGCGGCGCGTCGGCGAAATAACGATCGACCTCACCGCGCACGAGGTGGCGCGCGACGGCACGGCCATCAAGTTGACGCCGACGGAATACCGTTTGCTGTGCATTTTCGCAGATCACCCCGGCCAGGTCTTCACGCGCGACCATTTGATCGAGTTGATCTCGAGCGACGGCAGCGAGGTATTCGACCGGACGCTCGATCGGCACATTGCGAATCTACGGGCGAAGATCGAGGTCGATCCGCAGCGCCCGCGTTACGTGCTGACGGTTTACGGGTCGGGCTACAAACTGGCCGAGTTCCCCTAGCCGGGGAGAATCCTTCAGCGGTGTTTCGACAACCTGATCGGGCAACGGATAACGCGCGCCGGCCTACAAGATCTGGCGAGCCGGCTGGCCGGCTTTCTCGAGCTCCGAGAACGCCAGTGGCGAAAAAATAAAGGGGCCTAGCGCCGAAAAATCATCCCGCTAACGTGTTCACCCCAAGCTGCTAATGTGTCATCCCGAGCAAAGCGCCCGCAGGCGCGTCGTCGAGGGACCGCCACCGACATGATTGCGGCTGTCCCTCGACGACGCACCCTACGGGTGCTTTGCTCGGGATGACAAGTAGCAGCTCGGGGTGACACATTAGCAGCTCGGGATGATGCGTTAGTTTACCAAATTCCGAGTTGGGTTTTTACGTCGTCGGAGGCCATGGTTTTGGGGTCCCAGGGTGGCGAGAACGTGAGGTCGACCTTGCAGCGGTCGACGCCGTCGAGTGCCTCGACCTTGGATTGAACGGCCTGCGTGAACATCGGGCCGACCGGGCACATCGGCGAGGTCAACGTCATCACGACGGTCACGTCCTTGCCCTGGTCGCCTTCGACCAGGACGTCGTAGACCAAGCCCAGCTCGAGAATGCCCATATGGAGCTCGGGGTCTTGAACCTCGGCCAGCGCTTCGCGGACGACCTCTTGTGTAACCATATCGCTCCTCCAACCGCTTGAGACCCCGCCCGGTTTCCGCGGGCGGCTTGGGCGAAGCCCAAACGCAACGGATTCACGGAACGTGAAGCCTATTGTACCGCAAGATAGCGCTGCATCATCTCGGTGTCGGCCTTGAGGGCATCCGTTGGGCCCTGGCTCACGACGCGGCCGTTCGAGAGCACGTAGCCGCGGTCGGCGAGCGCCAGAGCGACCGAGGCGTTCTGCTCGACCAGCAAGATCGTGTTTCCCTCGCTCTTGATGCGGCGGACAACGTCCTCGACGTTGCGGGCAATGAGCGGAGCCAGCCCCTCCATGGGCTCGTCGAGCAGAATGATCTCGGGGTTGGCGATCAGTGCCCGGGCGATCGCCAGCATCTGCTGCTCGCCGCCCGAGAGTTTGGCGGGTTTGTCTTTGCGCTCGCGGAGCACTTCGAAGTACTCGTAGATGCGCGACTCGGTCCACGGGCCCTTGCGTCCGGCGAGCGAGGCGAGGCGCAGGTTCTCGCCGACCGTCAGGTTCGGGAAGATGCGCCGGTCTTCGGGCACGAACGCGATGCCCGCTTGCGCGAGCGCGAACGGCGTCTTGTTGGTGATGACCTTATCGTGGAAACGAATGCTTCCGCTGCGTGCGTTGACTAGCCCCATGATCGTCTTGAGCGTGGTCGAGCGGCCGCTGCCGTTGCGCCCGAGCAGCGCGACGACCTCGCCGCGTTCGACTTCCAGGCTCACGTCCTGTAAGACGTGGCTCTTTCCGTAGTACGCGTTGACGCGGTCGAGCACGAGCAGCATGTTAGGCGATTTCCCCCAGATACGCGCGCTGGACGCGTTGGTCGGCGCGGATTTCCTCTGGCGTTCCGCTCGCGAGGATGGCGCCTGTTTGGAAGACCGTGATAGTCGTCGAGATCGCCATCACGACGTCGATGTCGTGCTCGACGAGTATGATCGTTCGATCGGGCGAAATGCGCTGGATCAGCGCGACCGTTTCGTGCGTTTCGGTCGGCGACATACCGGCCAGCGGCTCATCGAGCAGCAGGACGGACGGATCGCTCGCGAGGACGAGGCCGATCTCGAGCCGGCGCTGATCGCCATGCGAGAGATTTTCGGCGCGAGCGTTGCGGGCCGGCCACAGACCGATGTCGTTGAGGATGCGATCGGTCGCGGCACCGATGGTGCGAGCGTTTTTGAGCGGCAGAAAGAAGTTCGCTTTGCCGTCGCTCACGGCTTGGACCGCGAGCCGGACGTTCTCGGCGACGCTCAAGCGGCCGAAGATGTTCGTGATTTGAAACGAGCGCGCGATTCCTAGGCGCGCGCGCTGATATGGTTCGAGCGCGGTAACGTCCCGATCGCGAAAGAAGATGCGGCCGTCGCTCGGCCGCAGCGCGCCGCTCAGTAAATTGAAGAACGTCGTCTTGCCCGCGCCGTTCGGGCCGATGATCGTGCGCACGCCGCCTTCGGGAATCTCGATGGAGACGTCGTTCACCGCCGTGAAGCCGGAGAAGCGTTTGGTGAGCCGTTCGGTCTTGAAGACGTAGCTCATGGCGCGATTTCGCCCGCACCGACGTCGTCGACCGCCGGGAGCTCTTTGCTCGCTTCGGTCTTCGCGCGCGAGCGGCGCGAGAAGAGGCCGCGCAGGCCGTACTGGCTCGCGTCTTGGAGGAGGCCCATGATCCCCCGTGGGCTCGCCAGCACGAACACCACGAAGACGACGCCGATCCAGGCTTCCCAGTACTTGGTCACTTGAGAGATGTTGTTCTGCAGCTCCCAATAGACGATCGAACCGAGAATCGGCCCGAAGAACGATTGCACGCCGCCGAGCAGCGACATCATAACGAGGTTGCCGGAATAGCTGACCGAACCGGCGTCCGGGTTGATCGATTGCTGGTAGTAGGTCCACAGCCAGCCGGCGACGGCCGGGAAGAGCGCCGAGAGCACGAACGCGTTCACCCGGTACTTGTTCACGTCGTACCCGAGAAAGCGCGCGCGCACTTTGTTTTCGCGAATCGCATGCAGCACCGTGCCGAACGGCGACACCGTGATCCAGTAGAGCAACGTCAGGCACAGAAAGACCACGATCGCCACGAACGTGTAGAAGTGGAACGAATCGCCGAGGTAGCCCGGCGGCAGCCCCGGCAAGACCGGGCGCGGGATGCCTTGCAAGCCGTCTTCGCCGTGGGTGAGGTCGCTCCACGTGAAGGCGACGAAGTAGATGATCTGCGCGAACGCGAGCGTGATCATCGAGTAGTAGACGCCGCTCGAGCGCGGCACGATCAGCCGCGCCAAGAGCACCGACCACACGAGCACGAAGAGCAGCGAGAACAGCAAGGCGCGCCACATGTTCGTATCGCCGTCGTGGCTCCAGGTGAGCCCGAAGACGTTGACCGAGAAGCCTTTGATGGAGAGCGCCGTCGTGTAGGCACCGATCGCGAAGAACATCGCATGCCCGAACGACAGTTCACCGACGTGTCCGAGGAGCAGGTTGAAGCCGGCGGCCAAGAGCCCGAAGATCAGCATCGTGGTCGCGATGTCGATGAAGCCACTCTGCCCCGTGAACGGGTTCGCGCCCGCAATGCGCGGCAGAGCGACGAAGACGAGCGCCGTCCACAAGAGCGGAGCGCCTTTCATTCAAATAGGCCCTCGACGCCGAAGAGGCCGCGTGGGCGCACCAAGAGGATGATGCCCATCAGGACGTAGCCGGTGATGTCGACGGCGGGCGGCCAGAAGAGCGACATGAAGCTCGAGAGAACGCCGATCAGCAAGCCGCCCACGATCGCGCCCCAGAACGAGCCGATCCCGCCGACGATCACGATCACGAACGTCAGCACGATCCACTGTGAGGCGAGGTTGGGGCCGACCGCATACAGCGGCGCGGCAAGCGCGCCGGCGAGCCCCGCCATCAGCGAGCCGATCCCGAAGACCAGCGTGAACATCGCGGGCATGTTGATGCCCAGAACCTTCACCATCTCGGCATCGCGTGTGCCGGCGCGGATAATCATCCCGATGTTCGTTTTGTTCAGCAGCAGCCAAACGGCGGCCAGGATCGCGATCGTCACGAGCACCAGGAACACGTCGCGATAGAACGGCAGCTGGTAGGTTCCGACCATCACCGAGTTCGCAAAATATGACGGTATCTCGACGCGCACCGCGTCGTCGCCCCAGCGCCAACGCGTGATCTGGGCGAAGACCAGTGCGGTCCCGAACGTGAGCAGCAGCGTGTATTCAGGCAAGCGGCGGTAGAGCGGACGCACGAGCGCCGTTTCGAATACCATGCCGAGCAACCCGACGAACACCGCGGCGAGCAGGATCGCCGGCCAAAATCCGACCAGCGGGTCGAACGAGTACATGAAGTACGCGCCGAGCATGAAGAACGACCCGTGGGAGAAGTTGATGACGCCCATCAGGCCGAGAATGATGTTCAATCCCAGCGCGACCAGAATGTACAGCATCCCCAGCGTGATGCCGTTGACCAATTGGTCGAGGAGCTGCGTCGAGCTGATAGCCGCCAGCAAGGATTCTCCGCGTCGGACGGGATGTGCGACGAAAGCTCCACATTTCCACAGGAGGGTGGACAGTCATCCCCGGAACGACGCTCTAGGCGTACAGCGGATGGGGTGGCCCCTCCGCCAAAGGGCTAAACGTTTGCAACCACTGCAACCCGAAACTCGTTAAAAGAGAAACCCTCACTCACGGAGCGATTCGAGAGTACGGGTATGCAGGGAGCGAGATGATCGCTCGGGGAGTTCAGAACCGATATGTCTATGTGGGAACCGTTTACCGAACGCGCGCGCCGGAGCATTGTTTTGGCGCAAGAAGAGGCGCAGCGGCTCGGTAATAATTATATCGGGACGGAGCACATTCTCTTGGGGATCATCTCCGAGGGCGAGAGCCTCGCGGCCAAAGTGCTGGAGACGCTCGGTGTGAATCTCTCGAAGGTGCGCCAAGAGGTCGAAGCGATCGTCGGGCGCGGCGGGCAGACCGTCCAGCAAGAGATGGTCTTCACCCCGCGCGCCAAGCGCGTGATTGAGTTGGCCTTTGAAGAAGCCCGCCAGTTGAACCACAATTACATCGGGACCGAACACCTGTTGCTCGGCCTCATCCGCGAGGGTGAGGGCGTGGCGGCCCGCGTGCTGACCAACCTCGGGGTCGACCCGGCCAAGGTGCGCGTTCAGACGACCTCCCTGCTGGGTGCCGAGGGCCAACCGCCCGCACCCAAGGGCAAGTCCAAGACCCCGACGCTCGACGCCTACGGCCGCGATCTGACGGTCTTGGCTCGCGAGAACAAGCTCGACCCGGTGATCGGGCGGGCCTCGGAGATCGAGCGCGTCATCCAGATCCTCTCACGCCGCACCAAGAACAACCCGGCCCTGATCGGCGAACCCGGCGTCGGCAAGACGGCGATCGCCGAAGGCTTGGCCCAGCGCGTCATCAAGGCCGAGGTCCCGGAGCCGCTGCGCGACAAGCGCGTGATCACGCTCGACCTGGCCGGGCTCGTGGCGGGCACGAAGTACCGGGGTGAGTTCGAAGAGCGCATGAAACGCGTCATGGACGAGATCCGCGGCGCCGCCGGCGAGATCATCCTGTTCATCGACGAGCTGCACACGCTGGTCGGTGCGGGCGCCGCCGAGGGCGCGATCGACGCGTCGAACATCATCAAGCCGGCGCTCGCGCGCGGCGAGCTGCAATGCATCGGCGCGACGACGCTCAACGAGTTTCGCAAGTACATCGAAAAGGACTCGGCGCTCGAACGCCGCTTCCAGCCCGTGATGGTCGGCGAGCCGTCGGTCGATGAAACCGTCGAGATCCTCAAGGGCCTGCGCGAACGCTACGAAGCGCACCATAAAGTCGTCATCACCGACGAGGCGCTGGTGGCCGCGGCGAAGCTCGGCGATCGCTACATCAGCGACCGCTTCTTGCCCGATAAGGCCGTCGACCTCATCGACGAGGCGGCGTCGCGCGTGCGCCTGCAAGCGACGTTGCCGCCGCAATCGATCCGCGACGTCGACAACGAGATCCGCAAGGTCAAACAAGAGAAAGACTCCGTCGTCAAGTCGCAAGAGTTCGAGAAGGCCGCGCAGATCCGCGACCGTGAGGAAAAACTCCGGCTCGAGAAACAGCGCCTCGAACAAGAGTGGGGCGAGAAGAAGAAAGCGGACGCCGAGAAGGTCATCAAGGTAACCGAGGCCGACGTCGCCCACATCGTCAGCTCGTGGACGAAGATCCCGGTCCAGCGCCTCGAGCAAACCGAGACGACCAAACTGCTCGGCATGGCCGAACAGCTGCACAAACGCATCGTCGGACAGGATGCTGCGGTCAACGTCGTCACGCGGGCGATCCGTCGCTCGCGCGCCGGCTTGAAGAACCCGAAGCGCCCGATCGGCTCGTTCATCTTCCTCGGACCCACCGGCGTCGGCAAGACCGAAGTCGCGCGTTCGCTGGCGGAATATCTGTTCGATGACGCCGAGTCGATGGTTCGCATCGACATGTCGGAGTACATGGAGAAGTACGCGGTCTCACGGCTGGTCGGTGCACCTCCCGGATACGTCGGCTATGAAGAAGGCGGTCAGCTGACCGAAGCCGTGCGGCGCCGTCCATACGCGGTCGTGCTCCTCGACGAAATCGAAAAGGCCCATCCGGACGTATTCAACTTGCTGCTGCAAGTGCTCGAAGACGGCCGCCTGACCGACTCGCAAGGGCGCGTCGTCGACTTCAAAAACGTCTTGATCATCATGACGTCCAACGTCGGCGCGACCGGTATGCAAACGACGAGCGACATCGGATTCCGCCCGCAAAAAGAATCGGGTCAAACCGACGAGCAAACCTACGAGAAGATGAAGAACAAGGTGCTGGACGAGGTCAAGCACACGTTCCGCCCCGAGTTCCTCAATCGCGTCGACGAAGTCGTCGTCTTCCACCAGCTCTCGCGTCCGCAGATCGAAGAGATCGTCGGGCTCGAACTCGAGAAAGTCATCCGCGAAGTCAAGGCGCAAGAGATGCACTTGGAAGTCACGGAAGATGCGAAGCAGCTACTGGCCAAAAAAGGCTGGGATCCGCAATTCGGAGCGCGCCCGCTGCGTCGTGCGATTCAGCGCGAAGTCGAGGACGAACTCGCCGAGGAGATGCTCAAGGGCACGTTCGGCAGCGGCGATCGCATCTTGGCGGAAGTGAATCCGGACAATCCGGACAAGCTGCGCTTCCAGAAGATCCCGTTCGTTGAGCCCCCCGCCCAGCCGCTGCCGGAAATTCAGCCAGCATAAATAGCCTCCGTCATCCCGAGCCCAATCATCCCGAGCCCGCCCAATGTCATCCCGAACCCAATTGTCATCCCGAGCTTGTCGAGGGACAGCCACTCAGCGATGACGATTGTAGCGCTCCCTCGACAAGCTCGGGATGACATTGGGTTCGGGATGATTGGGTTCAGCTAGTAATCTCTTATGGTAACGGCGAATACCCCACGGTTGACTCCCTTTGCCCTTTGGCGATCACGCTTGCCAGCGTCGATCGGAAATTGGTTTGCACGTGACCTCACTCGTGCCGCCCTCGAGCTCGCAGATGCGGGTTGCGTTACCTTACGTTCCGTTGAGGGCGTGAAGATCGAGGCCACCGTCGCCGATCGCGGCGGTGTGTCGTGCGGGGTCGAATGGGCCAGCGGCACGGGGCCCCAGGCGCTGCGCAGCGTTTGCACGTGCGGGTCGACCGGCGTGTGCGAGCACGTCGTGGCTACGCTCGAAACGGTTCGGCGGGCCGACGAGGCGCCGCTGCCGAGCGACCCGGCCGATGCCGAGATCGACCTCACCTGGCTGCCGGCAATCGACCTCGAGGCACCGCGGGCCCGTGCCCGTAGCGTGTGGCCGGTCATTTCCGCGGCCGACGGCAAAGCGCTCTCCGGCGCGCTCTTCCTCGATACGCCGCGCTTGCGGGGCGTGATCCGCGATGCCGAGTCGATCCTGGCCATGATGGAATCGACGCCGCCCGACGATTGGGACAACGCCGATCGCGAACTGATCCGCGACGAAGCCGTGCAGGAAGCTTTCGGGACGCGCGTCTCGCAGCGAGCGCTCGCCCGTGCGCTCTTCCGGCTCGCGCGCCATCCGCGCACGCGTTTTGACGACGAACCCAGCGCGAACCGGCATCCGGTCGAACTCGTGCCCTTCGACATCGACGTGCGCGGTTTGCAACTGCGGGCGGTGCGTGAAGGCGACCGTTTCGTGCCCGCGCTCGAGCGCGGCAACGGCGAGCGCTTTACACCGCTCGGTGCGCTGATCGTCGACGGTCCGCCGTCGTGGCTCGTCGCAAATCGTACCGCCTATCTGCTCGACGACAGTTTCGATGCGCGCAAAGTCGTCGCGGCGGCGGCCTCATCGCCGCCGCCCAACGGGGTGAGCACCAACGGCGAGCATCCTTCGATCGGCACGATCGCCCGTGTCGCGCCGTTTCTTTCGGCCACCGACCGGCGCGAACTCGGCGTCATCGACGCCGAAGCCCCGGCGGCGCTAGCGCGGTTGCGCTGGAGCGACGGTGCGCTGATCGGGCGCTTGTCGTTCATCGATCGCAAGAGCGAGGCGTACGCCACGTTCTCCGTGCACGGTGCGGTGGCGGCGACCAACGGCCGCTTCGTGCGCTTTGCCCCGGCGACGGCGCGCGCGTTCGCTCACCGCTTCCTCGAAGCCGGATTCGTGCCCCGCGGCAGCGATGCGTTCGCGTTACACGACGTCGAGCGCGCGGCCACGTTCGTGCGTGAGGTCGTCGGCGATTGGGACGACGTCGACATCATCCTCGATGATTCGCTGAGCGCCGTCGCGTCGGGCGAGTCGGAGATGAACGTCTCGATCTCGGCGCGGCCGACCGACGTCGACGGCGAGCGCGACTGGTTCGAACTCAGCGTCGATGTGTTCGTCGGCGACGGGTCGGCCCTCACGCCGAAAGAACTGGCGGCCTTGCTGCAATCCAGCGGTCGCTACGCGGAAGTGCGCGGGAAGCTGTTCGACGTCGAGGCGCTGCGCATGCGCCGCACGCTGCTCTCCGAGCTGAACGATCGCCGGCGCACCGGGATGGCGGCATTGGTCGCTCTGCATGACGAAATTCACGAAGCCTTCGGCGATGTTGCGCTCCCCGAAGAAGTCGAAATCCTGCGCGCGCGCCTGCGCAATTTTGGCGGCATCGAAGAGATCGAGCCCCCGGCATCGCTGGCGAACACGTTGCGCGGATATCAACGCCGCGGCCTGGACTTCTTGCAGTATCTCGCGTCGTTCCGGTTCGGCGGTATTTTGGCCGACGAAATGGGACTGGGCAAGACGCTCGAGATGATCACGTACTTGCTTCATCGCAAGGACATGGAAGGTCCGGCTCCGTGCCTGGTCATCGCGCCGACGTCGGTGACGCACACCTGGGAAAACGAGATCGCCCGCTTCGCGCCGGCGCTAAGCACGTTGCGCTTGCAATCGGGTGCCGACCGGGCGCAGCGGTATGCCGATCTCGAGAACTACGACGTGATCATCACGTCGTACGCGTTGGCGCGCCTCGATGCCGAACAGCTCGAGCGCTTCAACTTTCGCACGCTGATTCTCGACGAAGCGCAGAACGCGAAGAACCCGAGCTCACAGATCGCCAAGGTCGTGCGCAATTTGCGGGCCGAGCACCGGCTGGCGCTCACCGGTACGCCGGTGGAGAACTCCCTGCGCGACCTGTGGTCGATCTTTGCGTTCGTCGAACCGGGCCTGCTCGGTTCAGAAGCCTCGTTCCGGCGGCGCTTCGAGAACCCGATCGCCGAAGGCGACGAGACGGCGGCGCACCAGTTGCGTTCGCGGCTCGAACCGTTCGTGCTGCGCCGCACCAAGGAAGATGTGGCGCGCGAGTTGCCGGAACGCACCGAACAAATCATCGAGTGCGATCTCTCGCCCTTGCAGCGCCGGTTGTATCGTGGTATTGCCGAAGCCGCTCGCCGCGACGTGATCGCGAACATCGGCGGCGAGAACGGGATGGAAGGCGCGACGGTTCACGTGCTGGCGGCGCTGACGCGTTTGCGCCAGGTCTGCGCGCATCCCGGGCTGATTCTGCCGGAATACATCGATGAGCCGGAGGCGAGCGGGAAGTTCGACGCCTTCCTCGAGACCGTCGAGGAAGTGCTCTCGGGCGGGCACAAAGTGCTGGTGTTCTCCGCCTTCGCCTCGATGTTGAAGATCATGCGCACCGCCTTGCAAAAGCGCGAGGTCGTGTTGGGTTACCTGGATGGTTCGACGAAAGATCGCGACCGGCAGGCGGAAGTCGAGCGTTTCATGTCTGCCGATGGTCCGCCGGTGTTCTTGTGCTCGCTCAAAGCCGGCGGCGTCGGGCTGACGCTGACCGCGGCCGACTATGTCGTCCTCTACGATCCGTGGTGGAACCCGGCCGTCGAGCGCCAGGCGATCGACCGCACGCATCGCATCGGGCAAACGCGCCCCGTGACGGCCTACCGGATGGTGACGGCCGGTTCGGTTGAGGAAAAGATTCGCGCGCTCGCCGAGCGCAAGAGCGCGTTGTCGCGTTCGGTCATCAAAGCCGACAGCGCGATCGCGAAATCGCTCACCAAAGACGATCTCGAGTTTTTGTTCGCCGATCCGTCATGAAGATTGCTGCCGCCCTTGCCCTAGCGCTGCTCGTGAGCACGCCGGCCGGTGCCGCCGGCGGCCTGCTCACGCCGATGAACGCCGGGTTCCACCAACAACTGCACTGCAACACCCAGGGCTACGTTACGGTCGATGTCGCCCCCGGCGATCCGAAGGTTGCCTCCAATGCCATGCTGGTCACAACGGTCGTCGCGATCGGACCGTCGATCAGGAAGACGCAAGCGTATCGCGGGGCCGACGCTCAAGGCAACATTTATGCGTACGGCTACCTGCTCCAACCCGGCGTGACCAAACGCTTTCCGACGCGCCTGCTGCTGCCGGCAGTCCCGCCCGCGGCGGGCCAACGCGGCACCTACTACAGCGTGAATGGCACCCAGGTCGAGAAGCGTTTCGAGGGTATGATGCCGACCACCGACGCGCACGGTGCGGCGGCGAACGGGTTCGCCTTCTCCGATTACCTCGACGGGCACAAGCTCAATACGGTCGTCTACTTGCCGGCGATCGGGGTGGCAGAGCTGACGTTTTACGGTGTATTGCCAAACCAAGCCGACCTGAGCTGTCACGCCCATCCGTAGCGGTCGACGCTTCGGCTCCTGCATCTCTTGCAACTCGGCGCTGGTTTAGGCGTAGGCTATGCAGCCGCAAGCCACGTCCATCGTCACCGTCCCCACGCAGATTACGCTCGAGGGCGGCGGCTTTCAGATCCGGCGCGCATTTCCGGTCGCCGGGCTGTCGTACTTCGATCCGATCCTCCTCATCGATGAGATGGGTCCTCTCACGTATGGTCCGGGCGAGGCGATCGGCGCACCCGATCATCCGCACCGTGGCTTCGAAACCGTTACCTACGTGATCGACGGTGCGATGGAACATGAAGACTCGCACGGCCATCGCGGTTCGCTGCGGCCGGGTGACGTGCAGTGGATGACGGCCGGTGCGGGCGTGATCCACTCCGAGATGCCGGCCAAGGAAATCATGGAGCACGGCGGGCGCGTGCATGGGTTCCAGATTTGGGTCAACTTGCCGCAAGCGCAGAAGCTCGCGACGCCGCGTTACCAAGAGTACGCAAGCGAGCAGTTGCCGATCGTCACCGGCCCCGGAACATGGGCGCGTGTGATCGCGGGTGAACTCGATGGGCGCCGCTCGCCGATCGAGACGATGGTTCCCACGACGATGGTCCACGTGAAGCTCGAGGCGGGCGCGCACCTCGCGCTGCCGATGGCGGCGGGTTCGAACGCGATCGTGCATGCGATCGACGGCGGCGGTCGCGTGCAAGAGACCGTGCTCGCCGATCACCGCGTGGCGTTGATCTCGAATGCGCCATTATCGCTCGAGCTCACGGCCGATGCCGGCGGCTTCGAAGCGCTGGTCCTCGCCGGAACGCCGCTGAACGAGCCGGTCGCGCGCTACGGACCGTTCGTGATGAACACGAATGCCGAGATCGAGCAGGCCTTCCGCGACTATCAAGCCGGCCGTTTCGGAGAAATTGCCCGCATAAACTAACCGCTTTGCGCTTCCGGAGGCCACCGCCCATGACCGTTGTCCAGCACGATAGCCTCGAACGGCTCTTCGATGAGGCCGTGGTCGAGCATGCCGAGCCGCTCTGGCCGCTGCTGAGCACGGTTTCGCCGCCGTTCCCCGTGGCCAAGGCCATGCCGTACGTGTGGGACTACAACAAGCTGCGGCCGTTCTGCGAACGCGCCGCGCGTTTGGTCGGCACGGAACTCGCGGAACGCCGCGTGTTCATGCTGATCAATCCGAACCTGAAAGCACCGTACACGACCGACACGCTCTACGCGGGCCTGCAGACGATCCTCCCCGGAGAGACGGCGCGTGCGCACCGGCATACGCCGTTCGCGTTGCGTTTCATCATCGAAGGCGAACGCGGGTTCACCGCGGTTGAAGGTGAGAAGGTGATGATGGAGCGCGGCGACCTGGTGCTGACGCCGTCGTGGGAATGGCACGATCACGGCAACGAGGGTGACGTTCCGATGATCTGGCTCGACGGTCTCGATCTGCCGCTGTGGCAAGTGCTGCCGAGTAACTTCACGGAACACTACGCGCAAGCGCGCTACCCGTCGGAGCTGCTCAAGGTCGCCTCGAATCGCAAGTACCCGTGGGCGGAGATGCAGCCGAAACTCGATGCCAAACCGGGCGCGGCCGTTGAAGAACGGTATCATATGCGCGCGAACGGCGCCGAGATCAGCGCGACGATCGGCGCGTCGGCGTACCGCATCGATGCGGGTGCGAGCACCGCGCCGGCGCGTGAAACGGCCAGCGCGGTGTTCCACGTCTACGAAGGCAGCGGTCGCACGCAAGTCGGCGACGTCACGCTAACCTGGAAGCGCGGCGATTCGTTCGCCGTTCCGGCTTGGCAAACCGTCGTGCACGAGAACATCGGCGACGTGCGCGTCTACCTGTTCCGCTTCGACGATCGTCCGCTGATGTCGGCCCTCTCCGCGCTACGCGCGGACGAGGGCCAACACCCGAACGGGTTCTGCTAAGCCGGCTTGAGGTTGAGCGGCGTGTAGCCTTGGCGGGCCGGGATGGGCGTCTCGGTCGCGAAGGTCTTCGTGGCTGCGGCCGAATCCGGCGCGCTGCACGATTCGGCCGCGTAGTCGCCGCCGACGCGGTTGGTGATGACGAAGTACTCGCCTTCGCTGGCGCGCTTGGCTTTCGGAACGATCGTGCCGGCGTAGGTTTCTTGCACGGCTTGGTGATCGCAGGTGCGGAAGTACGCATCGCTCTTCTTGCCGGCGTCGTACTTATAGCCCAGGTACGCGGCGATGATCTTGGAGGGGTCGGTCGTGCCGGCGGCGTTCA
>Ga0307478_10002244_pt1 | contig 15476 bp, 17 predicted proteins | sample atmos_gasesECM4C_2_FD_203713 | JGI IMG/M metagenome (GOLD analysis project Ga0307478, IMG submission 203713) | Hardwood forest soil microbial communities from Morgan-Monroe State Forest, Indiana, United States - atmos_gasesECM4C_05 | ecosystem: Environmental > Terrestrial > Soil > Temperate...
CGAGGGACAGCCGCAATCATCCGTATTGCTGGCGGTCCCTCGACGACGCGCCCTTCGGGCGCTTTGCTCGGGATGACGCACGGGGGGATCTGTGCCTAAGACTTTACGACCGGCTCCCCAGAAAGCCACAAATTTTGCCACCCCATGTGCTAGGGTACGATCAGATATCGGCTACGTAATCGCTGCTTCCCGATAACCCGCACCGCTCGAAGCAACGTTACGAGATGGTATCCAGGGTGGGAAATGGATATCTTGACGCAGCGCGACGACGCGACTGACAGTATTGTGCTCCGAGCTTGCGAGTGCGTCTGAGACATGCTCCGCACCCAAGCCTTCGTTCTATCGCTCCTCCCGCTTGTTCTCACCGTTGCAATCGCCATCCCCGAAGCCCGCTTGCAGCAAGAAGCGCTCAACGACGCCGCAAAGACTGAGCGCGCGTCGCTAGCCGAAAGCAACGCACGGGACATTGCCATGGCGAGCGTTGACGCTTCCCGCGCGATTCGCCGGATGCTCCAACAGGTGCCGCAGCCCGCTGATGCATACGTGCAGGCATCTCGGGCGATGAGCGTCGACGCGGCCAGCCTCAAGCATCTTACCACCGGCACCGTTACTGCGGGAGCTGCGCGCGAGGTCGAAGCTAGCGTGGTAGCCTATGCCGGGCTGCTCGACCGAATCGTGCGCGCTTTCCGTGCCGGACGCATCGACGAAGCAAGCGCGCTCCACCGTAGTGAGGCGTACGACGTCTCCAGCGCGCGCATTCAGCAATCCGTGAAAACGTTAGTTGTGAGTGCACGCGGTCAGCGGAGCGATGCGAATCGATCGTTGCAACGCCTTTGGAACACCTCGTTCTGGTTATTGCTGATTGCCGTTGCCGGAATGATCGGCGCCTGTCTCCTTGCTGTGCTGAATGCATCGAACCTCAGCGATGCCGTTGGGCAACTCGTGACAAAGACCGAACGCCGACGACGCAGAGAGCCGCTCGGTGAGTCTTCGCCTCGACATGACGAACTGGGTACACTCGACGCGGCGCTGTACGACCTCGTGGCCGAGCAGCATCGCCGCGAGCAGCAGCTCGACCGCTATCGGCTCCTGTCCGAAGCGACCGAGGACATCATCCTCTTCGTCGACTGTGGCAGTAGGACGATCATCGATGCCAACGCCGCCGCACTGAAGGCATATCAATACGAGCGGTCCGAGTTCGTCGGCAAGCCGATCTCGATCGTCATGACGAACACCAGTCTGAAACCGGCTGAATTTATCGCAGGAAGCGAAACCCCAGAGGGGCTGAGGATCGAAACGATGCACCGTCGCGCCGACGGCTCCGTATTCCCGGTTGAGACCCGTGCACGCATTGCCAACTACGAAGGCCGACCGACCATCATCGGTATCACTCGTGACATTTCCAAACGCCGCCAGGCCGCCGAACAAGTGGCGAAGGCGCTCGATCAAGCCTTAGAAGGCTCGCGGCTCAAGAGCGAATTCGTCGCGACGATGAGTCACGAGATCCGTACGCCGATGCACGGTGTGATCGGGATGAGCGAACTGCTGCTCGAGACACCACTCTCAGCCCAACAGCGTGAGTACGCGGCCACGGTAAAGGAGTCGGCGCAAGCGCTGCTCTCGATTATCAATGATATTCTCGACTTTTCGAAGCTCGAGGAGCACAAACTCGAACTTGACATGCTGGACTTCGATCCCCAGGAAGTGGTCGCCGCAGTCCTCAACCTGGCTCGCGGCACCGCCCGCGAGAAGGGCCTCACGCTGCGATCGTCTGCATCGCCGCACGTGCCGGGTAGCGTTCGCGGCGATCCCGCGCGGTTGCGCCAAGTCCTGATGAATCTTATCGGCAACGCCGTCAAGTTCACCGCGAGCGGAACGGTGTCGATATCGATAGCGGTCGAACGCGAAAGCGCAAATGGGGTGATGCTCTCGTTCGCGGTCAGCGACACGGGGATCGGCGTTGCGCCGGAAGCCCGCAATCGCCTCTTCGAAGCCTTCGTCCAGGGCGACGCGTCGATGACCCGCAATTTCGGCGGTACCGGTCTCGGGCTCGCGATCTCGCGCCGCCTCGTCACACTGATGGGTGGACGGCTCTGGCTCGACGACCGCGGTGGGCCGGGTTCGACATTTTGCTTCACCGTACGGTGCGACCGCACGGCTGAAGCGGTGCTCGTTCCCGTCGACGCCGCTACGACCGGCGTCCTGGCGCTCGACGACGAGCGCAAGCGTACCTTGCCCCGGGTCCGCGTCCTGCTGGCCGAAGATAGCTCTTTGATTCGACGTGTCTCGAGCTCGCAGCTCGAGCAGCTCGACGTAGACTTCGATGTCGTCGAGAACGGCGAGCAGGCGGTCACGGCAGCCGCAGCCAGTACCTACGACCTCGTGCTGATGGACCTGCGAATGCCGGTGATGGATGGCCTCACCGCGACATGCGCGATTCGGGCGGCAGAACGCGAGAGCGGGCGCCATGTCATCGTGGTTGCGCTTACGGCCAACGCCCTCGCGAGCGATCGCGAAGCGTGCACCGAAGCGGGTATGGACGACTTCCTCGCAAAGCCGATGCAACTCGATGCGTTGCGGACGGTCATGAAGCGCTGGCTGCCGGGGCGCGTTGAACACGTTCGGAGCTGATTCTTAGAGCCGTGCGGCGAACGCGTTTTCGTGGACATTCAACCACCGACGTTACGTTCGCGGCTCGTGCTCGACATCGCGGCCGAACTGGCGGCAACCGATCCGTTCTGGCGCCGGATGACCGTTCGCTTCGCCGGCCCCGTTCCGGAGGTGGTGCTCTCGAATTCGAGCACGCCGGACGGTATTGCCGATGTGGTTTCCGGCAACGTCACGCTGGCAACGATCAATCCGTCGGCCGCACTCACGATCGCCTATCGCGGTCATCCGCCGTTCGGCACGCCGCAGCCGGTGCGAACGATTGCGGTCATGCCCTCAGCCGACGGGCTCGTTTTCGCAATGCATCCGCGCACGGGCGTGAAATCGTTGGAAGACCTCGCTATCGCGCGGGGGCCGCTGACGATCGCGCTGCGCGGTGAGCCCGCGCATTCATTGCAGTTCATGATCGACGACGTGCTTGCCGCGACGGGGCAGTCGCGGGCGTCGCTCAAGGCCCGCGGCATCAGCCTCGAGGGGCGCGGCGGCATTCCATACGCTACCTCGCAGAAGTTCAGAGATCTCGTGGCCGGCGAACTCGACGGTATCTTCGATGAGGGCGCCGATGAGTGGATGGCCGACGTGCTCGATGCCGGAATGAACGTTTTCGGCATCGGTGAGGCTGCCGTGACGCGTCTGGAAGCGCTCGGCTACCGGCGTCGGGTCCACGCCGGCGGCATGCTCACGCTGGACTTCAGCGGTTGGGCGATTTTCGTTCACGCCGAGGCGCCGGACGATCTCATCGAAAAGATCTGCGCGGCGCTCGTTGCGCGCGAAGCAACGGTAACGTGCCGGAATACGCCCGATGCACCGTACGACGTTCCCCTTCATCCGGCTGCGGAACGGTTTTGGCGCTCGCGCGGAGCGCTGTAGGTCGGGATCTCGTTCGGGTTATGCTCCGGGAACGGCCTTAGCAGCAGCGTCGAAGCCGATCTTGCTGTGCGTGCCGTCGCAAAACGGCTTGCTGACCGATGCCCCGCAGCGGCATAGCGCAACGGCGGTTTTGCCTTCCGGAATCGTCACCGGATTGCCATCGGCGTCGCTGAGGTCGATGGGTCCGCTGATCAGATAGGGGCCATTGGGACGGATTTTGATCGTTACATCTGCCATACCGGATGTTACGATAATCGACCGCACCAATCCCATCGCATGTCGTCATCCCGAGCTGTCCCGCGACGAACTCGGGATGACATGGGAGCGTTACTTCAGACGGTTCTCGACTGTGGACCAGTCGACGTTGGAGAAGAAGGCTTCGATGTATTTGGAGCGTTCGGCGGGTTTGTAGTCGAGCAGGAAGGCGTGTTCCCACACATCCATCACGAGGATCGGCGTAAAGCCGGCAACGTTGCCGTCTTCGTGCAGCGTTACCCAGTGGTTGGAGAGGCGACCGCTCTTCGGATCCTGATACATGATCGCCCAGCCGACACCGCGCAGGCCGCCGGTTGCTGCGAAACTTTTCTTCCACGTTTCGAAGTCGCCGAAACTCTCGTTTACGGCACTGACGAGTTTACCCGATGACGGCGTACCGTTGCCGTTCGACGTCAGGTTGTCAAAATAATATTCGTGCAGCACCATGCCGTTGTACTCGAAACCGAGGCGCCGCGTGAGCTCGGCGAACGACGGATCGGCAGGTGAAGCCTTGCCGGCCTGCACGAGGCCGCTGATCTGTTCGTTGAGCGAGTTCGTGTTCTTAACATAGCCTTCATAGAGGCCGAAGTGCACCTCGAGCGTGTTATCGGAGATGCCTTTGAGACCTTTGAGATCCCATTTCTGTGCGGTGTACGCTTGTTGCGTTGCGGTCGTCATGACCGCAGTCTACCCAAAAAAGAACGCGTTACGCAATTTCGCGCGCTGAATGCACGCGCTGAAAGGTGTTCGTCCGCCGCGCCGTGGCCATGGCGCTGCAACCCGGCTAACGAGGATTTCGGTCCATACGAGCACACCGAAGGAGAGACGAACGAATGGCGACCGACTTCCGCAGTGGCAAAGTCTTCCCGCGCCGTGGGCGCGACCGCATCGGCGATTTCTACTGGCTGGCGCGCGTATTCGATAAGGGCCGCGCCAAGCGCGACGACACGATCTTCGACTACATCTATCCGTGCCCGTTGGATCGCGGCGTGTTCGAACGCTGGGGCATCACCCCGGCGCAGTTCGACGAAGCGCTGAAGACGATCGACACCGACGACGGTATCCTCGCGTGGGTCAAATCGCACGTGTCGGACGCGCAGCGCGAAACGGCCAACACCTGGGTGATCGTCGAGAAAAAAGAAAACCTCGACAGACAAGACGCGGAAGAAGGCGTTCTCACCGCATAGATGTCTGCGTGCCTAATGCGCTCCGCTCGGAATGAGGGTGTGGAGGAGGGGCGTTTGGGCTAGGCCGTTGAGGATGAATTGGACGGCGAGGGCGGAGAGCAGGATACCGAAGAGGCGCGTTACGACGTGGATACCGGTGGTGCCGATGACGCGCAGCAGTTGGGTGGAGAGGCGCATGCAGATCCACGTGACGAGCATCGCGCTCGCAAACGCCGCGAAGACGATCGCGGCTTTTTCCCGGTCGCCGCCGGCCAGCGTCACCAAGACGAGGACGGTCGCGATCGTGCCGGGCCCAGCGATCATCGGCACGGCCAGCGGAAAGACCGCCGGGTTGGAGCTTTCGGCGTCCGCGCGTTCCTCTTCGGGGGTTTGCTTGGTGCCGGTCTTGCGGCCGAACAGCATGTCGACGGCGATGAGGAAGAGCAGCGCGCCGCCGGCGATCGTAAACGCCGGCAGCGTGATGCCGAGCGACTCGAGCAGCGGCTTCCCGAGGATTCCCATGATGAGAATGACGGTGGCCGCCACCAGGATCGCCTGATTGACGATCGCCGCGCGGCGGCCCGGGGTCGCATCGACGGTCACCGAGAGGGTCAGCGGAATCATGCCGACCGGGTCGATGATCGTGAACGCCGTGGCGAAAGCCGTCGCGACGAAGGCGCTGGTCACGTTTCCAGCGTTCGGAGGGATGTTCGCGTTCTCATGGCTATAGGGTGCCCATCGAAGGATGGCTTGACCCTGTGGGGGCGGGTGGGGTATCATACTCGATGGCTCCAATGACCGTGGGTCCCCATGAGGGGATAATGCTGAGCGTGCGAGCGCTGGGCGCCTACCGAGGACGTGAACGAGACTCCTGATGCCCCCCCGTGGGTATTTGGCTTTCGATGCGCCTCGCCAGGGTTGGCGGAGGCGCTTTTTCGTTCTCAAGAAAGCCACCATGCCGACCGCGAAAAAAGAAGCGACGATCGAAGAACTCCGGCAGAAGCTGGGCACGTCGAAGAACCTGTTCTTCACGAATTATGCCGGGCTGACCGTCGGAGACATCACGAAACTCCGCAACGAGCTGCGCAAAGACGGCGCCAGCACGTATGGCGTCGTGAAGAACACCCTGTTCTCGCGCGCCGCGGGTAGCGATCTCGCAGCTAAATTTGAATCCTATCTGGCCGGTCCGACGGCCATCGTTTTCGCCGGTGACGATCCGGTCGCACCAGCGAAGGCGCTCAAAATGACCTTCGGCGAGGCCAACAAGCCCGTCGAAGTCAAGGCGGCGTACATCGACGGCCAAATCGTCGATGCGAAGGGCGTTGCCCAACTCGCCTCCCTCCCCCCGAAAATCGAGCTTCTTGGCCGTCTGGTTGGGTCGCTCAAGAGCCCGCTTTACGGTCTGGTGACCGTGCTCGCAGGCAACCAAGGCGGTCTCGTCCGCGTCCTCAATTCGATCCGCGAGCAAAAAGAAGCCGCTGGATCCGCAGCTTAGGAGATAATCGAACAACATGGCAGTAGCCGAACTCATCGATCAAATCGACAAACTCACGGTCCTCGAGCTCTCCGAGCTGGTGAAGACCCTCGAAGAAAAGTACGGCGTTAGCGCCGCTGCCCCGGTTGCCATCGCGGCAGCCCCGGGTGCAGCTGCGGCCGCCGGCCCGGCTGCCGAGCAGACGGAATTCGACGTCATCCTCAGCGACATCGGCGCCGAGAAGATCAAGGTCATCAAGGCCGTCCGCGAAGTCACCTCGCTCGGTCTGACCGAAGCGAAGTCGTTCGTCGAGAGCGCCCCCAAGGCGATCAAGACCGGCGTTACCAAAGACGAAGCCGAATCGATCAAGAAGAAAGTCGAAGAAGCCGGCGCCAAGGTCGACATCAAGTAGTCGACCCGTGGCTAAGCAGAACAAGCACCCCGGTCCGCGGGGTGCTTTTTTGTGGGCCGAGCACCCAGGGGACTCCAAGCCGGGTCCCCTATGCTCGCCGTTGAATCTCACGGGACTACCGTAGTCCGAGGAACCTTATCTCCCAGGACATGATCAGCGCGCGAGGCCGCGCGCGAACGCGGCGCTATCTCCTCATTGGGCTCATGCTATCCTTGATGGTCCACCTTGCCGGTGGCTCGTTGTACGGATTGCTTGCGCGCGTCGTCGTGAAGGCGCTGCCGCAGCTTGCGAGCTTGCAAGCGCCGCAATTGCCAAAGTCCGACATCATTCGCCTCGAGAAGGCCGAGCCGCAAACGCAGCCCGTGGCGGTCGTGTTGGCGAAGCCCAAGCCGCAACCAAAACCGCCGCCGCCGCCGCCAGCGCAGCACGTCGAACCGCGCCCGATCGTGGCGCCGATCGAACAGCACCACGAGCTCGCGCACGTCACCGTGCATGCGCCGCGTCAAAGCGCGCCCTCGCGGGGCGAGGGCGTGGCGGAGATCCCGCACGAGGTCCGTCCCGCCGCCGCGCCGCCCGAACCTAAGCGTCAGGCGTACTCACAAGCGCAGCTCGATCAACTCAACAACACGTTCGCGCAGTCGATCGCGCAATCGCATCAGACACTGGCGCAAGCCAACGCCGCGATGGACACGGCACCAACGATCACGACCAAGCATTTCCAGATGCAGTTCAACGGCATTCATGAGGGGATGAATCCGGGCGACGGCCTCATCACGTTCACGCACTACGAACGCCGCGGCAACATCATCTACTACTGGACGCACTACGAATACATGTACGGTGACGGACACGTGGAAGAGGACGACATTCCGTGGCCGTTCCACTACGCGATCCGCGACGATCCGTTTGCGCGCGGCGATCGCCGGATTCCGTTGCAGGCGCCGCCCGCCGATTACAAACCTGACCGCCCGCTCAAACCGGTCTTGATGCAGTTTTTCGGTGGACCGCAGGTCGGCTAACGTGCTCGAACCCCACCCGTCGGGCTGATCGGCGCGAAAAGCGGCCTTCGCCGCGGCAGGCGAGAAGTTTTGCCCGATGTTCGTTGGCCTGTTCGGTAAGAAGAAGGCTCTGGTTGCGCCCGAGAAACCGCTCGCGGCCGTTCCGATGACCCTCGAGAGCGAGCTACTGAGTTTCGTGCCCGGGTTCACCACGCGCCGTGCGATCGAGCGGCGCATGGGACCGGCGATCGAGTACCCGGCGCCGGGCTGGCGCACCTGGGCAGCGGCCGGTTTGCGCAATCAGCGCTGGGTGCTCTCGGCGATCTATCGCGGCCAAGTGCTGATCGGTATCGAACACTACCTGGCGAAGACGGAAAACCTCCCGCGCGATACGCCCCCGGCCAACGGGATATTCAAAGTGCAGCCGGGCGACATCGGCATCGGAAATCGTATCACGGCTTTGCCGGAGTACTTCGTCTCGCAGGCCGGACGCGAAGGCGGGGCACGTTCGATCGTCTATCAACACGCGTTTCAAGCGCGCTGGCAGCACGGCATCGCGATCATCAGCGGCAATGACGGGCGCATCGAACGCATGGCGCTTTACGCCAATCACGAGATGCCGACGGTGCCTGCGCCGCCCGAGCCCCCGCCGGAACCCGGCGATCGTTTGGTTCGTTAGCGCTGGAAATGTTCGAGCACTTCCGTCGCGCAATGATCGTCGCGGCTTTCGTCCTTGGCGGACTGTGCGTGTTCGTACCGCTGGCGGCGAGCGCGCATACGAAGTTCTTGGGCAGCACGCCGGCATCCGGGGTGGAACTGCAGCGTGCACCTGCGATCGTCACGCTGCGCTTTCAGGAAGATGCTCAGATCGACGTGTTGCGCGTGAGCGACGCGCACGGGGTGAACCGCGCGAGCGCGCCGTATCATCCCGGCGGCGATACGCGCTTGATCGAGGTGAAAACGCCGGCACTTGCGCGTGGCAGCTACATCGTTACGTGGCAAGTCACGGCCGACGACGGGCACGTGGGCGAAGGGCACTTTGCGTTCGGCGTTGGTGTTCCGCCCGGCGCGCTTCCGGCCGGGGGAGCGCCGGGGATTGCCGGCTCCGGCGTGATGATCGCCGTCTTGCGTTTTGCGATGCTGGCAGGGATCGTGATCGCCACCGGCCTCGCGTTCGGTGCGCTGTTGACCGTTCGCGCTCCCAACATCGTGCCCGTTTCGATGCTCGAGTTCGCAGCCTGGATCGTCGTCGCGTTCGTCGCGTTCGCCGACATCCGCGTCCAAGGTTTCATCACGGGTGGCTCGCTGGTTGCGGTGCTCAATACGCGCTACGGAGTGCTGCACCTCACGCAGACGATTGCCGGGTTCCTCGGGGCGATCGCGGTGAGTGGCGGCAAGCGCCGGTGGAAACTGCTGTTCACCGCGATCATCGCGCTGCTGTTCTGCGAATCGTTTGGCGGACACGGCGGCACCGGCGTGCTGCCCGTCGTGGGCGTAACGTTTGACCTCGCGCATCTGCTCGCGGCGGCGGTATGGATCGGCGTGTTGCTGACCACGTTGATGGTGAGCGAGATCGTCGATGTGCGGCGCGCCTCGAACGTGGCGACGTACGCGGTGATCCTGTTGTTCGTGAGCGCGGTCGTGCAGGTACTTCGCAACGTCAACCCGCCCTCGGGGCTGTTGACGACGGCGTACGGTTGGGAGGTCTGCGGGAAGATCGCCTTGTTCGCGGTTGCCGGCGCGATCGCGCTGCAGTCGCGCCGTCGTGTAAACGATGGCGTCATAGCAGTTGCGATGAGCGTGCGCTACGAGATGCTGATCCTAACCGCGGTGCTTGCCGTCACCGCCGTCCTCGTCGAGGGGCAGCCCCCGCGCTAACGCATCACGTTGGCTGCGGGTACGAAAGGGGATCACATCGGCCAGAACTTCCGGGGCGCCGCAGCCGCACGCGCCGGGCATGCGTTCGATGGTGCCGGGAACGTGGTGAGTGCAGCCCACGTCCGGAGCATGCGATGCAAGTAAATGGCCGCACTTCGTGCAGTGTTCGTTGATACCACCCATCTACGAAGTATAATAGAAACGATGTCACCGGTAAATATCGCCGTCCTCGACGACTATCAGGGTGTTGCGCTCGCCTGCGCCGATTGGTCGCAACTTGCCGGGCGCGCCAACATTCAGATTTTTCGCGACCACGTCAGCGAACCGGATGCCGTGGTTACCCGGCTCGAGCCGTTCGATGTCGTGTGCGTCATGCGCGAGCGGACGCCCTTGACGCGCACGATCATCGAACGCTTGCCGCGACTGCGTTTGATCGCCTCAACCGGCGCCGCGAACGCGTCGATCGATCTCGAGGCCGCGCGCGATCACGGGATCACCGTTGCGCATACAGGATACACTTCGCACGGCGCGATCGAGTTGACGTGGGCGCTGATCCTCGCAGCGGTACGGCACGTCCCGGCCGAGGCCGCGTCCATCCGGACCGGCGGTTGGCAAATCGCGGTCGGCGGCGATCTCCGTCGCCGGACGCTTGGTATCCTCGGGCTTGGTCGGATCGGCACGGCGAGTGCGCGCATTGGCTCGGCTTTCGGAATGGACGTCATCGCGTGGAGCCCCAATCTGACGGCCGAAAAAGCGGCTGCGGCGGGTGCGCGCTACGTGGGCAAAGACGAGCTGTTCCGGACGGCTGACATCCTTACCGTGCATCTCGTGCTCGGCAAACGGTCGCGCGGGATCGTCGCCGCAGCCGAACTTGCGTTGATGAAGCCGGACGCGTGGTTCGTCAACACCTCGCGCGGAGCGCTGGTTGATGAAGACGCGCTGATCGCGGCGCTGCGGGAGCAGCGCATCGCGGGTGCCGCGCTCGACGTGTTCGCAACCGAGCCGCTACCACCCGATCATCCGTTCCGCACCATGCCGAACGTGCTGGTGACGGGGCACGTCGGTTTCGTCACGCGTGAGACCTACGAGATCTTCTACCGCGATACGGTGAAGAACATCCTCGCGTGGCTTACGCCGGCGTAGGATCGCTCGCGTTGAGTTTCGCGGGCAAGCCGAGAGCGAGCCCCAAGACGACGAAACCCAGCAAGCCCAGCATGATGAAGATGCCATGCAGCGAGCCGGAAATGGCGGCGGCGTAATGCGCGATCTCGGCCGGCGGCAAGCTGCCGCGCGTGCGCGGGTCCATCATGCGGGTGACCACGTCGCCGGCGTTCGGGAGACGCCTATAGAGCCCGAGATTGAACACGGCGGCGAACGCAGCGGTGCCGATCGAACTGCCGAGTTGGCGCATGAACTGATTCGAGGCCGTTGCGGCGCCGCGCTGCTGCCAGGCGACGGCGGCTTGGGTCGTCACGACGAAGACGAGATTCACGAAGCCGAACCCGAGGCCCAGGATCGTCCCGCCGGCGAGTGCCCACCAGATCGAGCGGTCGGGTTCGAGCGTGACGAGAAAGAGGCTGCCGGTGATGAGCAGCATGCTGCCGAACGTCACCATGGCGCGATACGTCACGCGATGGACGATGCGCGAGGCGATCAGCGAGCCGGTAGTCCACGACGCCGCGGTGATGCCGAGTGTCGATCCCGCCAGTACGGCCGGGAGCCCCATCGCGCCTTGTACGTACGTCGGCAAGAACGCAGTGATGCCGATCGAGAGCGTGCCTATGGCGAAGTTGCCGGAGTTGGCGATCGCGATGACACGCAGACGATAGAGCCTCAGCGGCATCATCGGTTCGGGCGTGTGCAGCTCGTGCGCGATCAGGCACGCGATGAGCACGACCGCGACGATTGCGAGTACCATCGCCAGCGTAGCCGGAATATTACCGAGCATCACGAGTACGAACATCAGCGTGCCGGTGCCGCCCGCGAGCAACAAGGAGCCGAGGTAGTCGATGCTATGGTTGTGCTGCTCGACGCGTTCGTCGAAGAAGCGCGCGATCACGAATAGGCATAGGATGCCGAACGGAACGTTGAGCCAGAAGATCGTCGGCCAACCCGTATGCGCGATCAAGAACGCGCCGATCAGCGGGCCTGTGATAGCGGAGAAGCCCCACGCGCTCGAGAGGTAGCCTTGCACCTTGGCGCGCGCGGCGCCGGTGTAGATGTCGCCGACGATCGTCGATGCGATCGGCATCACGCCGCCTGCACCGAGGCCTTGCAAGCCGCGGTAGATGATGAGCATGACCATGTTGTGCGAGAAGCCGCTGAGAATCGAACCGATCAGGAACAGCGTGATCGCGACAGTGATCAATTTCTTGCGCCCGTAGATATCAGCAAGGCGTCCGTAGATCGGGATCGTTACGGCTTGCGTGAGAAGATAGATGCCAAAAACCCAACTGAAGAGCCGCAATCCGCCGAGATCGCCGACGATCGTCGGTATAGCCGTTGCGACGATCGTGGCTTCGACCGAAACCATGAAAACCGCCAAGCACGCCGCGAAGAAAATCATGCGGTTCATGCGAGCGCCCTTCGCCTTTGCCCTCCGGCGCTACTTCAGAATGATATCCAGCGTAACGTCGGCGATTTTTCCGATGACCGGATCGAGCCGCGTCACCGGCATGTGAAAAGCTTCCCGGTCGATGTGCCCGATGGCGCGATAAACCGGGTGCGCTGCATCGCCTTGCACCGTGACGTCGAGATGTTCCGGTACCGTCACTCCGTGCAGCGTGAGCGTCCCGTCGACACCGAATGCCGTCGTGCTTATCGATGTGATCTTCGTGCTGGTGAACGTCCACGTCGGAAAGGCCTTGACGTTGAAGAAGTCCGGGCTCATGAGTGCGCCGTCGCGATCGGGGTCGCCGCTCGATATCTTGCCCGGATCGAGTTCGGCCGTGATCGAGATGGGCAGCGTTCCATTCGGTGGCAACGTCACGGTGCCGCCGATGATCGGCACCGTTCCGCTCACGCGTGTCACGTAGATGTGCTGCACGCCGAACGTCGCTTTTGATTTCGCCACGTCGATCGCGCGCGCCGTCGCATCGTCCGCGCGCGCGATCGAAACCAGAGCGATGCAGAAGGCAAGCGCCGCCATAAGCGCGCGCATCAGTGCGTGCTCGTGTATTGCAGGTTCATCGTGTGCGTGGTGTTGGGCGTATGCGCGATCACGTCTTCGAGCGTGATACGGGTGTTCTCGGTGAGGCCATAGCCGAGCAGCAACACGGCGTCGCGCGTAAAGCCGTTCACCGGGTCGTTCGTGCCTTCGTAACGCCCGAGTGCGAAGAGCCGGCGGTTGAACGCCCAGCGCAGTTGGGAGAAGCCGCCGCTGGACTGACATGCCGCGCCGATGCCGCAATCGGTATCGGAGCCCGTTATCAGCACGTTCTCGCTCGCCAGGCGGCCCCACTGGTTAAAGACCAGACCGTAGCCGGTACGTTCGAAGGTGTCGAGGCCGCCGTCGATCGTGGGCCGGACGCCGGAATACCGGAACCCGGTGAGGGCGAGCGGCCCGATGTTCTCTTGACCCGAGAGCATGAGGTCGGTACCCGTACTCGGCACGCCGCTTTGACGATCGTGACCTTGGCCGCCGAAAATCTGCACGTTGAGGCCCTTGAGCGGGTCGCCGATCTGCAGCCGTGCGCCGATCTTGGGGTCGAAGAAGTTGAACGGATTCGTGCCGACGGCGGTCGTGTAGACCGAATAGCCGGCGTAGCTCTCACGGAACGTTTCGGGATCGACGGGCAGCGGAAGGGTGAACGAGCCGGCTTGCACTTGCAGCGGCACCTTCGCGTCCCACGGGTTGAGGTGGTCGATAACCCACGCGTCGCGCAGGGAACCGTGCTCGCCGCCGTCCACCACATATTGTTCTACCAGGTAGGACGAACGGTCGCCGATGCCGCCCGCCGTAAAGAGTTCGATTTCGTCGACGATCTGTTTGGGCAGGCCCGCGCCATTGTCGCCGCTACCCTGGTTCTCGCTCGAGGCCAGCAAGTTTGCCTTGGCGGAGATCGGGAAGGCCGGGCCGGGCTTCACGCCGGGAATCCGGTAGCCGTTGGCCATGAAAGCCGCCCCGAACTCGTTCAGGCGCGGGACGATCGAGTGGCACTTCGAGCACGAAACATCGTACTCGTGGCTGAAAATCGGGAGCGCGGTAACGGAGGTTGGGCGCCAACTCACCGCCAGAATCACGGCGGCTGCGGCAAATACAGCGTACTTAAGCACGCCTCACAATACTATTAGGTAAGCCTAGTATCCTCGTATGGTGCACATCGCAACGTCGCCGGCAGCATCAGGACGGTGTGCCACCTGCCTGCCCTGTCATCCCGAGCAACGCGCCCGCAGGGCGCGTCGTCGAGGGACAGCCCCAATCATCAGTGCTGGGTGACGGTCCCTCGACGACGCGCCCTTGCGGGCGCTTTGCTCGGGATGACAAGGGGGGAAGTTCGGGGTGTCATCCCGAGCTTGTCGAGGGGCAGCCACTAGCGCTGTAGATGGCGGCCCTCCGCGCTAATTTACTTCAGGTATTTGGCGAAAAACTCGAGCGTGCGCTTTTGCGCAATCTCACACGCCTCTTCATCGAAGCTATCGCGGTCGGCACAACCAAAACCGTGGCCGACGCCCTTGTACACGTAGATCTCCGCGCTGGGCTGTGCGGCTTTGATCGCCTCGACGTCGGCTTCCGGGATGCTGCCGTCGGTTTCGCCAAAATGCATTTGCACCGGGCAATTCGGCTTCGCATCCTTGGCCTTGGCGATGCCGCCGCCGTACCAGCACGACGCCGCTTGGAATTCGTGCGTAAGCGTTGCGCCTAACCACGCCATCGTTCCGCCGAAGCAGTACCCGACGATACCGGTTGACTTCGTACCGAGCGTCTTCGCCGCCGCGATGATGTCGTGAAGGTTTTGTTCTTCGGTGATCTTGCCGCGCATTTCCATGCCCGCTTTGCGATCATCCGGACCGTAGCCGAGATCAACGCCCTTCTGTGCGCGATCGAACATGCTCGGAGCGATGACTTTGTAACCAGCGGCGGCGTAGCTGTCGGCCATGTCGCGAATGTGTTTGTTGACGCCGAAAATCTCTTGAACGACAACGATGCCCTTGGTTGCGTCGGCCGGTCCGGCGGTGTAGCCCGTGAGCGAAAAGTTGTCGGCGGTCGTGAATGTTACTGTTCCCATGTCTCCCCAATCGTCGATATGCAGTACGGTATCCCGGCTTGATAATGCGCTCCGCACGGTTCATTACCTCCGGGGGCGAAGAGGACACGTGCATGCATTCTGAACAGCAGCCCGGCAAGGCCCTTGGCGTGGTACTCGTGGGGCTTCCAGCCAGGTCGCGCACGACGCTCGAACGCTTCGTCGCGCGCGGCTATGACGTGCTGCTGGTTGACATCGATGAGGCAGCTGATGTCGAGGGAAACCTTACCACGGTCAGGCACGGAATGGACGCGGTGCAAGATCGTACGACTGGCGGAAAGATCGCGGTCGTGGGCTACGGTTTTGGCGGACGGTATGCGTTTCTGGCGTTGACGCGGCTCGGGGCCGATGCTGCGGCAGCCTTTTGCGGTACTGGCATCGGCGCTCACCTCGACGAAGCGCCGGCTGCAAAGCTGCCGCTGAGTTTGCATTTCGGCGATGACGACGAGCGTGTGCCGTTCGCAGAGGTTCGCACGATCAAGGGTGCGCTCGAAGGCTTTGCAACGACCG
>Ga0307478_10002246_pt1 | contig 15459 bp, 12 predicted proteins | sample atmos_gasesECM4C_2_FD_203713 | JGI IMG/M metagenome (GOLD analysis project Ga0307478, IMG submission 203713) | Hardwood forest soil microbial communities from Morgan-Monroe State Forest, Indiana, United States - atmos_gasesECM4C_05 | ecosystem: Environmental > Terrestrial > Soil > Temperate...
TCTCGGCCACAATTCCTTTCCGATGAATTCTCCTCTACAAGATGGGCTCGCGATTGAGTTCCGAAACGTCGTGTATCGTCCGGCGACCGGGCAGGAGATTGTTTCGGGTCTGAATCTCGAGGTGCGGCGCGGGGAAACGCTGGTGTTGCTGGGGCGCAGCGGATCGGGGAAAACGACGACGTTGAAGCTGATTAACGATCTGGTATCGCCCAGTTCGGGGCAGGTGCTGGTTGAAGGCCGGGCTACGACGGAGTGGGACCCGATCCGGCTGCGGCGGGGGATTGGGTACGTGATTCAGGATGCGGGCTTGTTCCCGCACTTCACGGTGGAGCGGAACATCGGGCTGGTGCCGAGCATTGAGAAGTGGCCGGCGGAGCGAACGCGGCAGCGTGTGCTGGAGCTGCTGCAAGTGGTGGGGCTTGAGGCGGGAATGGCCTCGCGGTATCCGCGCGAGTTGTCGGGAGGACAGCGACAGCGGGTGGGGGTGGCGCGGGCGCTGGCGGCGGATCCTCCGATTCTTTTGATGGATGAACCATTCGGGGCGCTCGATCCGCTGACGCGGGCAGACTTGCAGCGCGAGTTTCTGGCGCTGCAGAAGCGGATTCACAAGACAGTGGTGTTTGTGACGCACGATCTGCGGGAAGCGATGTTGCTGGGTACGCGGATCGCGCTGATGGAAGCCGGGAAACTGGTTACGGCGCTGGCAACGGAAGAATTCGTGCGGTCCCACGACCCACTGGTCAAGCGGTACCTGGAGGCTTTCGGAGCACCGACGGGGAACGGATGCGAGGTCCAGCATGAACGTGCTGCAGTTCGTGATTCAGAATCACAATGAGGTGCTCGAATTGACGCTGGAGCACTTATGGATGGTGGTCATCTCCACGCTGTTTGCGGTCGTGATCGGGATTCCGCTGGGGATTCTGATCACGCGGTGGCCGGGATGGAACAAACCGGTTCTCGGAGGCGCCAACATTATTCAGACGATCCCGAGTCTCGCGCTGTTTGGTTTCTTGTTGCCTCTGCCATGGATTGGCGCGCGTTCCGAGCGGCTCGCAATTCTGGCGCTCACGCTGTACGCACTGCTACCGTTGATTCGTAATACGTATGCGGGGATCAAGGGAGTCGATCCTGCAGTAGTGGAGGCCGGGCGAGGGATGGGAATGACGGATCGGCAGTTGCTTCTGCAGGTCGAATTGCCGTTGGCACTGGGCGTGATCATTGCAGGAGTGAGAGTGGCGACGGTGATCTCGGTAGGACTAGCGACAATTGCGGCCGCCATCGGCGCCGGCGGGCTGGGCGAATACATTTTTCGCGGGCTCGCGATGGTGAATAACCAGTTGATCCTGGTGGGGGCGATTCCCGCCGCTGGACTAGCGCTGTTGGCGGATGTCACGCTGGGTTGGCTGGAGCGGCGGCTCAGCCCAGCTTAACCTTCGAAGAGGCCGGGAACGCCCTGGGATTCGCAATCATGCCCCGCACGTTTTTTATTCTTCTACTATCAGCCGCGCTCACAGCCTGCGGCCCTCCACGGGCCAACCGAATTGTTATCGGCTCGAAAAACTTCACGGAGCAGGCGGTCCTGGGAGAAATGTTTGCGCAGGTCCTCGAAGCAAAAACGAATCTGCAGATCGAGCGGCGGTTTTATCTGGCGGGAACTTTTATTTGTCAGCAGGCGATGCTTTCAGGGCGGATTGATCTTTATCCCGAGTATACGGGGACGGCGCTGACGGCGATTCTGAAAGAGAGGCCGCAGGGAGGGGCGGCCGATGTGTATGGGCGTGTGAAGTCGGAGTATGAGCGGCGGTTTGGGTTCGCCGTCGGGCCTGCGCTCGGATTCAACGATACGTTTGCGATCGAGATCCGGGGTGAAGATGCGCGCCGCTTGCATCTGGAGACCATTTCACAAGCAGCGGCGTATACGCCGCAATGGCGTCCGGGATTCGGATACGAGTTCATGGAGCGCCCGGATGGGTATAAAGGACTGGCGGCGGCGTACGGTCTGCGTTTCGCGGAGCAACCGCGAATCATGGATCTCGGCCTGCTCGCTCGCGCACTGAAGGCAAAGCAGGTGGACCTGATTGCCGGGAACACCACGGACGGGCTGATTCCGGCGCTGGATTTGTTCGTGCTCCAGGATGATCGTCACTACTTCCCTCCGTATGAAGCGGTCGCCGTAATGCGCCAGGTGACGTTGGCGCGGCATCCGGAGGTGGGACAGGCATTGGACGAGTTGGCGGGCAAGATTTCCGACCAGGAGATGCAGCAATTGAATTATGCGGTCGACGGACAGCATCGCGACGTCAAGGAAGTCGTAACGGAATTCTTGCGTAAGAAAGGATTGCGTTAGTGCCACAGGCTTCGCGAAAACGGACCGACTACAATGTTGCCCTCATGTCGAACCACGATCTTGATGCGACGTGGAAATATCACAATGGCAGCAAGCATTCTTATTTAAGCCTGCGGGCGAATCCGCATTTTCTTGACTGGGAGAACAAGCCACTCCTGTTCAAGATTTATCCGACACTTGAAATCACGCGACTGCCGAAAGATTTTCGTCAGAGTGGCGTGGTGACCCTGTCCGCAATTTCCGGCAAAGGAATCAAGGGCCGAGGAAAGATGCTTCCCAGTTTCGACGATGTAGCCCAGTTGCTGTTTTTTTCGGCCGGGGTGACGCGCAGCAAGAAATTTCCTGGTGGCGAGACCTTCTTCCGGGCAGCGGCTTGTACGGGTGCGTTGTACGAAGTTGAGCTCTATCTGGTCTGTGGCGAGCTTCCGGGCCTGGCGGCGGGCGTCTACCACTTTGGGGCGGCGGAGTTCGGCCTGCGTCAACTGCGAGCCGGAGACTATCGCGGAACGCTCGTCGAAGCGACGGCGGGCGAGACTGCGATTGCACATGCTCCGTTGATTGTTGTGTGCACGACGACCTATTGGAGGAACGCCTGGAAATATCGGTCGCGGACTTACCGTCATTTTGGCTGGGACAACGGCACGGTGATCGCAAACGCGCTGGCTGTGAGCACGGCGTTGGGGTTTCCGGCGGAACTGGTGATGGGTTTCGTGGATCAGCAGGTGAATGAGTTGCTCGATGTTAACGTTCAGAAGGAAGTCGCGTTCTCGATGATTGCGCTTGGGCACACCAAGAAGTTGAAGCCGACCTTGCAGGCAGCAACTCGTTTGGAATTGCCAGTGGTGCCCTACTCCAAGAGTGAAGTGGATTACCCAGCGATGAGGCAGATGCATGCGGGCTCGAACCTGCTGAGCCGGGACGAGGTCGCAGCGTGGCATAAGAAGCGGGTGGCCCTTCCGGTGCCCGAAGCGAAAGGAAAGCTTATCGATCTCAAACCGGTAGCGGATGCGGCCCTGCCGACGGATACGGTGGAGCAGGTGATTCAGCGGCGAGGGTCGGCGCGGCGATTCGCTCGGGAAGCAATTTCGTTCGCTCAGCTTTCTACTCTGCTGGAGCGAACGACGCAGGGAATCCCCGCGGACTTTCTGAATCCGTTCGGAGCGGAACTCAACGACATCTATTTGATCGTTCACCGCGTTGAGGGGCTGGCGCCGGGGGCGTACTTCTTTCATCGAGAGAAGAAGCAACTGGAGCTGTTGAAAGAGGGTGAATTCCGGGATCGCGCGGGGTATCTCGGCCTGGAACAGGAACTACCGGCCGACGCAAGTGTGGACATTTTCTTTCTCGCGAACCTGCCAAAGATTCTTGAAGCGTTCGGTAACCGCGGATATCGCGCGGTACAGACTGAAGCCGGCATTCTTGGCGGCAAGATTTATCTGGCGGCCTATGCGCAGCGCTTGGGATCGACCGGCCTGACTTTTTATGACGACGATGTCGTGGCCTTCTTCTCGCCGCATGCCCGTGGAAAGAGCGCGATCTTTCTGGTCGCTTGCGGACTTTCAGCAAAACCTTAGGACCCGCACGAATCTCGGATCTCGTCTACAGGGTTTACCTTTCTGAAGATGTGCGCGTCTCCGAAAACTGGAATGTAAAGTTATGTTGTTCGGAATATCGTGACGCGATCTATTTTACGAAACATTACAACTCCTTCCTAACTAACTCCATTCACACGAGCCGTGGTTCAACAGCACGATGGCACAGCGTTTGCGGGACAGAATGGTAAGGACAGCAAGGTGACAATTGCTACAGTCATCTTCGTAGTTCACGATTCTGCTGTGCTCGGCCGATCCGCACGTGCGAGGGCGCACAGAATCTACAGAGTTGAATTGAGGCTGTTCCCCGCTCTCCGCCGCAAGCCGATTTAGTCCACAACCCTCTGCCTAAAAATTCTGCCTACCGAAGCGCACCGTTGCACGCGGTGTTTTGTGCGATCGGCTTACGGCCGACTCGCCCGACCAGATCTTTTCACCAGGGAGGAATTTGCTATGCGCTTTTGTAGTTTTAGCGTCGTGTTTCTGGGTTTATTGCTGCTGCAATTGGGCCAAATACCAGCGATGGGCCAGTCCCTCACATCGGGGGACATCGCGGGTACGATCACAGATCCCTCAGGAGCAGTGATTCCGAACGCGACCGTAACGTTGACCAGTAGTGAGTCAGGAGCAACTCAAACCAGGACCACCAATGCCCAGGGCGCGTACCGGTTCGCATTGCTTGTGCCGGGGAGTTACAAGGTGGCGGTAGCTGCGCCAGGGTTCCAGCAGACGCAGAAAGCGACCGCGGTTGCAGTGGGACAGGCCGCAATCCTGAACTTTTCGCTCGCTGTAGGGACCGCAGGCTCGACAACGGTGGAGGTGTCGGCCGGGGCCGAGGTGGTACAAGCGGAGAACGCGGACTTGACGACGACGATCTCTCCAGAGCAGGTCGCGATGGTACCCAATCCGGGCAACGACCTGACCTACTATGTGCAGACCGCACCGGGCGTGACCATGAACACGCAAGCCGGTTATGGCAATAGTGCCGCGTACGGTATATCGGGCACCTCGAACCTTTTCACCGTAGACGGCATGAATGAAAACGATCCCTTTCTCAACCTGAATAACTCGGGGGCGACCAATCTCCTGCTGGGCGCCAACGACGTGCGCGAAGCCAGCGTGGTGAGCAACGGTTACTCCGGCCAATACGGCAGCCTGGCCGGGGCCAACGTCAACTACGTGACCAAGTCGGGCAGCAATCGCTGGCATGGAAACGCGGAGTATTTCTGGGACGGCCGGACGATGAATGCCAATGACTGGTTCAACAACAATTCCACGCCGGTAACGCCCCGTCCGTTCGTCAACGCCAACCAGTGGGCAGCGTCGTTCGGGGGACCGATCGTCAAGAACAAAACCTTCTTCTTCGTCGACACCGAAGGCTTGCGCATCCTGCTGCCAGCGGTGCAACCGGTCAACGTCCCCAGCCCGCAGTTCGAGGCGGCCGCCCTTGCCAACCTGGGGACAAACGGCAACGCTGCCGAGATTCCCTTCTACAACCAGATCTTCAGCCTGTATAACAACGCACCCGGGGCCAGCCGTGCCGCTCCGATTCCCGGGGGAGACAACGGTTGCGGCGGTTTCACTCCGCCAGCCGGGGTCAGCAACTGCGCCCTGCAGTTCCAGTCTTCGATCAACAACCTGACCACGGAATGGCTGCTGACGGCGCGGGTCGATCAGAACATCGGCAGCAACGATCGCGCCTTCATTCACTTCCGCACCGACCACGGGCTGCAGGCGTCCTACACCGATCCGTTGACCCCCACCCTCAACACCCAGAGCCAGCAGCCGCAGTACGAAGGACAGTTCCAGGAGAACCACACCTTCGGCTCGAACGCGGTCAACCAGTTCATCGCGGCAGGTTCGTGGTATAGCGCAGTGTTTGCGCCGGCAAATCTAGGGTCTGCCATAAAGGCTATGCCCTATCAGCTGGTCTTCCCGGGCGGACCTCCGAATGGGGCTTTCTACACTCCGGGTGGGTTCTTCTACAACACCTTTCCCCAGGGAAGGAATGTGACCCAATATCAATTGGAGGACGACTATGCCCGGCAAATTGGGAATCACGCGCTGAAGTTCGGCGTCAATTACCGGCGCAACGACTTGACCGACTACACGCCGGGCGGGTTCTTCGCCACCATTCCTGAGGCCGCATTCAGTTCGCTGGGGAGTTTTTTCAACGGCACAGTGGACACGTTCCAGCAGGCCTTCGCCAGCCGCGCTACGGAACCGTTAGCGATTTACAGCATTGGCTTTTATGGCCAGGATGAATGGGCGGTTCGTAACAATCTGAAGCTCACGCTTTCGCTGCGGGCCGAGCACAACTCGAATCCGGTCTGCCAGACCAATTGCTTTGCCCGTCTGAGCAATTCCTTCCTGGCGATTTCGCACGATCCCACCGAGCCTTACAACCAGGCCATCCAGACCCGGCTGCACCAGGCCTTGCCCAACTATCAGAGTGTCGCCTGGGAGCCGCGTTTTGGCTTTGCCTGGCAACCCCTAGGCACTCACAATACGGTCGTTCGGGGCGGCATCGGGATTTTCGCCGACATCTTCCCGGGAACGGTCGCGAGCAGCTTTGACACCAACTCGCCGCTGAAGAACGAATTCGTGGCTTCCGGCCTGCAACTGGCCCCCGGGCTGCCGGGCAGCGCGCAGAGCGCCACCACCGCGTCGAATGCGGCGTTCCTCTCCGGATTCAATTCCGGCCTGAATATAGGACAAATCGAAGCGGGTCCGGGCGGCAGCCTGTTCAGCCCTCCCACCTTCTTCAACGCCGCGCACAACATCCACTACCCCATTTATCAAGAGTGGAACCTGGAGCTGCAGCAGGCCCTCGGCTCGAAGATGTCGGTTTCGCTGAACTATGTGGGGAACCATGGCAGCTATCTGACGCTGACCAATCCGCTGATGAATGCATACTGCAATTCCACTCCGGTGCCTTTCCAACCGGCCGGGCTCACTCCGTGCACGAGTGCGCTGGGCATTTCGGGGTTTAACGGTCTGCCCGCGACCCCGCTCGATCCGCGCTTCGCCACGGTGCAGGAAGTGTCCAATCCGGGCGTGTCGAACTACAACGGAATGACGGTGTCGTTCACACGCCGCTTCACATCGTTGCAGATCAATGCCAACTATACCTATAGCCACGCCCTGGACGACATCTCCAACGGCGGTTTTCTGCCTTTCAATTTCGATACCAATACCAGTGTCCTCGGGCCGCAGGCACCCTTTAATTTCCGCACCTACAACTATGGCAACGCCGACTACGACGTGCGCCAAAGCTTTAACCTGAATTACGTGTACGAGACCCCGCGGCTGCAAGGCTGGTGGGGCCGTCTGCTGGATTGGACCGTGGCGGGGACCCTCTTCACCCGGTCGGGTCTGCCCTTCACCGCGACCGACCTGGCCGACACGGCCGCGCTGGGCGCTTACAACTATGGCTTCGGCGTCACCGGGCTGGCGCTGTTCGCCAACTCAGCGGTAGGGCCGCTGTCGTGCGGTTCGTCGGCTACGACCACGCCCTGCCTGACCGCGGCCGATTTCACCTCGCCCATCGTCCCGAACGGGGTGGCAACGTTCGGCCAACAGCGGCGCAACCAAATACGGGGCCCAAGGTTCTTTGACACGGACCTGAGCCTGATGAAGAACATCCGCATTCCGCGCTGGGAAGGCGCGAAGCTGCAGATCGGGGCCCAGGCCTTCAACCTGTTCAACCATCCTAACTTCGATCAACCGGTGGGCGACATCACCAACCCGCAGTTTGGAAGCATCGTCCGCACGGTCGGTCCGCCAACCAGCGCGTTCGGTTCGTTCCTGGGCGGCGACGCCTCCCCGCGCGCGGTGCAGATCCGCGCTCAACTGACGTTCTGACCTCTGCTGTAAATGACTCCTTCGGCGGCCTCGCATGGGGCCGCCTCTTTCTTCCACATATAGGGGAGTCGGCGGCCAGGAGTGCGGTCATTCACGGCCTGTGTTCTGCCTCACGAGCATCCGTGATCCGCGTCACACCCTGATGAGATAAGGACAGACCATAATTTCTCCCTAGATTCGGGAGTGCCCAACACTCCCCGACTGTGGGGGTCCCGTGGCAAAAGGACGCGTTTCGATCATTGTGGAGCGCTGTAAGGCCTGCGGCTTTTGTGTGGAGTTCTGCCCGACCAAGGTGCTGGCGCTCTCTTCCGCTTTCAATTCCAAGGGCTACCATCCGCCGCACGTCGTCGCGCCGGAGAAGTGCAGCGGCTGCGATCTGTGCGGGATGTATTGTCCTGACTTTGCGATCTACGGACAGAAGGTCACGCCGCCGTCTGCGGAGAAGCCGAAGGCGGTGTCGGGCGAGGTGAACCATGCAAGCTGATCCGCGTGGAGTCCTGACGGGCACGCATTTCATTGATGGTGATCATGCCTGCTGCGAGGGAGCGCTGGCGGCGGGAGCCCGATTTGCGGCCGGGTATCCCATCACGCCGTCGACAGAAGTGGTCGAGCGCTTTGCGGCGCGCGTACCCGTGGTAGGTGGAACGTTTATTCAGATGGAAGATGAGTTGGCAGCATCGATCACACTGCAAGGCGCGGTCTGGGGCGGGGCAAAAGCATTTACGGTGACTTCAGGGCCGGGATTTTCTTTGATGATGGAACACATCGGCTATGCGGCGATGACGGAGACGCCCTGCGTGTTCGTGGACGTACAGCGCGGCGGACCTTCGACAGGATTGCCGACGCTACCGGCGCAGGCGGACATGATGCAGGCGCGTTGGGGATCGCACGGAGATTACGAGATCATCGCGCTGTGCCCGAACTCTCCGCAGGAATGTTTTGATCTGACGATCCGGGCGTTCAATTTCTCCGAGGAATTCCGTGTTCCGGTCATGCTGATGATGGATGAGGTGGTGGGGCACATGACGGAGAAGGTGGTAATCCCGTCAGCCGATCAAATTGAGGTTGTGCCACGGCGGCACACGCAGAAATCGATTGAAGATTACCTGCCTTATGGAACGAATGGCGACGGCGTTCCCGAGATGGCGCATGCCGGGGAAGGGTACAACTTTCACGTGACCGGCCTGACGCACGATGAGCGCGGCTATCCGAACATGACACCGCAGACGCAGGACAAGCTGGTACGGCGTCTGCAAAGCAAAATTCTCGATGCGGCCGATCGCATCACGCTGCTGGACGAAGAGGGACTCGAGGATGCCGAGGTGGTGGTGATTTCGTACGGGATCACCTCCCGCGTCGCGCAGCGCGCCGTTGAACTGGCGCGGGAACAGGGATTTCGGGTCGGGAAGCTGCGGTTGATTACCTGCTGGCCATTCCCGGAGAAACGTATCCGCGAACTGGCAACGAAGACGAAGGCATTCGTGGTTCCGGAACTCAACCTGGGGCAGATGGTGCGGGAGGTCGAGCGGGCCGCGGGTGGAAGAGCACGAACGTTCGCCGTACCGCATGCGGGTGGAAGCGTGCACCGGCCGGAAGATATTTTGCGAGTGATTGTGGAGGCGACGCGATGAGCATCCTGGACGTGGTGAATCCGGTCGAGCCTTTTTTGCGCACGGATCGCATGCCGCATATCTGGTGCCCGGGATGCGGAATCGGGACGACGGTGAACTGTTTTGCGCGGGCACTGATCGAGTCGAAAGTGGACTTGCAGTCGATCGCGCTGGTTTCCGGGATTGGGTGCACGGGGCGGGTGGCCGGGTACGTGAAGCTGGATTCCTTTCATACGACGCATGGACGGGCGATTCCCTTTGCCACCGGGCTGAAGCTCGCGAATCCCAAGCTGAACGTCGTGGTGTATTCGGGGGATGGCGACCTGTCGGCGATTGGGGGCAATCACCTGATTCATGCAGCGCGGCGAAATATCGATCTGAAAGTCATCTGCGTGAACAATCTGATTTATGCCATGACGGGCGGGCAGACTGCGCCGACAACGCCGGGGCACGCCATCACGTCGACCTCGCCGTATGGGGCGTTTGAGCCGGCGTTCAACTTGCCGCACCTGGTGGAAGCGGCCGGTGCGGTGTACGTAGCGCGGTGGACCACTTTCCACGTGAGGCAACTGGCACGAGCGATTCAGGAAGCTTTCCAGAAAAAGGGATTCAGCTTCATTGAGGTGATCAGCCCGTGCCCGACGCTGTATCAGCGGCGCAACCGGCTTGGCGACGGGCTCGACACGATGAAGTACTACAAGGAAAAAAGCAAAGTACGGCATGGGGCGCCAACCGGCGAAGTTGGATTAACGATGACGGGCGAGATCATGGTAGGGAAATTCGTCGATCGCGACCGTGCCGATTACCAGGAACTGCTGCGGGCACAGATGGTCGAGTCGCTAGGCGAGCGCTACGTGGAACCTTCGGAGAATGTATGCAGCTGCGGCTAACGGAACTTCGCATCGCGGGATTTGGCGGGCAGGGAGTGATTCTGTCGGCGATCGTGCTGGGCAAGGCGGCGTCGATTTACCAGGGCGCGTACGCGACGATGACCCAGAATTTTGGGCCGGAGGCGCGGGGCGGTGCGTGCAGCGCGCAACTGCTGCTCTCGGGCGAGCCGATTCTCTATCCGTATGTGACGCAACCGGACATCATGGTGGTGATGTCGCAGGAGGCTTACACGCGGTTTGTTCCCGAGTTGAAGGAAGGCGGGACGCTGATCGTCGAGCAGGATCTGGTGCGGATGACCGATCTTCCGCGCCAGACGAAGGTGTATAGCTGTCCTGCTACGCGGCTCGCCGAAGAACTTGGCAAGCGCATGGTGCTGAACTCGGTGATGGTCGGGTTCTTTACTGCAGTAACCCGGTTGCTGGAACCGGAGGCAGTGCGCAAGTCAGTGGCGGATTCGGTGCCGTCGAGTTTCTGCGAGCTGAATTTGAAGGCATTTGCGAAGGGATATGAATACGGGGTGAAGTCGCTCGAGGAGAGTCCGCATTCGCAGGTGCTCGAGCAGGTAAGTTTCGCGGAGGAGTAGAGTGCGAGGGCAGGATGCCCTCGCGACAGCCGGCGAGACGCCGGCGCTACGGTCCGTCTGCGTAGTTGTGACAAGAACGAACTTTTTGGGTATGGATTGGGACAGAGCCGCGGAAAAGGACACTCCTGGAAACCCTGACCGGGACAACGACACGGCAGTAACAAGCGAGCAAAAGCTAGTGCCAGTTGCGGCATCCGAACGGACAGGGCTGTTGATGCCTGAGGGTAGCGCCGGCGTCCCGCCGGCTGTCTCGGGGGCGTCCCGCCCCCATTTGGCGAAGTTATCATCCGCGACCGCGGGCGGCTTCCTCACTGGGAAAAGGAATCCGGCACGTACTTCCTCACATTTCGACTGAGTGATTCCCTGCCTCGGGTGGTTCTCGATCGCATTGAATTCGAGAAAAGAAACATTCTGAGGACCGCATCGCAGCTGGGCCGCGATCTCTCCCCTGACGAACGAAGACGGATATCTGTATTGTCCTCGGCTCGCATAGAGCGGTATCTCGACTCTGGCGCGGGTGCATGTCATCTCAGGAAGCCCGAAATTGCTACGCTGGTTCGCAACGCGCTCTTTCATTTTGAGGAGCAGCGGTATCGGCTATTCGCCTGGTGCATCGTGCCGAACCATGTGCACGTGGTCGCGAGATTCTTCCCGGGCAATTCGTTGTCCGCTGTACTTCATTCGTGGAAATCGTATACGGCGAAACGTGCGAAAGATCTGCTGGAGATTAATGGAAGCTTCTGGCAGCGAGAGTATTACGACCATCTGCTGGGGAATGAGGCTGAGTTCGAACGAGCCGTCGCGTATGTAGTTGCGAATCCCCAGAAAGCTGGATTACAGAATTGGAGTTGGGTATGGGTGCGAGGGCAGGATGCCCTCGCGACAGCCGGCGGGACGCCGGCGCTACCCTGACTTGGCTACCCTGACTTACGGCCACCCTGATTTACTGGACGACCCTTACGGTCATTTCTTCGGAGGGTTCGCCGCCGGCCATGGCTTGGGCGATGATCAACTGACGGGCTTCTCCACGGAAGACAGGAAGCTGTTTGCCGAACCAGACAGCAGCGGCGATGCTGGCCGCGCCTCCCGCGGCTACGGTGATGGAGGCGCCAAGGCGGTCGGCCAGCGCGCCGCCCAGCAGCGCGCCAAAGGGAGCCATTCCCATGAACATCATTGAATAGAGCGCCATGACACGGCCGCGGAGGGCGTCGGGAACCATGGCCTGGATCAGGGTGTTCGAGCACGCCATCTGCAGCATGATGAAGAATCCGACGGGGATCAGAAGGACGGCGGACAGCCAGAAGAACTTCGAAAAAGAAAAGGCGATGAGGCTGATGCCGAAGCCGGCGCAGCAGATCGAGACCAGACGGCCCAGGCCCTTCACGCCGCTGCGCATGGCTAACGTGAGGGCGCCGAAAAGTGCGCCGACGCCGGTAAAGCCCATCAGGATGCCAAGGCCTTTTGCGCCGCCGTGCAGAATGCGGTCGGCAAAGATGGGCATGAGCACGGTGTAAGGCATGCCTACCAGGCTGACCACGCCAAGCAGCAACAACAGAGCGCGAATCGGTCCCGTGTGGCTGACCCAGCGGAAGCCTTCGATGATGTCTTCGAGAGGCGAGTCGGATTTCGAGCGGCGCGGGCAAACCACGCTCATCAGCAAAAGTCCGATGATCACGGCGATGTAGCTGACCCCGTTCACAAAGAAGCACCAGCCTTCGCCGATTTTCGCGACCAGAATTCCGGCGATCGCCGGACCGATGACACGCGCGCCGTTGAACATCGAGGAGTTGAGGGCGATGGCGTTCATCAGGTCATCGCGGCCCACCATGTCGACGAGGAACGACTGGCGGCCAGGGATGTCGAAGGCATTGACGACGCCGAGTAGCGCGGCGAGCACGAAGATGTGCCAAACCTTGACCGTGTGCGTAAGCGTGAGCGCCGCGAGAATGAAGGCGAGAATCATCGAGGCGGTCTGGGTGGCGATGACCACACGGTGGCGGTTCATGCGGTCGGCGACGGTTCCGCCCAGGGGAGCTACGAGAAATACGGGAATCTGACTGGCGAAACCTACAGAACCGAGGAGCAGCGAAGAGCCCGTCATTTTATAGACGAGCCAGGACTGCGCCACGGTCTGCATCCAGGTGCCGGTGAGGGAGATGAGTTGTCCGGAAAAGAAAAGCTGGAAGTTGCGGTGGGTGAGGGCACGCATTCCGATCGACCAGCGGGATTCGGGCGCGGCGGAGGCGGGGGGGTCGCTGTTGGGCGGCGGATTGGAAATCGTTGGCTCAGGCACAGTGCTTATTGGATGCTGGAGCAGACTCGGTAGTACCACTATAGCCGACTACGCGAAGACGGCTGTTCTACAATAAAGGACCATGAACAAGGCAATCGTATTGGGAGTCGTGGCCGCGGCATGCCTGGTTGGCTGCAAGAAATCGTCGAATCCCTCCGCGCCTGCAGCAAAGCCAGACGACGCTGTGCAACTCAAGCTGAAGCAACTCGCCGGCGCCGGTGCGACAGACTGCGGGCGATTCGACGTGCACGCCACCAACGAGCAATCGAAGCAAGCGGGCGATTGCGGCACGCAAGCGGCACAAGGCAAACATCCGTTTTATGTGGCGTACGACATGCCGGGCATGACGACCGGGGTCGCTGGGAACGCGGAGGGCAAGCTGTTTGCCGTGGAACTGCAGGGCAGCGGCACGGGCGCGCAACTGCAAAGCGGGCCTTGCCCGGCGGAGTTGCGTATGGCGCACAGCGGACGCCTGACCTGCTTCATTCCCGGGACGATGGGGCTGAACCCGAGCGCATCCGATCCGCACAGTGGAGTGAATATCTCGCCGGGCGGTTCGCAGGGCGGAATGATTCCGCAGCCTTTCGCGCCTCCAGCGGGTAGCGGGAATCAAAAGCCTCCGCAAAGAAAGAACTGAACGATTCACGGCTGAACGGCGCGCCCTTCCCCACTACGATGAGCGAGGGCAAGATGCCCTTGCGACAGCCGGCGGGACGCCGGCGCTACGGTCGTTTTTTTCGATCGTCTTTCTGCAGACTGTGAAGGCGCGCTCTTGCCAAAATGCATTTGTTGCAAAATGCATTTCAGATGGCTGACGCCTTCTAGGTTCTTTCCAGAGCTACCGCTAAGACTTCTGCCGGCTCTGGGATTGTCTCCTGCGCGTCGACCACAGCGATTGCCGTGACGTTGACGATCTCCTCGACCTCCGCGCCGCGCGCCAGCAGGTGGACTGGTTTGCTCATGCCCATGAGGATCGGGCCGAGAGTCTCGGCGCCACCGAGTTTTGAAAGCAGCTTGTAGGCGATGTTGGCGGAATCGAGATCAGGGAAGATCAGCACGTTCGCGCCGCCCTTCAGACGACTGAAGGGGTAGGTCTGCTCAAGATCGGGCGAGACGGCGTCATCGGCCATGAGTTCCCCGTCGACCATGAGGGTGGGGTCAGCGCGGTGGAGCAGTTCGACAGCACGGCGGACCTTCTCACACTGCGGATGCTTGGTGCTGCCGAAGCTGGAGAACGACAGCAGGGCAACGCGTGGCTCAATGTCGAAGCGGCGGGCGGTTTGCGCGGTACAGAGGGCGATTTCGACGAGGTCTTCGGCGGTGGGGTCGATGTTGACGCTGGTGTCCGCCAAGAAATAGATGTCACCCTTGCGGGTGATCATGGCATAGCAGCCAGCCACTTTGTGCAGGCCCTCGCGGACGCGAACGATTTCGAGCGCGGGACGGATTGTATCGGGAAAGTGCTGACTGACGCCCGAGACCAGCGCATCGGCGTCGCCCATGTGCAGCATCATGGATCCGAAGACATTGCGGTTGTCGATCTGCGTGCGCGCCTCAGAGAGCGTCATGCCGCGGCGCTCGCGCAGGCGGAACAATTCCTGGATGTAGCGTTCGCGCAGCGGAGAATCGGCGGGATCGACGACGCGGACGCCGTGGAGGTCGAGCCCGAGTTCGGCAATATTGTTGCGAATGGCATGGGCATTGCCGAGCAGAATGGGAATGGCGATGTTCTCTTCGACCAAGTTGTGGCAGGCCCGCAGGATCCTCTCGTGATCGCCTTCAGGAAAGACGACGTTTTTAGGCTGCGACTGCGCTTTGTGCACCATCATGCGCGCGACTTCGTGAGCTTTGCCGAGACGACGCTCGAGTTGTTCGCGATAGAGATCGAGATCGACAGGCTCCTGAGCGACGCCGCTCTCCATGGCAGCTTTGGCGACGGCAGCGGCCTCCCAGAGCAAAACGCGTGGATCGAAAGGCTTGGGGATCAGGTATTCGGGACCGAACTTGAGGCGTTCGACGCCGTAGGCGCGACAGACGGAGTCCGGTACGTCTTCTTTGGCTAAGGCGGCCAGGGCGCGGGTGGCAGCCAGCTTCATTTCTTCGTTGATGGCGGTGGCACGGACGTCGAGGGCTCCTCGAAAAATGAAGGGGAAACCGAGAACGTTGTTGACCTGGTTGGGATAGTCGGAACGGCCGGTGGCGAAGATGACGTCGTCGCGGCTGAATTTCGCCTCTTCGTAGCTGATTTCGGGGTCGGGGTTTGCCATGGCAAAGACGAT
>Ga0307478_10002248_pt1 | contig 15458 bp, 16 predicted proteins | sample atmos_gasesECM4C_2_FD_203713 | JGI IMG/M metagenome (GOLD analysis project Ga0307478, IMG submission 203713) | Hardwood forest soil microbial communities from Morgan-Monroe State Forest, Indiana, United States - atmos_gasesECM4C_05 | ecosystem: Environmental > Terrestrial > Soil > Temperate...
TAATCAGTGGCGCTGGCGAGTGGTATCGAGACATAGTTGAAGGATGGTGGGGCAGGCTGAAGCAAGCTGGCGGTACCATTGGTTCATATCAACCGACAAAAGCTGAGTAGAGGCGGTCGTCATGGTGTGCAAGAAAAATGGATGCGCGGCGGGAATAGCGATACCGGGTGTATGCTCACAGTCGATGCGCGAGTATCTTTCAGCACTTACCCACAATCTGGAGTTGAAACCAAAACAGGAGAAGGCAGAAAGAACTAGCAGGGGCGTAAGAAAATGGGAAAAGCGTTCAGATCAGATTCAGTTGGGTCGGCGGGGATCGCCGCTGAAATAGCGGCCATTGAACAGCGGGATGATGCGCTGGAGCCTGAAACAGTTCGTTGTCCAGTTGGGGAGTGCGCTGTGACGTACGCCGTGTATAACTATCTCTTCTCCGACCGTGAAGCCAACCTTGAATCGCTATCGTATGGCTTGAAAATAAACCATCCAAATCATCCGCTGCGTTTTGTCCTGAATGAGCCGCTAACAGGATAAACGAATGGACCTTGATGAGCCTCTGAAGCCAGAACCATTACCTCCCGACTTCGATCCAGATGCAGAGCTGGAGCCTGACTGGAAAGTGTATGAAGAGGCTATAGCTCGTATCGAAGATTCCTACGAGAACTGTCAAGTAACGCGGAATCATAAACTCGTGGGCAGACGTAGCGGCGTCAAACGTCAAATCGACGTTTGGCTTTCAGCCGAAATAGGCAACAAGCATGTTGTTACAGTTGCGATTGAATGCCGCCGATACAATAGGCCCGTATCCATAAAAGACATCGACGCATTCTGTGGGTTTCTCGAAGATGTTGGCGCGAATAAGGGAGTGATTATAAGTCACGCAGGGTTCACAGGAGGAGCTACAAAGCGAGCTGAAGGAGCGGGTATCGAGCTAAGAATACTGAATATCGAGCAGGCACAAGAATTTGATTGGGATGATTTCCTTCGAGATTCATGTCGAGTACCTGAATGCCTCGGGACTATTAACTGGCACTTTTCAGATGGCCAAAGCGAAGCTGGTCATTGTTCTAACTGTGGCTCATTCCACATCCGATGCGGTAACTGCGGTTCAGTGGATTGGTACAATGAAGGAAAAATAGAAGAGTGTTCCTGGTGGTGCGAAATGAGATGGCGAATCCTAAAGGAAAAAGGCATGACATGCGGGATTAAGGAGTTGCCGCCTTCAGAGGACGAGTCTGAGGAGGACCAAATCTGAGTTCCCTTGTTACACCTTGGCACGCAATGGCGAGTTTTTAGGCGGAAAACGTCTTCGCCAAGTGCCAGTACGGCCATGAGCTACGAGCGTTCGCAGCGGCTAAAATCGGACGGTAATATCAGAACCCTCTACGCGGACACCAGAAAAGCCGCTCCTTTCCAACATCATACGAACGGCCATGCCTGCCGTAACTTTGTCGAGTGTTGGGCCAGATCGAATACAAGCAATAGGCAATTTCTTGGCTGGATCGGTCGGAATAAGCCTTACATACGGGACCAGCATTCCTTTGGAGGAGCGGAAGTGGATGGGTGTGGGAGTCTTCCCGCCATCATCTGTGCCTTGCTTGGTCAATTGTCGTTGGCGAACGACGACACGCCACTCCTCTTCAACCTTAAAGGCTTCATTCTTGAAACTCACAAGTTCCTCTAGGAGCATGTCCGTTATGACTCTATAAAAGTTCGAGTATCCAACTAAGGGATGGTCTCGAACGGTTGCGATTGCTCGGGCCGTGTCAGGATCATCAAAGACCGCCAAGACCGGCTCCAAAACGGAGCTAAATTTCTTAGCCTGCGCGTCCCTGTCGTACTCAACCTTCACCCATTTCGATGTGTAGATACTCGGTTCAGGCTTGAATCCTTGGCCGGTGAGCAGGTCGTCAGCGGGGACCTTGAAGCCAAGCGAGTAACCGCCCGATTGCCCGTAGGTCCTCCATTGACTCAGCAAATTGTCGTCCTCACAGAAACATGCCAAGTAGATTGGCCAAATAACGTTTCTCTCCAAGAGGTCTTCTCCGAACGATTTGCGCAGCCCGCGTGCAAGACCGAGAGTCAGCGAATCTTCGGGGCGTGGATTCTTGGCAAGCCAATCATCCAAGACCTCTTTAAGAAGGCCGTAGCCATAGGTGATCTCAGCCGAATCATTAAGGAAGTACGCGGAGGTCGCCCAGAGTTCGTTTTTCTCGATGATTCCCTTTAGTCCATCTGCCGTTGTGTAGTGAAAGAGAGAGTCGCTTGGAGGACTTTCCTTCGGAGAGGTAACTTCTCGGCTGTAGTGAAATCCAAGAATCTTATTCAACGCCACATTTGCCCGACCCACCGCCGATTTATCGTATTCGCTGAGCAGCATCATCTGTTAGATTCTAGCGGAAAATCAAGAATCACGCGGAGGAGCCACAGGGAGCCTCGCTGCTTACATGGATTAATTTGAGCGCTGCATAGGAAAAATATGCAGGCCCGGAGTTGGATCGGAGCGAGGATCGCTGATTTGCAGGTGTAGAATGGCGTCGATCCACCCGCGAAAGGCGATGTCCCATTTCCACCGAGAAAATTCTCTTCGTCCAAAATTTTTGGGTGAGTTGCACCAGAATTGTGCAGAAATCCCTTGCATTAAAATCGCATTAGTCGTACCGCAAAACACCTCAGCATGCCTCACTTTGCCACGAGCTAAGTACTTTGTTTTTCAGCTAAGTACAATATTTTCAAAGCGATGGGACGGATTGAGAGGGCGATGTCCTAGACCCCTAGACGATAGCGCCGCACAGCGTTTTGCGTGAATTGCCAGCTTTCGTACAAAACGGCAGGTGCGACTATTTTCGCATGGTCTACAGGCCTGAGCAAGCGACTGGCTTGCCTCGCATCACTTCCAGCAGCGCGTCTTTGCTCGCTTCCATCGTTGTCGAATGAATCTCCAGCGAAGCCCAGTACAGAATCCCGATGTTCGTGTTGGGGGCCACCGCGAAAATCCGCAGCCCAGGAAACTTCCTCAAGAGTTGGTCGCACAGCGGCGGACGGCGTCTCGATTCATCCAGCGGAATCAACAGAAAATCTGGTTTCGTCTCTGCCACCAACGAAGGGACATCGTTCTCGTTCTCCGCTTCCCCCACAATGCTGACTCCCTGTTGCTCCGACAGAGTCGACATCACCAACCCCCGAAACAGCCGGGGACGGTTGGCCACCAGGTCGCGGATGCTCGTTTCCATGGATCCCTCCCGTGGCCAGGAATCATAGGGGGAATTGTGTTTGGAGGGCAGGCTGCAAAACGTACGGGGGAAAGGTACCGCAAAGTCCTGGGCTAGTACTTTGAGGAGGGGGACCGCATAGGAACTGAATTAGTATTTCGGAGCCGGGTCTCCCGCTCCCGTCGCAGCCGGTTGTTCCGCTGCCAGCAACGGCCGCAAGCAGAAAAATTTATTACGGCATGGCGCACATCGCACCGCGGGCAACCCCAGCCAGCGGCCCATAATGGAGGTCACTCCCGGGACTTTTCCAGCCGCGATGCGCTGCAGCTCCAGGTTGCCGCAAACGCCGCATCGCGCATAGAGGAGATGGCGAAGCGGCATGGCCCGCGCGTGAAACCGCGTCTCACAAGCCGTGCAACGCCACGGAAGGACACCCACAGCGCTGAACAAATATTCGGAAACGGACCGCCGCCTCGATCGCCGGCAAGTGGCGGCTTTACACGCTGGGCAGTTCATCGAAAAATTCTGGAGGGTCCTCTTCGCAAGAGGATAAGGGAAGCGTCTGGTTTCGGCAAGAGGCTGTCGCCTCAAAGTCATCTAACAACGTACAATAGGAACCGTCATGGCCGATTACACTGCCGATCACGCCCGCGCGGGCATCCAGGCGAAATTGCCAAAGCTCGATACCTGGCCCAATCAATACCCTGGTTACGTCATCACTACGCGCTTTCCAGAGTACACTTCCGTCTGTCCCAAGACCGGCCTTCCCGACTATGGCACAATCACCATCCAATATATGCCGCGCAAGGAGTGCATCGAGCTCAAGGCTCTCAAGATGTACCTCCTCGCCTATCGCGATCTCGGCATCTTCTATGAAAACGCCGTTAACAAGATTCTTCATGATATTGTCGAAGCCGTTGGTCCCGAATGGTGTGTGGTGCGCGGCGAGTTTACGCCTCGCGGCGGTTTGACCACTTCGATCTTCGCTCGCTGGCCGGAGCGTTCCCCGGGCCGCAAGACCGGGGGCAAAGCCCGCGCACGGCGGGGCAAGTCCCGCTACCCGCGCCCATAGACATCGCGCGAGTTGCGTTAGATAATTTTACTGGCATCCAGATCCCATCCTGGAGCCATGATTGAGGAGGGGGAATGAGCATTTCTCCAAATGTGCCGAGTCCGGAAGAGTCTTACCGCTACGAATCTACGGGAACACCGCGCTGGATCCCCGTGCTTTTTGTCGTGCTTTTTGTGGTTTTGGCCGCGCTCGGCTACGTCGGCTACTCCGGGATTTCCCGGCTCGAACAAAATCTTGCCAAAGAACAGGATCAAAGCAAAGTCTTGACCGCGCAGCTCGAGCAAGCTAACGCTCGTCTCGCCGATTTGAAGGGCCACATTGAAGTTACCGAACAAAAAATGGGTATGACCGTCTCGGAACTTGCCCAAGCCAAGAGCCGTGCGGAAGCCATCCGCAAGGAACAAGTGGAATCAGACCAGAAGCTCACCGCCCAATTGTCTCAGGTCAAGAAGGAAAGCCAGGAACAGATTGGTGCGGTAGCCACCGAAGTCGGCGGAGCCAAGAAGGACATCGAAGCAACGAAATCCGATCTCGCAGACACCAAAGGCAAGCTCGAGCGCGCTGTAGGCGACGCGGGCGTCATGAGCGGCCTGATCGCTCGCAACCACGACGACCTCGAAGAATTGAAGCGTCGAGGCGACCGCAACTACTACGAATTTACCATCACCAAATCGAAGAACGGCCAAAAAGTCGGACCGACCCAATTGACTCTTACCAAGACCGACCCGAAAAAATCCAGGTACACCCTTACCGTCCTGGTCGATGACCGCACCATTGAAAAGAAGGACAAGACCGCCGGCGAGCCCGTCCAGTTTTATGTAAAAGGTGCTTCGCGCATGGCGCCCTACGAACTCGTCGTTTTCGACGTCGGCAAGAACCAAGCCACCGGCTATCTTTCCACTCCGAAAGACGTGGGCGCGAGCGCCGCTCCTGCTGCAGCTCCCGCAGCAACCCCGGCGGCCGCTCCTACCAAGCCCTCATAGCCTAAGCGCCGGCTTACACTCGGCAGAAATCGCAAGCCCTGTTCCGCGTTCTGGAAACTTCTCGCGGGGCAGGGCTTCTCTCTTTTCCGGCCCTATTCTACGATGCCAAATCGCACCATGTTCTTATCCTCTCGTTGCCGCACGGCTCTTTTTATCCCTTGCACTCTGTTGCTCGCGCCACGCGCTCTTCCTCAACAACCCGTCCAGTCGCCGCCCAACATTCGCATCAGTGTGGATCGCGTCAACGTGGGCGTCGTCGTCACCGATTCTCATGGCCTGTTCGTCGCCGGCCTGCACCGCGAAGACTTCCACCTGTTCGACAACGGCACCGAGCAACCCATCACGGATTTTCTCAGCGTGGACGAGCCCTCCCAAGTCCTCCTCCTCATCGAAGCCGGTCCCGCCGTCTACCTTCTCCAGGGCGGCCATCTTCAAGCTGTGCACGCCCTCCTCGATGGCCTCTCACCGAGTGACCGCGTCGCCATCGCCCGCTACAACGCTTCTCCCGAGCCCATCCTCGATTTCACGCCCGACAAGTCCTCCGCCGCTGCGGCACTCGACCAGTTGCGATTCAATCTCGGCTTCGGTCAATTAAATCTAGCCTCCAGCCTTGCCACCGCTCTCGACTGGCTCGCCCGCGTTCCCGGCAAGAAATCCCTCGCCCTTCTCTCCACTGGGATTGATACTTCGCCGCCCGCTGCAGCGCAAAGTCTTCTGGCCCGCCTAAAATCCACCGATGTCCGCATCCTGGCCGTCTCTCTTGGCGGCGAACTCCGCAGCGCCAAGCCGCCAGAGAAAAAGCATTCCAAGAACGACCAACCCCCTTCCGAAAAGGCGCAAGCCGCCATCGAAGGCTTTGCTCGAGCCGATGCAGAGCTAAGAGCCATTGCAGAAGCCAATGGCGGCCGCGCCTATTTCCCCTCAACTATGAAGGATTTCGCCGAAGTCTTCACGGAGATCGCGCAGCTTGTCCGTCACGAATACAATCTTGGTTTCGCTCCGCCAGCCCATGATGGAAAGCTCCACTCGATCGAAGTTCGCGTCACCACTTTTCCGGACGCGAAATTGCCGAACCCCGCGTCCGATCCCCAGGCCGCCGCATCCTATCGCGTCGATCATCGCCAGGCCTACCTCGCTCCTTCAACAGAGCGCCCTTAGCAACTACATTTCTATTTGCTTTTTTTGTGCGTACGGGAAATTCTGCGGTTAGCTAATTCTGAAGAAATGCTATTCGAATTGTTTCAGTGTTTTCGCCATCTCGCTCAATTTTTCGTTCATCAACCCAAAGACCGTTCCCGCCTCAAATGTCCCGTCCTCATTGCGCCGCCCGGCTGCGAACTTGGTCAAAATCTCTATCCCCTGTTCCACTCTCCCCACCGGCCATATATGAAACTTTCCCGCCGCCACCGCATCCATCACGTCTTCCCGCAGCATCAAGTCTTCGACGTTCGACTCCGGCATTAGCACGCCTTGTGTCCCTGTCAACCCCTTGATCCGGCACACGTCAAAAAATCCCTCAATCTTCTCGTTGATTCCGCCAATCGCCTGAATATCTCCCTGCTGATTCATTGATCCCGTCACGGCAATATCCTGCCGCAGCGGCATTCCGGAAAGCGCCGATGCCAAGGCATAAATCTCCGTCGAGCTCGCGCTGTCCCCATCCACTCCCGAATACGATTGTTCGAAGCAAATGCTCGCCGCCAGCGAAAGCGGCTTGTCCTGCGCGAACAGGCTCCGCAGGTATCCTGAGATGATGTGTACGCCCTTGTCATGAAACCGGCCACTTAAATTTGCTTCACGCTCGATGTTGATGATCCCCGCCTTGCCGAGGGCTGCGGATGCCGTGATACGCACCGGCTTCCCGAACGAATACCCGCCAATCTCCAGCACGCTCAACCCATTCACCTGGCCGACGCGCTCTCCCGTCACATCGACGAGCAGCGTTCCCTCTTCGATCATCTCGCGAATGCGCGTCTCGATCAGGTTGTGCCGCTCCATCTTCGAAGCCAGCGCATCCCGTACGTGCGCCGCGCGCACCACTCTCTCTCCCGCAGCCGCTGCCGCGTAATGCGCCTCGCGTGCCAGATCCGCAATATCGACAAACCGTGCCGTCACCTTATTCCGCCGCCCCGCCTTGCGAACTCCATACTCGAGCATCGCCGCAAAAGCCCCGCGGTCGAAGGGCGACAGTCCTTCTTTCTCCGAGAGCGTTCGCAATCTCCCCGCATACTCCGCGATCACGCCGTCGCTCATGGGCATCTCTTCATCAAACTCCACGCGCACCTTGAAAATCTTCTGAAAATCCTCTTCGTACTCATACAGCATCTCGTACAGCTGCCGGTCGCCGATCAAAATTACTTTGACGTTGATCTCCACCGCCTCCGGCTTCAGCGCGCTTCCTCCAAACGGGTAGAACATCTCCAGCGGCTGAATTTCCAACCGGTTGTGATTCAATGTCCTCTTCAACGCCCGCCAGACTCCAACCTCAGAAATCGCTTCCATCGAATACATAATTAAAAATCCGCCATCCGCCCGCAGCAAAGAGCCGCCGCGCAAATCCATGAAGTCGCTGGTCCAGCCTCCTCGCGTGTCGTACGCCCGCTGAATCGTCCCGAACAAATTCGCATACGTAGGCGTCGTCTCGAAAATCACAGGCGACGCTTCATCGTCGCTGTGCGCCAAAATCACGTTCACGCCATACAATCGGAACGGATCGCGCTCCGGCCCACCCGAGCCAGGCATTTTCGGCAATCCATCGGGAGTGTCTCCTTCCTGCTCGCCTTCGCCCTCTCGTTCCTTAAAAGGATCAAGATTGTCCAGCAGGTGATGCCGAACCTCTTCCAGATATTCCGAAACATTCGTCCCGGGATACTTCTCCTTCAATTCTTCAATCACCCCGTCCACCAGCACCGAAGCTGCTTCCTGCTCCAGATAACTCAGCTCGCTAGCCAATTCCCGAGAGAGCGTCAACGTCTTCCGGTAAACGACAGTGAATTCCTGCCGGAACTGCTCGTACTTTCTCTCGATATCCTCCGCGACGGGCGACTCCAGTTTCCCTTCATGCACCATCTTCGAGATATCTTCGATCGGCACCATCTGCCCATCGAGCACCGGAAAAATTTCCGGCAGCGCCACCGCGCCCACCTGCATGTGCCCCAGCGCGAACTGCTCGCGCGCAATTCGCCGCGTGAAGTCGTCCATCAACTCTTTCTCACGCACCGTAAACCGCTCGACGATTCGCCCCTTCTGCCTTTGGAAAGGCTCGCCCTCAAACACCTGCGGAATCCGCCGTCGCAGAAAATCAATTCCCGCCTGCATATCTTTCTTGAACGCGTTCGCTTGCCCGCGCGGCAGCGAAAGCAGTCTCGGCCGGTCGGCAATCTTGAAATTATTCACATAGCAACGGTCCAACGAAGGCTTCGTCGGCGGGTGCAAGTCCTCGATCATCTTGGCGATGGTCCCGCCACGGCTCGTTCCAGCCAATCCGCACACAAACACGTTGTAACCCGGCGCTGACAACTCCGCACCCATCTTCAGCGCACGTAGCGCCCGCTCTTGCCCGATGAACCCTTCGCGCAACTCCGCCTGTGCCGTCGTTTCAAACGGTATGCGCGGCAGTTCGCACCGCCAGCGCAGTTTCGTCGGTGCCAGCTCCGTAGGAGTCGCAGCGGGTTTTAGGTTCTTGGAACTCATCCGAGCCGGGTACTCTAGCACACCCATGCCGCGCCGAACGCAGTTTCCCCGTTATCGTTTCCCAACGCGAAAGGCATCCTCCCGCAATGGCCAATTTCTCCGCACTCGGATAGCATTGGGCCGCCTAAGTCGGGAAATTGAAGATAGATACGGAGCTGTCCGATGGCGAAGCCTCTTTCAGAAACAAATCTCAAAAAGCAGCTCGATTCCTTCCTTGCCAAATACAATCCCGAAATCTCCTCACTAGCGCGCAACGCCCTCGCAAAGATGCGCAAGCGTCTCCAGGGCTCGCTCGAAATGGTCTACGACAATTACAACGCCCTCGTGATCGGTTTCGTCCCCAACGAGCGCCCTTCCGATGCCATCTTCTCGATTGTCCTCTATCCCCACCATGTCACTCTCTGCTTTCTTCAGGGCGCTGGCATCCCCGATCCTCGTCATCTCCTCCAAGGCAATGGCAACGTCGTCCGCCACGTGAGGTTGGAAGGCGCCGCCACTCTAGACGACCCCGAAATCGTTTCCCTCATGAACACTGCGCTTCACCGCGCCAAAGTGCCTCTCGATCCGAAACAGCCCCGCCGCCTAATCATCAAGTCCATCTCCGCCAAGCAGCGTCCCCGCCGCCCGCCCAAAGAAAGCGGCTAAGTCTCTCGCGTGCGCATCTCAATCAGTCTATCTCCCCGCCACGGCTCTTATGCGTCTTTCGCCGCCAATTCATCGCGGTGCTCCATGTACACCCGGAACACTCCCATAGCCGCCGCCACAATTGTCGGCCCTGCCACGAGCCCCAGCAGCCCGAATGCCTCCAAGCCCCCCAGCACTCCAATAAAGAGCAGCAGTTCATTCAAACGCGTCCGGTTCCGCAACAACATTGGCCGCACAATATTGTCCGCCACCGTCGACACCCCTCCGCAAATCACCACCACCAGCAAAGCCTTTCCCCAATGTCCGGTGAACCCAAGCCACAGCGCCGCAGGCCCCCAAATCAACGCTGAACCCACCACCGGCACCAGCGAAAAAAATGCGACCAGCACTCCCCAGAAAATCGGCGACGAAATTCTCACCAGCGCAAACGATACGCCTCCCAGCATCCCTTGAATCGCCGCCACCAGCAAACCCACCGCCACACTCGCAAAAATCAGCTCCTTCGATTCCTCCAGCATATCTGTCTGTATTTGTTCATCAAACGGCAATAGATGTTTCGCTCCACGTACGATCTCTGGGCCGTCGCGGAACATGAAGAACAACGCAAAAAGCAAAATGAACAAATCCACGAAGAAACTCACCAGGTTCTTCAGCAACCCCGCAAATCTCGTTCCCAAAAAGGAAGCGATTTTTTCCGCCGCCTGCTGTACCGGATCCGACATCTCAATCCCTCGCCACGATTCCGGCAGCCGCATCCGAATCCATTCCTCGGCATGCATCACCAATCCCTCATCTGGGCCCTGCCCGTGCACCATTAGCGCACTCTGCATCTTCGCCGTTGCATCGAGTGCTTCCCGCGCCGTAAACACCAGCACGATCAATGCCGGCACGATCAGCAGAAACGTCACCGCCAGCGTGCTGGTCATCGCCGCCGCCGAAGGCTTCATCTTTCGCAAAACTTTTTCGTGCAGAGGATAAAAGAAAATCGCCAGCACCGCCGACCATGCCAGCGGCACCAGGAACGGCTCGACAATCAGAAGTACGAAATACCCTAAAAGGAGAATAGCCCCGTAAGAAAGTACGGTAGTTAACTGGCTACTTGTTGTAGTGTTCGAAGGCGTGACGGCTTTCATGCGCGGTATATAATCTCTCGGACCCTTACGAACCAGGTCTCTCTTGGCCATTTGAGCAAACCAACTATGGCGTCGAACCCCAGTCCGCTATCTTCCTACCAAATTCGTCTTCTTGCTGTACTTGCTTTGATTAATTTTGTCAACTTCGCCGACCGCCAGGTCGTTGTCCCGCTCCTCCCTCTCCTCCGCCAGCAAATGAACCTTACCGACGCCCAGCTCGGTTCCCTGCAAACCTGGCTTCTCGTGGTCCTCGCCGTCGCTAGTATTCCCTGCGGCCTCTTCGCCGACCGCTGGAGCCGCACGCAAATCATTGCGGCCGGCGTTGCTGTCTGGAGCCTCGCCACCATTGCCTGCGGCTTCGCCACCTCTTTTATGCTTTTGCTCATCGCACGTGCCTTGATCGGCGTAGGCGAGGCCGCCTACGCTCCTGCCGCCCAGTCTATGATTTCCGATTCTTTCCCCTATCAACGGCGCGCCATGTCTCAATCCATTTTCGCTTCTGGCATGCTCCTCGGGGGAGCCGCCGGCCTCGCCTTTGGCGGCATCATGGGCGATCTCCACGGATGGAAATTCACCTTTATTCTTGTCGGCTTGCTTTGCTTCATACCCGGGCTTCTTGTGCTCAAATTGCCCGAGCCTCCCCGCAGACCCCGCTCGGAAGTCGTGCCATTGGCCAGTTTGCTCAGCGTCCCCGCGTATCTTGCGATGATTGTCGCCGGAACGATGATCACCTTCGCAAGCGTCTCGCTCCTCACCTGGGGCACAGATTTTGCCGTCAATTACAAAGAATTCAGTCTTCGCGAAGCAGCCCTCTCTCTCGCCGTCGTCGCCCTTCTTTCTCTCTTACTTGGTGTCCTCACCGGTGGCTATCTCGCCGACCGCATCCAGAAAAAATATCCCTACGGCCGCATCCTGGTCATTGCCGCCGCCTTTTTGTTTGCCGCTCCTTTTGTGCTCCTCGCCATTCAAGCCGACGAAAAGTGGGTCTTCCTCACCGCCCTGTTCATCGGCGGATTCTTTATGTCCTGGTATCACGGCCCGGTAACCGCGGTCTTATGTGATTTGACGCCGCAGCGCGCCCACGCCACCGCCATCGGCGTCTACATGTTCGTCACTCAACTTTTGGGCGCTTTGGGACCGCAACTCGTGGGCAAAATCTCTGACGCCAGCGACCTTCAGCTTGGCCTTCAAGTAGCCGTCGCCGTTATGGTCTGCGGCTCGCTCTTGATGTTTCTCGTAATCTATTTTGTCCGCCGCGATGGCCTGCACCATCCCCGCCTCGCCGCGTTCCACGCCGAACCCGGCGACTAGCCGTCTCACGGAATCTTGTAGGGCCGGGGCCAATGGCCCATGACCGTGCCCGCCGATTTGCCTTGAACATCCGACTCCGGACGAACTCCTACTTGATTCCAATCTCCTGGATCAATCTCAACACATCCGCTTCCGGCACATCATACAAAGGCCGCTCGTCTTCTTCCTCAAGTCTCTCCCGCAAATATTCCGCCGCAACAAAACTCGCCTCCCGGTCCGTCAAGTCCCGCCCGGTCTTCTCGCGGAATTTTACAAACGCCGTGTGCGCCAATCCCACCACGTGCTGCCCGCCCTCCACAAAAAACTTCGTGTCGATCGTATCGCTATGCCGCGTCGCGACGCCATTCCACATATGCGAAAACCGGCACTGATACACTTTCCCGCTCAATCTCGAAGTCACCTCAAATGCCCCGACAAACTGGCTCATCGCCCCAGCATTCGCAAGTACCGGCCGTGTCGTCACAAGTCTCCTCTTTTTCTTTACGTTTTTACTTCCTTGCTTCGTTATTCCTCATCGACTCACCGCCGCCGCCGTCTCCGCATGTGAGTAACTCTGTATCGCCGCCGCCACTCCAGCCCCCGCTGGCGCCCGGTAACCCTGATCCTGCATCACCTTCTCCATCGCCGAAAGAAACAACAGTACAAACGGTTTCTGGCTGCAATAACCCATCAATCCAACGCGCCAGATTTTCCCCTTCACCGGCCCAAAACCGCCTGCAATCTCGATGTTAAATTCATCCAACAGCTGATTCCTCACCTTCACATCATCGATCCCGTTTGGAATCATCACCGCTGTAACCGTCGGCAACCGGTCCGCTGGATTCTTCACCAGCAACCCCATCCCCATCGCTTCAATTCCCGCGATCAACGCCAACTGATTCACGCGATGCCGCTCCCAGCGATTCTCCAAGCCTTCCTCAACAACAATCCTCATCGCCTCCCGCAGCGCGTATATCAAGGATATCGGCGGCGTGTGGTGGTACAACCGTTCCTTCCCCCAATAATTCATCGCCGTAGTCAAATCAAAATACCAGCTTTGCACCTTCGTCTTTCTCTTCCTAAAAACTTCCTCCGCCGCCGGACTCACCGTAATCGGCGACATTCCCGGAGGAGCACTAATCGCCTTCTGCGATCCGCTAAAACAAATATCAATGCGCTCGCGATCCACATGCAACGGCACCGCGGCCAGCGAGGCGACGGTGTCCACCACCAGCAGCGCTCCGAACTCGTCGGCAACCTTCCGGTACGCCTCAATATTCGTCAACACCCCCGACGAAGTCTCCCCCTGCGCCAACCCAATCATTTTGATCTTCTTGCCCTTGCCTGCCCGCCGCATATCCTCCGCATCCACTGGCAACCCGTAAGGCGCCTCCACCTTAATCACCTTCGAGGTGGCGCGCGAGGCAATCTCAAACATCCTCTCCGAGAAAACTCCGTTTACCGCCACAATCGCCTCGTCGCCCTCTTCGAGCGCATTCAGGACCGAAGCTTCAATCCCGCCCGATCCCGACGCCGACAGTGGCATCGTCAACCGGTTCTCCGTCTGAAATATCTGCCTCAACAGAATCTGCGTCTCGTCCATGCACGTCTTGAACCATGGATCGAGGTGCCCGACCAGCGGCGTCGCCAGCGCCCGATATACCCGCGGGTCCACCGACGACGGCCCCGGCGTCAACATCAATCGGTAGGGTGGATTGAGTTCGCCAACGTGTTGCGTCATGGTCTTTGTCCTTCTTTATCTCCCAGTAGATTCCCGAAACGCCGCCGGCGCCGCCCGCAGCAACATTCTTAAGCGGACACTCGGTAGCGCAGGGCGAACCTCAATTTTCACGCAACGCCCCGGCCATCGCAACCGACAAATTGGCCGCTGCCGGCGTCCGTGAGCTGCCAGGAGCACCAGACTCACGCCGCCTGTTTCACCTGCATCAAACCACCCGCGAGAAAAAACAGCCCCACGACAGCGGACACATAAACGCCAAAGAATGGCCCAACGAAGTACAGTAGCAGCCCCGCATTGAAAATCATCGTCGCCGCGCAAATCAATACAAACCGCCCTCCCCCAGCCATCGCGCTCGCCACCATCGCTATCACGGCCAGCGCCACCATCTCACCCGAAAACACCAGCCAGCACCCTTTCAAGATCGCGTCCAGTGGCGCTTTCATTCCGCTGTCCACGATCATCTTCTGCAATTGCACAATTCGCGTCCCATGCCCGATCCCCGTCAAAAACAAAATCACGCTCCCCATCCCCGTCAACCACCGCCCCGTTTTCATCCGTCATCCTCTCCTTCGAAATCCGTATCCCGAGCTCGCCGCGCGCCGGATTGTACAATGCCCCATCCCGTATTGGTATTCCGCCCGTCCTAGCAAAAGGGAACATCAAACCGCCAAAGTGCCCCAATCTGAACAGACACGACCCGCATTGTCTCCTATCCTTGTTCCAGCGGGATTTCAAACTGGACGCTCTTGGGCAAACCCACCGACTCCCGAGTCCAAAATCGGAATTCTGGCGAATAGCTTCGAATCGATGGAGATAAATATGAAAATTAAATTCACCTTGGGTCTTCTTGTACTGGCGTTTGCACTCGGCTCCACCGCTCTGGCTGCGATGGTAGATTCCCCCCAGGCAAAAGAAAAGTCCAGCGCCACGGTCACGGTTGCTGGTTGCCTCCATAACGGCACAACCACAGACGTGTTCCTTCTCATTGCAAAAGGCGGTAAAGACTGGGATGTCAGCAGTAAGACTGTGGATATCGCAAAGCATGTAGGCGAGACGGTATCCCTAACCGGTACTCCTGTCACCACAGAGTCCCCAGACGGCTCTGCCGCATCGGCGACGACTCGGCTGGACGTTTCGGATCTGAAAATGGTGAGCGAGGGCTGCCCGCAGTAAAAAACGCTCCGTAGAGTGGACGCTTTAGTCAGCGTCCACTTTCACCTTCTGACGCGTGCGCGGAACACCCTTCACTCGTCGAGGTTCTCCTCCGCCTCTGATAACCAACTAATCTTGAAGGCCGGGCGGCCCAAGGACAAAAGACCGACACAAAACCGCCCTAATTTATTCATCCCCCAACGTCACTTGATTCGTCCGATACGGCTGAAATCCCGTCCCCCAATCCACCGACACCACCTGCATCTCCAGCTTCTCTCCATCCACCTTCACGATCAGGTAGTGATAAGGATTCAGTCCGCGTTCTACCCCCGGCTTCACCAGGTGCTCCAGCTTCACCTTGCTCGCTTCATTTGCTTTCAGGTACGCGTCCAAATCCGGCTCGCCGGTATACCCATAAATCGGCGCACCGCCCCCGCCCGAAACCACCAAGTCCATGCGATGCACTCCGCTCGCATCCGTGTAGTGCTCCACCCAATGCTCAAACAAGTGCTCGTGCCCCGAAAAAACCGCCCGCACGTG
>Ga0307478_10002250_pt1 | contig 15440 bp, 17 predicted proteins | sample atmos_gasesECM4C_2_FD_203713 | JGI IMG/M metagenome (GOLD analysis project Ga0307478, IMG submission 203713) | Hardwood forest soil microbial communities from Morgan-Monroe State Forest, Indiana, United States - atmos_gasesECM4C_05 | ecosystem: Environmental > Terrestrial > Soil > Temperate...
CGAGAACTATGACCAGCGCCAGCCACAGAACCGACACGCGAACGTCTTCCAGAGGATGTCCATGCGCAAAGTGGACCGTAGCTGCAATCATTCCAGCGGCGGCGGGGGTGGGCATTCCCGCGAAGTAGCGATTGCCTCCCGGGGCCATGCCCTGAATGTTGAACCGGGCCAACCGCCACGCGCAGCAAGCGACAAAAATAAATCCGATGAGCCAGCCGAGTTGGGTGAGGTGCAACGCTTCCGGAGCATTGGCCGCCGCCGCAGCTCGAATTCCCCAGGCGTAAGCGAGAAATGCCGGCGCGACGCCAAAGCTGACGATATCCGCAAGCGAATCGAATTCCTTGCCAAATTGACTTTCCGTCTTCATCAAGCGCGCGATTCGTCCATCCATCGAATCGAATACCCAAGCCAAGCCAATAGCCATTGCCGCGTTATCGAAGTCGGTGATCTTGCCGTCGAGGGTCGCGAGAATCGCGTAGTAACCGCAAAGCATGTTGGCAACGGTAAACGCGCTGGGAAGAATATATACGCCGCGGCGGAGGCGATGATTGCGGAAAGGCCGGCGTGGGCTTTCTTCGTGTCCGATGGGATCTATGCCGTTAAATTCCATTTCGCCAGTATGCTTTCGCCGCCTTTGACTTTCTGCCTGAGCTTTGCGACCACTTGAGTTTCCAGAGGCAACCAGACGTCCACGCGCGAGCCGAAGCGGATCAGACCGACGCGCTCGCCCAGCGCCACTTCTTCGCCTTCCCTTTTCCAGCATATCACGCGCCGCGCGATTGCTCCGGCGATTTGTTTGAAGACCAACGGGCCGTGTGCCGTATGAACGTAAATAATATTCTGTTCATTCTCGCGTGACGCCGCGGAGCGCAGCGCGGCATAGAATCGTCCCGGGCGATAGACGACGTCGGCAATTCGTCCGGCCGCCGGCGCGCGCTGCACGTGCACATCCCAGATCGAAAGAAAAATGCTGATGCGGTGGCCGACGACGGAATCGAGCATCTCGTCCACGATTTCGACCACATGCCCGTCGGCAGGTGAAACGATCAGGCTGGGATCGGAGGGCACGCTACGCTGCGGATCGCGAAAGAAATAGAAAATAAAAAGCCCGAGAAAAATCAGAATTCCGCCGAGCCACTTCCAGCCGGGAACGAAGCAAAGCGCACCCACAATCAGCGGCGGCAATGCGAATCGATAAGCGTCCTTGATCATAAATTGAGTGGATTCCTTGCCCCGCACGGCGGCCCAAAGCGCGCAAGCGTCCGCGGCGTATATTATTGCGGCTCAGATAATAAGCGAATGCACCGGTATTGTACGACAGAAGCTTACGGACGGCTGGAGGGTAAACCCTGAAACGGGTCAGTGATGGACCAATTGATTGTGGTAGCTGGCCACAATCAGTTCCATCATGTCCTTCAAGTGCAGCTTCATTTTCTTGAGCGATACTTCCATTTCGAGGTCTTCCACGTTCCAGTAGGATTGTTTGACGAGTTGCTGAAGCTGGGATTCACAGCGGGAGTGTTCTTCGAAGAGCTTGCGGTATTCCTGGTTCGATTCCATCAGGGCTTGCCGGATATCGTGCGTCGTGATCGGCATTCGTTCCCTCCTGGTTGTTGCGAGCGTTCACATAATCGTAACAATTACCACAACTGCGTTGTGGAAGCCAATAGGCAAAATGTACTGGTCCGGTTTCAGACTGGAACGCTCGACGCACGCAGCTCATCGCGTCAGGACTTCGTCCGCCACGCGCGACAGAATTGCCCAGATCCGGTCGAGCCAATCAAGATGTTCAGGCTTCATCAGAACGGAGCGCAGGCACAACACCGTCTCGCAGTCGGATTGGAATTCGCTCTGGTGTCCGGCGAAAAATCGTACTGGCAAGCGAATCAGTGCCAGGTGCAGGCTTTGTTTCGCGGCTGCGTCGAAAATGCGTTGTGATGACTTCGAAATTTCGCTCGCGGATGCCGCGCGTGGTGCCCATACGACGATATCGAGCTCCGGCGCGGATGGGACCAGCCATCGGCCATCGTCCGCAAGGCGCCGGGCGAACCGCACGGCGGCACCTCGGCTGGCTTCGAGCATCTGAGCGAATTCCCTGCCGCGAACGAGCGGCAGCAGGCGTTGCGTCGCCCACAGCGCCACTGCTGAAGCGCCGGGACGAGAACACTCCAAGCTGATTTCGCCGAGATGGAGATCGGAGGAAGTGAAATACGTGTAAGGCGATTCGTGTTTGTAGATCGCGCCGACGCTGGGATCGCGGAAAAGCACGCAGCCGCACCCGTAGGGCTGCAGGCCGTGTTTGTGCGGATCAATCACAATGGAATCCGCTTGGCCAATCAGGTCATAACTGGCGCGGGTCTCGGCGTCGACGTTGCCGACCAGCGTGAAATATCCCCCGTACGCCGAATCCACATGCACGCGAAATTCGTAACGATCGCGCAGTTTCAGGATCTCCGGCAGCGGATCCACGGAACCTGTTCCGGTGGTCCCCACGGTAGCGACGACGCAACCGACATCGCCGGCTTCGAGCATTTTTTCCAAGTCCTTCACGTCCATACGGCCGCGATTGTCGGAAGCCACTCCGGCAAACGGCAATTGCAGCACGGAAGAAATGCGGTGGTGGGTATAATGCGCCTGCTCCGACGCCAGGATCTTTTTTCCGGGCTTCAGCTGACCCGCGACCCAAAGGGCTTCCAGGTTGGCCATCGTGCCACCGCCGCAGAGATGGCCAAGAAATTCCTTCCAGCCGAACATTGCTGCAATCTGCGCGACCGCCTCTTTTTCCATGGCGGAACTGGCGCGGCCTCCATCCAGAGCGTGATTATTCGGATTGATCCAGGTCGCGAGCGCATAAGCTGCGCGCGCAATCGGATGCGGAGGCTTCAGCATCTGCCCTGCATACAAAGGATGAAAGTAAGGGTAGTTGTCCTGCATCTTCGCGGCGACCTCGTTCATAACCGCAGCCAGGCGCGGATCGTGCGCGACCTGGGCAGAAATCGCTGGTAATGACGTGAATCCCTCGTCCAGGATTTTAAGGGCGTCTTTCAATAATCGCAGGCTGGTTTCTTCGAGATTCATCACAACCTCGGGTACTGCGTTTGCGCCCTGCACTTTTCTTGGTAGGACCGCTGCCTGCTGCGCTCAATTTCTGTGGCAACTGCGCAAACGCCGTGTTACGTGAGCGTCACCGTCAGCAGCAGCGCATCTTCAATCGGCGCGGTGTAATAACGAGGGCGGCGGCCGACAACCTCAAATTTGTATCGCTCGTAAAAGCGCAAGGCCGCCAGATTTGATGCACGTACCTCCAGTATGGCATGCGTCACTTGCAAGGACTGTGCCCATTCAAGCGCGGAACGCAGAAGCTCCGCACCAATTCCGCGGCGGCGGTAAGCGTCTCGCACGGCGAAATTCAAAATCTCCAGGTCGCTGGAGACCCTGCGGGCCACCAGGAATCCGGTGAGTTCGCGACCTTCTTCCGCCACCCAACCCGCCATTTCTCCGCGCGCGACACGGTGATAATCCCACACCGTCCACTGCGCAATTTCCGGGCAGGTGGACTGAATCGCCAGCACCGCGTCAATGTCGCGAGATTCCAGCGCCCGAATCATCCGGCCGTTAGCGATCCTTCCATTGCATTTCCGCATCAGTGCGGCGGACGTAGTTGGCATCGAGCGCCAACGAATCGGTCACTTCGCCGCGCAACGCCCGCTCGTAACTAATACGCCCGATGTACGGGGCCAGGACGCCGGAAACGATTTCGATCACGGCGGAATCCGTCTGGAAATGCGGCGCGAGCAGCGAAATCACTTCGGCATCAGCAGTGGCAATCGTCAGCACGCCATCTTTGGCGTTCTCGTGAAGCTTGCCCGCGAATTCGGCTGGAGTCACCACGAATTCGTCGCCCTCCAGCGCCAACCCAGCTACCGTGCGCCTATAGACACCGAAATAGACTTGGCCGCGCCGCGCGTCGAGCACCGGAACCACCACCGAAGTCTTGGCGCTGGACTGGATCGCTACGGCCTGCAAAGCGCTCACTCCGGCCACAGGCTTCTTGTATACCTCCGCCCAGCCTTTGGCCGCCGTCAGCCCTACGCGCAGCCCGGTGAACGATCCAGGCCCCGCGGAAACGGCAAACAAATCGAACTGCGCGAGCTTGAAGGATAGATCGTTGAGCAAGAATTCCAGGTGGCGGAACATCCGCGAGGAGTAATTCTCTTCGCCACGCGTGGAAATAACCCCAATCAGTGCTTGGTCCCGTAGAACAGCCACGCTACCCGAGGGCGAAGACGTATCCAAAGAGAGGATCAGCACAAGCACAATTATAGGGCAATTTCGGGGCCAATCTTACTGAAAACATTCGGTTTCTCGCCTTTGAGACGCCCGCCAAAACCACCCATTTATCTTGACGTTTATGACGCATGTGCCTAAACTTTCAATATGCTTTTCGGGGAGGGGATTTCCACCTATGTCCATGTCTATGGAGTTTAAGCTAGGCGAGAAAGTCGTGTATCCGAACCATGGTGTTGGGGTCATCGAACAGATTAGTTACGGGTACGTGAATGGACGATCGGAACGGTTCTACATGCTTAAAATCGTTTCGAGCGGTTTGAAAGTGATGGTGCCGCAGACGAACGTGGAATGTGTTGGCCTGCGTCCTATCATCCGAAATACCCAAGCCGGCGCGGTAATTTCGTTCCTGGAGAAAGGCCGCTCTGCTTCCCACCACGATTGGAAACACCGCTTCAAGGAAAATTCGGACCGGATGCGTACGGGCTCGCTGATGGAAGTTGCCGCGGTGCTCAAGGGCCTCGTAGCGCTCAGCCGGACCAAGCCGCTTTCCTTCCGCGAAAAGAAGATGCTGGAACGGGCGAAATATTTGCTCGTCAGCGAACTGGCCACGGTGCGCAACACGTCCGAGTCGGCTGTCGAAGCCAACCTCGTCCGCGCGCTAGCCAAAGCCAAGCTGCAAATGCCGGAGACAGCGCCAATTCCGGAGTAACATTCGCCGTAACTCTCTGGCCGGGCACGATCCCCAAAGATCGTGCCCTTTTTTTTTGCGTGATGACTTCCCTTCTGTCCGGGTGCTGCGCCGCTATTTCTTGCCCTTTCTTTTTGCTGCCACGATGCTCTCGATCTGCTTCATATGATTGACGTCGTGGCCTGCGAACATCCGCACGATGTGCTCGATTGTTTCTTCCCCCCGCTCAGAATGCATACCGTGGTGCTTCCACTGCTCTGGCGTCAACGTCTTTAGCAGCGCCAGATTGGCTTCGCGGATCGCGCGGAATTGCTCCAGCGATTTGCGCACGTCGCGTTTGTCGTAGTGCCCGGCCACCGCCCAGGCATCCTGATTGAATGCAGAGATTGGCGTTCCCGGCGCGCCAAGAATCATGCGCATGCGGAAGCCGCCGACGATCTCGGTGTCTGCAAGGTGCGCTACGATTTCCGTGACGGACCATTTCGCAGGCTCCGGCCGCTTGCGCAGCTTTGCCGCCGGAACGCCCTTTAAGAGTTTGTCGATTTTCTTCGCCGTCGTCGCTTGTACCTTTAGCGGTTCCTGCTCATCTAAATTTCCCAAAATTCGCTGAATGTATTGCTGTGAGGTTTCGCTCATCTGATTCTCTCCCCTTGACCTGACTCACTGCGCTGCAATTCTATGAAGCCACCGCGCGAGTGAAAAGGGTAGTCCCGCCGGATTCCGCAGACAAGCGCATCCAAATTGGCCGCATCCTGGCGCGTGACGACGGCGCTCGTACCCAGCCGCCAGCCTGTACCAATGGCCAGTTTTCGTCTTCTGGAAACCTTGCGCACGGAAGCCGCAGTAGAGACTGGCGGGCGACTTACAATTTAGAGAGCGAACTCTTCCGCGGCGCTTGGGAACCCAGGGGTCTTTAACCTCTGGAATGTGAACCGTCGCGCAGACGCTCGCGCAGCTCTCAGAGGCGATTCGCATGGCGCTGAAGGCGACGGATACCCCTGCCGACCGGCCGAATTCTGGGCCAGCCCCCGAGTCGAATCTCGACCCGGCTGCCTCCAAGCCTAGTTCTCGCGTCGCCGCACCAAATCTTAGCGCGCAACTCAACCCCGAAGAGCAGGAGCTCGCGCGCAAACGCGAGGAACAAGCCGCGATCGAAACCGAATTGGCCGACCGCGAACTGCGTTCCGCGAACCTGCGCGCCGAGTTAGGCGCGTTCGAGCGCCAATACCTGCATTACGTCGGCTCGCGTTACGCCGAACTGGACGAACTGAAGGCCGCCATCGCCGAGCAATCGGCAAAAGAGCAGCCCGCGAACGACCGCGCGCGACGTGCCGCTCAACAAGCACGCGCTCGCGCCGACGAAACGAAATCCACCGCAGGCGAAAACGCTGCCGCCACTCCCCGCGCATTCGAAGCCTCACCGGAAATGAAGAAGCTCTACCGCGAAGTCGCCAAGCGCATCCATCCGGACCTCACGTCCGACCGCAAAGACCGCGCCAAGCGCCAGCAATTGATGGCCGAGGCCAACGAAGCCTACGAGCGCGGCGACGAAGCCAAGCTCAACAAGATTTTCACCGACTACGCCTGGAGCCCGGACGTCGTCCAGGGCGAAGGCCCCGGTGCGGAATTGATTCGCGTCATCCGCCGCATCAGCCAGGCGCGCGGCCGACTGGCGGAAATTGAAGCGGAACTGCAGGAATTGCTGCGCTCGGATTTGCATCAGCTGAAAGTGCGCGTGGATGAAGCCAAAAGCCACGGCCGCGACGTCTTGAAAGAAATGATCTCGAAAGTGGATGATCAGATCACGCAGGCCAAGCGCCGCTTGGAACGGCCGGCGACGTCCGGCGCAGCCGCGCAGTTGCCGACGCGCCAGTCGCCCGGCGAGTGATAAATCCATGCCCGTAGACACTCACGATAAATCTTCGCGGCAATCAACGAACAGCGCGCCAGGCCAACAAATTGTGCCGGCGGCCGCGCAGGGTCTAGCCGTCCGCTCCGCCGCCCTGGTCGTGCGCGGCTTGCGCGATCTGGCGCGCGATTCGAACTGGCTCGTCAAGAAAGTTTTTGCGGGACACACCTCACGCCTGGCGATTTCCACCACGGGCGCCGTCGCGGCAATTTCGTCCAGCGCTCAAGCGAGCGCAAAACGCGTGGTGCTCTATGACGTTGAATCAAGCGGCGTGACCCTGGCGCTTTCGGTCCCAGGAGAAAATCCCGCCACCGAAAAAGAGCTACCCGCCGCGTTCGCCTGGTCGCCTTCCGCGCGCCAGCTAATTGCGGCCTGGGGCGCGTGGCAACCTGCTCTGCACATTTTCGATCTGCAAGGGAAAATGCAGCTCGGCACATTCGGCGACTTCAACAATTTTCCCGGCACGCTCGCGTGGTCGGAACATGGCAATTATTTCGCCGCCGCCTCGGCGGGTGGAAAGAAGGCCTCATTGCGTCTGTGGGCCGCGAGCGGCGATGCATTTCCCTTCTCCGCCGCGCCCACCAGCGAAATCGGCATCCCCGACGGCTTCGAACGCCAAACCTACGAAGCCGAATTCGGCGAAGAAGGCGCCTTCGGAGGCTATGGCCCCACGTTTTTCAGCCCTGACGAAAAAGCCCTCGCCGCGGTGATCGAAATTCACGGCGATTGGGCCGACGATTCCATCGTCCTCGCCGACGTCCCCACGCTGCGCAAACAGAACGTCTTTCAAGCGCAAGGCCACATCACCGATCTCGCCTGGACGCCCGACAGCAAACAAATTGTCTACTGCGCCGCCGGCCAAGCCTATCAACTCGACATCGAGAGCATGTGTTTCGAATCGCTACCCTTCGGCGCCGAGTTGTGCGCCTGCCATCCGCACCTCCCGCTCTGCCTCTGCTACAGTTCCTGGCTGCGAAATTCCGCGAAAGGCCGCCTGTTCCTAGTGGACCTCAACGGCAAATCCGTGTTCGACGAATACGCCGCAGAAGGCATAGTAGACCTGCGCTGGAGCCAGGACGGCTCCAAAGCCTACGCCATGACTCGCGACGGCATGGCCTACATCTACGAACCGCCGCTGATCTAGCGGTGTTGCGTTAAGGACCGGGACGTCGCATTTCGAATTGTTGCCTGCCTAGCGGGCCTGCCGTTAGCAATTGAACTTGTGATTTAGAGCATACCGATTAATATACGTTAGTTGTTTGTTATAAGATGGACCTCAGTGAGGCTTACATGAGCTCGCGATATGTGGCTGCCAAAATGTTTTTCGTTCTGGCCGCAGTCTTCGTCGTGGTTGGTGCCGCTCGATTCCATCACAGTGAGATCGGCGCTGGATTGGCGGGCGAGGACCTCTTGAACCCGCTGTTTTGGATAACGATTCCGCGCCTCATCCCTTTTGCCGCCGCGCTATTGTCCGCCTGCTTTGCACTCGCATACTTTCTTATTGAGAAGAAGTTTCGTCGGCCCCTGAGTGTTTCGCTTGCGACCGTTCAGGTCGTCTCCTACGCGCTCGCGGTTCTGGGTCATGCAGCGATGGTGAACTTTTGGTGGCGAGCGCTAAACGAGCCACAGCCTTCCAACACTCCATTGCCGATGTGGGCAAGTTTTTTGGAATTGGGCGGAATTGCAACGTGCTGCGTGGCTTTCGCTTTGAATGTATTTTGGAGCGGTTCAAAAGCGCGGCCGATTACAGCGAATCCCACTTAGGGGGAACTGAATTTGTCCACTCGTCACGCAAGCGGTAGATTCGGTTCGGCGTTCAGCGTTGTGTTCTCATGTTGGCCTGCAAGGAAACGCGGATAGCCTGCGGCGGCAATCATCGCCGCGTTATCAGTGGAAAGCGCGCGGCTGGGGAAGAATACTTCGAGGTTTTGGCGCTTCGCTTCGGCTTCAAACGTCGCGCGCAATTCACGGTTTGCGGCGACGCCGCCTGACACCAGGATCGAGCGCGCACCATTTTGTTCGGCAGCAGCAATCGTCCGCGTAACGAGATCGTCCACCACAGCGCGTTGAAAGCTCGCCACCAAATCCAGCGTCGCGGCGCTCAATAGTTTCAACAAGGCTTCCACACCGCGCTCGCCACGCCCCAAGGCCTCCTTGCGCGCATCAATCTCCGGCTGCATCTCGGGATGACGCCGCAAGTGATACAGCACCGCCGTCTTGATCCCGCTGAAACTGAAATCAAAAACATTGCCACGCATTTTCGGCTCGGCAAATTTAATGGCCCGTGCGTCGCCGTGGGCGGCAAGCTGGTCCATCACCGGACCGCCGGGATAGCCGAGCGCCAGCAAACGCGCGACCTTGTCGTAAGCTTCGCCAGCTGCGTCATCGCGCGTTCCGCCGATGCGCGCATAAGAAAAGTGGCGCGCGCCATTCTGCGCCTCGGACTTCACGGAATAAATCACAGTGTGCCCGCCCGAAACGATCAAACACACCGCAGGCATTTCCGGCCGCGCCGTGCCGGCAGCCGAAGGCTCAAGAAAAACCGCATGAACGTGCCCCTCCAGATGATTCACGCCAATCAGCGGCTTCCCCAACGCCTGCGCCAATACCTTGCCATACGTAATCCCGACCAATAATGCACCGACAAGTCCGGGCCCGCGCGTCACCGCAACCGCATCCACATCCTGCAGGGTAATTCCCGCCTGCTCGATCGCCTCGCGCACCACGGGCACGATCTGCCGCAAATGCTCGCGCGAAGCGAGTTCCGGCACCACTCCGCCATATTTGCGATGAATCGCGATCTGCGACGCCACAATGCTCGAAAGAACCCGCTCGCCCCCCGAAACCACCGCCGCCGCGGTTTCATCACAAGAAGACTCAATTCCGAGGATGATTTTGGATGACGATGATGAAGGTGTGCTCAAGAAAATGTCCCGCTTCCGGCCCGATGGAGGCCTCCAAAGGTTATGGTAACATAGCGTTGCGGGCCGCTCGCTCGCGGCAGCGCGTTGACGGACGCGTTGCTCTTAAAGAACGCCCACGATGTCGCTTCCACAGCCGAACGACTTCAAGCGCGTAAAATAAGAAACCGCACGGCATTTTTCGCCCGCACTGGCGAAGAAAACCGCCGACTACGAGGACTATGAGCTCAAACAGGAAGCGCGTACGCAAAGCAGTGCTGCCAGTGGCCGGTCTGGGAACGCGTTTCTTGCCCGCGACCAAAGCGATGCCGAAAGAAATGCTCCCCGTAGTGGACAAGCCGCTGATTCAATACGCCGTCGAAGAGTGCATCGCGTCCGGAATCGAAAACGTGATTTTCGTCACGGGCCGGCGCAAGAGCGCCATCGAAGATCATTTCGATTTTGCGCCCGAGCTCGAGCACTTCCTCGAAGAACGCGGCAAATCCGAACAAGCGCAGATGGTGCGCGAGATCAGCGGAGGGATTCATTTCAGTTACACGCGCCAGAACGAAGCGCTGGGCCTCGGCCACGCTGTGCTAACCGCGCGCGAATTGGTGGGCGACGAGCCGTTCGCGGTGCTGCTCGGTGACGTCATCATGGAAAGCGCCGTCCCCGCCACGCGCGCGCTCATCGAAATCTACGAAGAAACCGGAAAAGGCGCGATCACCGTGCAGGAAGTCGAACCCAAGGAATTACAATTTTACGGCGTGATCGCCGCCACTCCGGGTAATCAAGCGCGGTGGGGCGACAGCGTGCTGAAGCTGAACGACATGGTCGAAAAGCCGAAATCCGGACAGGCGCCTTCCAATCTCGGCGTTTCCGGCCGTTACGTCCTCCCACCGGAAATTTTCGATTACCTCGATCAGACAAAACCCGGTGCAGGCGGCGAAATTCAGCTTACCGATGGATTGCGCGCGCTGGCCGCAAATGAGGGCCTCTGGGCGCACGTGCATCCCGGGAAAACTCATGACGCGGGAAACAAGATGGGGTTCCTGATGGCTACCGTTGAACTCGCGCTGCAAAACCCGCATTTCGGCAACGAGTTTCGAACGTACTTGAAGAGCCTGAAGCTATAACGATCAGTACCGCGTGTCTTGGGCGAGCCCGTCGGCAGCTCGCGGTCCAATCAACCGGCACAAAAGTGAAACGGGTGTCATCCCTAGCGCAGCGAGGGATCTGCTTTTCGCCGAACTGTTAAAACCCGCATCACTTCCATTCTCGCACCTGCCCGTGCTACTTCTTTTTCTTTGCCGTTGCTTTTTCACCCGAGGGTTTCGAATCGCTCGATTTCGATTCAGTTGATTTCGCTTCGCCCGTCTTCGATTCCGCAGTCTTCGCATCCGCGGACTTCTCTTCTGATTTCGCAGAGCCCCCGTCGCTCGATCCTTCCACCGAGGTAGCGCCGGAGTTCTTCCCCTTGTAATCCGTCACATACCACCCCGAGCCTTTGAACTGAATTCCCGCCGCGGAAATCATCCGTTGCGCCTTCGCGCCGCACTTCGGGCACTTCTGCGTCGTAGGCGCCGAATGTTTTTCAATCTTTTCAAACTGATTCCCGCACTTCTCACACTTATATTCGTATAGCGGCAAAGCGGAACCCCTCCCTCGAAGGCATCTCAAAAAATAGTAACACGCTTGCGGCTGCGAACGCATTTAGCATCGCGTGCAGCGACCGATTCCGCCCAACGAATCTACCTTCCGGAGCCGCTCCCCGGTGATGTGTTAGACTGCCTGCGACCACGCACTGGATGCGGATATTTCATGGCCAAAACAAAGTCCACTGACGCTACCGCGGGCTGCCTCTATGTGGTCGCCACTCCCATCGGCAACCTGGAAGATATTTCCCTGCGCGCGCTGCGAATCCTCAAAGAGTGCGACGCCATCGCCTGCGAAGACACGCGGCAAACCGTGAAGCTGCTCACGCATTTCGATATTCAAAAGCGCCTGGTCAGCTATCACGAGCACAACGAAATCACCCGCGCCGCCGAAATCATCATCGAACTGGAGCAAGGCGCCAAGATCGCGCTGGTCACCGACGCCGGCACTCCCGCAATTTCTGATCCTGGTAAGCGGCTGGTGAGCTTATGCCTGCGCCACGGAATACAGGTTGTGCCGTTGCCCGGCGCATCTGCGTTTGTAACGGCTCTCGCCGCATCCGGCATGGCGATAGACGAATTCACTTTCATCGGTTTTTTGCCTTCACGCCCTACCGAACGCCGCAAGCGTTTGCGAGCCTTAACCGCGGAGCCACGCACTCTGGCTCTGTACGAAGCGCCGCATCGCTTACTCGACACGCTCGAAGATGCGCTTGAAATCCTCGGCAACCGTCCGGCTGTCGTGGCCCGCGAATTGACCAAAGTGTACGAAGAGTTTTTGCGCGGACACATGGAAGATGTGCTGGAAACCGTGCGCAAGAAGCCGCCGCGCGGCGAAATCACCTTGCTGATCGGTCCCGCGGATGGCGAAGCCCAACATCTAACCGGAGACGCCGCGCAGGCCACCATTCCCCTTGCGCGACGCGTCACCGAAGTGATGAAAGAACGCGGGGTGGACAATAAGGCCGCGCTAAAGCAGGTGGCGCGCGAACGCGGCCTCACCCGCCGCGAAGCCTACAAGCAGCTACTCATTACGCGCGAGGAATGATTTCGCCCCGGCTACGCACGGCTTGGCAGTGCGCTCTCTTAGCCTTTCTCTGTGTTAAATCTTCGATTTGCGTGACGTGAAACTCAATCCGCCGCAGCAGCTGCGTTCGAGAAGAAGGCGTCCACTTTCTCGAGGATTTCCACTCCACTGTGCGCATGATGCACCGCGTACCGCAGCTCAGCCCCATTGCGTACGCCGTGAGTAAAGAGGCTGGCAAACTGCTTCATCTTGCCGATAGCGTCCGGCATTTCCGCGGCGATCAGGCTGCGAAAATATCCGGATAGCAGCTGATAGCGATCCGCGTCGGTAGGCTCATCGTAGCGCCCGGTGGCAATATAATCCGCAATCTGTCGGAAAATCCATGGATTAGAAGAAGCCGCTCGCCCAATCATCACCGCGTCGCAACCGGTTTCTTCAACGATGCGCACGGCATCCTGCGGCGTACGCACGTCGCCATTCCCGATCACCGGAATCTTCACCGCCTGCTTCACCGCGCGGATCACGCTCCAATCCGCCGAGCCGGCATAACCCTGCATGCGCGTGCGGGGATGCACGGCGATCGCTTCGATGCCCACCTGTTCGGCCATGCGCGCCACATCCACCGCGACAATATTATTTTCGTCCCAACCGGAACGAATCTTGATGGTCAGCGGGATCTTCACCGCGGCACGCACCACCCGCAACAATTTTTCCAAATGGACGAGATCGCGCAGTAATCCCGATCCCCCGCACTTCACCACTTTTTTCACCGGGCAGCCCAGGTTGATGTCCACCTGATCGAAACCCAGGTCCTCAGTCAACGCAGCCGCCGAGGCCATCACTTCCGGCACGGATCCAAAAATTTGCGCCGCGATGGGATGCTCGTCATTGTCAAAATACAAATAGTGAAGTGTCCGCGCGGAATTCCGCGTCAGGCCCTCGGCGCTGGTGAACTCGGTCATGATCAAGCCGCACGCTCCCAGCGAGCGAATCACGCGCCGAAAGACCGTATCCGTCACGCCCGCCATCGGCGCCAGAATCGTCGCCGGCCGTATCACGGTATTCCGAATTTTGAGTTCAGCGGGAAACATAGTTTTCGCAAAACACGTTACGGCAGTAAGTCTTCCTTGCCTTTGGCGATCATTCGTCCCGCTGCAGTGTCGCCGTCAGCCGTTGATGCTCCCGCGGACGAGGCAAACGCGACTCGTGCACGCGGCGCAGGCATAGCGCGGTCGAGTTGCGCGATCAGCGCCTCTTTCGAACCGCCGAAGAAATTCTCGACTACCTGACTAAGGGCCGTCGCTCGCGCTTCCTCGGCGCTCAAGTTCGGGCGATACATGTAAGCGCGGCCGACTTTACGGCGCTCGACCACGCCTTTGCGTGCCAGCCGATCCATGATCGTCATGATCGTGGTGTAAGCGCGCGGACGGCGCGGCGCAAGGCCATCGCGAATATCGCGTACGGTTCCTTCGCCCATCGGCCACAGAGTGTTCATGCAATCGAGTTCCAGTGGCGCCAGATCCAGCAGCGCCCTCCGCGGCGACGACATTCTCGGATTTAAGTCAGCAGTCATATGCGACTTTCAGCAAATGCAATAACGTTCATCGTCCGCCAGCGCGCGAAGGTTCTGCGCGTTTGCTGCCACCGGTGACAGTCTCCGCGCTCGCCGCCGCATCTTCCCCGGCAAGAAATTTCTCCGTCCGCAAGAGCGCCCGCCGCAACGCGGGATTGCGATCGGTCCATTCCCCGTTTCCGGACGTGCCTTCGAGGGTCGCGCGCATCGCCGCCATTTTCGAATCCATGTCGTCCAAAAAATGCAAGGCGACGGCTTCGCGCGTCTGTGGCAACGAAGGCGAGCCAAATTCCAAAGTCCCGTGATGGCTCAAAATCAAATGCTCGATCAAGACGGCTAGCGGCGCGGGGAAGCCCGCAATCGCCTTGATTTTCTCGCGGACCAGCAACGCGCCGATGGTGATATGTCCCAGCAAACGCCCTTGCGTAGTGTAGTCGGTGCCGCGCGCGTAGCTAAGCTCGTCAATCTTGCCGATGTCATGCAGCACAATCCCCGCCAACAACAGGTCCGGGTCGAGTTCGGGATATTGCGCCGTGATGCCGCGGCTGAGCCCGATCAAACTGGCCACGTGCTCCAGCAGCCCCCCAATATAAGCGTGATGCATGGTCATCGCGGCCGGCGCGCGCTTCATCTTCGGCGCAATCGCCGGATCATTCACCACATCTTCCAGCAAACGCTTGATCCAGGGATTCTTGACCGCCGCAATCGCCGCGCGCAAATCGCCAAAAAGCTTTTCGACGTCGTATTTCGTATGCGCGAGAAAATCCGCAATATCGTAGTCCCGCTCGGCGGACGGCACGATCTGCTCGAGGGTCATTTCCTTCTGGCCGTTATACAGCTTCACGCGGCCGCGAATCATCACGACATCGTCGCATTCAAACGTCTTGGCAATGGCCTCGAAGTTATCCCACATTTTCGCCGGAATTGATCCAGTGCGGTCACGCAGCGCCAGTTCCAACCACGCCTTCCCGGTGCGCTGCGACGTGCGCACACCCTTCTCGCAGACCAGAAATAAAGTTGTGACCGATTGTCCGTCTTGCAGGTCGGAAACGTAATGAGATTTCATTGCCCGTTGACTTTTGGCAGCGGCAGCTTCTTCTTTTCCTTCTTCTTGTTGGGCGCGTCCGGTGTCGGCTGCACTTCCTGAATCACGCTGGCGCCGGGAACCGCGGCGCTATCCACATATCCAGGCTTCACCATCACGTAGCTTTCTTGGCGCAATTGCGCGAGGTAATCGCGCATGGTCGGCTGCATTTTTTGCATGTACAGCTTATTCATGATTTCGTTCTCGACTTTGCCGATCGGCTGCAGTCCGGACTGGTAGTGGTTCTCTACTTTCAGGACTTCAAATCCGGTCTTGGTCTGGATCACATCGGTGATCTGGCCCTTCTCCATTTT
>Ga0307478_10002251_pt1 | contig 15435 bp, 16 predicted proteins | sample atmos_gasesECM4C_2_FD_203713 | JGI IMG/M metagenome (GOLD analysis project Ga0307478, IMG submission 203713) | Hardwood forest soil microbial communities from Morgan-Monroe State Forest, Indiana, United States - atmos_gasesECM4C_05 | ecosystem: Environmental > Terrestrial > Soil > Temperate...
CGAGGTAACGAGTTCTCTCAGCCGCACCCCTACTCTCTGCAACCGTGCTCGTCGCGCGTTTATTCCATCGGTATGACCAAATTTCGCCGAAATATCAGCGCGAACCGGCTCGTAGGCGGACCTCTCGAAGGCGACCCAGAAACGGATGTTACGTGCTGTGAAAACTAAGCAGTGGCAATCGCTGCTGACGTGTATATTTCACGGGTACTTGACTGTCCAGGTGGGCTTGGTTCCTCACAGAATTATCCGCAACGTCTGGGAATAAAGTCGCTTGCCGGCAGTTTAATTATTTGTGCACATGTCTGCCGCGGGAATTCAACAGTGTCTCATTCGAAGAATTGGCTGTGCCACTCTTTGACCAGCTCTCCAATTTCGCGCATTGGTTGACAAGAGATCGCAGCGAGGCCGAGGATCTGGTGCAGGAGACCTACACCAAGGCTTTGGGGGGTTTTCGTCCTTCCAGCTTGGAACTAACTTCCGAGCGTCGATGTACTGGATTTTGCGCAACACGTTCTTGACTTCGCGGACCGGACTGAAACAAACCATAACGGTGCCTCTGGAACTGGAAAAGGACAGCCTTGAACTGCCGATTGAGCGCGAAACGCCTGAAGCGATGCCCGGGCGCGGATCTGATCTATATGGTCCGGAGGCACGAAATTTCCGTATTCATTTTTCCGGAGCGGGCCTTTCCGGGCGACCGAGAAGAGCGCTCCAGGCTTGTAAAGGAATTATCGTTTAACGTTGAAACCTGGAGCCACGAGGGACTTTGGTATTGCCTGATAGGCGATGTGTCGGCAACCGATATCGACAATCTTGCTGAATTACTAAAGGGCGCCGGTTCATAAAGATCTGATAGAAAGGACGCTCGCTCAAGACACATCGCCTCGGTCGTCCTCTTCGTGATTCATGGCGCGAACTTGTAGCCAACCCCGTGTATCGTCAGGAAGTGACGCGGCTCCGCAGGATCGTTTTCCAACTTCTTGCGGAGTTTCAGGATATAGTTGTCAACGGTTCGAGTCCACGGATAGTTCTGGTAGCCCCAGACTTCATTAAGAAGTTCATCTCGCGAAACGACCTGGTGGGCATGCTTCGTCATGAACTCCAACGTCTTGAATTCCGTTGTGGTGAGGGGAACTTTCTCGCCTCCCCGTGTTACGTTCATTCTCAGGAAGTCCACGACCACGTTTTCGAAAACGTAAATCAGTTTCCGACTGGCCCCCGTCGCACGTCTTATGAGAGAACGGAGACGCGCCACAAGTTCCCGTGGTTGAAAGGGTAGAGGCACGCAGTCGTCTGCTCCTATTTCGAGCAGCAGAATCTTGTCCACAACGTCAGAGTTGGTGCTGAGAACTACGAAGGGCAAATCGGGAGCCAACTGCACAATTTCACGGCAGAGTTCCCAGCCGACTGATGCAGGGTATCTCAGATCCAGGATCAACGCAGAGGGCGGTCTATTGCGAAGTATTTCCAGACCGACAAGATCATCTCCAACAAGTTCGACCTCGTATCCTTCCGAAGAGAACAGCCACTGCAAGGTTTTCTGCAGAGCGCGGTTCTCTGCGATCACCAAGATACGATGCGCTGCGGAGAGTCGCGGTTCCGTGATCGAGGAATTCAGGGTTGGCGCCAAATCCTTCGCTGCCATCAGATTGTCCTTTCCTTTTCTTCCGGCCGTTCGCCAGTCGAGTCACACCGCAGATGTCACGGGGTGCCTCGTTGAAGAATTGTTGCTCATGTAGAACCCTGCAAGGTGCAGACGAAGCTTCTGCATGCCTCGGAACAGGCAGGTCTTGAATTTTGTAATACTTCTTCGCCGCAATTTGTGGTTGCCTGCAAAAATCTGTGTACGTCGACTCTTTGAGTCCCAAAACTATCCTGCTACTCGATTCTCCTGCGAGCAGCTACTCGCAGTTCGGCATGGGCGATATCGCGTCCGACGAGCTGCACTCGAGCAGCGAAATTGAAAAGTACCAGCCTTGGCAGCGGTGAATTCGACGACAGCCGTCGTCCCGTTAGGGATTTTCCGATTGATGTTAAAGTCGTCTAGCTTGAATCCGTGATCGTGGTTCGGGGCGGTCATGACTAGCTTGACCTGTTCGCCTTTCCTGACGCGCAGCGTGCCAGGGTTAAATTCGCACTTCCTGAGCGTCCCCTGAATTTCATGTACCCCTTGCATCCCTGTCCCCGCATCTTTCGCCACTTGCGCAACTGTCCTTGCCGATGCTGCAGACAAGATCGTGAGTCCTATTAACATCATCTTCAGCCTGCTCACGATGAATTCCTTTGCTTGAAAAGCAGATTGCCGGTCACTAGAGATAACCAAAGTGTTGATCTTTTATTCCAGACGGCACGGGAGTGCGGTTTCATTAGGTACGCTGCAGTTGTTCGGGAACTCTCTCGCGGCGAAGAGCGCTCCATTTTGCAAGAATCGCAGCCATTTGAGGGAATAGCGGGAATATTTTCTTCGGTCCAGCGTTCTTGATAACAGTGGAAGTACGCAACGTAGAGGCAAGCCCAATGCTAGATGACTGGAATGAGCGCGATGAGGTGGTTGCGGCAGGGTCGATTTGCCCAGTTCCCGACTGCAGTGCGTTAGTGATTTGCTACAGACCGCCAGACCGGACGGGACGCGTCAATGGCAAATCGTGGTGTGAGTTCACGTGTTCGCGCTGCGGAATCGACTTCACCGTCCCTGAAGATGAACTGATTTTTCAGTCAGTGCCGAAGGAATGGCTGTTGGCGAGAGTCCAAGCCGCATAGCCCGGCGAGCATCTCGACTACCGCTGGGAATCGAGTCTCCGAGTCCAACGACGGAATTATCAACGGCTGTCCAGTCAGGACAGTGGCGACCACTCATTGACTGTTGAAATCTTGACGAGAGAAGAGTTCTGCGATGGTGTTGATGCAGCTTGAGGTTTTGCAAACACCAACTGAGAAAGCAAAATGGTCAAGATCACAGCACACAACATAGGTGCGGATTATATAACCAAGTCTCAACATCACCTCAGCCAAGGCTCAGGCCATCGGCCCGCAGATCGTCGTTGGCCTATTTTGGCGCTTGACCGCAGCGACCCGCAGTTTCAGACTTGATCCCGTAAGTTGAGTTGGGTGGCGACCGATAAGGCCTTTGGGGGAGGCAGTCGCCACGCGTGTTTAGAAGACGGGCGGTCGTGAGGATCAATTTCGCGGGGGCGAGACGCGACGCTAATCCGTGACCGCCCTGATCTGTCTATGAGATCTATTATTGGAGCGCACGCCATAACGGGTGGCAATCGGTAAAACCATGTAGGCATGTCTTGGTTCGATTTTTCCAGCCTGTGTTCCATCAACCCCTTCGATTACAGGCTGAGCACCGTCTGGTGCAAATTCGCGCTCATCTTCTCAAGTAATCCATTTGCCGTACAGAGAATTGAACGTGTTCCTTAAATCGCTGAAAACCCTAAAGAGGATGTGACGGGGGCATCCCGCTATCCAGCCTTCCGGAGACCGTTGGAAACGTGTGCCGACGTTTCGTCCATAGGTGCATAGGAGTCACCGGTTCCGCCGTAAGACTCACACGCCCGGAGCGGATATCTCTCCATGATGCGCTCGACGCGTACGAGCAGTTGTTCCAAACCTCTGAGGAGTGAGTGCGCCGAGTTGGAGACCAACGCCTCCGTAAGACTGTCGTCGTATTTCTGGGGGAACAGCATGCGGTCAGTGTGCTGCACGACGGCGCAAAGCGACCATACAGCGGTAACCTGAGGTCACAGTGACGAAGGTAACGTGGCTCATTCGAGCTGCGGGTCGCCCGGCGTGGCAGATTTTTCATTAAGCATCCTTTTCCCCAGACAAGGGGCGCCACGCGCTGCCAATCGGATTGTGGTCGTGAGGTACGGTGGTAAGCAACAAGGTGACCAAAGCCATTTCAATGTCCACCACCGGGCCATTCTCCGTCATGTAAAGAAAATGTAAAGTCGCAATCATTGAACCTGAGGCGAGTCAAACGGGCGGGGGAGGGCAGAGACTTGTACCAATGGGGCACACAACGAGACGAAAAGGAATGCATTCGGTGTCCGCATTGCGTCGAAGGAAACGCATTCAAGACCATGGTCGGGCAACCTGGGGGAGATTGGTCCCTTTGCGCCGGGTGCGGTCACCTCTCGCTTCCCTCCGATGGGCTATTTGAATGCACGTGCACGAATTGCGTGCGCCTGCGACACCGCAGCCACGAGCAATTTCCTTCGCACAAAGGGCAAAGCAAGATTCGGCGTTTGTTTAGGCGCGTAGGACACATGTTCGCTAGAATGTTGGGTTGTGCTTGTTCCCAGATTCCGGCGGATGACTCTCGGCCGGGTTCCCGAGCCATTCTCCCATCCTGATTGGATATTCGAGGTCAAATGGGACGGCTTCCTCCAATGTCGGAATCGCCCGACCACTTCATGGAGGCGCCTCGTTCGTGGCTGACATTTTAGCCAAGTCCAGTCCACCAAGTTCTTGTCCCGGTGCATGGTCACTTCTGTTGAGGAGGTCTCCACCAATGCGGAGGTGGACTCTCTTTGTGGCGGACACGAAGATATGGCACAACCGCGGACCGAATGCGCCCAAAGACGGATCGCCTGACCGGGGGGAGTGCGTGTTTTGCCTCGGCGGAGATACTGGCGGGAGACGGCTCCGTGACCACTGACTGGGTACCTCTCTCCCGAAATAATGGGTGAGGAGTAAAGGGCTCTGGAGGGTCGTCTAGCTCGAACCTGAAGATGTCCGAAGCTCTATAGCTGGCCTCTTGGCCACACTTGTCGCATCGAGCCATGAAGGAGCCATCGACGACAGGACAGGGAGCGATGGCGTCCGTCTCGCCAAGTGCGATTCTGTACCTGAAGAATGTGCTTCGACTGTCCCGTATGTGAAACCACCTGTACTTGCAAAGGACCACCCAAAAATAACGGTTTTCTTCCCACACGAAAGAATCCCCCAAGCGGTCACGAAGTTGCAAGTTTTGAATTGCTGTCGAAGCTAGCAAATCGGGTCGAAGGCGTCAATACAAGACATCTTGCGTCGCTGGCAGAGAGAAAATCTGTCACCAAGATCGGGATCGCAGTCGGTTACGAGAGTGTAAGTGCCTTCATTGAAATGTTTCGGACGATGCGGGGAACCACACCACAGACGTACCTTCGAGGCGGGCGTCCGTTGCCACGCGGTAGCGCCATGGGCGCAACGGCGGGTCTCCCTTGACGCTGTCGCGATACCGCCAGGTGCGAACCAACGTCTCCTGCCCCGCGTCCTCGGCGTGCGGAAGACGGCTGAGCATGCGGCAAACACTGGCCCGGCAGCTTCGATTGTGTGCCTTCGTTTCATAGCGGAGAGGTACTCAGCAGACGGCGAGGGTTCAGTCACAGGTCGAGCGGAGCGAAACGAACAACGTTGACGGGTTTCTCGCCTGTCTGCATGCTTTTCCGCAAAACGAAGGCAAAGCAGTTCTCAATGAGCATTTGCAAGGAAGATAGCCAGCAAGATGTCTGATCGCCAAGAGCGAGTAGTTTCCGCATTGCCGACCAACCAGGAGTGATTCCGTCTTGTCTCGAACAGCAATGCGACGTGGGGCCACCTCCTCGGATGCCCAGCTACAAAGGCAAGTGTTCTGAGTTCGGCGCGACCATGTCAGAGCTGCCATTCGTTGACTGGCCGCTGCCGCGTCCGTAAGATGAGGCGACCGGAAAGCTGGGCATCTCTTAGTGATCGACCAGACCATCTCGCACTACCGAATCGTCGAGAAGCTCGGCGGCGGCGGCATGGGTGTGGTCTACAAGGCCGAGGACGTAACCCTGCACCGGTTTGTCGCCCTGAAGTTTCTGCCAGAGGAGGTCGCGCGCGATCCGCAAGCCCTGACTCGCTTCCAGCGTGAAGCCCAGGCAGCATCAGCCCTAAACCATCCCAATATCTGCACGATCCATGAGATCGGTCAGCAAGACGGCCATCCGTTCCTCGTCATGGAGTTCCTGGATGGCCTGACGCTGAAGCATCGCATCGCTGGGCGTCCGTTGGAAACGGAAGTTCTTCTCCCCATCGCCATCGCCATCGCCGAAGCGCTCGACGCCGCTCATGCTGCTGGCATCGTCCACCGCGACATCAAGTCTGCCAATATTTTCCTCACCAAGCGCGGGCACACCAAGATTCTGGACTTCGGGCTGGCGAAAGTGACGCCAGTTGGCAGGGCAGGAGCAACTGCCCAAGAGACGGCGATGACCGAGGAGCACCTGACCAGCCCCGGCTCAACGCTCGGCACGGTTGCCTACATGTCGCCAGAGCAGGCTAAGGGGAAGGAACTCGATGCGCGTACTGACCTGTTCTCCTTCGGGGCAGTTCTGTACGAGATGACAACCGGTACCTTGCCGTTCCGTGGCGACACGTCGGCTCTTATCTTCAATGCCATTCTGGAAAGGGCGCCCGTAGCTCCGATCCGTTTGAATCCCGATATGCCTCCGAAGCTGGAAGAGATCATCAACCGGGCGCTGGAGAAAGACCGAGAACTGCGGTACCAGAGCGCGAAAGAGATGCGTTCTGAGCTGATGCGGTTGAAGCGGGATACGGAATCGGGGCGGTCCGCTGCCACAATATCTGTGGGGAGTGCAGACGTTCCATCAGCGGCCGGAACAGACGGCCTTGCGGCTGCGGCGGCCGTCTTCAAACCCGGGCGCCCAGGATGGACAGGTTGGGCACTTGCTGTAGGCGGCTTTGGCCTTGTCCTCCTCGCGTTGCTCATCTATTTTCACTCTCGCCCTCTCTCCCCACCTAAGGTATCGGGCTACGTCTCGATCACCAACAACGGTAGTCAGAAAGACCTCGTCGGGACCGACGGAGCGCGGCTTTACTTTAACGAATACGCTTCTGCGGGTGTGGGCATCGCGCAGGTGTCCTACTCCGGTGGCGAAGTGGTGCGCGTCCCGGTCCCCGGCCGGAGCATGTCATTGCTTGCCGTTTCCCCCGACGGAGCAGCACTGCTGGTCGCACCCGCATTCAACAACCGGGTGGTAGTGGGTGCGAACGAGGTTGGACCGATTTGGGCAGTGCCTGTACTCGGTGGATCAACTCGCAAGCTGGGAAGTGGACGGGCCGCCGCCTGGTCTCCCGACGGCCAAATGGTTGTTTACGCCAACGGACACGAGTTACTCCTGGCGAAGAGCGATGGCGGCGAACCCCACCAGCTTGTTTCCGCGCCCGATCGAACTTTCGATCCCGCTTGGTCGCCGGATGGCACGGTAATTAGATTCAGCATCGGGGATTATTCAATTACTCAAAGCTCGCTCTGGCAGGTTTCGGTCAACGGGACCAATCTTCATCCCTTGTTTCCCGCCTGGCACACTCCTTCTAACGAATGTTGCGGCAAATGGACTCCAGACGGGAAATATTTTGTTTTCCAGTCAGAAGGCAACATCTGGGCACTTGCGGAAAAGGGAAATTGGTTTGGCAAAGCCCACGAGCAAGTCTTTCAGTTGACCTCCGGGCCGATGACTTTCTCCTCGCCTCTGCCCAGCAAGGATGGCAAAAAGCTGTTCGTGGTAGGAGCACTGGCACGCGGAGAACTGGTTCGTTACGATGCGAGGTCGGCAGAGTTCGTCCCATTTCTTTCCGGAATTTCGGCGGAGGGCGTCAGCTTCTCTAAAGATGGGTTGTGGGTGGCCTATGTGAGGTTCCCGGAGGGAACCCTCTGGATAAGCAAATCGGACGGCAGCCAGCGAATCCAGCTCAGTTACCCGCCCCTCTATGCCATGCAGCCTCGCTGGTCCCCAGATGGCAAACAGATCGTTTTCTTTGACTTTTCGCCTGGCCAGAAGCCGAAATTGTATACGGCTTCGATCGAGGGGGGAGCGCCGCGCGAACTAATACCTGAAGATCTCCAGGGCCAATTGGACCCCTCTTGGTCGCCTGATGGAACAAGAATTATTTTCGGTAGCGCATCATCTGATCCCAATGCCTCCATTCAGATTCTCGACGTCAAGACTCATCAAATTTCGACCCTGCCTGGCTCAAAAGGTCTTTTCTCGCCACGCTGGTCGCCCGACGGACGCTATCTCCTCGCCATGCCTCCCGGTGCCCACGTCCTTAAGCTTTTCGATTTCGCCGCCCAAAGGTGGGAGGAAATCACCGCGGCAACAGCGGATTTCCCCAATTGGTCGAGAACGGGAGACTATATCTACTTCTTGCATGAGCAGGACCAGCCATCCTTAATGCGTGTGCGCATTCGCGACCGGAAGCTTGAGCACCTGGCCGACTTGAAAAACTTCCGCCAAGCAGGCTTCTTCGGTTATTGGCTCGGTATGGCTCCCGACGATTCACCTCTTCTACTTCGCGACACGGGCACCCAGGAAATCTACGCTCTGGACTGGCAAGCCCCGTAACTCATACGCGCCGCTCCGATCTTTCCGCCGGAAGTAAGACCTGTTGCAAACAGGCGCCCTGAATGCTTACCACGATTCTGGCCGGGTGACGGGCAGACCTTCCGTAATCTCGATAAGGTAAGAGTTGCCGACAAACCAGAAACAAACCAATTTACACTGGTAGGATCGTCAGTAAGACCACATGATCGTTGGTCGTTCGAGGGCCGCTACCATTTGAACTTCGCATACTCTGCTTGGGCTTGTTTGAAGACGGGAATGTCGGGGTCGGCGTCTTTCCAAAGCGTGAGGAAGTCTTGATAGGCTGCACGGGCCCTGGCAGTGTCGCCCTGTATGGCGAAGGCGCGACCGAGTTGAAGATGAGCAAGAGCGCCAATAGGTGAGTTCCAGACGATTCCACGATGGTCGAGAATCTTCTGAAACTCTGCCGCTGCGTTGCTCCCTTGACGAGCTGCCAGATATGCCTCTCCTCGAACATAAGCAGGATATAAGCCATTCCAGGCATACTCGCCACTAAATGTGGTCTGTCCCAGTTCATACGGCAAGGTGGCTCGAAGCATCGCCAACGCCGCCGAAGGATTTCCTCGATCGAGCGCGAGTTTGGCGTGGACGGTTGGCAGATAATTGAACTGCACGGTCGTGGCTTCGGGGAACCGCTTGCTCAACTCCTCGGTCAGGCTGTGTGCGCGCCCCGTATCTCCGGCATATGCCAAGGCGAGCGCGGAGGCATACTGCACATCGACACCAGAGGAACGTGCCATGGCAAGCGAGGCACGCCTCCGGGCTTCCTCGACGTTGCCAAACAGGGCCTCTCTTAGTCCAGACCTGGCGGAAAGGCCGGCAGATACTTCTTTTTCGTTGGCCCGTTCGGCCGATTCCATTGCCCTGCGAGCCAGTTCTTCCGACTCCCGCAGCCGCCCGTAATGGCCCGCGGTATCAGCCTCGTATGCAAGCAACGTGTCTTCTGCCCCTGCCTGATCCAGTGACTGTGTGACCTGGTCTTTCATCCCCGCTGTATCGTTCTGCAAAAAGGCAAGGTGGTACAGAGAGGCAGGGTAGTAATGGTGGTACAGTTTGCGTTCGAGGGCTTGCCTATACGTCGAGTTCGCTTCATCGAAGCGATTCAGAGCCATATAGCCATCCATGAGGAAAACGTAGGGAACAGGGTAGTTCGGTTTCAGACGAATCGCCTCTCCGGCCTCTGAAATCACTCCATCATAGCGACCCATCGCCGGGTAAATTGCACCTGACAAGTAAATATGTGGCATCTCGGAGCGGGGATAAGCCTGCATCCAAAGCCTGCAGGTTTGTTCCGCTTTTTCGAGGTTACCGGGAACCTCTTTGTAGTAGATGGCTGATACGAAATACCTCTCGGGCTCACTTGCGCGATCGCGCAGTTCGTATGCCTTTCGTGTGTATCCCGCCGCAGTGCTGGGTTCTCCAATAGAGGTGTGCCAGACGCCCAACCACGCGTAGGCAACTGCGAAATTTGGATCGAGTTCGACAGCGCGCTTGTAAAAGGTAATAGCAAGTGGTGGGGAAGTTGCCCGTTTGCCGGAGCTAAAAGCTTTCAGGGCTTCGAGCGAGGGCGTAGTCGCTTGCTCAAGCGGAATGTCAAACCTTTGAACGGTGTTCAGCGACTCGCCCAGTTTATTCCGCATCTCCGATGCCGTCTTCCCCAGTGCATCGAGCACGTGATTCTTGTCGCTCGCCTGCGCTTGTGTGCTCGCCAACGTCCCGCCGGTTGAGCAGTTGACCGCCTTCAGGGTCAGAAGGTATGGCGTGCCAATTTGAGCGATTGAGCCCTCGAGCACAGCTGCACTTGCCGTCCGCTGGCAGAGTTCGCGCGCAATCTCTGGCGTCAGCCTCGCGTCGGGCTTCTGGGTCATCATCTGCAGAGTCTGCTGTATTTGCTGGTCCGAGATGATGCTCAGGAAGGGTGATTGCTCCAGCTGAACGGAGAGTCCTTGCCGGAGCGTGCCGTCGAACACTGGGTCGCCGGTGGAATTGGCAAAATCCGCCAGAACAATAGTGTCATTGGCGGTCAGTTTGGGCGCGCGATGGAGATAGAAGTAACCAGCGACTGACAACACCAACACAGCCACAGCAACAAGAATGACTGCCATGCCGCGTCTCCTGGCATGGTTTGCGGGGCTGGACACGGCGGTCGCCGAATCCGTGTCCCGTTTCATCCGCCGCAGATCAGCTCCTATCTCGGAGGCGTGCTGGTAGCGAAGGTTGGGGTCTTTCTCCAAGCACTTGCCGATGATTCTTTCCAGTTCGGGCGGCAGCCCCGTATTCACACGCGCGGGAGGCACAGGGGCTCGGTTAAGAATGGAGTCAAAGACCACTCCAGTGGTTTCCCCGCGGAAGGGCAGCGTTCCGGTTGCTGTCTCGTAGAGCACCACACCGAAAGAGAACAGATCGGAGCGGGAGTCTAAGTTCTTTCCCCGAACCTGCTCTGGCGACATGTAGGCGACCGTCCCTACAGCCGTGCCCGGGTTGGTAAGAGATTCTTCCTTCGTCGAGGCGTTCAGGTCCACGCCGTCGTCGTTGAAGGAAAGCTTGGCCAGGCCAAAGTCTAGGACCTTCGCATGTCCCCGCTTGGTGACAAAGATGTTCGCAGTCTTGATGTCGCGGTGCACGATGCCGGCGGCGTGGGCCGCGTCCAATGCGTCCGCGATCTCGATGCCCAGCGACAAGATCGGCTCAGTTTCCATGGGGCGCCCTGCGATGCGATGCTTCAGGGTCACACCGTCCAGAAACTCCATGACGATGAAGGACTGCTCACCGTCCTTTCCGATTTCGTGGATGGTGCAAATATTGGCGTGATTGAGAGCAGACGCCGCTCGCGCCTCGCGGCGGAAACGTTCCAAGGCTTGCGGATCGCGGGACAGCTCCTCAGGCAGAACTTTCAGCGCGACAAAGCGGCCAAGCTCAGTGTCTTCGGCCTTGTAAACGACACCCATCCCGCCACTGCCCAGCTTGCCTGCAATGCGGTAATGGGATACGGTGCGACCGGCAGGAAAATCTTCATCCTCGCGGATTTGTTTGCCCTGCTGCTGCGCCATGGCTAGCGCTCCCCTTCTATGGCGGGACTCTCCAGAAAACCTCCAGCCCGCTCCTGTGCCCTCAGCAGCGAGCGGACTTCGCTTTGCAGCGCTTCGTCACCGCCGCATGCCTGTCGCAGAAATGCTTCGCGTGCTTCGGGCGGACGCTCCAGCGCGGACTGCAGCAGGCTATCGATTTGTTTCCACCGATCAGGTTCCATCAGTCGTTCCACCAGTTAGTTCGCGATACAGCCAGGCCTTGGCTGTGCTCCAGTCGCGCATCACGGTCACGGGCGAGACCTTCAGCACCTCCGCCGTCTCTTCCACGCTGAGTCCACCGAAGAAACGCATCTCAACGACCCGCACTTTGCGCGGATCGATCCGTGCCAGCGCATCCATCGCGTCATCGAGTGCCACCAGGTCCGCGGCTCGATCGTCGCCCACCATGGCCGTCTCTTCCAAAGAAACGTGCTGCACCCCGCCTCCGCGTTTCAGATTGTGACGCCGCGCATGATCCACGAGAATGCGCCTCATCAGCTGCGACGCTACCGCGAAAAAATGGGCCCGATTCTGCCACTGCATGTTCTTGTAATCCACCAGGCGCATGTAGGCCTCATTGACCAAAGCCGTGGTTTGCAGGCTGTGACCGGGGCGTTCGCCTCTCATGTAATGCCTCGCGAGGCGCCGGAGTTCGTCATACACGATGGGGGTCAGCCGATCGAGCGCGGCTCGATCTCCGTCACCCCAGGCTCGCAGCAATCCGCTTACTTCCGCAGGATCGGGCCCCTGCGCTTCACAGTTCACCGGCTGCCCTGAGTTCCCCATGCCCATACTTCGGTGAATCATACCCCTGCCCAGCCAGCCCTTCAAAGAAAAGACATCTCCGGATGATAGTTCCGCGCCCCACATTGCGCCTATTTAGACAAGAGGGAAACCAGCTCAAAGATCAACCGCATATACGCGGGCAAGACTTAGGAGGCCATATGAAATCTCAATCTCTGCTGTCCCTTTCGGCGTGGTTCTTGGCGGCGCTGGCGGTGCCACTGACCGCTGTCGCGCAACACGCGTCGTCCTGGCAACCTACCCTCCCAACCAGGTACACAGTCGTCGATCTCGGCACTCTGTCTGGCGGCAACTTCAGCCAGCCCTTCGCGATCAACAGCAGCAATGTGATCGCCGGATCGTCCAATCTCTCGAATAACGATCAGCACTCTGTCCTTTGGTCGAAAGGACAAATGACGGACCTCGGGACACTCGGGGGGTCGAACAGCATCGCCTTCGGCATCAGTAACAGCGAGTCGGTGGTCGGAGAAGCCGAATCCTCGACCTCCGATCCCAAACAAGAAGACTTCTGCGGTTTCGGTACGCATCTGATCTGCCAGCCGTTCGTCTGGCAGAACGACGTCATGACGCCTCTTCCCGCTCTCGGCGGCAACAACGGCGTTGCCAACTGGGTGAACCGTTGGGGAACTGTGGTCGGCCAGGCCGAGAGCGCAACCGAGGACTCAAAGTGCGCGGCTCCGCAAAAACTCCATTTCCTTCCAGTCATGTGGAAGAACGGAAGAGCCATCGGGCTTCCCATCCAAAAGGGCGATACGGATGGCATCGCTTTCGGCATCAATAATTACGGCCAGATCGTCGGAACATCCGGGACCTGCGTCGCGTTCAATCCGATTTTTCTGAACAACCTCCAACCCGTGCATGCATTGCTTTGGGAACAGCAAAAGCTCGTTGATATGGGCTCACTGGGCGGATTAACCGGAAACGAGGCCCTTTTTATCAACAACAGCGGCCAGGCGGTCGGTGTCTCCGATCTCGCCGGTGACACCACGTTTCACGGCTTCCTGTGGACCAAGGCCACGGGCATGCAGGACCTGGGTACATATCCAGGCGATATTGGCAGCGCCGCCATCAGCATCAACGATCAGGGCGTAATCGCCGGATTGTCGGTCATCGATGGCAACGGCGACTCGCGGGCCGTTGTCTGGAACAATGGCGTCCTGACCGATCTAAACACGGTCGTTCAAGCCAACCCACCGCTCTATCTCATCACCGCTTGCGCCATCAACAACAATGAGGAAATCAGCGGCCTGGGCGTAACCAGCAGCGGCGAGATTCGCACGTACCGCGCCGCCCCCATACGGAACGGCTCCAGCGTCGAACGGCAGCAATGACCGGCGGTGATTTGGCAATCCCCGCACCTCATTTTCTGAGATGTGGGGGCTTCCTAAAGGGCGGATGACGAGCAAGCCGGAAGTCAACTTCCCAATTGCCGACAAGCCGGGAGTTGATCGGATAAGCCCGTTTCTGGATACTTTCCGCTTTGCCGACATCCATGTAAGTTGACTAGGGCTTTCAGCCCGCGAAACCCCATGAAAATTGGCCAGAGCTACGCAATAATCCAGAACGGCGTGGAGCGGCGAGATCGAAAGGACAATGGAGATACTGAAGCCGCATGTAAGTTTGATCTGGAGCGTGCGTGATCGAGCGAATAAATGGTGCGTCGTCTCTCCCTTTTGGGAGCGGCGATAGCCCGCGACCCAGGTTAATGAAATTTCGGGCACGCTCTCCGCTTACGCCGGGAGGAAGGATATGCCCTATCGGATAGCGGGAATCGATGTGCATAAGAAGAAGCTAGCGGTGGTTGTGAGCGATGTCGAAGTGGAAGAGGAATACCAATTTGAGCGGTGCTGGTACGGGAGCAATCCTGAGCAGTTGCGAGCGCTGTCGGAATGGCTCATCGTGCAGCAGGTCGAGGAAGTCGTGATGGAATCAACCGCTCAATATTGGAAGCCGGTCTGGGAAGCCTTGGAACGATATTGGAAGGTGAGATGTCAGAGTCGGACAGATGCGGGCCGGATGTCTGGGACACTCCATTTAGCACAGGCCTTGTCCAATCGCGGGCGGCGTGGCCGCAAGAATGATTTTCGAGATGCGGAACGCTTGGTGAAGCGGCTCGTATCGCAAGAGCTCATCTTGAGCTTCGTGCCTGATTCCGAACAGCGCCTGTGGCGAACACTCACGCGTACAAGATATCAACGAACGCGTGACAAGGTACGTTTGCAGAATCAAATGGAGTCGCTGCTGGAAGAAGCTCATATAAAGTTGTCCAGTTTGGTTTCCGATCTGTTGGGTGTAAGCGCGCGTCGGATGCTGAAGGCGCTAGCCGAAGGAGAAACGGATCCCTCGACTGTAGCCGCCTTAGCCGATCAACGCTTGCGCGCCACGCCGTCACAGTTGCAGGATGCCCTCGGTGCCTGCACGGAGCTCAACTCGGTGTACCGCCGGCTACTAAAGCTGACGCTAGACGGATTGCAATGCGTCGAGCAACAGATCGCGCAACTGGATCAGGAGATCGCGAGTCTGCTCCAACAGCATCAGGATGCAGTCGAGAGGCTGGTCGTCGTTCCTGGACTCGGGGTGGATTCGGCACAACAGATCATTGCCGAAGTGGGGGCCAAGGCGGCGACCTTTCCGTCAGCCGAGAAGCTGTCTTCATGGGTCGGTGCATGTCCCGGAGTAGAAGAGAGCGCGGGCGTGAACCGCAGTCGGCACTCGCCGAAGGGCAACCGCCAGATGCGCCGCGTTCTCAATCAAGCAGCGAATGCCGCTGTCAAACACAAGGGAAGCATCTTCGAGATCGTGTACCGTCGCCTCGTGCCGCGCCTAGGACACAACAAAACTATCGGCGTGATTGTGCATCGCCTTTGTCATCTGATCTGGATCATTTTGCATAGGGGCGTTCGGTACGAGGAACGAGGCCCTGCAGTATCCGAAAAGTCCAAACAACGCCGTACAGCGCGTATGATCCGGAAGCTCAGAATACTTGGCTACCGAGTCGAGCCTCTAACAAATCCGGCATGAGGAAGGTGATTTTCGACCCAGTCTTTGTCAAGGAGAAAAAAGATCCTCCTGAGACGCGCTTCGGAGGAGCGCGCACGGCGAACTCTGGCAGAACCCGCAGCTCGCACCCGTGCCTCTCGGCGATGGTTTCTGCCTTCGCAGAACCG
>Ga0307478_10002252_pt1 | contig 15433 bp, 13 predicted proteins | sample atmos_gasesECM4C_2_FD_203713 | JGI IMG/M metagenome (GOLD analysis project Ga0307478, IMG submission 203713) | Hardwood forest soil microbial communities from Morgan-Monroe State Forest, Indiana, United States - atmos_gasesECM4C_05 | ecosystem: Environmental > Terrestrial > Soil > Temperate...
TACGCGCTTCCTATGCTGCCGTGGTCGCCAGCGCTGATTCATCCCTGTAGTCCGGCTTATATACAAGATTGCGGATGAACGAGACGATATCGGCCGGACGCACGACACGAGCGAGTCCAGAATCGAAGACCAGCTTCGCAATACGCGCTGCGGTCTGAATCTCGGTTTCGAGGATGTTCGACTGAAGCGGATATAGTAGCCCCTGCTTCAGCAAGTCGGAGGGCACTTGGTCCGCAACCGCACGCGCAGCCTCGATAAACATCTCGTCGGTGACCCGCGACGCCTGTGTCGCGAACACCGCCATACCGATTGCCGGAAAGATATAGAAATTGTTCGCTTGCCCAGGCAGGAATGTCTGGCCCTTGAAGTGGACTGGTGGAAATTGCACGCCGGCTGCATAGATCGCCTTCCCATTGGACCAGGTATAAGCCTGCTCGGGCGTACACTCGGCGTGTTCGGTGGGATTCGAAAGTGCGAGGACAACCGGATGCTCATTGATCCGCGACATTGCCTCGATCACTTTTTGCGTGAAAGTCCCACCGACCGTGCTCACACCGATAATGGTTGTCGGCTTGATGCTCTCGATCGCCGCCACAAAGTCGCGTGTGGGCGCGTGCTTGTGGGCGTAGGGCTTCTGGAAATCAACCAGGTCGCTGCGCGTCGTTTCGAGGAGACCGTTGATGTCGAACATGTACACGTGTTTCTGCGCGTCTTTGAGCGCGAGACCTTCCTGGACCATCGCTGAACACAAGAGGTCAGCAAGACCGATGCCGGCTGAGCCAGCGCCCAGGAACAGGTACTTCTCGTCACTCAGCTTTGTGCCCTTGACCTTAGCAGCGTTGATCATGCCTGCCAGGACAATTCCCGCGGTGCCTTGGACGTCGTCGTTATAGACGCAGTACTTGTCACGATAACGCTGTAAGAGGTGAACGGCGTCCACGCCGGTCCAATCCTCGAAATGAACACAGCACTTCGGGAACACTTCCTGAACGGCTTCCATGAACTCGTCGACGAACGAGTAGAGCTCTTCCGTTCGCGGACGCGTCTTGCGCATGCCCATGTACAGTGGATCGTGAAGGTACTGTTCGTTGTTGGTACCGGCATCGAGATACATCGGAAGAAGATACTGTGGCGGCACACCTGCGCACGCCGTGTACAACTGCAGCTTGCCGATGGGAATGCCCATACCGTTGGCCCCGAGATCACCCAGGCCGAGAATACGGCCGCCATCAGTGACACAGATGAAACGAATGTCCTTCTGAGGCCAGTTCTGCAGAACTTCCTTCACCTTGCCGCGCCGTGCCATGGACAGATACATGCCACGTGCTTGACGGTAGATGTGCCCAAACTTCAGGCAGGCTTCTCCGATGGTCGGGTCGTATACGATGGGCAGAAACCGAACTGGATCGGACATGACAGTGCGATAAAACAGGGTTTCGTTGTGGTCCAGCAGATTGATCAGATAAATGTAGCGCTCAAGGTCGGTTGGCTTCTGCGCAAGTTGCAAAAGCACTCGTTGCAATTGCATATCTTCAGTTTCGGTTACGTCAGGCACGAGACCTACGAGTCCGAGCGCTTCCTTCTCCCCTTCGGTGAAGGCTGTCGATTTGTTGAGTGATGCATCTTCGAGCAGGTCGATTCCCCGCTTTGCTGAAGTTGTCATAGCTGAAGCTCCTTTGCGTGATCGTTGTTTATGTTCGATTAGCTGGCTTTGGCGACGTACGGGCGCACCATTTTTCGCGGGTCGACGATCGTGTCGAACTCTTCTTCGGAAACAAATCCCAGTTTGAGGGCTGCTTGCTTGAGGGTTAGGTCGTTGTCCAGGGCATAGTGGGCTATTCTGGAAGCCTTGTCGTAGCCGATCACAGGGGAGAGCGCCGTCACCAGCATCAACGAGCGGTCCACATATTCCTGAATTTTCTTCAGATTCGGTTTCGTGCCTTCGACCAGGAATTTGCGAAAGCTTGCGCAACCATCCGTCAGGATCGTGATCGAGTGGGCGATGTTGAAGATGATCAGAGGTTTGTAGACGTTCATTTCGAGATAGCCCCCGGCGCCGCCAAATCCCACCGCCACATCGTTCGCCATTACCTGCACCGCGATCATGGCGAGTGCTTCGGCCTGCGTAGGGTTCACCTTGCCTGGCATGATTGACGATCCGGGTTCGTTCGCGGGAATCACAAGCTCGGCAAAACCCGCGCGCGGACCGCAAGACATAAGCCGGATATCATTCGCGATCTTGTAGAGAGACACGGCAAGGGTTCGCAGCGCGCCTGAGAGTCCCACGAGTGCATCATGCGCACCCTGGACTGTGAACTTGTTGGGAGCACTGATGAATGGGAGCTTCGTGAGTTTTGCGATCTCCGCGGCGGTCGCCTCGCCGAAGCCAGGGGCGGCATTCAGGCCGGTCCCCACCGCCGTCCCACCAAGAGCCAGCCGGTACACACCTTTCAGTGCGTCCTCAACGCGCTCGACGTTGTCATCGAGCATGCCGACGTAACCCGACCACTCTTCGCCCAAAGTGAGCGGCGTGGCGTCCTGCATGTGTGTGCGGCCGATCTTGACAATGTCCTTCCACTGCTGGGATTTCGCGGCGATCGCGTCTCGTAATGCTTTCACCGCCGGGATGAGACGTTGTTTGACGTTCAATGTCGCTGCGACGTTCATCGCAGTTGGAAACGAATCGTTGGAAGACTGCGACATGTTTACGTGATCGTTAGGGTGGACGGGCGTCTTGCTTCCAAGAGGCGTTCCAGCGAGTTCGCAGCAGCGGTTCGAGATCACTTCGTTCACATTCATGTTGAATTGGGTGCCACTCCCGGTCATCCACACATGCAGAGGAAACATATCGTCATGCCGACCTTCCAGAATCTCGTCGCAGGCCTGAGTGATCAGTCGGCGGCGATTACTATCGAGTCGTCCCCCTGCGTAGTTTGCGTTTGCGGCAGCCTTCTTCAAAATGGCGTACGCGGCGATCATTTCGCGCGGGATCAGATCATGCCCGATACTGAAATGTTCCAGTGAGCGTTGTGTTTGTGGTCCCCACAGTACTGAGTTCGGAACGTCAACTTCGCCCAGGCTGTCCGTTTCTTTTCGAACTGGACTCGGTGTCATATTTCTAGCGGCCTTCATCAGCTTCGCCTCTCCAAGTAGGGTCGATTGCCAGTCCGCTGCAATCTCTCTGCCAATTTGTGTCCGCTTACGCACTTCATTGCATCCCCCTTATTAATTTGAGAACAGACGTTTTGCCAGCATCGCCACTGATTCCATCGATTGTTAATTGGGTTCCGCTGCCGCGGCATGTCGTTCTGAAGTCGTGTGTCGCAATAGCAACGCGGCCGAGTCACCAGGGATGGCTTGCAGAACGTGAGATGAGCCTTGCGCTGAGCACAAAGCTAGGGAAGGTCTTCTAAGGGTCGAGTGCGCATGGAGAATGACCAACTGACGAATCGCTATGGACGAAACAGACAAAACACTTTATCCAGAGTCAAATGGAAGCCGGGATGCATTCAAGCGTGGAGCAGGAGTTTTGGCCTATGGCAACCACTACGCTAGAAATGCACCCAGAAGCAGTTGAGGCCGAGTGTCATCGCAGGAAAGTCCAGGAGCTGACAGATGTGATTAGTCGCCACTTACCCCGCTTTCATCGAATCGCGCTGCGCCATCTTGGCAATGTAGCCGATGCGGAAGACGCCGTTCAGGACGCTCTGTTGTCCGCATTGAGACATCTGAATCAGTTCAGAGAACAAGCGAAGATGTCCACCTGGATCACGACAATCGTGATTAATTCCGCACGCATGAAACTGCGTCGACGTTTACGGGTGGCTCAAATGCCTTTGGACGAAACAGGCCAGAAGCAAAACCTCCTTGCGGCAAAATCGCTCTCAGACCCCCGGCCAAATCCGGAACAGGCATGTCAGAAGCGAGAACTCACCGAAAGACTCGCACATGCAACAACACAGCTTTCACCTGCGTTGCGTAGAACTTTTCAGATGCGTGGCCTCGATGGTTTGAGCATTTGCGAAACCGCACATCTCCTCGGAGTCCCAGGTGGGACAGTGAAGGCGCGGTTCGCGAGGGCTCGTACAAGACTCAAGACAATGATCGAGAAGGGCAGTCGGGGAAACCCTAAAATGAGTCGACGTACAGTGGCCAGCAGCAATCCCGTCGAAAACGACCCGGAATCGAGCTACTGCGGGCAGCGGACTGATCGTTGGAAAACGGAATCTTGTTGATTGAAGGATCTCTATGTGGTCACAGAACTCAGTTTGGTCGAATGAAAACATGCGATCTGCCATTGCGAACTGCATCTGTCCCGATTGCGGTGGAGCAATTGAAATCAAAACGAGCCAGTTCAGATGCATCGGACAGTGTGGAAAAGAGTGGCGAGCCGCCTGGGATAGCGCGCAACGCAACTGCACGCCTACACCGCCGGGCAACAGTGATCGGCGAGTTCGCAGAAGCCATAGATGACGACTGATAACGAGTCAGTAAACCGGGGGTGTGCACGTGGAATGGCGAACAAAAAATGGTCTTGGCATCCCAGTTGCTTTCGAAATGGTCAGCAAGCCGCACGAACCGCATGCAATCGTGGACAAGCGCAACTGGCGCGAGCCGAGGTTAGCAAATAGTGACGCGGCAATTGATGGAGGATGTCATGGCGAAAGTGATCGAATTTTACACTCCGGATTCTCTCCCCAAAAAAGTTACGTGCGCCGCCCGCAATCAACCTGGGAAGGTGATTGAGTTTCCTTCAGCGAAAAAATCAGCGTAGGCAGCACGAATGTCCGTCAAAGATGAGAAGAGACTTCTATTGCAGATTCAGATGGATCAGGGGTAAACAACATCACCGTAGGCTGGCGTTCACGCGAATGCTCAAATTCCGTCTGAAATGGCCGCCAATCTGAGGGGATGGGCCGACGGTTCGCTAACATCGTATGCAAGGTTAAGTCGCGGCCGCGGTCATGACTGCACCTCTTCTTCCCCGCTCAAATCCGCATCCCAAAAGTTGACATTCTGTTGGCTCTATTCTTGGATGGACCTTCCGGCAAGGTGAAAGCATCATGTCTTGTGGGTTAAACTTCCCTGCTGACTGGCGGATGGGGGCCTGCTAAACACGAGATGAACAAAGATGGCTACAGTCCACCGCAAAGTGACGGACGCCGCTATGAAGCTGTGCTTCGCCTCAGCGAAGCCCTTTCGGTGTGCACAGAACCCGAGGACCTGACGAAGATCCTCGCCGAAGAGCTGCGTCGATTCCTCGACTTCTTGCAGTTCTACATCATTGTCTATAAGGAGAAATCGTCGGAAGTCGAGTGGGCGGTGGTAGGGCGAGAGAAGAGCCTGATGGCTGCGTATGCGGATGTGCCAGTTGAACAGCGACCATCGTGGCAGGCATATACCACGCAGGAACCGTTCCACATTCATGACTGGAGCACCGATGCAAGAGTACCGGCACGCCTCAAACAAGGGATTACTGCTCACGGGCTCGACGTCGGTCCGCTCGTTTTTGTTCCCCTAACCACACCGCATCGCCGCCTGGGCGCGTTGGGCATGTCTGGATCGCCTGGAACTGTCTACAGCAATGATGACGTTAGCTTTTTGCGACTCGTTGGTCGCGTGGTCGCATTCGCGATTGATGACAATTTCAATCTCAGGCGGGCCGAGGTCGCGCAGCGAGAATTACAGCGCCAGAATGAGCTACTGCAACGCAGTGAGCGAGAACTGCGCGAAGTAATTGAAACCATTCCGTCCATGGCGTGGTCCGCCGCACCAGATGGTTCAGCTGACTTCTTCAACGGGCGCTGGCTGGCTTACGCTGGCCTCACGGCGGATCAAGCGCAAGGCTGGGGGTGGACAGTTGCGGTTCATCCGGATGATTTGAACGTACTTGTGGATTACTGGCGGAAGATTATGGTTTCAAGCCAGTCGGGCGAAATCGAAGCGCGCTTGCGGCGTTTTGACGGAGTATACCGCTGGTTTCTGTTCCGCGCGACTGCATCACTCGACGACAACGGAAGGGTTGTCAAATGGTACGGGACAAATACCGATATCGAGGAACGCAAAAGAGCAGAGCAGGCTCTCAGGCGCAGCGAAGCTTATCTGGCGGAAGCGCAGAGGCTCACCCTGACAGGCAGTTGTGCCATTGACGGCACTAGTCGCGAGATCCTGTACTGGTCCGAGGAAATGTTCCGACTTTTCGGCTTTGATCGGCAACAGGGCTTACCAATGTGGGACCAATGGGTGCAACGAATACACCCAGAAGACCGTGACAAGTTCAGGATGGCAGGTGATCGGACGTTCCTCAATAAAGTAGATTGCGACGTCGAGTTCAGAATCGTGCAACCCGATGGAACAGTCAAACACATTCATGGCATCGGCCATCCAGTTTTGAGTCGCAATGGAGAGCTTGTTCAAGTGGTCGGCACCATGGTCGATGTCACGGAGCGCAGGGGTGCCGAAGAATCCTTGCGCCGCAACGAGAGTTACCTTGCGCAAGCGCAGCGGCTCGCTCATATAGGAAGTTGGGCGTGGGACGCCACCGGCAGGAACGCGGTGTATGTGTCGGAGGAATGGTGTCGCATATACGGCTTCGATCCAAAAGATGGTATGCCTAGCTGGGAGCAACGGCTGCAGCGGGTTCATCGAGAAGACCGCGCCAGATTTCAGCTAACCGTCGATCGAGCAGTCGCCGAAAAATCCGATTATGAGTTGGAATTCCGAATTCTGCCCCCGCACGCGCCGGGCAGGTACATTCATTCCGTGGGCCGCCCAATTTTGGGCTCTTCTGGGGAATTAGTGCAGTTCGTGGGCGTCTCGATGGACGTCACCGAGAGCAAGCAGGCCGAGCAAGAGCACGAGAGACTGCGGCAAGAACTGGCGAATCTCGCACACCTGAACCGAGTCAGTACCGTGGGCGAACTGACCGCATCGCTGGCTCATGAGATCAAGCAACCCATTGGGGCAGCGGTAACCAACGCCGACGCGTGCGTGCGATTACTCAACCGAGATCAACTCGATGTGCCGGAGGCGCGAGAAGCTGCGTTGGAAATGGCCAAAGACGCCAGGCGTGCAGCCGAGATCATCGACCGTGTCCGCTCGCTGTACCAGAAGGGTTCTTCACAACGAGAGACAATTGACGTAAACGAAGTCATTGGCCAGATGGTGGTTATGCTGCAGAACGAAGCCAATCGACATTCGGTTACGATACGCACCGATCTCGCCGAAGGGCTTCCCACGGTGATGGCGGATCGGGTGCAGTTGCAGCAGGTATTGCTCAATCTCATGCTCAATGGTATTGAAGCAATCCGGGACACGAGCGGTGAACTCAGCATCAAGTCTAAGTTAGGCGACGACAGTAAACTGCTGATCTCGGTCACCGATACAGGCGTGGGACTGCCTACTAAAAACGCAGGCCAAATTTTTGACCCATTCTTTACCACGAAGTCTCAAGGTACAGGCTTGGGACTAGCCATCGCCCAATCCATTGTCGAATCGCACGGTGGTCGCATTTGGGCCACTGAAAATTCCGATCGGGGAGCAACGTTTCACTTTACGCTGCCCAGCAGACTAGCCGTAGCCGCATGAGCTCTCCCGATCACGCAACCGTGTTCATCGTTGATGACGATGCCCGCATGCGTGCGGCTATCCAGCACGGGCCCATTCGCGGGCTCGTGAAGACCGGTTGACACATGGGACACACATATGGAACTGTGAAAAAATGCGTCGTGGACTTTCGGATACCCAGGGTTCGGCAGTTCCAACGACCATTTGTGGTTGGTGCCGTCTGCATCCTCGTCGTTTTTGCGGGACAGGCCTGCCACAATACCAACTCCGGACCTGCGAAAACACTTACTGTCATTGATCAGGGCTGGGTTGGGGGGACCGACTATCAGCGTCGCCTCAACGAAGCAGTAGTCAACTTCACTCGGCAAACAGGAATTACGGTTGAGTTTCTTCCTGCCCCGGAAACAACCCTCGAGCAGATTGCAACTTGGCACAAGCTGCTGGAAGGAGGAGCAAATGGTCCAGATGTTTACGGCATGGACGTAATTTTCCCCGCAATTTTTGCTGGCGACCTTCTCGACCTCAGACCGTACATTCCGGAGCAAGAGATCGCAGCGCACTTTCCAGAGCTCATCACGAACAATACCGTGAACGGCCGCCTAGTAGCTTTGCCAGCTAAATTCAGTGAAGGGGTGTTGTTTTACCGAGTGGATCTGCTTCGAAAGTACGGCTATCGAGTACCGCCGAAGAACTGGCAGGAGCTGGAAGTGATGGCGAGGCGGATCCAAGCGGGCGAGCGCGCGAAGGGAAACAAGAATTTCTGGGGCTTTGTTTGGCAAGGAGCACCTTCCGAAGCCCTGACTTGCAATGCGCTTGAGTGGCAGGTGTCGGAGGGGGGTGGAACGATAATCGACGATAAGGGCAACGTCACGGTAAACAACCCGCAGGCCATTGCCGCTTGGGAAAGAGCAGCGCGTTGGGTAGGGTCCATTTCACCGCCCGGTGTGGTCACGTATAAAGAATGGGATGCCCTCAACCTCTGGCGAGCGGGAAACGCCGCATTCACGCGCAACTGGGCCAGCTGGTACATCAGCGATCGCCAGCGGGAGTCTCCAATAAAAGACCGCTTTGATATAGCACCCCTGCCGAGGGGTAGCGCCGGAGTCGCCGAAACCTTAGGAGGGTCCGGTTACGGTGTTTCGCGACACTCCCTTCATCCACGCGAGGCAGCACTGTTGGTCCGTTTTCTCTCCAGCCGCGACGAGCAGGTAAGAAGAAACAGGGATGGAAGCGACCTACCAACAATTCCTAAGCTATACGATGCGCCCGAGCTTTTGGCGGTGAATCCAAACCTTCCACGTGTTCATGGAATCTTTCGCGGGGGAATAGCCTTGCGTCCGGCCACACCGGCGGGAACAATGTATCCAGAGGTGTCGCGCGCCTACTTCGAAGCGGTGCATGCGGTTCTCACTCGTAAAGAGTCGGCGGCACAGGCCGCACACGAATTGCAAGATCAGCTGCAGCGGATGCTGAAAATACCTGCTGTTGGCACGAATGCAGATCTCGAGCACAGAAGATAGAGTAGAGCGCATCCGCACAGCTCATCACAACCTCAATATGGAAGCGGCTGCGACCAGGACGATCGAACCAAAGCGTCACAGAATTCGAAGCCCGTTCCGCCGAAGCGACCGTAGCATTCGCGAACGTTTGATCGTATGTTTCGTGCTGATCGTTTTGTTAATCATGGCAGCCGACGCAGTCGCCGTCTGGCAATTCAGGCAAATATCAGCTGCTTCGGAACGCCTAAGTAACGCGGATCAGACGTCTCACGCCGTCGTTCGTGTTCACCTCGACGTCGATACCTTTCGCGATAGCATGGCAGCACTAGCGAGTAGTCACGACGCCGAGCAATTTTCGAGTGAAGCTGCCTCGATCCGACGGACATTTCTGCGCGACCTCGATCAGGCGGAGCAAGTGCTTCGAGCAACCCCCGACGTAGAGCGAGATACGACTGTGTCCGGTGCACTTGAAAGTCTGCGAATGACACTGCTTTCGCAAGTCGACACTGCGGTGCAACTAGCGGCCGCCGGTGAATGGAGCGCAATTGGGTCCCGCATGGCAACTCAGATTCCGGCGCTGATTGACTATAGTTCATCGCTCGTGGAGAGAGTTGACCAACAAGTACTGCAGCAGCGGACCAAAGCCATTGAAGATACTCAGCAGGCCCGACGGCGCCTCGTAATAATAGTTCCCTTTGCGGCTTTGCTGACGTTGCTCGCAGCCGCGGGCCTCGGCTGGTACATCACTTGGACCATCACTGCACCGCTTTCCGAACTCACCGCAGGCGCCGGGGCCCTGGCCCGAAGGGACTTTTCCAACCAGATCAACGTGCGCGGGCATGATGAGATGGCTGTCTTGGGAAAGGCCTTCAACTATGCAGCCCGGGAGCTTCAGCAGCTGTACGAGGGCCTCCGCCGGAGTGAACAGGAGCTTCGTGACGTCATCGACACGGTTCCGGCGCACGTCTGGAGTGCATCGCCGGATGGCAACGTTGATTTCATCAATGAGCGTTTACGGGAGTTCACAGGCTTACCCCAGGACGACATATTGGGTGGCAACTGGCAATCCGTTCTTCACCCCGATGACCGTGAGAGGTTCGTCATCGCATGGCGTGCAGCACTGAAGAATGGGCAATCGATGGAGAGTGAAGTGCGAATGCGGCGTACAGACGGGCAGTATTGCTGGTTTTTAATCTGTAACGTGCCGCTTCGGGATGAAGCGGGAAAGGTGCTCAAGTGGTATGGAAGTGGCATCGAAATCCAGGATCGCAAGCGCGCAGAGGAAGAGCGCGAGAGGCTGCGCCAACTTGAGGCAGACCTCGCGCACATCAACCGCGTGAGCATGATGGGAGAATTAGCCGCCTCGCTGGCCCACGAAATCAAGCAGCCAATTGGGGCGGCGGTGACGAACGCGGAAGCCTGCCTGCGATTACTTGATCGCGATCAGCCTGATCTGCCCGAGGCACGCGAGGCTGTTGCGGAAATGGTCAGTGACGCTCGGCGGGCAGCCGCTATCATCGATCGTGTACGCTCGCTATATCGAAAGGGTTCTTCACAACTAGAGATGGTTGCCGTAAACGAAGTCATTGGAGAGATGGTCGTTATACTCCGCAACGAGGCGAATCGCTACTCCGTGGTGATGCACACCAATCTGGCGGAAGGGCTCCCCACGGTGATGGCGGATCGGGTGCAGTTACAGCAGGTATTGATGAATCTCATGCTCAACGGTATCGAGGCGATGCGAGAGAGGAGCGGTGAGCTCAGCATCAAGTCGCAATTGGTCGAGGTTGGTCAACTGTTGATCTCGGTCACCGATACGGGCGTGGGACTGCCCTCTGAGAATGTAGACAAGATTTTCGACGCATTCTTTACTACGAAGCCCCAAGGTACAGGTCTGGGACTGGCAATTACGCGCTCCATCGTGGAGGCGCATGGTGGCCGTATTTGGGCCACCGCAAATTCCGGGCGAGGGTCAACCTTTTTCTTTACGTTGCCCACGAGCGTGGCACTCTCCGCATGACTTCTAGTGATACTCCGACGGTGTTCATTGTCGACGATGATGCCCGCATGCGTGCGGCTATGCAGCGTCTATTGAAGACGGTTGGTTTGCATTCCGAGTCGTTTGCCACGCCGCAGGATTTCCTGCGGCACAAGCTTCCAGATGGTCCTAGTTGCCTCGTGCTTGATGTGCGACTTCCCGGAATGAGTGGGCTGGAGGTCCAAAGCAAATTAAATGAGGCGGGAACTCGGATCCCCATCATTTTCATCACCAGTCATGGAGATATTCCCATGACTGTCCAAGCGATGAAGTCAGGAGCCGTGGAATTTTTGACAAAGCCTTTTCGGGATCAGGACCTGATCGATGCGATTCAGCAGGCTTTGAAGCGTGCCAACGAAACGCGCCAACAGCAGACCGAGCTTGCGCAGTTGAAAGATCGCTACGAAAAGTTGACTGCGCGCGAGCGCGAGGTCATGCGTCTTATTGTTTCCGGTATGCTCACGAAACAAATTGCTTCGACACTTGGCACCAGCGAGATCACCGCAACAGTCCATCGCGGGCACGTGATGCGCAAGATGCAGGCTAATTCCCCAGCTGAACTGGGAAGAATGGCAGAAAAGCTTAAGCTTCCGACAATGACCTAGCCTCGATCGCTGTTGCCCTCCGCCAACCCGCCTGAACCGCCTTATATATACATATCGCTGTCCTTATCACAATCAATAATTGCATTCTGCGCGCCGCGGATCAATCCTGTACCTGTATGGCTAGAGAGAGGAAGGAAAAGATGGTTGCCGTTATCGAAGACGACGAATCGTATCGAGTCGCCGTGCAACGTTTGCTGAAATCGGCGGGTTTTTCAGCGCAATCTTTTGCCTGCGCCGAGGATTTCTTGAGCTCGGGCCAGCAACACGAAACTGGCTGTCTGATCGCCGACATCCGAATGCCGGGAATGTCAGGGCTAGACCTCCAGTCCAAGCTGAACTCTGATCATTGCACGATCCCGACTATCTTCATCACCGCGCACGGTGACGAGAAGATGCGACTGCAGGCAATGCGAGCCGGTGCGGTGAAATTCCTCACGAAGCCTTTTGACGGCGAAACTCTACTTGAGGCGGTTCGTGTAGCGCTGGAAGGGTAAGGGCTGATCCAAACTGCCGGCACAGTTTTAGTGGAGGTAATTGTGGGTTCTGTCGAGAGACTTCGGTCTGGTGAACAAGACGAAAGGGACCGCCAATTCGACCACATCGTAGGCAGCAGCCCTGCTCTGGAATCTGTTCTGGCCGAAGTGGAGCGGGTGGCGCCCACCGATTCCACCGTGCTGGTCCTTGGAGAAACCGGCACTGGCAAGGAGTTGATCGCTCGCGCCATTCACAATCTAAGCCCGCGCTGCGGACGCCCGTTCGTGAAGCTTAACTGCGCTGCCATCCCCTTCGATCTCTTGGAGAGCGAATTGTTCGGGCACGAGAAGGGTGCCTTTACCGGGGCCGTGGCACAGAAAATTGGCCGATTCGAAATGGCTAATAACGGCACTCTCTTCCTGGACGAAATCGGTGACTTGCCGCTCGGCTTGCAGCCGAAGCTTTTGCGCGTTTTGCAGGAACAAGAGTTCGAGCGCCTGGGAAGCGGCCGCACCCATCACATCAACGTGCGTCTGGTTGCCGCTACCCATCGCGATCCGGCCCAGATGGTTTCACGGAATGAATTCCGCAGTGATCTTTACTACAGGCTGAATGTTTTTCCTGTCCAGGTTCCGCCCCTGCGGGAGCGCCGCGAGGACATACGTCAGTTGGTCCAACACTTCGTAGAGGTATTCGCCCGACGCATGGGGAAGCACATTGAGCAGATACCAGAGACCACGATGAATGCATTCATTGCATACCCTTGGCCTGGCAATGTGCGGGAACTCCAAAACCTCATTGAACGGGCCGTAATCCGATCAGACGATGGTGTGCTTCCCAATCCTCTCCCTACATCACAACAGAGGAATGCAACGCCCCCGATTACCGCACAAGGCACGTTGCGAGACCATGAAGCAGCCCTGATTCTGCAAACACTGCGGGCCGCTGGCGGCATGATCGGAGGACCGCAAGGAGCAGCTGCTCGGTTGGGACTTAAACGTACGACATTAGTCTCCAAGATGAAGAAGCTCGGGATCTACAGACCGCGAAACCAGCGACTGATGAATGAGTTCAACGAGGAATCCGAAGTAACGATATGACACCCGCAAAGGACCCGCGTCTCGCAGAGACCACGCAAAGATCAAGCGATACCCAACAAAAACCGACATGACAGGGACGTTTTGCCACCCACCGGATTCATCCGCGATGCAGGAAGATGTCGAGATGGCGTCACGGCGATAGTTCGACGCCGCCAATCTTATCAGCGGAAGGCTCTGGATGTTCGATCCCTTAGAACCTGGGCCGCATTTGCTTGCTTTTGAAGCCGTTGGCCGCACGTGAGAAGAAGGTTTCCGATGAACTCGGCTTGGAATGTCAGTTGCACATTATGAGGAGTAGTTCGCGCAACGTTGACTGTTCACGAAAGGACTTGTTTATGTCAAAGAAGTTTGAGGGAAAGGTCGCGGTTGTCACCGGAGGCTCGGCGGGAATGGGCCTGGCTACCGCGAAGCGATTCGTCCGAGAAGGGATGGATCACGTATTCATTACGGGCCGTGCTAAAAACGCGCTGGATGCTGCAACCGCCGAAATTGGAAAGAACGTGACGGCGGTACAGGGCGACGTGGCCAACCTTTCTGACCTTGATCGTTTATACGACACGATCAAAAAGCACAATGGACAGATCGACATAATTTTTGCGAATGCCGGCCTCGCGAAGCTGGCCCCGTTTGGCACGGTGGACGAGAAGTTTTTCGACCTTCACTTCAACGCAAACGTGAAAGGACTCTTCTTCTCCGTGCAAAAGGGTCTTCCGCTAATGAAGGACGGAGGCTCCATCATCCTGAATGGATCTATTGCCGATATCAAGGGCTTTCCCGCGATGAGCGTGTATAGCGCCACCAAGGCTGCGGTACGTTCCTTTGCGCGGACTTGGACCAATGACTTGCGGGACCGCCGCATCCGCGTGAATGTGCTCAGCCCGGGTCACATTGACACTCCGATTCTGGAAGACCTTCAGCAAGGCGAGGCGCTCCTGAGGATGAAAAAGGAGATGGAGAACAACGTCCCACTCGGAAGATTGGGAGACCCCGACGAGATTGCCAAAGCTGTTTCATTCCTCGCTTCCGATGAGGCCAGCTATGTCTCGGGTGCAGAGCTTTACGTCGATGGTGGCGTAGCCCAAATCTGAGTGCTGCAACGTGCTGATGTGGTATTCGAGAAATGTGGAAAGGACCGAAATATAAATGGCAAGTCTTCAATCGCGTTTAGATGAATTCAAGAAAGCATTCGACTCCGGAGCTCCACCGTACAACGCGCCGCAAGAGGCAATCGAAAAGATGCATCGAGCGACCGCTGAGCTCAAAGCGTCCGGAATCGAAGAGCGAGCGCTGAAAGTGAGAGATCGCGCTCCGAGCTTCACCTTGTTCAATCAGGATCACGCACAGGTATCCTCCGGCGACCTTCTCCGCCAAGGACCGCTGGTTGTCAGTTTCTTCCGAGGACACTGGTGACCTTACTGCAATATGGAGCTGGAGGCTCTACAAGTGATCCATTCCGAAGTGCGATCATTGGGAGCGCAGATCGTCGTGCTCACTCCTGAACTTGAACGGTATACACGCGCTCTGCACAAGAAGCTGAACCTGAGCTTTGACATACTGACTGATCTTCATCTGAAAACCGCAGAGCAGTTTCGCCTGGTCTTTACGCTGCCCGATTACCTGCGCGACCTTTACAAGTCGTTTGGCAACGCACTGGACAGGTTCCATGATGAGCCGGAGTTTCGATTGCCGATGCCCGCACGATACGTGGTCGACAAACAAGGGATCATCCGGGCAGCCGATGTGAATGCGGACTACACGATCCGTCTTGAACCTGCCGAGACTCTCAAGGAGTTGCGGAATTTAACGGTGTGATTGGCAAGCGGCAGGTTTACAACTTTCATTCGATCGAACGAGGAGACAACGAGGAAATTACTATGAATCCAGTTAAAGCTGACTACTTCAACGCATATCGCAGTCTGAAGCTTACACGAGATACCAGCGGGGTGCTGGTGGCCGAATTTCACACCAACGGTGGGGCGTGCATTATGACCGCGCAATCTCACACGGAATTTGTCGATGGGTTCTACCGGATTTCGCAAGACCGCGCGAACAAGATCGTAATCCTTACGGGTGCCGCTGGGCAGTTCATTACAGATGTCGATTGGTCCTCCTTTGGCGACGGCGCCGATCCCGGCATCTGGAGCCAGGTTC
>Ga0307478_10002254_pt1 | contig 15419 bp, 7 predicted proteins | sample atmos_gasesECM4C_2_FD_203713 | JGI IMG/M metagenome (GOLD analysis project Ga0307478, IMG submission 203713) | Hardwood forest soil microbial communities from Morgan-Monroe State Forest, Indiana, United States - atmos_gasesECM4C_05 | ecosystem: Environmental > Terrestrial > Soil > Temperate...
TGTATTTCTTGTGCAGTTCGACGCGGCGGCGGTTGTCGAGTTTGTGCACGGCGTTATCGAGCAGATGGTATTCGCCCTTCCAGGCGCCATCGAGCATGCCGATGATCCCCATGAGCGTCGACTTGCCGGCACCTGAAGGCCCCATGACGGTGATGAAATCGCCTTCGCGGATTTCTAGATTGATGCGGCGGAGTACCCACGTCTTGCCCGCGCCGGATTCGTAGAATTTTTCGACGTCAATCAGCTTGATCACTGTGTGTCTCCCTATAGCGCACGATGTGCGGCCGGCTGCTTCTATACATCATTCAAATTTCGCCGAAACCGTCATTCGTATCTCAGCGCGAACATCGGATCGTATGCAACTATCAACACCGAAGCGCAGATCCTGAAGCAACGATTCCATGTGCTTTCCGTTCCTTAACCAAGCCGCGCTGATTACGCGACGGCAATGGCGATAAGCGTCGCGTCGTCGTGCCAGTGCCCACGGCAGAATTCCGCGACTACGCTCAAAACCTTCTTTTGCAAATTCTCAGCGGACAATTCGCGGTTTTCGACTAGCACTTGGAGCAAGCGTGCTTCGCCGAATTCTTCGCCTTCGGCATTGGGAGCCTCGGTGACTCCATCGGTGAAAAGCAGCACGCGATCGCCAGGGCCCAGGTCGTAAGTGCCCATGTCAAAAGCCTGCACAGGAAAGACGCCGAGGATGCCGCCGCCTTCGCGCAGGCGATCGTGAGTGCCGTCTTTTCGCACGACGATTGGAGCGTTGTGACCGGCGTTGGTATAACGCAGCTGGCGGGTGTCACCATCGAGTTGCGCGTAAAAAAAAGTGATGAAGCGATCGTTCGCAATGTTGTGGCAAATCAGCGAATTCAGTTTGTCGCAGAGATGGTCGGGAGACATTGCGGGCGAGGCAAATCCCCGGAACGCGGCTTGCAAATTGGACATCAGCAGCGCCGCAGGCAAACCTTTGCCGGCGACATCGGCAATGCAAACACCCAAAGTTTCTCTGCCAAAGGGGAGTACGTCGTAATAGTCACCGCCGACGACGCGCGCCGGCTGCCAGGCACCGGCAATTTCGTATCCCGCCAATTGGGGAATGTCCTTCGGCAAGAAACCCTGCTGAATCGAGCGCGCTTCGGAGATCTCGCGATCCTGCGCGCGAGTGTGGGCGGCCGCCAGCTGCTTCGCTTCGCGCCGGTCGCGGCCTATCTGAAGCTGCTTTTGCAGAATTTCGAGCAGGCGAGAATTTACCCAGGGCTTTTCGACGAAATCGCCGATGCCCTGCTGCATGGCTTCGACGGCCAGACCGACCGAGGCCCAGCCGGTCATGACTATGATGGGAGGCGCGTTCTCGGTGGCTTTCAGCCGCGCGAGCAGGTCGAGACCCTCACGGCCGGAAGTGGTGTCGCGCGCGTAGTTCAGATCCATCAAGATCAAATCGAACTCTTTTTGGGTGATTGCTTCAAATAACGCGGCCGGCGATGTCACCGCTTCGGTCAGATAGCCGTGGCCCTTTAGGAGCAGGCGCAGGGCTTCCAGGACGTCCGGTTGGTCATCGGCTATGAGCACCCGTGGTTGCGTTGCAGCAAGTTCAGTGATGTGTTCTAAGGCCATGTTCGGCATTGGTTGAGCCCCTTGCGACTTTAAGAGCCACGAGCTGTTCAGGAGCCTCCCGAATATGGGCAGGTGGGATTCCAGCGTATGGCTATTCTAATGTCTTCATTTACAATCGATTAGATGAGATGACGAGCGTTCCTGCGACCTCGTATGACCAGTTGCGGGAATGTTTGTTGCGATTTCGGACAGTGCCACCGGAAGCGCGGCTTAAGTCAATCGGCGGTGTTCCCAAAGGTCACTCGTAACGCAGCGCGACCATGGGATCCACGCGCATCGCGCGGCGCGCTGGGAGGTAGCTAGCGATCAGAACGACGGCGAAAAGCATCGCCATGACGGCCAGGAACGCAACCGGATCCGTCGCGGTGACGCCGAAGAGCAAGCTGGCGAGAAAGTGCGTGAGGGCCAACGCGGCGATCAGGCCAATGCCCACTCCAATAGCGGCGAGTTGCAGACCCTGACCCACCACGAGCCGCAACATGTCCCGAGGTTCTGCCCCTAGCGCCATGCGAATGCCTAGCTCATGGGTGCGCTGCGCGACCGAATACGAAATTACTCCGTACAAACCCACGGCAGTGAGAAGCATCGCCAGACCAGCGAAAATTCCCAGGAGGAACGTATTGAAACGCGGCGCGGCGATGGTGCCGTCCAGATATTGCTCGACGGTTTTGGGAGCATAAACCGGCAAGTCCTTGTCCAACGACCGAACGGTTTCCGCAATTGGCTTGGCGAGACTTTGCGGGTCATGCGCGGTGCGCACCACCAGGGTCATCGAGCCAAAAGAAATTTGCGCGTATGGGACGTAGGACTCAGGCGCCCGCTCCTGGCTCAGGTTGCGGGACTTTACGTTTCCCACCACGCCGACGATTTCACGCATCAGTGGCTCGGGGGTATTGGTGGCAACGCTGGGCTTGATACGTTTGCCAATGGGACTTTCATTCGGGAAGTATTGACGAGCGAGCGCTTCATTGATGATAACTACCGGAGTCGAAGCAGCATCATCCCGCGCTGAAAAATCGCGGCCCTGCAAAAGAGGAATCCGCATGGCGGCAAAGTAATCAGGCGTGGCGGTTCGCAGGGCGGCGTGCGGCTCCTCGCTACGAGCCACAGGGTGCCCATCAATCTCAAAAGTCGTATGAATTTCGTCGCCGCCCATCGGCAGCGGATAGATTCCAGCGGCCGACTGCACTCCGGGCAGCGACCGCAGTTGCGGGATCAACTCGCGAAAGAACTGTGCCTTCTGCGGATCCGGGTATTTCGCGTCAGGCAAGTCCACATCAGAAGTCATGACGCTGTGCGAGTCGAATCCCGGATTGACGTTCTGCAAACGCAGCAGACTGCGAATGAGAAGTCCGCTGCCGACCAGAAGAACGAGCGCCAAGGCCACCTCCACCACGACCAGTGCGCTGCGCAATGAGTGACGTCCTCGGCCAGCAGTGGTGCTGAGCGCGCCTTCTTTCAATGCATCCACGATATTCGCGTGCGAGACTTGCAAGGCGGGCGCCAGCCCGAAAAGCATTCCAGTGGCCAACGATAGCGCCATGGTGAAGAGCAGCACCCAGCTGTCCAGTTGAATTGACGCGACCCGCGGCACATCCGCTGGACTGAAACGAATCAAAATTGCAATTCCCCACGCAGCAATGAGCAGTCCAAGCGCCCCGGCCAAGGACGCGAGAAGAAACGCTTCGGTGAGGAGCTGGCGAACGACGCGCTTGCGTCCCGCGCCGAGTGCAGTGCGAATGGCGATTTCGCGGGTGCGGGCGGTGGCACGCGCCAGCAACAAATTGGCGACGTTTACGCACGCAATCAGCAGGACGAATCCCACGGCAACCATCATCACAAACAGCGCCGGACGGATTTCCTGAGTCATCTGCTCCTGTTCGGAGGTCAGTCGCGCGCCGAAATACTTATCGCTGTCTGGATATTGCCTGGCCAGGGAGGACGTGATGACGTCCAAATTCGCTTGCGCTTCTGCGAGCGTGACGCCGGACTTTAATCGCGCGATGGCTCGCAAGAAGTGGGCGCTGCGTTCGTCCGTCATCGCGGGCGAATCAGGAGTTGACTCCCGTACGGGGCCAAAAGTGGACCATAACTCCGCGGGTTCGCGCTGGAGCGGATATTGAAAACTGGTTGGCATCACGCCGACGACCGTGTAGCCGCTGTTATCGAGCGTAATCACGCGGCCGATGATATGCGGATCGCCGCCAAAGCGATCTTTCCAAAGGCGATCGCTGAGAATCACCACGTGATGGTGCGGTTCATCTTCCTCTGGAAGAAACGTGCGGCCTAATTCCGGGACCGCTCCCAAGAGATCAAATAGGCCTGCGGAAACGGTAGCGGCTTCCAGATGCGCGGGTTGCTCGATGCCAGTGAGAGCAAAGCTGGCGTCCGTGTATGCCGCAATACCCTGAAAAACGTGGTTCTGTGCCCGCCAGTCGGCAAAGTCAGGGTATGAAATCGCGCCATTGGTGGTGTGCATTCTGACGTTCGAAGTGGCCACATGCACGAGCTGGTTGGGATCGCGGAACGGCAACGGTCGGAGAATTTCGGCGTTGACGACCGAGAAGATGGCCGTGTTCGCGCCGATGCCCAGCGCCAGCGTAAGGATCGCGATCGCGGTGAAACCTGGGTTCTTCAATAGCATGCGAATCCCGTACTTCACGTCTTGTAACAAGGCTTCCATGTTCGGCTCTCCGTGGATCGCCACCTAATTCGAAACTTGTGACTCATGGTCCTAGGAACTCGCGCGAATTTCGCTCCGAGCAGGCGAGCTTGCGCCTCACTCATATCGCAACGCGACCATGGGGTCCACGCGCGAAGCGCGGCGGGCTGGAATGTAGCACGCAACCAGCGCGACACCTGCGAGCAACAGCGCCACTCCCGCGAAGGTGAGCGGATCGGTAGCGCTAACGCCGAATAGCAATTTGCGCATCAATTGCGTGAGCACCAGCGCGGCGGCCATACCGATCGCGATGCCGATCACCGTGAGCCTGGAACCCTGGCTCAGAACCAGGCGCAATACGTCGTTCTGTTGCGCCCCGAGCGCCATGCGGACGCCGATCTCGTGCGTGCGCTGCGTAACGACGTACGCCATCACCCCGTAAATTCCCACCGCAGCGAGCAGTAAGGCTAGTGCTGCAAAAACGCCGAGCAACACACTTTGCGCGCTGATGTCCTGCATGGCGTCGGCGACTACTTCGTCCATCGTGCGGGGACGAAACACCGCGAGGCCATTATCGAGGGACTGAAGATCGGAGCGAATCGTGCCTAGCACGCTGCGCGGAGCGACATTGGTCTTGACGGTCAAGCGTCCGCTGAATCCTTCGCTATCGAGAGCGGCAGTGAGCGGGAAATAGGCTTCCGGGACGACGTTTTCACGAATGTCCCACTCTTTGGCATCGCCAACGACACCGATGACCGTGACGGGAATGCCGCTGGCCTTGAAAACTTTGCCGATCGCGTCGGAATTACGCCAATACATTTGCGCCATCCTGCGATTGATGACGGCCACGAAGCCGAGAGCGGGCGGCATCGACTTCATGTTAGGGTCCGATTTTAGGAGCTCATCGAGTTTCAGGTTCACCGTGGCGATGCGGTCCAAATCTTGCGGCGTGAAAACGCGGCCCTGAATTACGGGGATGCCATATACGCGAAAATAGTCCGGGGTGATGTTGTCCCACTCGACGAGCTGATTCGCAAGGGCTGGATCTTTTTGGCCGTCCAGCGTGACGTAACCGTTGGTGCCACCTTCCAAGGGAATTTCGGTGGAGATGGTGGCGGATTGAATGCCCGGTTCGTGCTCAAGGCGCTCGACGAGCTGATCACAGAACTGGCGGCGCGCGGCGAGCGTCGTGTACTTCGCAGGGGGCAGGTTGACCCCCATCGTGATGACGTTGTGGGTTTGCACGCCAATTTCCGAATTGCGCAGGCGTGAAAAACTTCGCAGCAAAAGTCCCGCGCCAACAAGCAGTGCGAGCGACGCAGCAATTTGGCTGATTACCAGCACATCGCGCAGGACGCGGCGCGTACCCGACGGACTGACGACGGCCTGGGCGCTCGATTTCAATTCCTCACTGAGATTGAGTCGGAAAGATTGCAGCGCCGGCGCAAGCCCGAAGAGCGCTCCGATCGCGACGCTAACGGCGATGGTAAATAGGAGTACACGAAAATCCACCTCGACCGGATTCGCTCGCGGGATCGGCAGAGTTTCGGCGGATTGCAAGTAGGCTACCGCCCAGGCGGCTCCGAGCAGACCCAGCGCGGCGCCGGCAATCGAAAGCATGATGCTCTCGGTGAGTAACTGGCGAACGAGACGCCACCTTCCGGCGCCCATGACCGCACGAACGGCGATTTCACGTTGACGGTCCGTGGCGCGAGCGAGCATCAGATTTGCTACATTGGCGCATGCTACCAACAGAACCAACGCCACAGCGCCAAGCAGGATCAGAAGGCTGGGCCGTGAGTCGCCGGTCAGCTGTTCTTTCAGGGATACGACGACGGCGCCTATATCGGTGTTCGAATCGGGATATTGCTTGCCCAATTGTTTGGCAATGGTAGAGAGCTCCGCCTGCGCTTGCCCTACCGTCACTCCTGTTTTGAGCCTGCCGATCGCGCGAAACGAATGAGAGCCGCGCGTGCCGAGTTCTTCGGGCGACATGTCCATCGGAATCCAAATTTCCGTGGCGCTCGGGAAATTAAACCAGGCGGGCATGATTCCGATGATCGAGTAGGGTTCTTCGTTAAGTTCGATGGTCTTGCCGATAGCGTCCGCGCGGCCGCCAAAACGGCGCCGCCAGAACGCGTTGCTTAGGATTGCTAGGTGATTCTTGCCTGCCCGGTCCTCTCCGGAATCGAAGGCGCGGCCGATTCTTGGTTCAACACCGAGCACGGAGAAAAAATTGGCCTGCGCGCTGATTACCGCGGCGGCCTCCGCTTGCCCCGTGCCACTGGCGCTGAACGAGCGTTCCCACGAGTAAAGCGCAGTAGATTCTAAAGTGTGATTCTGGGTCTGCCAGTCCAGATAGTCGCGGCCGCTCAGGGGAAAATTGCCAGGCGCGCGCTCCGTTTCCCAGAGGGAGACGAGGCGCTGGGGTTCGTGAAACGGCAACGGACGTAGCAGCGCGGAATTTATCACGGAGAAAATCGCGGTGTTCGCGCCAATTCCCAACGCGAGGGTGACGACGGCGATAGCCGTGAAGCCGGGACTTTTTGCCAACATGCGGAAGCCGTAACGCAGGTCCTGTAGCAGCGCCCCCATTTCAGCCTCCGTACAGCATTGACAAGTCACGAGTGATTGGTTAGTGGCGCTACTCGTAGCGCAACGCCACCATCGGATCCACGCGCATGGCGCGACGAGCTGGAATGAAGCAGGCGGCGAGCGCGACGACGGCTAACACTCCGGTAACGAAGATGTAAGTGACTGGGTCGTGGGCGCTGACCGTGAGGAAGCTTCCGACCACGCGGCCTGCCGCGAGCGCACCCGCAATGCCGACGGCCAGACCAACCGCGACGATCAAAAATCCCTCCCGGAATATCATTCCTAGAATGTCCAGCGGCTGCGCGCCGAGCGCCATGCGGACGCCAATTTCGTGCGTCTTCTGGCTCGCTGCGTACGAGACAACGCCGTAGACACCGACAATTGCGAGAACCAGACCGAGGAAACCAAGCACGGCGGCCAAGACGGCGCCAATCTTGTAAAACAACATGCCGTTGAGAGTGTTGAGCGCCTGGTTCATCGTTTGGACGTCGAACAACGGAAGCTGCGGCGCAAGCGACTCAATCACTCTCTCGACCTCCGGAATCATTGTTTCCGTGGCGCCAGCGGTGCGAAGTTGGAGAATCTGGAGCGAGTTTCCGAGCTGATGTTGGACGAATGGAACATAAAGCATCGGGTTGATCGGACCGGTCACTCCCTGGAAGCGGGCGTCCCCGGAAACTCCGACCACTTCGATGGAATGCTTGTCGTCGGTGGCCATCTTGAAGTGATGGCCGATCGGATCGGTGTTGGGCCAAAACTTCTTGGCCATTTCGTTGCTGATGATAGCTACGTATTGGGCATTCTCATCGTCGGCATCCGTGAAAGCCCGACCGCGAAGCAGCGAAATTCCCATGGTTTGAAAGTAATCACCGGAAATCGTGGCGTACAAGGATGACGGAGCGGGCTGACTGGGAGGCGGCTGGTATCCCTCGATGAGCAGGTTATCGCCGCTATTGTAATACCCCAACGGAGTGGTGCCGGCCACGGAAGCCGACACGACTCCCGGGATTGTCTGCGCTCGCTTCAAAAGGTTTTTATAAAAATCGCGAGTCTGCGTTTGGTTGTAGCCAATTTCGTTGGGATCCATTGCCAAGTTCAATACATGGTTCGGATCGAATCCCAGATCGGTGCGCTGGGCTTTGCTCAGGCTGCGGGTAAAGAGTCCGGCGATTACCAGGAGCATCAGCGAACCTGCCACTTGAGCCACGACTAGAGTCGTGCGCAGCCGGTTCTTTCCGCCGACTACGCCGCGGCCGCCTTCGTGCAGAACCGAGCTGAGATTTCCACGCGATGCGCGGACCGCCGGTACGATTCCGACCACGATGCCGGTGACCAGCGCTGCAGCCGTGGCATAACCAAAAACGCGCCAGTCGAACCCAAAATCAAAATTGATGGGTAGATCGGTCTGAATATTGATGGAACCCAGCGCCGAGCTTCCCCAAAATCCAAGAAGCATTCCGGCCACACCGCCGAGTAAGGCCAGCACGATGCTTTCCGTGAGCAATTGCCGAATTAGCCGGATTCGTGCGGCGCCCAAGGCAGCGCGGATCGCCATTTCGCGTTCGCGAACGGTGGCGCGCACGAGCAGAATGTTCGCGACGTTCACGCAAGCAAGTAGCAACACCATTCCTGCAAGACCGAGGAACAAGCCGCCCACGGTCAGCACGGTATTATTGGGATCGGGGTTAGGGCGCGCACGCAGCTCAGGATAGACCTGCACAGCCATATCTTTGTCTGAGTCAGGATGATCCTGGGACAAACGCTGCGAAACGACTGCCAGCGCGGCTTGCGCCTGCGCGAGCGTCGTGCCAGGCCGGACCCGGGCGAGGACCGGCATTCCGCGAAGCTGACGATTCGTCATGAAATCGCTGGGTTGCCCTTCGATCGCGATCATTCCGAGCGGCAAATAGCCCTGTACCTTGAGGATCGGATATACGCCTTCAAAACCCTTCGGAGCAACGCCGACAATCGTGACGGGATGGCCGTCCACGGAAACCTTGCGACCAACGATCTGCGGATCGCCGCCGAAGTGCGTTTGCCAGTATGCATACGAAAGAACCATCACAGGATCAGCGTTCAAGACGTCACCCTCGGAAGGTAATATAAAGCGTCCCAGCGCCGGCTTGATTCCGAGGGCTCCGAAATAATTTCCGGTGACGTAGTTGGTCATGATGCGGTCGGCTTTGCCGTCCACACCCAGCCCATCCATCCCGAAAACGTAGCCGAACACGTCGGAGAAGACCCCGGACGTCTGCTTCTGAATGTCGCGATAGTCCGCTGTAGAGAATTGCGTCTGCTGGCGCTGATGCTGCTGCTGAAACGCCAGGACCGTGATTTGCGAGGGGTTGCTTACCGGCAACGGCCGGAGCAGAAACGCATCCACCATGCTGAATATGGCGGTGTTGACGCCGATGCCGAGCGCGAGCGTGATAGTCGCGACGATCATGAACCCCGGATTTTTCGCGAGTGTGCGGATGCCGTATCGGATGTCTTGAAGCAGAGTCTCCATGGTTAACTCCGTAAACCGTGGTTTATGATTCGTGTCTCGTGGTGCCAAAGCCGGCCCTGCGGATCCCTCGTAACCAGCGACTCGCTGGTACGGCTCAATCGCCCTTAACCGATCACTTCCGCGAATTCGGGGTATTACTCGTAGCGCAGCGCGACCATCGGGTCTACGCCAGCTGCTTTGCGTGATGGCAGCCAGCCTGCCAACAGCGCGACAGCAGCGAGCAGTGCAGCGGCGATCACGAAGACGAACGGGTCGCCGGCTTTGACGCCGAACAAAAGCGATTCGATAACCCTGCCAATCCCGTACGCGGCGATGAGCCCCACCACCAACCCCACACCCAGCATTCCGAGGATTTCGCGCAAGACCATCCACGCCACGCTCTGCTGCGTCGCTCCCAGCGCCATGCGAATGCCGATCTCGCGTGTGCGACGCGCAACGACGTACGCCATTACGCCGTAAAGTCCCACGGCCGCGAGCAGTGACGCGAGCAGGCCGAGTGCCAGCGAAAAGACGGTCACCAGGCGGTCGGTAAACATGATGTCGTCTACTTGCGCAGTCAAGGTTCGCACGTCATAGATCGGAAGATTCCTGTCCATGCCTTCAACCAAGTTGCGCACGCTAACGCTGAGCGCCGCGGGGTCCTGGTTCGTCCGGATGTAGAAGGTGGCGTTTCCGGCTTGCTTACTCTGCGAATACGGCAGGAACACAAATGGCGGTACAGTCTGGTAGACGTCGGTATTCTTGCTGTCTTTCACGACGCCTACGATTTCAGTGTCGATCTTAGTGTCCTTGCCGCCGCCAAATCCAAAATGCAGGCCGACGGGATTACGCCCCGCGTAAAATCGGCGAGCCATCGCTTCGTTGATGATGGCTACCTTAGGCGACGTGCTGGTGTCTGATTCGGAGAATTCGCGCCCGTTGAGGAGTGGAATCCCCATGGTCGCGAGGAAATCCGGCCCCACTGCGTTGTGATCCACGTTCGTGTCTTCGTCTTCCTGGGCGTTGTATCCCTCCGCCGTGATGTTGGATGACGAATTACTATTGGCCAGCATCGGGATTTCGGACTCACTCACGGAACGCACACCCGGCAGCGGCTCGATGCCTTTTCGTATCCGCTCGGCGAGCGAGATCGTCTGCGGCGGCGCATAGCGGTTCAATTCCGGCGAGATCGAGAATTCGAGCACGTGGTCCGGACGCACGCCCAGATCCTGCAACTTCAGATTCAGCAAGCTATGCGCGAAGAGCCCCGCGGCCGCCAGCAACACCGCGGTGAGCGCAATTTGCGAAATCAGCAGGAATTTGCGTACCCGCACGTTGGCCTTCCCGCCGGACACGTTCGTTCCTTGATCCTTCAGCACGGTCTGCAAGTCCGTGCGCGTGGCGCGGATCGCAGGAGCCAGACCGAACACCGCGACCGTAAGCAGCGAAACTGCGCAGGCAAACAGCACAACTCGAAAATCAAGATGAGGCGTAAGCCCGGCGGCGCCAATGTCTTCCGGAATCGAGTTCACGATCGCGCCCAACGTCCACGAAGCCAGCGCCAATCCCGCCATGCCACCGGCCACCGCGAGCAGGAAACTCTCGGTCATCAGTTGGCGCACGAGCCGCCATCGACCGGCACCGAGCGCGAGACGCAACGCGATTTCGCGCTGGCGTCCTTCACCTCGCGCGATCAACAAGCTGGCAAGATTCGCGCAGGCAATCAAAAGCACCAACCCGACCATGGCCATGAGCACGAGCAACGGTCGTTTGGCATCGTGCTGCAAGACTGGACGGCCGTGTTCGCCGGCATCGAGGACAAGCTTGCGATTGACGTATTCCCTTTGGTCTCGCGCCGAGAGCTTGAGCGCAGGAAGTTCGCCTTCCATGATCGCGCGATAAATAGGTGCGAGCCCGGCTTCGGCTTTGGTGGCAGACATTCCCGGCTTCAGCCGGCCCAACATCGTTACCCAATGGTCGTTGCGATCGGCGAGGCCATCCCAATTGGGAGTCATCTGGGCTTTCATCGTGATTGGGATGAAGAGATCGGAAACCTGGCCGACTTGCACGCCCGTAAAGCCCGAACGAGCAACGCCCACCACCGTGAGCGAATTACCATTCACGCTAAGTTGTTTATTCAGAATGTTTGGGTCGCTGCCGAAATGGCGCGCCCAGTAGCCGTAGCTGAGCACGGTCACGGGATTCGCCCCAGGAGCGGTTTCGTCCTGCGCGCTTAGCACTCTCCCCAGCGCAGGCCGCACGCCCAGCACCTGAAAATAATTTCCGCTGGCGAGTTCACCTTCCGCGAGTTGGGATTGCCCTTGCCCGGCAACGCTTACTTGCACGTGATAACGCGCGAGCAATCCTGTGAATACTTCGTTGCGATCGCGCAAATCCTTGTACATCAGATAGGAGAAGGACTGCCCGCCACCAATGTCGTTCCAAGTGCGTCCGTGACTTTTTCCTGGCGAGTGGAGAACGACAAGTTCCTGCGGTCGTTCGACGGGAAGCAGGCGCAGCAGAACTTGATCCGTAAGCGAAAAAATCGCGGCGTTAGCGCCGATGCCGAGCGCTAAAGTGAGAACGGCTACGATGGTAAAGCCTGGATTTTTCGCCAACGTGCGCAATCCGAATCGAACGTCTTGCAGCAAGTTTCCCATCCGCAGGCTCCTAGCTATTCGTAACGAAGTGCCACTATGGGATCCACGCGCATGGCGCGCCGCGCCGGGATGTAACAGGCGGCGAGCGCGACCGCACTTAAGAGGATTGCCACGGAGGCGAAGGTAACCGGGTCGGTGGCGCTAACACCGAAGAGCATCTGAACCATTATGTGCGTCAGTCCAAATGCTACGGCGGCGCCAATAGCTACGCCGATGAGCGCCATTCTCATCCCTTCGCCAAGCATCAGGCGCAGCACGTCGTTGCGCTGTGCTCCGAGGGCCATGCGAATTCCGATCTCGTGAGTGCGCTGGCCCACCACGTACGAAATCACGCCGTAAATGCCGATGCTCGATAGCAACAGAGCGAGCGCGGCAAAGACGCTGAGCAAGATCATCGAGAAACGCCGCGCCGCGAGCGACTCCGCCACGATGCCTTCCATCGGCTTCGTTTCGTAGATCACGTTTTCGCTGTTCAACTTCTCGACAGCCGTGCGAATCGCCGGTACCAGAGCTGCCGGAGATCCTTTCGTCCGCAGGACCACTTCTGTCTGCGGAGGTCCCGTCCAAAACCCATCGGGGATCTGCATAAAGGGCATATACGCCTGCGCGACGATAGGATGTTTCGAGTCCCCGTCAGTGTCGAGGCCCCAGTGCTTCACGTGGCCGACGATACCGACAATTTCCGGCGCGGTGTCGATGATGCCGATATGAATATGTTTCCCGATGGGATCCTGGTTTGGAAAAAACTGGCGCGCGAAGCCTTCATCGATCACCATGACTGCGGGCGAATGTTCGTTGTCATCGACAGTGAAATAACGTCCGCGGCGCAGAGGAATTCCCATCGCCCTCAAGTATTGCGGGCCCGAGAGATAAAAAAGTGACACATTCATTTCGCTCTCATTGGCTGGTTTCGGCTGGCCTTCCAGCCAAAAAGGAAATTCGTTGTCGCCGCTCATGGGCAATGCCCCGCCGGTGGTGGAAACCGCTTCCACGCCTGGCATGTCCCGCAGTGTTTCATCCAGCTGGCGAATCGCAGAACGGCTGGTCGCCGCAGTTGCGCCCAGCGACGGAGACATCGAAACGGCGAAGGTCAAGACTCCGCGAGGATTGAACCCGGGATTGACGCTCCAGAGGTCAACCAGGCTGCGAATCATCAGCCCCGCGCCGATCAAGAGCACAAGCGCCATGGCCATTTCGATCACGACGAATACGCCTTGCGCGCGGTGCTTGGCGCCGCTGGCTCCACGGCCGCTTTCTTTCAGCGTCTCTTGCAAATTCGGGCGAGCTGTCTTCAGCGCAGGGGCCAAACCAAAAATCACGCCGGCCACAATCGAAGCGAACAGCGTGAAAACAAGCACGCGCCCGTCCAGACCCACGTCTTGCGCCCGTGGCAGAGTCTCCGGCAGCGTGCGCAGCGCCGCTTGCGTGCCCCAAGCCGCCAACCACAGACCCAGCGCGCCGCCGGCGAGCCCAAGCAGAATGCTTTCGGTGAGCAATTGGCGAATGACGCGGAACTGGCTCGCTCCCAAAGCAGATCGAATCGCAAATTCCCGCGCGCGCGTGGTCGAGCGAGCGAGTTGGAGGTTGGCAACGTTTACGCAGGCTATGAGCAAGACGAAGCCGACCGCGCCCAGCAGGACAAGCAAGAACGGCTGGACGTCGCCAACGATGTCCTTCTTGAGCGGAACGATGCCGATACCGGCGCCTTTGTCGGCATCGGGATACGTTTGCGCCAGATTATTGGCGATCTGATCCATGTCCTCCTGCGCCGCCCGAAGCGTCACGCCTGGCTTCAGGCGGCCGAGCGCGCGCATCCCTTCGTGCACGTCGCGGTGGTAGAACAACGGATCCTTGTTGGGTCCAATGGGAACGAAAACATCTTTGACGCCAAAATTCGTGGACTCCAGCTGGAAGCTCGCCGGCACAATGCCGATCACCGTGTAACCGTCGCCGTTCATGGTGATGGTTTTCCCGATGATGTCCGGCGCGGAACCGAATTTGCGTTGCCAGAGGCCGGCGCCGATGAGAACCACGGGCGCGCCGCCCAGGCGATCTTCTTGAGTTGTAAAAAGGCGGCCGCGAACGGGACTTACGCCGAGAAGTTCGAAAAAGCCCGCGGAAACCATGCCGACACGCACGCGCTCAGCCTCTCCGCTCCCGGTGATGCTGAAATCGTCACTACGATAAGCGGCGATCGATGCAAAAGCGGAATTGCTGTGCTGCCAATCCAGAAAATTTGGATAGGAGATTGAGGAGCTCTCAAAATTAGCGGTTTTCTCGGATAGCACGACCAGCCGGTCAGGCTGCGAATAGGGAAGCGGCCTGAGAAGCACGCCGTTGACAACGGAAAAAAGCGCGGTGTTCGCGCCGATCCCCAAAGCCAAGGTCAGGATGGCAATAACGGTGAAGCCGGGACTTTTCATGAGCATGCGTACTGCGTACTTGAGGTCTTGAATCAGGCTTTCCATTTTTCTGAACTCCTCCGAACACACCCGTCCTGCTGCGCCAAACAGTCATTTTTGACGCTGGACGATTTGGGTTTTCAGATGCCGTCTAGACGGTCGCCGTGCGCGTGCCCAGGGTTTCTTCGACAATGCGGCCGTCGAAGAGGTGAATGGTTCGGTCCGCGATGCTGGCGTAACGCGGGTCGTGCGTAACCATGCAGATCGTCGCGCCCTCGCGGTGAAGTTGTTGTAGCAAGTCCACGACAGCTTCGCTGTTTTTCGAGTCCAAGTTTCCCGTCGGCTCGTCCGCCAGCAGGATGGACGGGGAGCCGACCAGAGCGCGCGCCACAGCGACACGCTGTTGCTGACCGCCGGAGAGTTGCGACGGGTAATGCTTCATGCGATGAGCCATGCCGACGCGTTCCAAAACTTCCTGCACGCGCTTCTTGCGCTCCGCCGCGGCCATACTGCGGTAGGTGAGCGGCAGCTCGACGTTTTCGAAGACGGTCAGGTCGCCGATCAGATTGAACGCCTGGAAAATGAAACCGATCTCGCGGTTACGAATGCGCGTGCGATCCGAGAGTGAGAGATTGGCCACCGCCTGCGTATTGATCCAGTAGTTGCCTTCCGTGGGCGAATCGAGCAAGCCCAGAATCGAAAGCAGTGTGGATTTGCCGCAGCCGGAGGGACCGGCGATGGAGAGAAACTCTCCATTCTTGATCTCTAGATGGACGCCACTCAGAGCATGAGTCTCGACTTCATCGGTGTAAAAGACTTTGGTTACGCCCTCGAGGCGAATCAGTCCTTGTTCCGTCGCGTTCATTCTTCTCTCCTTCGAATCTTTCCGCTGAACTATAGATACGAGTGTCGGGCCTTGAAAAGTTCCCTTGGCTACTTCAATTCCACGCGGTCGTAATTGTCCCAGGCTGACATGTCGGAAAGGATCACTTTGTCCC
>Ga0307478_10002255_pt1 | contig 15416 bp, 9 predicted proteins | sample atmos_gasesECM4C_2_FD_203713 | JGI IMG/M metagenome (GOLD analysis project Ga0307478, IMG submission 203713) | Hardwood forest soil microbial communities from Morgan-Monroe State Forest, Indiana, United States - atmos_gasesECM4C_05 | ecosystem: Environmental > Terrestrial > Soil > Temperate...
CCGCTCCAATAATCGGCGAATCTCCCACGCGCCCTGGAATTTTCCACGACAACCCCGAAGTCGTCGTCGTCGCCGAAATGTCTCCTTTTTCATTCACCGCCATGCACGGAATCGTCCCCGTCGGCGGATGCGCAATCACGCGCTCCGCATATGCCATCTTCGTCTCGTCGCCATCAAAAATGGCAGCGAGGTGTTCTTTCCATTCCGGCGAATCAATCCCCGGCCGCCAATTCATTGAGGACGACGCCTTCCACGCCAGCCAAATCTTCCTCGAATGCTCGGTGAGCAAGTTCATGTCCTCAAAGCCTTCGGCGACAGCAAATCGGTGCGCGCCCTCCCCGACGATCATCACGTGATTTGTTTTCTCCATCACTGTCTGTGCCAGCCGCGCAACATTCTTGATGCGCCTTACGCCCGCGACGGATCCCGCGCGATGTGTCGGCCCATGCATCACGCTTGCGTCCAGTTCCACTTCACCTTCCTCGTTCGGCAATCCCCCGTAGCCCACCGAATCGTCGTTCGGATCGTCTTCCACAACAGTAACGGCCGCAACGACAGCATCCAGCGTATCGCCGCCTTTTTTCAAGATGTCCATGCCCTTATCGAGCGCATGCAGCCCGTTGGCGCTGGAAATAATAATCGGGCGCGTCCCTTGCGCCGGCGGCGGAGCCAGCGCGGCTTTGTCCGCCGGAAGCGAGCCCCCAAAAACCCTGCCGGCGCCCGCGGCAAAGCTGCTCGCAAGCGACGTTAGAAAAAACTTGCGCCGTGACCACAGTTCCATGGAATGCCTCCTCAATGTTGCAGAGTCCGCCTTCCGAGGCGGACCGTCGTTCCTGTAATACGCGCATCACTCCACTTCAGAAAGGGTTCGCTACCTGATTTTTCTGCCACATGCGAAATCCCCCAACGAACGCATTTTCGTTATTACCGAGCTGTGCCCCGGAAGGCAGCTCCTTCAATTTCTTGCAATTTCCCCCGCCCAGCACCACATAGTCCGCATCGAGTGCGATCTTCAATCTCTTCGTAATCTTGCCCACGTACCGCCGCCATTTTTTCTTGCCCATTCGTTCGAGCCCGCGCAATCCAAGATAGTCCTCGTAGGATTTGCCATTCTTATAAGCAAGGTGCGCCAGCTCCATCGGCTGCAGGATTCCTTCGACGATCATCGCCGATCCCAGCCCCGTCCCCAGTCCGAGAAACAACATGCGACGCCCCTTGTAGCTGCCAATCGCCTGCATCGCGGCATCGTTCAGTATCTTTACAGGGCAGCCAAATGCTTTCTGAAAGTTGAATCCCACCCATCCACGCCCCAGATTGTGTGGTTCGCGAAGCGGATGCCCATTGATGATCGGCCCGGGATAACCCAGCGAAATGCAGTCGTACTTCCAATCAGCCACTGCCTTCTTCACCAACTGGACCATCTTGCGAGGCGTCATCGTCGGACCGGACGGATACTTTCGCGCCTCTTTTTGACCCGTCGCCAGCAGCTTGACATTCGTGCCGCCGACGTCGATCACCAGAACTCTCGGAGATTTTGCAGGCTGCGCAGCTTTCATAAACGCTCCTGTGCCAGTTGAACTCTCGTTCCGTCTCTTTTAAGGTCATGCGAATTCTAGAGGGAACCGGCGATTCAGCGAAGCAAATTCGCAAATTAGATTGTCGGGAATCTAAAACCGGAGCACTTTTTTCGACAAGAGAAGGGGAGGGCTTAACCACGATTGGCCCTGGCGGGTCCGTTTCCGATCACAGTTCGCCGCAAACTTACGCCGGAACAATGACCTATGCGCGCCTCATCTAAGAGCCTGTGGAAGTCTCACAATCGGTCTGTCCCCAGCGGGACACGGTTTGCCTTCGTGCCCGACGAGCAGGTGCTTAAGCACGGCATGGATGCTTTTGTGTTTCTCGCCGTTCAATTCCGCGTCTTCGTCAAAGGACACGTCTTTGGATCTGCGGATATTCCTCACTTCGCGGAACACTTGGACAGCATCGCGTTTCAAACCGTCAAGTTCTGTGCACATAGAGTTCGCCCCGGCGGCTGGCAATTCTACGGCCCGGAGTCCATCAGCACAAGAGTATTTTCACGCTAGGATGTCCATCCATGTTTTCCGATTAGTCACTAAATAACGGCTTTTGGCGGGACATGACACTCACGGCATTAATGCGGCGCGAGCGTCGTGGAAAAGCTGTCCTGGGCGGCCGTGTCGTAAAGATGCAGAAGATCCGCTGCGCGCTTGAGCAAATCGGCGGGCAGATCGCCGGGCTGATAGTCCACCCAACCGGTGGTGAAGTTGAGCGGGGTTTTTTGTCCCGACGAACCTACTTCGACGGCGCCAAGCCGGCCCAAGACCTGCTTCACCTCGTTCACGCCGCACTCGGGAAGCAACAGTAAAAAATCATCCTCGCTGAGCCGCGCGGCAATGTCCGAACCGCGGCTGGCCTTTTTCAGGCGGCGAGCGAGTTCCTTCAGGGCGGCGTCCACCGCGGACTTGCCGTAGCGCGCGCTGAGATGGGCGAACTCGTCCACGTGAACAGTGGCGAGGCTCAACGCCGTGTTTTGGCGCCGCGCGCGGGCGATCTCTTTTCCGAGATGCTGTTCGAGGGAAGAGCGCGTGTACAAACCCGTCACCGGATCAAGGCCCACCGATTCCAATATCTGTTGTGGAGCAGCCGGCGAATCGACTGGCAGCCCCGTGGATTGCCTTCGCATACGTCGGAACGACCACTGGCGATAGACCAGCCAGGCGTTAAAAATGAGAACCAAACAGAGCGTGGCCCAGCGCGCTTGATCGGAGCGAATTTCGTAAAAATAATCCGCGTGGCGAAAAAACGAATGAATCGAGGACAGCAGGAAGGCCACACCCGAGAGCACGGTGACCAGCAACGCGGAGAACCACAGCCACCACTCATGGCGCGAAATTCTCTGCGGATTGAATTCGGCTGCCTGGACGCGGAAGTCGCCGGAGCCCTCGAGAGGCGAGGGTTTTGGCTTGCGTGCGGAAAGACCAAGAATTGATTTCATTTTTTGAAACTGAGAACCAGCCCACAACTACTCTAGGCGGACGCTCAGAAACTAGGCAACAACGAAAACGTACAGGTTCGCACGATTCAAGAACCTGCCCATCCGGGCAGGCGCCGAGAAGCTCGACGCATTTTCATTCCTTTCTTCGGATCACCACTCTTTAACCGTCATTACCAACGGAGCGGGCCGGCGCTTTTTCTTCCCACTTCGCTCCTGCGAAGTGGTCGGCCCGCGCAGTGAGAAATCTCTCTTGTCATTCCGCGTGCGCGACACAAAACACGCAACTACAGCACCGTGCCATTCGGCAGAGCGGCCGCGGGAGACTTTGCTGCGGGCAGCGGCGTGTGCTCGAGCACCCTGCGCGCATAGAGAGCGACGTTTTTCACGCCAGCGGCATAGGCCGGGTTGGGATTGCGAATGCCGCCGTTGTACGCGCCGATGGCCTGGTCGACGTCGCCTCCGAAGCGGTCCAGCAAATCGCGGAGAACAAGTCCAGCGTACGTGGTAAGCACTTCGCTGTTGACCGAATTCACGTCGAGATCGCGCGAAGGGCGCAGCCGCGGCGGCAACTCGTCGTAGTGCCGCTTGTCCTTCAGATAGAGCTGATGCGCGGCGCGAAGAGTCTCGCGCGAGATTTGCCATGCTCCAATCGAGTAGTCGCTGACGAGCACGCGCTTGCGCTCGCGCTCGAGCACGATGTCGCCGCGCTCGGCGCGCTTTTTCCAAACGGCGTGCGTGAGATCGCCGTTCACATCCATGTAGTTGTTTTCCATCGCGCCCACGCCGAGAAAATAGTCCAGCGGCAGATTGTAAAAATGCGCGACGTCGAGAATGTCGGAAGCGAGGCGAAGCGCCTGATGATGAGTGAGCGGCTGAGGCGCTCGCGAACTTTGCCCGACGACGCGCCAGTCGGTTTGCGATTTGAAAACAAGAAAATCAGCAAGCGCGGGAAGCAATTGAAAGGAAGGAAGCGTTTCGAGTTTTTGTTCCGTGGGGACGTTGTAGGCGTTCTCGAACATGCGGCTCTGCTGCTGTGCGAAAGCGAGGTCCTGCCGCGTCCAGGCGACAAGCTCGTAGTGAGTGATCAGACCGTGGGATTCCATTCTGTTGAGACGGGGGATGACGGTGAGCTGATCGTTTTCGACCAGCAGAAAAATGTTGTAGTTCGCGCGCGTGCCGGTGCGCCCCGCCGTCAGGAAGATTTTCGACGCGTCGTCCGGATCGCGCCCGCGCAGATATTCGTAGCGCAGAAAAGCCTCCAGTTGATCGTCGAACGAAGCAATTTCGGCGCAAGCCACTTCGCGCGAGAACGGAAGCGCGACGTTTCGGCCGTGGACTCTCGGAGCAAGATGCCGATGATGCGCTGTAACGCGCATGTGCCGCGGCCAAAGGCGATCGGCAGTCCAGGAAGTTAACGCGAGCGCCGAGAGAGCAAGCGCTGCTAGCGCGCGCGCGGAAAAAAGTTTTGCTGCGGTGGGGCGGCGGAGATGGCGGGTGAGATTTTTGGCTGACATGGCTGCAGCCCTCGTTGCGTTCGATGGTGATGCATACTCGAACGAAGAGAGTGCATGCGGCTCGCCGAGAAAAGTGTGGCCGCTCCAGTCTGTAAGTTATAGAAAAGAGAAGTCTTAGCGTGGACGTGACGGCCGGTTGCGGCCGGGGCGTGTCAGGGCGACGTGTCTGCGCGTCCAGAAATCCACAGGACATGGCCCATTTTCGCGCGGCTCCGCCTTCCCGGCTTCGGAGCTACGCGTATTTGGCCATGCCGTTACTCGAAGCGCAGGGCGACCAAGGGATCGATGCGCGTGGCGCGACGCGCGGGGATATAGCAGGCCAACAGGGCTACGACCGTCAGCAAAAGAGAGATGGAGATGTAGGTGACGGGGTCCCAGACACTGACGCCGTAGAGCAGAGTTGAGGCAAAACGTGTGATCGGCAGCGCGATCGCTATGCCCACGAGAACGCCGGCTCCGGCGAGGAGCATGCCTTGCCGGAGGACGAGCTTCAGGACTTGTTGCGATTGGGCGCCGAGGGCCATGCGGATTCCGATTTCGCTGGTGCGCTGCGCGACGGAATAAGACAAAACTCCGTAGATTCCGACGGAGGCGAGAATGAGAGCGAGGAGGCCGAACAGACCGAGGAGAGCTGCGCCCATGCGCGCAGCCCAGAGGCCTTGCGAGAGGATCTGCTCCACGGTTTGGCCGTTGGTCAGCGCGAGATTTCGGTCAAGCTGATTGACCTGAGCGCGAACCGCGCCCATCGCCGCTTCGGGATTGCCGGTCGTGCGCACGACGATCGAGCCAGCCGGAGAATATTGCTGGCGCATCGGCATATAAGCCACTGGCTGAGGATCTTCGCCTACCTGGTTGACGAGTGTTGTAGCAACGACGCCAATGACCTCGTATTGATTGGGGTCAACGACGATCGTGAAGCGTTTGCCAAGCGGCTCCTGGCCCGGCCAAACAAGATCGGCCATGGCTTTGTTGACGATGACCACGTGCGTGGTGTTCTCACGGTCGAAATCCGTGAAATCACGGCCACTGATCGTGGGAATGTGGAGGGCGGCGAAATAACCCGGCAGCACGTCGTCAAAACCGACCAGCGTGCCACGGTTGTTGGGATCGCTTTGCTCGCCTTCGCGAAAAACGGTGCCTACAAAGCCTCCGTTGAGGATGCCATCGGAGGACACGGTGGCATCGGCCACGCCGGGAACGGATTTGGCGCGCTCGACGGCATCGCGGAAGAACTGCTGGCCGTGCTCGGGCTCATAGCGCAGCGCTCCAAGATCAAAATTGTACTGGAAGAGATTTTTCGACTCGAAACCGGGATTAATCTCCTGCGCTTTCTGCATGCTGCGAAGGAAGAGGCCTGCGCCGACGAGAGCGACGAGCGCAAGCGCGATTTCCGAAACCACCAGCAGGCTGCGCATGCGATTGTGGGCCCAACCCATGGTTCCGCCGCGGCCCCCGGCTTTCAGGACTTCGTTGAGATCGGTGTTGGACGCTTTGAGGGCGGGGATGATGCCGAAGACAAAGCCGGTGAAAAGAGAGATCGTAAGGGTGAAGAAGAGAACGCGAGAATCGAAGGAAATATCGATCGAGCCCTCGGGAAGAAACGGCGGCCTGAAAGACCACAGGAGCTTTTTACCCCAGAGAGCTATCAGGAGGCCAGCCAGGCCGCCGAGCAGTGAGAGAAGCATGCTTTCGGTCAAGAGCTGGCGAACGAGGCGGAGACGTCCGGCGCCGAGAGCAGCGCGCAGGGTGAGCTCTTTTTCGCGTTTGGCGGCTTGCGCGAGCAGCAGATTGGCCAGATTTACGCAGGCGATGAGCAACACGAGGCCAACCACGCCCATCAGGACGCCACCGGCGAGCGAGAACTGAGCGCGCTGGTTAATGCCGAGCGCAGACTGGTTGAGCGGGTAAAGCTCGCAGGTACGGCCCGGATTGTCGCGTGGATATTCCTTCTCGAGAGCGGAGGCGATCGTTTTCATGGCAGGGCGAGCCTGATCGACGCTGACATTGGGCTTCAAGCGGCCAACGATGTTTATCCAACGCATGCGGCGGTGATTTTGGAGAGCTTTGAGCTGACCGGTAAGGACGTAGTCGCGCATGCTGAGGGGAATCCAGAGAACGTCCGGAGGAGCGAGCGAGACGATGCCTTTGAAATTGGGCTGTGCGACGCCGATGACGGTGTACGAGGTGGCGTTGAGAGTGATCGTCTGGCCGACGATGCTGGGATCGGAACCAAAGCGGCGCGCCCAGAGAGCGTAACTGAGAATGGCGACTGGGTCAGCACCGATCTTTTTGCCTTCGTCGGGATAGAAAAAGCGGCCGCGATAGGGTTTGACGCCGAGAACATCGAAGAAATTCGGGCTGACCATAGAGGCCTGGAGCTGCTGCGGCTCGGCTTGGCCGCCCCAATTGAGGGGAAGAGCGAACGTGACGGCAGCCAGGCCAGTGAAGACAGTGTTCTGGTCGCGGTAGTCCTCATAATTGGGGAGCGATGTGGGGGTCAGCGTGAAATTGGCGTTGGCTTCGACGGTTTTGGTGTCGCGAGTGAACATTTCGGCGAGCTGAGCGGGCTCCTGGACGGGGAGCGGATGGAGAAAGACGGCGTTGATGATGGTGAAGATGGCGGTGTTGGCGCCGATGCCCAACGCCAGCGAAAGAACGGCGACGAAGGTGAAACCCGGGCTTTTCTTCAACATGCGGAAGCCGCTGCGCAGATCCTGGCTAAGAGTTCCGGCCATTTAGGCACCTCCGGGGCACACTTGCCCGCTGGGTTGTTTGACGGTTGCGGAGGGGAGTTGTTTCTGAGAAGCAAGTGAGTGTGAGTGGTGACTCATAACTGGTGACTGGACAGACGGCGAGATTCTCCGACTCCAGCGGGTTCTTCGCTTCTGACTTCTCCGGGATAGACCGCCTCAAAAGCGCACAGACTGAAGTCTGTGCTCCATCCTTTGGCATCGGCGCATGGTGCGAAATTCACTGAACCACGATCTGGACAGCGCGGCTCATGGGGACAATCGCGGCTGACCCGTGCCCGGTGAAGGGCGATTACGATTCCAGACAACTGCTTCCGAAACTCCTGAAACCGTATCCATGTCCCGGGAGTCACACTACTAAGGCAGTCGACAGTGGCCACCCTAAAACGGCCACTTAATTCGAGAGAAACCAATAGGGAGGCGGACAGACCTGGGCCGTCTCCCTATTTACTTACGTTGCGAAATCTCTTCGCCGGTACTTTCGGGACAGTCGCGTCAGATTCCTAGAGCCCCATAATCGACCCGCTTCTTTGTAGTCGACAAACCCATTCCACGAGGTTTCCAATGAACGGCGCGAGTTTTCTTCCCTCACTCTCGCCGTCGACGTGCCATGGAGGGCGGCTGCGCTGCGGCTTCTTTGAACGCCGCGTCGGGAGGCGCTTTGGCGCTATACCGTGGTTGGTGCGTGGGCCACGCCGGCTAGGCCGAAGACGCGCTGGTAGCGGGCGATTTGGTCGGGGGGGCCGAGGGTTTTTTGAAAGTTGTCTGAGAGTTTTACTGCCGGCTGGCCGTCGGCGTCGTTGAGTTTGCAGACGAGATTTACGGGATCGAAGGCGGTGCCGCCTTGTGGATTGCAGTTGCGAAAATCGTTGGTCAGCAGGGTGCCCCAACCGGCGCTGAAACGGATGCGACGTTCGGAAAGCCATTTGCTCTTGTCGAGGAAGTCGCTGGCTTGCCTGAAATCGGCCGGAGAGGCGCCGTTGCGAATCGTCCCGGAAAAATACGCGTGCAGCCCTAGAATCGTGTCCACATCGAGAGAGTCGGAAGCGATGAATAGTTTTTGACGCGGATCGCGATTTCTCTGGGTGAGCCAGGCAATGTATTCGTCGCCGGCAAGGAAAGGATCCTTGCTGTCGGCGCGCTGGCCCGTCCAGTCCGCCGCCCAATCGGGAGCGTTGCGGAGAAACTGGGTGGTGCCAAAGGTATCCGGAAGCAGAATGAGCAACTCGCCTTGATACGTTTGCTGCCAGAGATTGAGCAAGCGGTATTGCGACGTCTTTAGTTCTTCGTCGTCCTTGGCCATGGCTGCCAGGGCCATAGGTAACTCGTGAGCGTTTGTGCCGATGGCTTCCAAATCGTGTTTATAGGCGAGATAGGTGTTTGAGGTTCCGGTGAAGCTACTGCCGAGCACGTCGCTCATGGCTTTTACGACGTACTCCTGCCACAAGAAGCTGTGGCGCCGGCGCGTTCCAAAGTCGCTCAGCCGCAGTCCCGGCGTGCCGCGCAACCGCTCCATTTTTTCCCAGAGTTTGGTTTTGGCGCGGGAATAGAGAATGTCGAGCTCGAATTCGCTGAGGCGCTTGAGGCTGGCGCGGGTCTTGAGTTCGCTGATGGCCGAGAGCGCGTAAATCTCCCACATGGTTGTTTCCGTCCAAAGGCCGCGAAACGAGAGGGAAAACTGGCCGTCTTGAATCGACAACTCATAATCAGAAAGACGGAAGCCACGTTCGAGCCATTCGAGGAAAGCGGGTTCAAAGATGCCGCGGCGTCCATAGAAAGTGTTGCCCGCGAGCCAGATCAGCTCGGATTTGTGAAAGCGCAATTTTTTGGTTTGTTCCAACTGGGCGCGAAGCTCCTCGAGGTCGATCACATCGGCGAGGCGGAGGTCCGGGGAGCGGTTGATAAGCGAAAATGAAGCGGTGGTTTTAGGGAACTGCTTCCAGATGAACTGGAGCATGAGGAGCTTGTAAAAATCGGTGTCGAGCAGGGACCGCGTGATGGGGTCCAGCTCCCAGTTATGGTCGTGGGCACGCCGCGCGAGGTTGATAATCACGATGCCACCACTTTACCCCACTGCAAGCGTTCTTCAGAAACAGGGCTGATTGAACGGATCAGCAAGATTGCCGAGGTGCGATACGGAATCGCGCGGATCGAATCAGACCTGGAGGACGTCGCCTTCGCGGGCGACGATTTCGTAAAGGACCGGGTTGACGAAGAAACCGAGGACCAGGCGTGAGACGAGGCCGGCTACTACGACGATGGCGAAGGGCTTTTGTGTGTCGCTGCCGACGCCGGTGGACATGGCGGCGGGGAGCAGGCCCAGGCAGGCGACGAGAGCGGTCATCATAATGGGGCGAAGGCGAAGGAGCGAGGCTTCAAGGGTGGCGTCGCGGACGGTTTTGCCTTCGAGGCGGAGCTTGTTGATGTAGCTGACAAGGATGACGGCGGTCTCGACGGAGACGCCGAGGAGAGCAAGCAAACCGAGGATACTCGAGACGCTGATGGGAGTGTGGGTGAGTTTGAGGGCGATGAGCGCACCGACGGGTTCGGTCAAGATGACGCCGAGAGCGATGGTGATGGGGAATTTGAAATTGCCATAGAGCGCGAAGAGGATCATGAAAATGAGCAGGAGAGCGAGCGGCCCGATGATCAGGAATTGCGCCTTGGCTTCGAGAAGCTCGCTGTATTCACCGCCCCAATCGAGGTGATAGCCCTCAGGAAGCGAGACGGCTTTCTTAACGGCGGCTTGGCCGGCGTTGACGGTGCCCTCAAGGTTGCGGCCTTCCACGGAAAACTGAATGCCGATGTAGCGAGAGTTGTTTTCACGATAGATGAAGGAAGCGCCGGTGCTTTCCTTAATGTCGGCGAGTTCCGAGAGAGGAATCTGCTGGCCGGCGGGAGCGGGAACAAGGAGATCACCGATGGCGCGGGCGCTGGAGCGGAACTGGGGCTCCATGCGGACGACGAGGTCGAAAAGCTTTTCGCCCTGGATGACTTGGGTGGCGGCTTGTCCGCCGACCGCGGCTTGCACCACGGCTTCGACATCGGCGACGTTGATGCCATAGCGGGCGATTTTGGCGCGGTCGGCGTTGATGATGAGGCTAGGCTGGCCGAGCTCGCGGACGACAGTGAGTTCCTTGAAGCCGGGAGTTTTGTCGAGCGCGTTGCGAATCTCGACGGCTTTTTTTTCCAGGACATCGAGGTCGGGGCCGAAGATTTTGACAGCGAGAGAAGATTTGAGCCCGGTGAGAGCTTCGTCGACGGCGTCTTCCGCTGGCTGAGTAAAATTGAAAATGACGCCGGGGTAGGATTCGAGTTTTTTATCGATGTCGCGGCTTAGTTCTTCTTTGGTATGAAGGGAGCCGGATTTCCAGGACGCGTCGTTGTAGGGCTTCAATCCAATATAAAACTCACAATTGAAAAAACCAGTGGGATCGGTGCCATCATCGGGGCGGCCAAGCTCCGAGCCTACGACGGTAACCTGCGGGTATTTGGAGAGAATGTCGCGGACTTGAGGAGCGAACTTGGCGGCTTCCTCGAAAGAGATGGTGTAGGGCATAGTGGCGCGGACCCAAAGAGCGCCTTCATCGAGATGCGGCAAGAATTCCCCGCCAATGAACGGGAGGAGGAGGAGCGTAGCGCAAAAAATAAGGCTGACAGCGAAGAGAGTGAACTTCGGATGATTGAGGCACCACTCGAGGCGCTTGCCATAACCGTCGCGGACGCGGTCGAAAATGCGATTGGGTTTTTCCTGGACGCCGTTCTTGAACCAGTAGGAGGCGAGGACGGGAACGAGAGTGAGTGTGAGGAGGAGGGCGCCGACGAGAGCGAAGGCCATGGTGTCGGCCATGGGATGGAAGAGTTTTCCGGCGGGACCGGTGAGGGCATAGATGGGGAGGTAACCGGCGATGATGACGGCGACGGAATAAAAAATGGGACGATCGACGTCGCGAGCGGCAGCGAGGATGACGTCGTTGAGTTTGTATTCCTGGCCGTGGCGGAGGCTGAGCTCGCGGTAGATGTTTTCGACCATGACGATGGTGCCGTCAATGATGATGCCGAAGTCGATGGCGCCGATGGAGAGCAGGTTGGCGGCTTCGCCGGTGGCGTGGAGAAAAATGAAAGCGAAGAGCAGAGCGAGAGGGACGGTTAGCGCAGTGATGACAGCGGCACGGATGCTGACGAGAAAAAAGATGAGAACGATAAGGACGAGCGCCATGCCGCGAAGGAGATTCCATTCGACGGTATCGGTGGTGACTTTGACGAGATCGCTGCGGTCGTAATAAGGACGGATTTTGACGTCGGGCGGGAGCAGGTCGCGGTTTAGCTCGACGGTTTTCTTCTCGACACCCTGGAGGACATTTTGCGTCTGCTCGCCGCGGCGCATGAGGATGACGCCTTCGACGGCGTCGGGGTTGTCTTTCCCTTTCTCTCCTTTGTCTCCTTTGTCCTGAAAGCCGAAAATGCCGAGGCGCGGGGCGTTGCCAATGACGACGCGGCCGATGTCTTTTACGCGGATGGGCACGCCGTTGCCGCTGCCGACGACGACTTCGCCAATGTCTTCGGTGGTTTTGACCAGGCCGAGACCTCGAACGTAATAAAACTGGCCGCCCTGGGAGTAGAAACCGCCACCGGTGTTGGCATTGTTGGCGGTGAGAGCGTTGAGAACCTGAACGACGGGAAGGTGGTAGTTGTAAAGCTTAACGGGGTCGAGGAGGACGTGATACTGCATGGTAGGGCCGCCGAAGCCGGAGTCATCGGCGACGCCGGGGACGCTGCGGTAGGCGCGTTCGATGATCCAGTCTTCGAAGGTGTGAAGTTCCATCGGAGAGCGATCGGGGCTTTCGATGACGTAACGGTAGACGAGGCCGCTGGGACTGAAGAGCGGGGCCATGCTGGGCGTGACACCGCTGGGGAGAGTGGCGTCGCTGAGGCGCTCGAAAACGACATTGCGAGCAAAGTAGGGGTCCGTGCTTTCCTCAAAGGTGAGGATGACGTCAGAGAGACCGTAGAGAGAAATGGAACGCATGACCTTGAGGTTCGGCGTGCCATTCATGGCGAGCTCGAGCGGAAGAGTGGTGAGGCGCTCGACTTCTTCGGCCGCGTGGCCGGGCCACTGGGTGATCAACTCGACCATGGGCGGAGAAAGATCGGGATAGGCGTCGACAGGCATGCGGCGGAAGGATTCGGCGCCGGCGACGATCATCAAGAGAGTGATCATGAGCACGAGGAAGCGCTGGCGGAGGGCGAATTGGACTATGTGATGGATCATCGTGAGTTCTTCCGGCCGCGGCTCCCTTTAGTGCTGCAAGGAATTCTTGAATTGGAGGAAGAGGCTGCCGTCGCCGACAACGCGTTCGCCTTCCTTGAGGCCGCCGGCAATTTGCGTGCGGCCGCCATGGCTGTCTCCTAGCTGAACCAACCGACGCGCGAATTCGTTTTGCTTCGTGGGGGACTGGACGTAGAGGAAGGGCTGGTTTTCGGTGTCATGCAGGACAGCAGCATCCGGAACCGTCAGAGCATTGGCGATGGAGCCGGCATTGACGGTGGCGGTGACGTACATGTCCTTCTTTAGCTTATTGCCAGGGTTTTCCGTAACGATGCGGGCCTGAAGGGTGCGCGTGTTGGGATCGAGCGCGGGGGCGATGTAGGAAATTTTCCCGTGAAACGTGTCGGGATAGGAGTCGGTGGTGATGTCCACGCCATCACCGGGGCGCACGTAAGCGACTTCTCCCTGATAAACGTTGACGAGAACCCAAACAGTGCTCATGTCCGAGATGGTGAAGACCTGAGTGGTGCCGGCCTGAAGCAATTGGCCGGGTCCGACGAGGCGCTCGACAACTTCTCCGCCAACAGGGGCGAGAACGGGAACTTGAGAAGTGGTTTTCGGCGGACTCTTCTCGAGCGATTCGGGATCGTTGATGCCCAGAACGCGAAGAGCGTCTTCGCTGGACTGGAGATCCGCCTGAGCCTGATTGCGCGTGGATTCGGCGGTTTGAAAATCGGCCTCGGCGATGGCGCCATGACTGAGGAGATCTTGCGCGCGAGTGTAGAACTTGTCCGCGAGGAGAAAAGCGGTGCGGGCTTTGAGGTAAGCGGAACGGGCCGCAGAGTAGTCCGGGCTGTTGACGGTGAGCAGCGGCTGGCCGGCGTGGACGTATTCGCCGGGAAGGACGAGGAGTTCACGGACGGGGCCGCCGATGGCGGCGAAGACCGGGGTGGTCTTAAAGGCGTTGTAGGCCACCGCGCCGGTGAGCCGGAGGACGCGCGGGAGGGCCGCTTTTTCGACGGAGACCACCTGGACGTGGGCCATCTGGTCCTGAGGAACGGTGAAGAGTTCGGCGGTTTCCGCTTTCGATTCGCTGGAGGAGTAGGACGTCATCTTGGACTCGGTATCGCCGGAACCGCAGCCAGCGAGCGAGGCGATGAGAAAGCCGGTAGCGATAGCCGAAGCTGGACAAATCAAGACACGAAACCGGATTTTAAAATTCATGGCAGATTCCTCGTTCCTACGGCTTGGCGCATCTGTTCGAGCGCAGTCATGTAGCTGGCAAGCGCCTGGCGGTAGGCAAGCTGGTTGGCGCGGTAGGTGCGTTCTGAGTCGAGAAAATCGAGCAAACTAGCGGCACCTTTTCTGTAAGCGTACTCGGTGATGTCACGCGATTTCTGAGCCTGATCGACGTACCCGCCGCGGTAGAGCTGAATGATTTGATCGTTGGAGCGCAATGCCTCGAAGGCGTCGACGACGTCGGTGAGGACTTGTTGGGCGGCTTCGCTCTGCAATTCCTGGAATTGAGTAATGGCGTAACGGGTGCGGGCAATTTCGCCCTGATTGCGGTCGAAAATGGGGAGATCGATATTGAAAAAAAAGGTGCCGCTGTTGACGCCCGCGACGTGCGAGTAGTCAAAGGTAACGTTCAAGTCGCGCTTGCCGTTGGCCTCTGCCAGCGACTCTTGGCTGTGAGCAGCGGTTACGCCCAATTGGGCAGCTTGCAGATCCGGGCGGGTGCGAAGGGCCAGCGCTTTCAAATCGTCGAGGCCTGCGTGAACGGGCTGGTAGTCTAGAGAGCCCTCTACGTCATAATTATCGGGAACGGATTCGAACCCGAGGAACTGGCGAAGGGCGGCAAGCGCCTGGACTTTCGAGAGCCTGGCCGCGAAAACATCGGACTGAAATTGCAACAATTGCAATTTGATTTTGAGCAGGTCGCCCTCGCTCATGTCGCCGGCTTTAAAGCGGGACTCACTGATATCCACGGTCTTCTGAAAGCTGTCGTAGTCTTGCTGGGCGAGATCGAGGGTGGATTGCGCGAGCAAAACGTTGACGAATTGCTGGGAGAGATTAAAGGTGAGCTGGCGCTCGTTGTCGGTCACTTGAGCGCGGGTGACGGCGGTCTGATCTTTTGCGGCTTGCAGGCGATGCTGACGCTTGCCGCCGCGTTCGAAGAGGTAGCCAATACCTATGTCGAATTGTGCCTGGTTTTCGAAATAATTCGCCGTAAAGTTACTGGGTTGAAAAATGGGAAGGAACTGCGTATCCCATGCCAAAACGGGATTGGGGCGGAGATTGGCGGTGATCTCCTGAGCCTGATTTTGCAGGATGGTCGATTTCGCCGCGAGTAGAGCGTGATTGTGCTGGAGAGCAAGACGAATGGCTTCGTCGAGAGTGATACGCGTGGGCGGGGGTTGCGTGGTGTCCGCGCGCGGGGGCACCGCTTGTGCCGGGGATGCGGGGGGAGCAGGCGCGGGGTTCTGCTGGGCCAGGACGAAGACAGGCCAGGCCAAAAGCGCGGTGGCCAACCCAGTTCCTTTCTTCATGTTGATACTCCTCTACGGTCCCATGCGATAGGGACAGGTCGCTGCAGTTGTGATGGAAGGGCCTAAATGGAGAAAAAACGGAGAGCTACAGAGCCGGGGGCGCGCGAGGGGAGGTTGTGCGCTGAACTTCTACAGAGGGAGAGAGAATTTTCGCAAAAACTTCGAGCCGGTCGACCACCGGAACGACGGCCAGATTCAGAGTCTGAGTCGTGACCGCGGCGCCCGCCGTGGAGCAGAGCTGACAAGGATGCGAGCCGCTGGGGCCGGAATTCAGATCGGCACAAAAATGGAATTGCGCCGCCAGGAAGATGATTC
>Ga0307478_10002256_pt1 | contig 15414 bp, 14 predicted proteins | sample atmos_gasesECM4C_2_FD_203713 | JGI IMG/M metagenome (GOLD analysis project Ga0307478, IMG submission 203713) | Hardwood forest soil microbial communities from Morgan-Monroe State Forest, Indiana, United States - atmos_gasesECM4C_05 | ecosystem: Environmental > Terrestrial > Soil > Temperate...
GCAGCCATAGAAGTACGCAACCGTCCTTTTTCCCCTCCCCCGCTCGCGGGGGAGGGCAGGGAGGGGGCTTCGGCTTCTCAGGTGCCGTTTGAACCAGCTCTCGAACGTCAGCCATTGGTACTTCGGCAGCGGCCGTTTCCGGTGGATGCCGACGACTCGCTCCATCAGGATGCGGACGAGTGGATTACGGTTGCCGAAATTCGCGAGCGGCGCGGTCAGGCTGCCGAATCGGCTGAGCAGGCGCGTGTGCCCCAGCAGCCAATCGCGCAGGGTCCGACCTTTCTCCCGCGCGCCCTTGTTCTGCGCGCGCCGGATGTACTCCTGGATGCTGACCTGCGACGGGCAGGTCACTTCGCAGAGCTTGCAGCCGGAGCAGAGGTCGAGTCCGGCGGTGACGGTCGCCTCGTGGGGGTCTCGATAACGTTCCGATTCGGGACCAAGCGACTTCGGACCGCGGAAGATCTCGGTCGTGCGAGCCACCGGGCACACCGTGTTGCAGGCGGTGCACTTGGTGCAGGCCTCGACCGACTGCTCCTCTTCGACCGTGTCGGCGAACGTTTCGAGGTCGTCTCGGATCATGCGGCCATCGCCTCCTTTGCGGCGCGATACCCGGTGGCGATCGCCATGCCGCCCCGGGCCTTGATGCCGGTCGGGTCGTAGCCGGCGATCCCACCGCCGGCGACGAAGACATTGGCGGCCAGTGGGCGGCCGTCCGGATCCAGCGGTTGCAGTCGCTCACTGACGGGATAGCCGATGGCGGCGAACGGCTGCGGCTGAAACAGCGACTCGTCGGTGCGTTCGGCCGGCGTCGCATGCTGCGCGAGCAGCCGGTGAAAGAAGGGATCGCGCACCGCGTGGGCCCCGGCGCGCCACGCGCCGTCGACCGCGTCTTCGAGCGCGAGGACGTAGGCGCGGGCTTCGACCGGCTGGTCGCGGCCGGCGGACTTCAGGTGGATACGCTGGCACCGTCCGTTGGCGACCTCGGCGTTGTGCGCCGGCGCCGCCCAAATCATCTCGACCCCGGTCTCCTGCAGGTGACGGCGCAAGCGATCGAAGAGGCGAAGCCCCAGCACCGACGGCGGAACCGTCGGAATTTCGAACACCGGGTGGCCGGTCTCCTTCTCGAATTCGGTGTGGACGTCGGTGTCGTGCGTCAGGCCGAGCACGGCGGGCATGCCAAGCCGGGCGCCATCGTCCTTCACCGCGTCCCGCAGCCGGCTGGCGACGTCGCGCCGAAAGGCCGGATCTTCGAAACGTCTCGCCAGGTCGATCGAGGTGAAGAGATTCTCGGAATTGATTCCGGGGAGCGACACGCGAACCGAGGTAACGCTCCGGGGTCCGCCCTTCCACGTGCGTGCGAGGTTGGACGCGGCCAGCTCCGGGATGAAATCCTGGTAGCCGTCGAAGCCGCAGAACGCGATCGGTTCGTCACGCTGCAAGTCGCCCGCGATCATCGAGGTCGGGACCAGGCAGCTCGGCTTGGGCGTGCCGGTGGCGGTGGGGAGGAGGAGGTTGCGAGCCAGCGTGCCCTGCCAGCTGAACCCTGCCACACGCAGCCACTCGAGCAACAGCGAGCTTCCATCCTGCAGGGCCGCCAACCCCGCGCGCGCGTATGGATGATCCGGGTTATCCGCGATCAACTGGCGCACGCCCCTGACCGGTTCGTCAACCGGCTGCGTCGTGGTGGCGTTTGCGTACCCGAGCACGTCGACGGTGGCATAAAGAAAGTAGAGGGACGAAAGGCCGGGCCAGATGAGGACGGGGTTGCGGCCGGCCTTCTGGAGGGTTCGGGTGGCAACCAGCGCGGTCAGCCCCGACCCGACGACCGCGATGTCGGCCTTCATCGGGGTGCTTCCCCCTCCCCGAACGTCTCAAACGCTCGCTTGGCACTAAAGCGCCGCTCGCGTGGGCCGACGGGCCCGGCGAGCGGGGGAGGGAGAAACGCCGCAGGTGATTTTTCCAGCATTAGCTGGCGGTCGACGTTGAAGAGTTCGAGGTGCAGCGCGGCGGTCACCTGCGCCTGGCGCAGCTGGCTTCCCCAGAAGACGTGCCGGACGCCGCGCCATCTGGTCTCGAGAAAGTCCGCCATCGCGCGCGTCGCGGTCTGCCCATCGGCGGCACGGTCGGTGACCAGGCGTCCCGCGAGCCGGTAGGAGCAAATGGCCGCCTGGCACGGCCCCATCCCGGAGCGGGTGCGGCGCCGGAGGTCCTCCAGGGTGCGGACCGCCGGGTCCTTCATCCACGCCGCGATGTCCTGGGGGCGGACCAGCTCGCACTCACAAATCAGCGGCTGGAGCGCCAGCTCTCCGCCGTGCGGCTTGGGCACTCCGAGCTGCGCCGGACGGTGGCGCAGCTGATCCATTTCGTCCGCGCGGTCGTTCAGCGGCACCTCCGCCGTCGTGCAGGGCGTGCTGACGCCGAGCCGCCGGGCGACCAGGTCGGTGACCCGCTCCGCCATCAGGCGGAAGGTGGTGACCTTGCCACCGACGATGCTGGTGAAGCCTGCGATCCCGTCGCGCTCTTCGTGGTCGATGACGGCGAAGTTGCGGCTCATCTCGCGGCCCTCGGCCTCCGCGCCGAGGTCATAGAGGGGCCGGACGCCTGCATAGGCGCGCATCGCGCGCGCCGTGGTCACGCCATCGAGCATCTTGGCTCCCTCGTCGATCAGCAGCTGTACCTCGTTCCACTCGATCGGCAGTACTTCGGGGTGCGGCACCTTGACCGCCGTGGTGCCGAGGATGGCGACGCTCAGGCCGGGGACGACGATGTCGCCGTCTCCCGGCTTGTGGCAGCGGTTGATCGCGGCGTGCGCCAGGCGGTGCGAGAGGACGACCATGACGCCCTTGACCGGGACGACCTTGACCTCGACATCGAGCAACCGGGCGACGAAGCCGGACCAGGCGCCGGTGGCGTTGATCACCGCCTGGCAGCCGATCGAGGTCTCGTCGCCGGTCATCGCGTCGCGCGTCAGCACCTCCGAGATCCGATTGCCGTTGCGCGTAAATCCGATGACCTCGCTATAGGTTCGGACCTGCGCCCCGCGACGGCGAGCGGACTCGACGTTGCCGACCACGAGGTAGAAGGGGTCCAGGTGCCCGTCCTCGGGGACCCAGAAGACGGTCCGCACCTGCGTCGACAGGGCCGGCTCGCGACGACGCGCCTCGTCAACCGGAATTCGCTCGCACGTGATCCCGGCTTTCTTGCACCCCTCGACGAATCGCGGTTCCCAGGCTTCGTCCTCTTCCGAGACGGACACGAAGTAGCCCCCCGTGTCCTCGACCGTGGTGCGCGCGATGCGCCGCAGGATCCGTCCCTCCTCGACGCACTCGATGGCAGCGGCCAGGTCGTTGACGCAATAGCGTCCGCCTGAATGGAGGAGACCATGGGAGCGGCCGGTGGTGCCGGATGCCAGGTCGCCCTTCTCGACCAGGATGGCATCGATGCCGCGCAGGGCCAGGTCGCGGAGCACCCCGGCGCCCGTGGACCCACCCCCGATGACGACAACGCCCGTGCTGGTGTCAGGCATTAAGAGAAAGGGGAAAGGACCATGCGGCCCTTTCCCCTCATCCTATCGCGCTTTTCTACGCCTTCGCGCCGGCTCCTACCGCTTCCTTCGCCGGCTCCTTCTCGACCCAACCGAGGGTCCGCTCGACGGCCTTCTTCCAACCGGCGAGCCCCGCCGCGCGCTGCTCCGCGGTCGACTTCGGCTCGAACACCTTGTCCACCTGCCAGTTCTTGCGCAGCTCGTCCAGCGTGCTCCAGAAGCCGGTCGCCAGCCCAGCGCCGTAGGCGGCGCCCAGCGACGTCGTCTCCTGGACTTTCGGCCGAACGACCGTGACGCCCAGGATGTCCGCTTGCAGCTGCATCAGGAAGTCGTTCTTCACCGCGCCGCCGTCCACCTTGAGGGTGGTCAGCTTGACGCCCGAGTCCGCTTCCATCGCGTCCGCAACTTCCTTGGTCTGGTAGCAGATGGCCTCGAGCGTTGCCCGGACAATGTGCGCCTTGGTCACGTAGCGGGTCAGGCCGACGATCGCACCGCGGGCGTACATATCCCAATGTGGCGCGAACAGACCTGAGAACGCGGGCACGAAGTAGATGCCGCCCGCGTCGTCGACGGACTTCCCGATCGCCTCGGTTTCCGACGCGTCCTTGATGAGCCCGAGGTTGTCACGCAGCCACTGGATGGCCGCGCCCGTGATAGCAATCGAACCTTCGAGCGCGTACACGGACTTGCCCTGCTCGAGCCCGTAGGCCGCGGTGGTCAGCAGGCCACTCTTCGACGGAACCGGCGAGTTGCCGGTGTTGAGCAGCATGAAGTTGCCGGTGCCGTAGGTGTTCTTCGCTTCGCCGGGCGAGTAGCAGGTCTGGCCGAAAAGCGCCGCCTGCTGATCGCCGAGGTCTGCGCATACCGGGACGGCGCCGCCCACCGGTCCATTGGCCTTGGTCTGCCCGTAGAACTTCTTGTCGCTCGAGGGCCGGATCTGCGGCAGCATTGCCCGTGGGACCTTGATCTTGCTGAGCAGTTCCGCATCCCAATCCAACGTCTTCAGATCCATCAACATGGTGCGCGACGCGTTGCTGTAGTCGGTGACGTGCGCCCCACCCTCGGGCCCGCCCGTCAGCCACCAGATGACCCAGGTATCGATGTTGCCGAACAGCAGGTCCCCGCGCTCGCCGGCGGCGCGCGCCCCCGAAACGTTGTCGAGGATCCACTGGATCTTTGGTCCTGAGAAGTAGGTGGCCACCACCAATCCCGTCTTGCTCTTGACCAGCGGCTCGACACCGTCGTTGATCAGCTTTTGACAGATGTCGATGGTGCGCGTGTCCTGCCAGACGATGGCGTTGTGGACCGGCTTGCCAGTCCGCTTCTCCCAGACCACGGTGGTCTCGCGCTGGTTGGTGACGCCGATGCCCGAGATCTCGTCAGCCTTGACCCCGCCTTTTTGCATCGAGCCCTTGATCACCCGCTGCGTCTTCTCCCAGATCTCCATCGGGTCGTGTTCGACCCATCCGGGCTTGGGATAGATCTGCTCGTGCTCGAGGTAATCGGTCGACACCACCTTGCCGTCGTGGCTGAACACCATGAAACGCGTCCCGGTGGTCCCCTGGTCAACCGCCGCCGCGTATTTCTTCTCCGCCATTCCGATCCTCCTTACGTGGTCGATTTTGCTTGCTGGGGCAGCGCCGCCAGGCTATCGCTCAACGCACGCAGCATCAGGTAGGACGAGGTCGCGCCCGGGTCCTGATGGCCGATGCTGCGATCGCCGAGATAGCTGGCGCGTCCCTTCAGCGCCTTGAGTGGAATCGTCGCCTTCATCCCTTCCTCGGCCGCGTCTGCCGCCGCGGCGAGGGCCTCCTCCAGCGAGCCTCCACCGTCGAGGGATTGCTTTGCCCGCGCGACGGCTGGGGTCAGGGCGTCGACCATCGTCTTGTCGTTGGGGTTCGCTTTGCCCCGCTCCACCACACCCTTCAGTCCCGCCTCGAGCGCCCCGACGAGATCCCGGTCGGAGATCTCCGATTTTCCATCGAGCGCCGCGCCGGCCCGCAGAAAGAAGGTGCCGTAGAGCGGTCCGCCGGCGCCCCCCACCGAGCCGACCAGCGCCATGCCGGTCGTCTTGAGGAGGGTGCCGGCGTCCTTGTCGCGGACCGGAGCGATCTTGACCAGCACGGTCTGAAAGCCCCGGTCCATGTTGATGCCGTGATCGCCGTCGCCGATGGCCGCGTCCAGCCCGGTCAGGTACTGCTTCTGCTCGGCGACGATGCCGGCATAGCGTTCCAGCCAGTCGTAGATCTGGGCGCTGGTCGCTGCCACTTCTGGTCTAGACCTTCCAGCGAAGCGCCGGCGTGTGCACCGGAGCGTCCCAGAATTTGGTGGTCTCGGCGTCGAGCTTCAAGATCGTCACCGAGCAGCCCGCCATCTCCAGCGAGGTGATGTAGGGGCCGACCAGCGAACGCGTCACCTTGATGCCCTGCCCGGCGAGATACCGGTTGACCGCGTTGTAGATGACATACAGCTCGATCAGCGGCGTGCCGCCCATGCCATTGACAAAGGCCAGGACTTCATCGCCGCGCTTGAACGGGATGTCGTTGACGACGGCCAGGGTCAGGATCTCCGCGATTTCGTCCGCGGACTTCAGCTTGGTCCGCTCCCTTCCGGGCTCGCCATGAATGCCGATGCCCATTTCCATTTCGTCGTCGGCGATTTCGAAGGTGACTTTGCCGGCCGCCGGCACGATGCACGAGGTGAGCGCCATCCCCATGCTCCGGCCGTTGGCATTGACCTTCTTCGCCAGCTCGGTCACGGTATCGAGGTCGGCGCCGGCCTCCGCCGCGCCGCCCGCGATCTTCTCGACCAGGACCGTGACGCCGACACCGCGACGGCCCGCCGTGTACAGGCTGTCCTGCACCGCGACGTCGTCATTGGTGACGACCGCGTTGACTTTGGCGCCCTCCCCTCGGGCCAGCTCCGCCGCCATTTCGAAGTTCAGAATGTCGCCCGTGTAGTTCTTCACGATGTGAAGTACGCCGGCGCCACCGTCGACCGCCGCCGTCGCCCGCGCCATCTGGTCGGGTGTCGGCGAGGTGAAGACCGCGCCCGGACAGGCGGCGTCGAGCATGCCCAGCCCGACGAATCCGCCATGCAGCGGCTCGTGGCCGCTGCCACCGCCCGAGACCAGCCCGACCTTGCCCTTCCTGGGCGCGTCCTTGCGGATGATCACGTTCGGGTCGTACTCCACCCGGATCAGGTCGGGGTGCGCCGCGGCCATTCCGGCCATGGCGTCCTTGACCTCGGTTTCCGGCGTGTTGATCAGCTTCTTGAGTCGAGTTGTGACTGCCGCTTCTGCCATCGCTGCCTCCTCTTCCGTGTTGCTACTTTTTTGCCGGCAAGACGCGTCGGAACATGAACATCCCAAGTCCCTTTCCCATCAAAAGCCCCAGACCGATGGCCGCCAGGTTGATGCCCAGCAGCTTCGGATCGAAGGGCCTCGCCACCAGCGCGAGCAGCACGGCACCCAAGGCCAGGCCGCCTCCACCGACCAGGAGGATGCGATTCAGCCGCTGCAGGGGCGTGCGATCAACCGCCCGAGGGCGGGGCGAGGGTTCGATCCCTCGCCCGCCCGGGGCTTTGCCGAGTTGTCGCTGGAGCCGTCGAGACACGATCCTCCTACGCCCGCGCCCGCGCCGTTTCCGGCACTGGAACCGTGTCCGGACCAACCGGAGCCGGCAGGTGCTGGTGGATGAAGGTGTCGTAGATCCAGGCGCCGAGCGGCCCGCCGATGAGCGGCATTCCGGTCGTCACCCAGAGGTTGAAGTTCTGGCCCGGGATCGCGTTCGAGCCATACCCGATGATCAGCCCCCAGATCCGCGGACCGAGGTCACGCGCGGGATTCAGGGACGCCATTTCGATCGGCGCAAACAGGCCGACCAGGGCGGCAACGACGAAGCCGATCGCGATCGGCGCCAGGTTGGCCGCCGAAGGCATGCGGTCCTCGACGATGCCGAGGATGCAGATCACCAGGATCGCGGTGATGATGATCTCGGTTCCGGCGCCCCGCCACCAGGGATCCTGGGTCAGGTAATCGCCGGTGTAACCGACCAAGCCCGGGTGAGGCCAATTCGCCCAGAAGATCAGGCCGCTCGTCACGCCGTTCGCGTCACCGCGCACGATCTTGTTCGCGACCTCGTAGTGGACGATGATCCCGTTCCAGACAAACGAAACGCCAATCGCCGCGATGAACGCGCCGACCAGCTGCGAACCGATATAGCCGGGAACCTTCGACCAAGGGAAACCACGGCGCCATGCGAGGGCCAGCGTTACGGCTGGGTTCAGATGCGCCCCGGAAACCGCGCCGCACGAATAGATGGCGAGGGTAACTGCGAACCCCCAGAAAAATCCCGCCCCCAGCAAGCCGGCTTTGAAGCCATTGCCGCCGGCCCCTGCGACGGCGAAGGCGACGAAGCTATCGCCGAGAAAAACCAGAACGAAGGTTCCCAGCACTTCGGCCAGGTACTTTTTAGTCCAGCTTTCGGCTACCGCCATTACTTCCTCCTCCTCAATTAACTAGATCCCGCGCGATGACGCCAGCGTGATGGTTGCGCCCCTTGTTGCACCTCCTTTGCGTGCGTATACAAGCAAAAAAGTCCTAACCTGCACGCTCCAGTTGGAGCGCATAGGTCAGGACTTTTCCCTTCAGTGTCCCGCCAGTCGCCTGCAGGCCTTGTCATAGCACAGGAATATCGTGCTGTCAATCGCCCATCGGGGCGAACGCGGCCTTAAGAGACGGGCGTACGGCTGAAGTCGCGCCAGACCTCGAGGCGCGCGCTGGAGACGACGGCGGCGCCGGCGCGCAGGGCCTCGCCGGCCTGCTCGGCGGAACTGATGAATCCGGTGCCCCAGACCGGGGTGTCGGTGATCGAACGGATGATCGGCATCACCTGCGGGATCGCGACCGCCGGGGCGATCGCGATCGCATAGGGGGCGGGCGACACCAGCGAGAGCAGCCCGGTCTCCAGGCCCGTCGAGTCGAGGGCGTGGATCCGCTGGATCGTTCGCAAGCGAAAGCGGCTCGCGTCCTGGAGCAGATGCGGCTTGACCGAGAGCACCCCTGAGAATCCGAGGTCGGTGGCGAGGAAGGCGAGGGCGGCACTGTCTGGCGCGAGCCCTTCGACGCCATCGAGGTTGACGAAGATGGCGACTCCCCGGTGGGCGGCGCCCGCAAGTGGTCCGACGATCGACAGCAAGCTGCCGCGTTCGAGAAGGACCTGGCGGTAGCCGAGGTCGAGCGCCTGGTTCAGCGACGCGCCGTCGCGAACCGCCGGCAGCATCACGCCCATCACCCCGGGTGTTCTCACGGCCACAGCTGCGCGGTACTGGTGCTGATCGCCAGGGCACCGCGCTGGAGGGCGGCATCGCGCTGGGCCGGCTCAGTGACGAAGCCGCCGACGATGATCGGGAGAGGGAGCCGGGACCGGATCTCGTTGACGACCAGGGGAAAGATCATGCCGGGGAGGACTTCGACGATGTCGGGGCGCGCGTGGTCGAGGGCTGACAGTGCCGACGGCAAGGCCAGGTCGTCGTAGAGCAACAGCCGCTGGACGGCGATCACCTTTTCCGCTCGCGCCGCCGCGACCAGGCCGCTGTGCGACGTGATGATCCCGTTGACACCGATTTCCCTGGCGAGGAAGGCGATGCCCGCGCGGTCTTTGCCCAGGCCGGCGATCAGGTCGATGTGGACGAAGGCCAGCTTGCCGCGCGCCTGCACGGCCCAGACGAGTGGACCGAGGTGGAAGGCCGGCGCTCGCAGGAAGAAGACCGCGGGAACCTGCGAGGCGAGTGCCCGGGGCAGCTCCTCGCCACGCCGGATGACGGCCGCGACCGGCACGTGGCCGAAGGCCTCCAGAAGGCGGTTCAACGATCCATCGACGGCGCGCGGGCGGCCCGGCGGGACGGTCGTCCGAGTGGCCATCGCCACCTCCTTGTAAGTCTCCGATTTTACGGCGACCTCGCGAGCGACCTGTCTCGCCGCCCTTTTCACGCCGGGGGCGGCTATTGACCGAATGCGCTCTTGGCTGCAGACTACGCCTGAGAGGAAGGGCAGAACGTCATAACCGAACGCCGTTTGACCATTACGAACAAGGTCGGACTTCATGCTCGGCCGGCCGCGCTTTTCGTGCAGACGGCTGCACGCTTCAAAGACACGCGCGTAGAGGTCGTGAAGGACGGCATGGTGCGCGACGCGAAAAGCATCCTCAATGTCTTGACGCTGGGCGTCAGCCAGGGAACGACGATCACGGTCCGCGCCGATGGCCCGCAGGCGGACGCTGCGGTCGCCGCGCTCACCGACCTCGTCGACCGTGACTTCGGAGAGTAGCTCCGCTCGGCCGCCGCTCAAGGGGATCGCCGCGGCTCCGGGGCAAGCGTTTGCACCGGCCTGGCGATGGAAGGAACCGCGACTCGACAGCCAGGGCCGTGGACCGACGGGTCAGGCCGGCGCGGACGCGCTCGAGCGGGCCATCGCGCAAATCACGGCCAGCCTCTCGGCGACCACGGCGCGACTGCACGCCGCCGGCGCCTCGGCCGAAGCGGGCATTCTCGAGGCCCAGGCCCTGATGCTGGAGGATCCAGCGCTGCTCGAGGGCGCTCGCGCGCTTGTCATGCTGGGAACCGCGGCGGATGTCGCGGTTGCCGAGACGATGGCGCCCTTCGCGGCGATGTTGCGCGAATCACCGGACCCCGTCTTTCAGGCACGCGCGGCGGACGTCGACGACGTGGTCGAACAGCTTCGTCGCGCCCTGCTCGGGTTGAGCGACGCGCCCGCGATGCCGACGCAGCCCTCGATCGTAGTGGCACGCGACCTCGCCCCGTCGCAGACGGCCGGGCTTGACCGCGCGCTCGTGGTCGGCTTCGCCACCGAACAGGGAACCGCGACGGCGCACACGGCGATCCTCGCCCGCGCGCTTGGCCTACCGGCGGTGGTGGGAATCCCCGGCGTCGTCGATGCCGTTGCCGATGGTCAGGCCCTACTGCTCGACGGCGACCAAGGCACGCTGCAGGTCGATCCGCCCGCGGACGCGATCCCAAACCTGGACCGTTCCGCTGCCCTGGCGGTGGACGCGGAACCCGCCCTTACGCGGGACGGCCGCCGGGTGGAGGTCGGCAGCAATGCGGCCAACCTCGAGGATGCGCAGCGCGCGGCGGCCGCCGGTGCGGATGGCATCGGTCTCCTCCGCAGCGAGTTCCTCTTTCTCGGCGCCGACCAGCTGCCCACCGAGGATGAGCAGGTGGCGATGCTGCAAGCGGTCATGGCGGCGATGAGGTCTCGGCCGGTCATCCTGCGAACCCTCGACGTGGGGGCGGACAAGCCACTTCCTGCACTGCCGCAACCCCCCGAAGCGAACCCCGCGCTCGGCGTACGCGGGCTTCGTCTCCAACTTCTCCGCCGGCCGGACCTGCTGGCCGAACAGTTGCGAGCCGCGCTTCGCGTCGCCGCCAATTATCCATTGCGGCTGATGTTCCCGATGGTGGCCACGGTCGATGAGGTCCGCCAGGCGAAGGCCATCCTGGAGGAGGCGGCCAAGGATGTCAACGCGGCAACCTCCAACGGGCCGCGCATGCCGGTGGGCATCATGGTCGAGGTGCCCGCCGCCGCGATCGGCGCTGACCTGCTGGCCCGCGAAGTCGACTTCTTCAGCATCGGCACCAACGACCTCACCCAATACCTTTTCGCTGCCGACCGAACCAACCCCGACCTGGGGCCGCTCGCGGACAGCCTGCACCCCGCGCTGCTGCGGATGATCGACCAGGTGGTGAAGGCCGCGCATCGACACCGGCGCTGGGTCGGCGTGTGCGGAGAGATGGCCTCGGATGTCTGGGCGGTACCGGTACTGGTCGGCCTGGGGGTCGATGAATTGAGCGTCCACCCGCCGATGGTGGCACGGATCAAAGCTGCCGTCCGGCAGCTGAACGCGGCCGAGTGTGCGAAGGTCGCGGCTGCCGCCCTCAAGCTCGAGAGCGGAGACGCCGTCCGGCGTCTGCTCGAGCAGCGTCATCTGGACCCCAGCAGCCTCCGCCGGACTGACCGATAATGCACCTCGTTGCGCCGTGCCCGCCGGTTCGCCGGCTTCGTCCTGGCTAACGTCGTCCTCGGGCTTCTCCTCTCCGCGTGCGCCAGCCCGGAGGCTGCCTCGGAGCTGGCTCCCACCCTGAGCGTGAAGTCGATTGGTGGCAACCGCATCGCATTTCAGAACGGCATCCCGGTCCCGACGTTTTCGTACCAGCCCAGGTTACGTCTGGACCTCGGAGGCCTCTGGCGGATTCAGCCGACGGCGATGAACCACGATCTCTCGCTGGCGGTCCGGTCCCAATCATTGAAGGCGATCGTGGCCGATGCGGCCGGACGCCAATCCACCGCGTTCGATGACACGCGCTGGCCGACCGTCGCGGTGCCGGGATCATTCAATCCACCGCCCGCGTCGTCAGCTGACGGCGCCTGGTATCGCAAGGACTTCGATGTGCCAGCCGACTGGCGCAACCAGACGGTCACGCTGAAATTCGGGGCTGCCAACTACATCGCGGACGTCTGGGTGAACGGTCACTGGCTCGGCTATCACGAGGGTGGCTCGACCCCATTCGCGTTCGATGCCACCGACGCGCTGATCCCCAACGACGTCAACACGATCGCGGTCCGGGTCGACAATCCGCCCTGGGGGACGCGCCAGGACATCGTTCCCTGGGGTCTCACCGACTGGTGGAACTATGGTGGTCTCACCCAGCCGGTCTGGATGGAGGCGACGGCGCCCGTGTATGCGGCCCGCGCCGATGTCGTTCCCCATCTCGACGGCGCCGACATTGCGGTCACGCTGCACCAGCGTGGGGGCAGTCCGACCCCGGTCGAGGTCGGCCTCGACATCCTGCCCGCGGCAGTCGACCTCACGAACCTGACCAACCCGGATCCGACGAGCCTGATCCCGGACGGTGCGGTCCCGATCGCGTCCCAACGGGTCGATGCCGGGCAACTCGGCCGCGATGGGACCACCCAGGTGCACGCCAGCTTCTCGCTCAGCAATGCCGCGCTCTGGTCACCGCAGTCACCAGCGCTGTACGTTCTCGAGGTCCAGGTGTTCTGGCAGGAGCGACGGTCGGATCAGCTGTATGAAACCTTCGGCCTGCGGCACATCGCCGTCGACGCGCAGTCGCCGCGCCTGCTGCTCAACGGCAACCCGGTCGCCTTCGCGGGAGTCGCCCTGCACGATGAGCGCGTCTATCCGGCGGTGAACGGTCAGCCTCGCGGCGGCCCAGTCGTGACGGCGGATGACATCATGATCCTGCTCGACAAGGCCAACGCCATCAATGCCCAGCTCATCCGAGCCGATCATCACCCGGCAAACCCGCTGCTGCTGATGCTGGCCGATCGCCTGGGCTACGCGATCTGGGAAGAGATTCCGCTCTACCACTACACGCCCGCCACCTTCACGATCGCGATGGACCGGGGCATCCCGCAACAGATGTTGAGCGAAATGGACCTGCGCGACATGAACCATCCATCGGTGCTCTTCCACGGCCTCGCCAACGAATCGACCGGCGGGATCGAGCGCCAACAAGCCCTGACGACCTTGCACAACCTCGATCGCGCCCTCGACGGAACGCGTCTGACCGGGCAAGCGGCTTATGGAAGTCAGCCCGACGATCAGACCAGTGCGCCGCTCGACGTCGCCGGTCTCACCACGTATTACGGGGTCTTCTACGGGCCGGATGCCGGGCCGGGGACGAGTCGGGCGCTGCAGATCGCTCATGCGACGTTCCCGCGAAAACCGATCATGATCCTGGAATACGGTCGCTGGTCGGATACGCCCGCCGAGCAGCAAGAGCAGCGCCGAATCCTCGCCGATACCTACCAGGCGGTAGCAGCGGACCTCGGTACCAATCCGTCAGGGTTCGTCGGAGCGGCCGTGTGGTGGACCCTCGACGACTACTGGACGCAGCGGCCCGGCGTGAAGATCGAGCACTTTGGTCTCTTCGCCCCCGACGGCGTTCAACGCCCGGCGGGGCTGCAGGCCGCCGAACTCTTCGCGGGCGGTGCCGGGCAGGGCGCGAAGCAGAAGATCGTGTCGTCGGCGACCGGCCAGGCCCGAACCGCGGCACCCGCGCTGCGATTTGTTGGGTATTTCGCCTACGCGCTTACCGTCGCCCTCGCTATCCCCGCGGCGATCCTGCTGCTGCTCTTGCTGACCCGGCCGCGGCCTCGACGACGGGTGCTCTCCTGATGCATCCAGTCAGCGGACGAGTGGTGGCGGTCTCGATCCGGGCGGCGCTGATCGCCGGTGGCTGGATTGGCTTTGCCCTCGGCCTGGTCAGCGGATGCGTGCTGGGGGCCATCCTCTCCTGGTTCTCGGGCGCCATCCTGAGCTGGCAACGCGACCTCACCTTTACCGTCGGCGTGACCGAGCAGCTGCTGCCGTTCGGCAACCAGATCCCGGTCCTTCAACGGCTGGAGGCGGATTGGTTCATCGTCATTCCGGTCGTCGGTCTGCTCGTGGGGGTCTTCGCCGCCATGGTCGGGGCGCTGATCGGCGGCCTGGTGGCGGTCTCCTACAATCGCTCGCCGTTCGGCGTCCACGTCGTGGTCGAGGTGCCCGACCAGGCCTCAGTAACTCATTTGCGCTAGCCTTCCGCCTGCATCTGCGGGCGGGTGGCTTTGCGGCTTCGCCCGGTTACACGTAGGCAGTGACACGCGGCGCACGGAGGTTCTTCCTTGCCTTTTCGCTTGCAGTTTTGCTCGTCGCCGCGAACACCATCGGGGTCCTGCCAGCGGCGGCGCCACCACTGGGAACGCTCGCCACCTTCGCGGTCGTGGCGAGCAGTACGGTCACGAGCACCGGCCTGACCGTCATCAATGGCGATCTCGGGCTTAGCCCGGGCAGTTCCGTCACTGGGTTCCCGCCAGGGGTCCTCAACGGGACGCAATACACGGGGGCTGCGGGGCCGGCCGGAACGGCCCAGACTGACCTGGCCACCGCATACAACGCCGCTGTTTCAACCCCGTGCGATGTCGACCTCACTGGCCAGGATCTCGGTGGCCAAACGCTCACCCCGGGCACCTACTGCTTTAGCTCGTCAGGGTTTCTGACCGGGATCCTCACCCTTAGCGGCGACGGTGTCTACATCTTTAAGGCTGGGAGCACGATCATCACCGCGCCCGACTCGAGCGTCGTGCTGATCAACGGCGCTCAGGCCTGCAACGTTTTCTGGGCAGTCGGCAGCTCAGCGACGATCGACACCGCGACGGCCTTTGTGGGAACGGTCATGGCGATTGCGAGCATCACCATGAACGACAGCGCCAGTATCGATGGCCGAGCCCTGGCGCAGAACGCCGCCGTGACCATGATCAACAATCGGATAACGGTGCCGACCTGCCTACCGGCACCCACGCCGACGCCCACCCCGACACCGACACCAACCCCAACCCCAACCCCAACCCCCACACCGACGCCGACGCCGACGCCCACGCCGACGCCCACGCCGACGCCCACGCCGACGCCCACGCCGACGCCCACGCCGACCCCCACGCCGACACCCACTCCGACCCCGACGCCAACGCCGACACCCACGCCGACGCCGACGCCGACGCCAACGCCAACGCCGACGCCCACGCCGACGCCGACGCCAACTCCCACACCGACACCAACCCCTACTCCCACACCGACGCCGACACCGACACCGACACCAACCCCGACCCCGACGCCGACGCCAACGCCGACGCCCACGCCGACCCCGACGCCAACGCCGACGCCAACGCCGACGCCAACGCCGACGCCAACGCCGACACCGACGCCGACACCGACACCGACACCAACCCCGACCCCGACGCCGACGCCAACGCCGACGCCCACGCCGACGCCCACGCCGACCCCGAC
>Ga0307478_10002257_pt1 | contig 15409 bp, 16 predicted proteins | sample atmos_gasesECM4C_2_FD_203713 | JGI IMG/M metagenome (GOLD analysis project Ga0307478, IMG submission 203713) | Hardwood forest soil microbial communities from Morgan-Monroe State Forest, Indiana, United States - atmos_gasesECM4C_05 | ecosystem: Environmental > Terrestrial > Soil > Temperate...
CGGGGAAGCTGCGTGATCCGTTGGTGGGGAGAGACCTCCTAATCGGAGCGGTTTACGGCGTGGTGATATTTGTGGTGGAGGCGAGCGACAATTTTCTGTTGCCGCTGTTTGGGAAGCTACCACCGATTCCGGGAGGAGTCTCGATGGAATCGTTGCTGGGGTTGCGGCACGCGCTGGCCCAGGTGCTGCTGTACGTTTTGGGCCAGACGATCGATTCGCTGGGGATTTTCTTTATGCTGTTCGTGCTGCAGCGGATCTTGCGGAGCGCGTGGATCGCGGCGATTGTGGTGGCGGTTACGGGGATGTTGCTTTCGCTGGGCAACGACAGCAGCGAATATCCGTGGATCAGCGCGCTGTTTCTGGTGATCTTGTACCTTTCCTTCCTGCTGGTTCTAAAACGGTTTGGGCTGCTGGCACTGGCGGTGGGGCTGGTGGTGCAGCAGGTGCTGCTGATTTTCCCGGCGACGATTCACTTGTCGCGCTGGTATGCGGCACCTTCTCTCGCGGGAATGACGGCGATCGCGGCGTTGGCGATTTACGGGTTCCGGACAGCCCTGGCGGGCCAGTCGGTGTTTTCGATGAAGGCGTTCGACCAGTAGAGTTAGCGGTGACCGCGTTTGTTAGCGTTTGCGGCCCGCCGGCCCCTTCGAAATCTAACGCTTCGGCCCGGCGGGCGCTGTCACTTGTCCATGCAAAACGGAACCGGTGATTTGCGCTGTGAGATTTTCCAGGTCGTTCAACGCGCGGCTGGCGGCCACGCGAGCCTTTTCCAAAAATGACGAATCCAGCAGGAACGCGCAGCGATCGACAAACGGATGATTGGCCGCCTCAAACGGTTTGCGATTCCGTCGCGCCGAACTATTCCGCGCGAGCAGGTCTTCATATATCTGCAAGTCCGCTTGAAAATCGAGCGCGTCTCCTGCGCCCCATTTTTGCTGCCGCGCCAGCGCCGCAAGGAATTTCCGGCGAAACGCCACTCCGTCCTTCCGCAACATCGGGCGCGGTTTCCCTCTCCCGCAAGGCAGCGGTTCTTCGTACGTTATTTCCAGCGCCCGGGCCGACACTGCAAGCAACGCCTCGCGCCCCAGTAGTTCGAGGTGATCGCGATACAGCGAAGCGTGAACCTGCAATGCCTGGCGTCCATGCTCCACAACGTACGAATCGACGAATCGCGGAACTATCCTCTCACGCTGCAAGCCCTCCGCCAGCCGCTGCGCCAACTCGCCAGGCGCGTCCGTCATGTTTTGTTTTTCGCGAGCCATCGCCTCTTCTTGTAGGGGCGCAATACATCGTGCCCCGCTCCGTCGAAAACCATGTTAGCAGGAGATGGTTTCTCAGCCGCTCGCCCATGTCGAAAAAAACAAAAAGCCCAGCGGAACTCGCTGGGCTCTTCTTTGTTCAACTTTTGCGTGCGCTAGACCCGTCATGCGCAGGTCACTATTTACCACCCTGTATTCACTATTCGCTTTCTTTTCAATGAATCGCCCGCGGACTCTCTGGTCCCACGCGCTTCGGCTTCGGTTCCGGCTGCGGCACGATCGGCGGCGCCACCGCTTCCTTGGACAGCGCATGCTCCAGCACCTCATCGAGATTCCGCACGTAGGTGATCTTCATATCGCCGAGAATATCCGGCGGAAGATCCGCTACGGCGTTCGGCTCGTTATCGGCCGGCAGCAGCACTTCCTTGATCCCCGCGCGCTTCGCGCCAAGGACCTTTTCTTTCACGCCACCGATCGGCAGCACGATGCCCGAGAGTGTCATCTCACCGGTCATTGCCAACCTGTCGCGCACCGGCCGCCCGGTCAGCAAACTGACCAGCGATGTCACCATCGCCGCGCCAGCCGACGGACCATCCTTCGGCACGCCGCCAGATGGCACGTGAATGTGGATGTCGCTCTTTTGGAAGAAATTCGGATCGATGCCGTATTCCTCGGCGTGTGATCGAACCCACGTCATCGCCGCGGTCATGGACTCCTGCATTACGTCACCAAGCTGTCCTGTCTTAGTGAAGTTTTTCCCTCCGCGCATACGGCTGGCTTCAATGAACACGATGTCTCCGCCCACCGGAGTCCACACCAGTCCGACAGCTACGCCCGGTTTCTTGACGCGCTCCTCGACTTCTTTTTCCGCGCGGAACTTCGGCACGCCCAGATACTCGCGCACGATCTCTGGGGTAACCAACATCTTTTCCTTGTGGCCTTCGGCGAGCTTGCGCGCTTGCTTTCGCGTAATCGTTGCAATCTCGCGTTCGAGGTTTCTCACGCCTGCTTCTCGCGTGAAGCTGTGGATGATTTCCCGCAGCGCCTCGTCCGAGAATTCAATCTGCTCCCCAACTTTCAGCCCATGTTCTTGGGCTTGCTTGGGAATCAGATACCTATGGGCGATGTGGACTTTTTCTTCGCCGGTGTATCCGGCCAACTCGATGATCTCCATGCGGTCTCGCAACGGCTCCGGAATCGGGTCCATCCAGTTCGCCGTGGCGATGAATAGCACTTTCGACAAATCGAACGGCACGTCGAGGTAATGATCGCGGAACGCATTGTTCTGCTCGGGATCAAGCACTTCCATCAACGCCGAGGACGGATCGCCTCTGAAGTCACGGCCTAGTTTGTCGACCTCGTCCAGCATCATCACCGGATCGTTCGACTCCGCCCGCTTCAGTCCTTGCATGATCTGCCCCGGAAGTGCGCCGATGTACGTCCGGCGATGCCCGCGGATTTCCGCTTCATCGTGCATGCCGCCCAAAGCGATGCGCACGAATTTGCGGCCCAGCGACCGCGCGATGGACTTGCCCAGCGAAGTTTTGCCAACTCCAGGAGGCCCAACGAAGCACAGGATCGGCCCCTTCATGCCCGGCTGCAGCTTCTTCACCGCCAGATAATCGAGAATCCGTTCCTTGACCTTCGCCAGGTCATAGTGGTCTTCGTCAAGGATTTGCTTCCCCTTGGCGATGTCGATTTCGCTCACGCCAGAGGATTTCGCCCAAGGCAGCGACGTCATCCATTCCAGATACGTGCGCGAAACCATGTACTCCGCTGACGCCGGCGTCATTTTCGCCAAACGCTTCAGTTCGCGGTCGCACTCTTTCTTGGCTTCCGCCGTCATTCCGGCTTCATCCACTTTCTTGCGGAGCTCGTCGATTTCCTGCCCAGAATCGTCAGACTCGCCGAGTTCCTTCTGGATGGCCTTCATCTGTTCGCGCAGCAAATATTCGCGCTGGTTCTGGCCCACCTGCTCCTGCACCTGCTCGTGAATTTTCGAGCGCAGCTCCAGCACTTCCAGTTCCTTCGACAGCTCACGGATCAACATCTCGAGCCGCTTGCGCACGCTCGGAGTCTCAATCAACTCCTGGCGCAGCAATGTCGAAAGCGATGGCAGCGTCCCGGCGATAAAGTCCGCCAGGCGTCCCGGGTCTTCGATATTCAATGCGACAGATTGCAGGTCGTCCGAAAGTTGTGGCGAGTGGCTGACCACGTCGCGAAACAGATCTTGCGCATTGCGCTGCAAAGCTTCAAGCTCCGCATCCACATCCCCAGTAATTTCGGGCTGCGATTCCACCCGTGCGCGCAGAAACGGCCGCAAGCCGATCAATTCCAGCACATTGATGCGCTGCAAGCCCTCCAGGAAAATAACCACGTTCCCGTTGGGCATTTTCACGGTCTTGTGAACTTTCGCCAGCGTACCGACCTTGTGCAGGTCCGCGGCGGCAGGATCTTCGATCCGGGGGTCCAGCTGCGCTACCACCCCCAACAATTTCTCCTCGCCTTCGAGCGAGTTAACTAGAGCCAAAGAGCTCTCCCGCCCTACCGTCAAAGGCAGTACAGCCCCTGGAAACAGGACCGTATCCCGAACCGGCAGGATCGCGAGAATTTCTGGCACCACATACTTTTTCTCAGCCATAGTGAGTTTCCCCTAAATCCGGGCGCAGGGAAGATTCTCCTTGCGCTTAAGAACGTTAGATGCAGGCTAAAGCGAAAGGGTGCAGAGAAGTGCGAATACGGTTAGCATGAAATCTTAGCATAACGAACTCATATTCTAGCACAACTCCCCGAAGCCCGCCAGTCTAAGACTAAACATTGTGTTTTCATATATCTAGCGGAGCTCACCAACCAAACCTCGCGCCACCCGTGCACTGCTTCTCTCACCAGTCATGCCGCCAGTTCCCCTTCAAGCTTTTGCCCGGTTCAAGGCAAACTTCTTCCGCACGAATTCCTCTGCTTCTTCCTTGGATGCAATCTGTCCTTCGAGCTGCGCGTCTTCCACCGCTCTCAGTATTTCGCTAAATAGTGGTCCAGGGATATAGCCCATTTCGCTCAAATCAGTACCCGTTAGGACACGCTGTGGACGAACCTCCTCCGCCGGCGTCTCGGCCAAAAAACGTTGCACTGCACTATAGGAATCCAGATGGCGATGGCTCGACAGGCAATCCAACCGGTGAAGTTCGAGGTGCTCCTCGAAATGCGGAAGCCGCACGAATCGCTTCAGCGTCGAGGTTCGCATTTGATCTACGGCCATGAAGCGCATGTGGTTGGCGACAAGCGCAACAATTTGCTCCGTCTCCTCGTTCGAGAACCGGTATCGTCGGCAAATGGCTTCTGCCATTCGAACACCTACATCGACGTGGTGATCGAACCGAATCCGGTCGCCGGTCTGCGAAGCCGGCTTGAATGTCGGTGGTTTGCCAACGTCGTGCAGCAGCACTCCCCATGCCAGCGTCGGAGAAGTTCCTGCCGGGAGTCCCTCGATCATCAGCAGCGTATGAATCCACACGTCGCCCTCGGGATGAAACTGCGGCGGCTGCGGAACGCCTTTCATCGCCGCGATTTCGGGCAACACAATCGAGAGCAGCCAGGACTTTTCAAGCAGTTCGAACCCGCGCCGGGCCGCGCCTTCGGTCAAGAGTTTGGTGAGTTCGTCGCGAATGCGCTCCGCGGAAACGTCAGTAACGGCTCCAGCGTGGCGGCGAATCGCGGCAAACGTTTTGTGCTCAATGTCGAATTCGAATCGCGCCGCAAAGCGCACGGCTCGTAGCATGCGCAACTTGTCTTCCGCAAATCGCCGGTCCGGTTCGCCGATGGCCCGAATCACGCCCGCCTTCAGATCGGCCTGGCCACCGACAAAATCAAGAATTTCGCCGGTGTCGTGCCGCATCAACAATCCGTTGATCGTGAAATCACGCCGCTGCACATCTTCTTCTGGCGTTTTCGAATAAACCACGCGGTCCGGATGCCGCCCGTCGGAGTAACCCACGTCCGAGCGAAACGTTGCAACTTCTACCTTGAGCCCATCGTGCGGAACAAGTACGACGCCGAACTGTGCGCCGACCGCAATGCTCTCGGGGAATACTTCCATGACGCGCTCGGGCGTCGCGTCCGTCGTCACGTCGTAATCGGCTGGCTCGCGGCCGAGCAGCAAGTCTCGCACACAACCGCCCACAAGCAGCGCCTGATGCCCGTTGCGCTGCAACGTATCGCAAATCGAGTTGGCGAGTTCGCGGGGCGTCACACCGCGATTATGCGACACTCGGGGCGGCAAGGCGAATCCCGCATCGACCTTAGTTTCCGGCGATAATTACTTAGTGCGAACCACCAGGCACGTGATGTCGTCCGACTGGCGCGTCATGCCGACGAAATCGTCCACGCGCTTCATCAAAAATTGCAGGGATTCTTGCGCACCCCAATCGGGCAGCGCGCGGATGGCATCCAGCCAGCGATCGTTACCAAACTCCTGGGCATTTTCGTCGAATGCCTCGACCACTCCATCCGTGTAGAAAATCAAAGCGTCGCCAGATTTCAATTCGATGGCGGCTGTCTCGTAGACGGCGCCGGCGTCGATTCCGAGCGGCAAGCCGCCGGCCTCCAGCTTTTCGATCGGTCCGCCTGCGCGGCGCAAAAGGGGGGGATTGTGGCCTGCATTCACATACAGCAGCCGCCGGGTCGCAGGTTCGTACTCGGCAAGCACGGCAGTCGTAAAACGGCGGCCATCGAGGCTGTGAGCGGAGGCGTACCGATTCAGCCGTACAACGAGCTCTCCTAAAGGAGAGCCTTCACCAGCAATGGTGCGCAAACTCGCTTGAAGCGTGGCCATCAGCAGCGCAGCGGGGATGCTCTTGCCTGCCACATCTGCAATCACCAGCATGAGCTTTCCCTTTTCTTCGGCGATCGACGTGGGATAAAACGCGTCGTAATAGTCTCCGGCGACGGAATTCTGCGGGCGCGAGGCAAACGCGATGTCCGCTCCAACAACTTCCGGCGGTTTGGATGGCACAAGCCAGGTCTGAATTTCCCGCGCGATCTCCAGGTCGCGCTTCATCGTCACCTTGTCCGCGAGTTCCAGCGCAAGCAACAGCAGAAGCAGCATCACGGTGACGAAAGTAAAATTGAAATCGCCCTTAACATCGTTGCCGAACTCAAAATGGAAGCCCGAACCTACCAGCAGCACGAACGCGACAATCAGAAGCACGCGTCGCGCCGGCGTCAGCTTCATCACCAGCGACCAGAACAAGGTCTTGGCAATCCGCACGAATCGAGGCCGCCCTCGAGGGTTGACCATGTCTTCGGCGACAGCGTCCGTCATATAGAACCCATAGCTGGCGCGTGCGTCTGCCGTGAACTGCGACCACAATTCGTCAAGCCGGCGGCCTTCGCTGATGCGTTGCCAGAATCCGGAAAGTTTGCCGCCGCGGATGCGATCTGCTGTGCCGGAAGGAGGTGTCACTGGGCTCATGCGAGAAGTATAGGGTATCCACCCGGGTTCGTCGTGACTGGCATCACGACTCACTTGACTTCTTGAGGTTCGCTCGTCCCAAAGCGTCCCACCTTGCGTCGTCGCGCTCGTTGCTGGAGCCGTCCGCACGCAGCGAACCGCCGAATTGTACTTTGCCAAATCCAAAGCGGTCGCGCAGTTTGTCCGCGGCGCGCGTCAATTTTTCAAGCCGTTCGCGGCGTTCTGCATCGAGAAGTTCGAGCTGCTCCGAGCCGTGCGTAAGGCCGCTCAGGCTCACGCCGAGTAAGCGAATTTTTCGTTTCATGTCGCGATGCTCGGCGAACAGCGCATTGAAGACGCGGAAGATGTCCGCATCGAGCCGCGTCGGCTCAGAAAGAGTCTTCGCGCGCGTATGCGTGTCGAACCCGGCGTAGCGGATCGTCAGTGTCAGCGTGTGCGTAGCCAAGCCCGCTTCGCGAAGGCGCTTGCATGCTTTCTGCGAGAGGTGGCTTAGCAAGGCGTGCAGCGCGTTCGTGTCGTTCGTGTCTTCGCCAAACGTGTGATTGTGCGAAATGGATTTCGGTTCGGCGTCGATGACGAATTCGTAGGAGTCGCCGCCTCGCGCCTTGCGATAAAGCGCATCGCCCCATTGGCCGAAAACTTTTTCAAGCTTTTCCTGCGATATCGCAGCAAGCTGATCCACCGTCTCAATGCCCAGCGCGCGCAATGCGCGTTCCGTAACTTCTCCGATCCCAGGAATCTTCTCGACAGGCAGTGGCGCAAGAAACCGCGCTTCCTGCCCCGGCGCGACCCACACTAGCCCGCGCGGCTTGGCCTGGTCCGAAGCGACTTTCGCGACGAGGCGTGTTGTGGCCAAGCCAGCGGAGCAGGGAAGCTCCGTGGTGCTCGTGATGGTACGGAGAAGTTTGTCAGCCGCAGCCAATGGCGGGCCGTGCAGCCGCTGCGTGCCTGCTAAGTCAAGATAAGCTTCATCGATCGAAACCATTTCAACGATGGGAGAAAATTTTGCGAGAATTGTCGCGACGCGGTCGCTCCACTCCCCATATTTCTCGTGATGCCCATCGAGAAAAACCGCGTGAGGGCAGAGCCGCCCGGCAGTTCGCAACGGCATCGCCGAATGCACACCGTACTTTCGTGCCTCATAACTCGCTGCCGTAACCACACCACGCTGATCGGGCCGACCGCCGACGACCACAGGCTTGCCGCGAAGCTCCGGCCGCTCCAGCAATTCCACCGACACAAAAAACGCATCCATGTCCACATGCAAAATGGACGCAGTCGCATCCGTCGCCCGCTCTTCCAGCGCCCCATGCTTAGCCCGAAATCGCGCCATCTCCGGCATGCCGCTAGCCTACGCCGTTTTCTCTGTTGCTTTCAATTTCTAAGGTCGAGGAATCGTTCAGCGTGGGTCTGCCGTGAGCAACGTAAGGAATTGGCGAGGGGCAACAACGCGAATATCCTGGAATTGATTCGGAAAATCTCCCACGTTTCCTGTCACCACGTAGTCTGCCCTCGCCTCAAGCGCACATTCCAAGAACTTGTCATCGTTTGCATCGGCGCATTCATGAAGCTTCCTGGCGGGAACTACCACTACTGCAGTCTCATGTAAGTCTGCGAAGAACTCTGCGGCTCGGCGCGAAGCTATGCCCAATCTTTTTCTGGCTAAGACCACCTCATACTCTGCAAGAATTGCTTCCGACGCGTACCACCTAAACTGCCCCGAGAATCCCAAATCCATGATACTGGCCGGTGGCCCACCGGACCTCAACAACCCGGAAACAACAACGTTGGTATCAAGGACTGCGCTTCTCATCCGTTCTTCTTGTTTCTCATCTCGCGCCGAGCGAGTTTAATCTCACGATTTATCTCTCGCAGGGTAATGCGATCTAGCCCCTTGGCTTTGGCTTCTCTGCGAATCGCTTCCACTGTGGGCGTTGGCCTGGCAAACAGGCGCAAGTATTCCTCGACATTGAGAATCACGGCTTGAGGCTCACCGCGTCTTTCGACAACGAATTTCTCCTTGTCATTGCGGACGCGCCTCAGGATTTGCCCAAGTTGCGTTCGTGCCGTCAGCGCCGTGACAATTCGCTCTATGGGCTTCGCGGTCTTTGTCCGTCCCTTAGCCATCGCTTTCCTCAATTCCAAATCGAACTAATTAATTAGTTCAGACACAATACTAGCAAGCAAATCAGGCATGTTCAAGTGCGTTCCGCGGCGATGACGCGGTCGATCCCACCTAAGTCCTTAGTAACGCCAACGTTGATCCAGTCTGGCGAATCAAGTAATGGTTTTACGGCAGGAAGACTGTTGTGGCCAAGTTCGAGGACAAGAAGACCACCGCGCATCTGACTGCGCGCCGCTTGGGCGATCAAATCGGTGTAAAGTTCGTAGCCTTCTTCGCCACCGTAGAGCGCCACCTCAGGCTCGTGGTCACGGACTTCGCGCATCAGCGTTTCTTTTTCGTTGCGTCCAACGTACGGCGGATTGCTCACGATCAAATCGAATGGGCCCGAACGAGATGATTTGGATGCTGAGACTTTGCCTTTTAGGGGCGCAGCATGCTGCGCCCCTACAACCGGGGTCTTGAAATGGGAGAATGCGGCATTCCTCAGGAGATTGCACTGTACGAACTGGACGCGGTCCGCGAAGGAGTGACGGGCGGCGTTGCGCCGGGCGACGGCCAGAGCCGCGGACGAAATGTCTGTCGCGATGATGCGCGCGCCGGGAAGCTCCTTGGCAAGAGCGATGGCGATGCAGCCCGAGCCGGTGCCGACGTCGATGATGCGCAGACCATCGCCGGTGAGAGTTCGCTTGCGACCAGCGCGAATTTCTCTAACGGCGAGGCGGTCCAGAGCGACTTCGATAACGTGTTCGGTTTCAGGGCGGGGAATCAACACGTCGGGAGTGACTTCAAATTCCAGGCCCCAGAATTCTTGTTTCCCGGTGATATATTGCGTGGGTTCGCCTTCGGCGCGCCGGAGAATGAGCGACAGGAATCGATGCGCGTCGAGGCCGGGGATCACTTCTTCAGGATGAGCGTAAAGCCAGGCGCGGTCGCGGCCGAGTACGTGCAGGAGCAGCAACTCCGCTGCGAGCGTGTACGAGGGGACGTTCGCGTCACGAAGCTCGGCGATGCCTCGTTTGAGTGCCGTGCCTACGTCGATCATTTCCGGATTTGCTTGATTCGATCGCAAGAGTTGGCATCAGAAAAACAAAGAGAAAAGATAACGCAGAGCTTCGCAGAGAAGACTCGGCGAACCCTTGAACTAGGCGGCTCCTAACTCTTGTTCGAGGCGCTCGGCTTCGTAATGGCTGACCAGGCCATCGACTAGCGCGCCGAGTTTTCCTTCCATGACTTCGGTCAGTTGGTGAAGAGTCAGGCCGATGCGGTGATCCGTAACGCGGTTCTGCGGAAAATTGTAGGTGCGGATTTTTTCGGAGCGGTCGCCGGTCTTGATTTGCCCGCGGCGCTCGGCCCCGATGGCAGCTTGCTGTTTTTCGAGTTCCATTTCGTAGAGGCGGGCACGTAGCACGCGCATGGCTTTGGCGCGATTTTTGATTTGCGATTTTTCGTCCTGCTGCGAGACGACCAGTCCGCTGGGGATGTGCGTGATGCGCACCGCGGAGTAGGTGGTGTTTACGGATTGTCCGCCGGGGCCGGAAGAGCAAAAGGTGTCGATGCGCAAATCTTTCGCTTCTATTTTGATGTCGATTTCGTCGGCTTCGGGGAGAACAGCAACCGTGGCAGCGGAGGTGTGAATACGGCCTTGCGTTTCCGTAGCCGGCACGCGCTGGACGCGATGAACGCCGCTTTCGTATTTCAGCTTGGAATAAACTTTGTGTCCTTGAATGGCCGCGACGATTTCCTTGACGCCGCCGAGATTGGATGGCGAGCTTTCGAGGACTTCCACTTTCCAGCCAAGTGTTTCCGCGTAGCGCGAATACATGCGGAAAAGCTCGCCTGCAAAGAGCGCGGCTTCGTCACCGCCAGTCCCGGCGCGGATTTCCACGATGACGCTCTTCTCGTCGTTCGGATCTTTCGGCAACAGAAGTAGTTTCAATTCGCGTTCGACAATTTCTTTCCGTGCGATGAGCTGCTTTTCTTCGTCGAGCGCCATCTGCTTCATCTCGGCGTCTTCGTTCTCGAGGACCATCTGGTGCGCGCCAGCGAGATCTTTTTCGACCTGCTTGAATTCGCGGTGCTTGGCGACGATTTCTTCGAGCTCGGCATGCTGCTTGGCAATTTTCTGGAAGCGTGCGGAGTCTGACGCGACCTCCGCCGTCGAGAGCTGCTGCGTCAACTCGTCGTAACGCGTGCCCAGCTGATCCAATTTGTCTGACAATGTCATTACGGCCATGGCAATCCTCGAAAAAAGTGAGTAGTAAGCAGGGAATAGTGAGTAGCAAAAGAAAGAGCGGGCTCGCGACAAAGGCGAGCGAGGCAGGATCAGCTAATAGAAAGTGGCGTACACAGGCCAAGGATAGCTCTGAATTACGCGGGGCGCAAATGGTGTGGCGGCGGGACCAACCAAGGGATACAATACTTACATCAGCTACAGTGTCAGGGAGAGTGCCATGAAATCTGCCCGGTCCACGGTTATCAGCATGAGGCTGCCGGAAGAAAGCGGAAACAGGCTGAAGCGGATGGCGAACCGGCATGGTTGGACCGCCAGCGATGCCAGCGCGCGACTGGTGGAAGAGGGGCTGAGGCGCTCGGAATTTGCGTTTGTGGATTTCCGCGATTCGGGAGCGGGGAGGCAAGCGTACATCCAGGGTAGTTCGCTCGCGATTTGGGAAGTCCTGCTGCTCGTTCAAAGCTACAAAGCCGACGTCGCCGCCGTCGCGGCACATCTCAAATGGCCGGAAGCAAAAGTCCAAGCGGCTGTGAATTACGCAAGAGCTTTTCCTGAGGAGATCGACGAGGCACTCGCCGAGAATGATGCCGTTGGGTTTGAAGGACTCAAGCGCATGTTGCCGCAAGCCACGGAATTCGTCTCGCACAGAAAAACCAAGAGCTGAGATGGTCAAGCTGCTCCTGGACGAGCATATCTCGCCGGCCGTAGCGGATGGCCTCCGGCGCCGCAACCCGTTGCTAACAGTTGTTTGTATGGCTGCTTGGGAACAGGGTGAGTTTCTGGGACAGAAGGACTCCCTCTGTTTACTGCAGGCTGCCGAGCAAGGGCTGACGCTGGTCACGTATGATCGAAGAACGATTCCCCCGCTGCTCAAGATTTGGGCGGAGGAGGAGCAAAGGCACGGCGGCGTGATTTTTGTCGATGAGAAAACCATCTCGCCGGCGGATACGGGCAGCCTTGTGCGAGCCTCGAGCGAACTCGCGAAGACCACGGCGAGATGGGACTGGAGCGATCGAGTTTGCTTCTTGCGCCGCTGACGTGCTGTGAAAAACGCGTCTTGACCTTGATTTGAATGTTCGTAGCTGGTCTGCAACCGGGCGACATATCGCGATTGCCGCATATTTGCGAGATATACTACGATGCGGCACGGAGCGGTCCACCACAGAAGGCGGGCTACACTACAGCCAGAACGGAAGCGGCAGTGAGCGAAGCGGTTCGACCGATTTTGCAAACTACAATTCAGGAGCGCGAGACTGTCGCCGAAAGCGATGCCGGATTTCTTTGGGATTTTTGGTATCCGGCGCTGCGGAGCACGGAGGTTAGGGGCAACCGGCTCGCGAAGGCGATGCTTCTCGAAGTGCCGCTGGTCTTGGGGCGCACGTCCGAGGGCGCAGCTTTTGCGATGCGGGATTCGTGCCCGCACCGGGGTATTCCGCTTTCGTACGGGCGGTTTGACGGGCAGACACTGGAGTGCAGTTACCATGGTTGGAAATTTGAGGCGTGTACCGGGCGCTGCGTTGAAATTCCATCGCTGACTAGCCAGGACAAATTGAAGGTGGAGCGCATTTTTGCGGGTCACTATCCTTGCGAAGAGCGCGATGGTTATTTTTGGGTTTACATGAGTTCGGGTGAGCGGGTCGCGGCTGCGACGCGTGGGGAGACGAACCGAGGAGGAGAGGGAGGGGCAGGCCCCTCCCCTACAGGTGCGGCTTTGGGGATTGCGGCGGCCCCCAGATTGGCTACGTTCAGCGAGAAATACCGGATTACTCATTTGGCTTGCGAGCTGCCGGCGCACGTCGATCAGGGGATTATTGGGTTGATGGATCCGGCGCACGGGCCGTTTGTGCATCAATCGTGGTACTGGCGGAGCCGGCACAGCATTCACGAGAAGGAAAAAAAGTTTGAGCCGATTCCGAATGGGTTTCGGATGAGCCCGCACACACCTAGCTCGAACAGCGCGCCTTACCGGATGCTGCAGAAATATACGGGCGAGCCGGTAACTACGACCATCGACTTTGTTTTGCCCAACATCCGGACGGAAGAGATTCGGAGCGGGAAGCTGTGGTTTTCCAGCCGGGCGACAGTAACACCTGTGAGGCGCGATCTGTGCCGGATTGATTTTGTGGCGGCTTGGAATTTGCTGTTGCCGGTGGCGATTTTCAGAGTTTTTGCCAAGAAGTTTTTGCGGCAGGACCAGGAGACGATGATCCTGCAAGCCGAGGGGTTGAAGCACAACCCCCGGTTGATGCTGATTGATGATGCGGACCGGCCAGCGAAGTGGTATTTCGGTCTGAAGGCGAATTTGTTGGAGTCGCGGCGAATGGGTATGGCGATGGTGCACCCGATGTCGGGACCGGTAACCCTGCACTGGCGGTCGTGACGAGAGCGCTAAAGTTCTAGTTAACAATAATCAGGCCCCCCTACCGTTTTTTGCATAAGTGTTGATTCTAAAGATAGTTAAAGGTCTTTGTTTTGATACGCTTATGCAAGTGTTGATTCTAAGTGGTTTGGATGCAGCGAGATACGCGGCGATTCGAATTGGCGCTCCAGGACTAAGTGCGGAGAGCGGAGCAGAAAGTCACACCAATCGAGCGCAAAGTGCGGCAAGTTCTTAGGGATGGCTAGCGAAGGCGGGAGAGGTCGAAGGGGACGGAGACGTGTTGGCCGTCCGTGGTGACGACTTCAACGGTGGCGTCGTCGGAGGCGACGTCAGAGGCATCGTAGACGAGCCAGGCCAGCCAGCCCGTGGGATAGATGTAGCCGTTGGCGCTCGAGTAGGCGTAGGAGGAGCCCTCAGGGGCTGCCGCGTAGGAGAAGAGGCCAAGGTCTTCGGGGATGAAGGGGTAGTGATTTGAGTTTTGCACGTAGGACGGCTGGAGAATGATGCGAAGTGGCTCGATCCAGCGGTCTTCGCGGTCGGGGCCGGAACGCTGGGAGAGGCCGACGCGGAAGTCGCGATAAAAATCGGGTAGAGGTTCGTCGCGGCCAGATAGCTGCTTGTCGCCTTTAGCGGAGCGATAAAGTTCAAGAGCGCCATAGGTATCGGTGAAGTTGATGCGAACGCGGACGTAGAGTTTGTCGTGACCATGCCGGTAATCGAGGTCGGCTTGCTGAGCGCTGTAGGAGCCAGAGAGCCTGCGGGAATGTTCGATAATTTGTGTGTAAGGCGTGTAGATTTCGACTTCGGAGATGTAGGGGCCTTGGTCGGGGGCGGGGAGAGTCTTAACGTATTGAGAGAAGAAAGAGAGAGTGGACTGGTTGTTGTGCTGGCCGAGGAAGTAGGCGTCGCGGACGGCTTCGGGGGAGAGGGGAGTGTCGAAGGCGGACGCTTTAGGGATCAGAAGGAAAAATGCGGTAAGGGCGGCGAACGGGGTTAGGCGGGAACGCATCTGGGTGGCCCTCCTGAATGTTAGACGCGAAAGAATCGTACACTGGTTTCAGAGGGAGCGGATGATTGATATGGCTGACCTTGGATTGAGAATCGAAACTGAAGTGGAGGATGATGGGCGCTGGATCGCGGAGGTGTTGGATATGCCAGGAGTAATCGCGTATGGAGCCACCGAGAAAGAAGCGGTGGACGGAGTCCGCTTGTTGGCATCACAGGTTACGAAGGTGAAGGATCAGGCCCGCGACGATGGAGATTTCGCTACGTAGTCCACGTTTCAATTGAGGTTTTGACCGACCATTTGCCTGCCTTTCGCTCAAGCAGATACAGCCTTCCGCCCGCTGCCATCTGACCGGCGCCTACGGACACGTGCAGAAGGGCAAGACTTTTGTCGGCTCTGAAGCCTACGCGGGACAAGTAAAGCCACGATGCTTGTTTTCCATATTTTCTGTGAAATTCTTTCCAGCCCGCTTTGAAGATCATGTCGTTTTCGTTCTTCGAGATGAAGCGGATGCTCTTGCCCGCAGGGAACGGTTCAAACGAGCAAATGGATTTGTCTTTCTGTTTGAAGTCGGCGCGAACGTCCGGCGGAATTCCGCGACCCCTGAACAGCTAACTGCAAATTGAGGGAATCCACGTCGGTGTCTGACGGCTGAGTGCTCGTCACGACTACAGTGACGTCGGACGAGTTCCCCGGTGACAAGTAGTCGGCGTAGATTTCAATTTCGTCCTTGGGCACAGAGCAGCGCGCCGTGTGCTGGAGAGGCATGGCAGAGCTTTGAGCTCTTGCAGAAACTCCTGCTAGAGCGACGAACAAAATGCTTAATAACGTGAGCAATCTCGGAGTTCGCATTGACGTACCTCCGCTTAGATGCGGCGGGGGGTGTTGGGGAAGTCGAGCCAGACTTTTACGCCGCAGAAGTGGGAGCCTTCGGTGCAGATG
>Ga0307478_10002258_pt1 | contig 15409 bp, 14 predicted proteins | sample atmos_gasesECM4C_2_FD_203713 | JGI IMG/M metagenome (GOLD analysis project Ga0307478, IMG submission 203713) | Hardwood forest soil microbial communities from Morgan-Monroe State Forest, Indiana, United States - atmos_gasesECM4C_05 | ecosystem: Environmental > Terrestrial > Soil > Temperate...
CGGCGTCGGCTTGCTCGGTTGCTCTTCGAGATTCTGTTCTGCGAGAACGTTGTAACGGGTCTTGATCCGTTCCCGCGCCGATTCCACTTCCTTCGGGTCGAGCACGAGCGGCGGACCATCGCCGATCATCCGCACGACAAATCGATCGGCTTTCTCCGCGAACGCCGCCGCCAGATCGTCCAGTTTTCGGATTTTTCTGCCGTTCACTTCGTCCACGATGCTGGTGCGATACGGTGCGAGGTAAGTATTCGTGGGATCAGGCAGAATGTTCGTCAGGACGATGACTTCGGGATGGTCGAGATAAATTTGTTCGACCACGAAGTAGTCAAAGTAATGGCGGATGCGCACGTCGGTGGGTTGATAAGCGTCGATCAGGTCGAGCGTGAGCGGCTGGAAGAGGAGCCCGCCGTAAAGAACATAGCGCGGCTTCACGTCATAGGCGTGCGCGAGATAAAGGTAAGGCCAGACTGTGCCGAGCTCGATGTTCACCGTAAGCGGTTTCTTGTCTCGCCAGATGTCGAGCCTCACTTTGTCGCCTTTGAATTTTCGCTCGACCACTTCCGGCATGTCCACTCGCGAACCTTCCAGTTCGACGGTCCCATCGCTCGCGATTGGATGATCGTCGATCGTCAGGAGGACATCGCCCGCCTGGAGGCTGTTCGCCGCGGGTCCGGCCGCAATCACGGTGCCGACGAGCACGCCGCGATCGTCGTCTTTCAATCCGAGAAAATGCCGTTGGGCCGGGTTCTGTAGTTTTATGGGCGTGATCCCCAGATCGACGTAGCGATCGTAATGCCCGTCCTCGATGTCCTTGAGGAAACGCCGAATCACCGGAGTCGGAATCATGTAAGCTACGCCTTGCGCGACGTCGCCGCTATAACCCTGAAACGCGACCCCCATCACTTTACCGTCCTGCATTACCGGTCCACCGCTGTTTCCCGGATTAATCTGCGCGCTGATCTGGATCGCGAGGTGCGAATCGACCGACGAATGCGTGTAGAGCGTGAAATCGATCCGCGAAACAATCCCCGTAGTCACCGACATTCGTTCGCCGCCGAGTGGATAACCGTAGGCCGACACCGTCGATTCCAGCTCGGGAATCCCGCCAAAAGTCAGCGGCACCATGTTCTTGAAGAAATCAGCCGACGCGACTTTCAGCAGCGCCAGGTCGCAGTCGTGCGCCACGAACAACACCGTCGCGGGATATTTGTTCGGGTCGCCATCGCGCTCGACCGTGAGATAGCGGCTGTTGCTCACCACGTGCGCGTTCGTCATGATCCGGTTTCCGTCGATCACAAATCCCGCGCCGATGCCGCGCTGCACTCCGCCGGAATTCCACGGCGCGCGATAATCCGGTTCCACTTCCGTCGCCGTGATGCGCACCAGGCTTTTCTGGATCGGCCCATTCGGCCGCGCCGGCGGCGCCACGATTACAGCGGGCGGGGCGGCAACCGGGGAAGGCGTTGGGGTAGTCGCGGCTCCCGGCGGCTCCGGTGGAGTTTTCTGCTGCGCCCGCGCGTCCATCACGAGCACCAACCAAATTAATAAGATTGCCCAGCGCCTCATCACAAAGTCGCAAAGATGAAACAGATGATTGATAAAGCAACCGGCTTTGCCTTCCGGTTCTTTTGCTCATGATCTTTATCCTGCAATAGATCCTGTAGCAGCGGCCCTGTGGGCCGCTCGGGCTTGCGCTCAATAAAGCATGGTGCGTTGGCCGATGGCCGCTCTCTCTCACGCGTCCCGCAGGGACGCGGCTACAGAACGATCATGAGTATGAGCATGATCAGGAGCAGGAACTCAGACCACATGCACCGGCGCTTGCCGGCAATCGCGCTCGCCATCGCCGCACTCGATCTGCGTCGTCGCATGTCCGATCCCGAATCGTTCCCGCAGCACATCGCCCACCTCATGGAGGAACAAATCGCCGCGCGGCGCTTCCGCCATCACCAGATGAACCGTGAGCGCCACCTCCGTCGTGCTCATCGCCCAGATATGCAGATCGTGCACCGCCGTTACGCCCGCGAGATTCACCAGATAATCCTCGACCGCGTGCGGATCGATTTCCGCCGGCACCGCGTCCATCGAAAGATTAATTGATTCTCGCAGCAATCCCCACGTCCCCCACACGATCACGACGCCGATCGCCAGACTCACCGCCGGATCGAGCCAATGCCAGCCTGTCATCCGGATCGCGAACGCGGCGATCACCACGCCCACTGAAACCGCCGCGTCACCTGCCATGTGGAGAAACGCGCCCTTCAAATTCAAATCGCGTTTCCGTCCCGACATGAAGAGCAACGCCGAGATCGTGTTGATAACGATTCCGGCAGCTGCCACTGCCATCACCGTTCCACCCGCCACTTCTTCCGGATTCGCCAGCCGTCGAATCGCCTCGACCGTGATGCCGCCCACCACCACCAGCAGAATCACCGCGTTAACGAGCGCAGCCAAAATGGACGACCTGCGCCAGCCATACGTCCGCCGTTTCGTCGGCGCCGATCTCGTCAGATGCATTGCGCCCCAGGCGAGGAGCAGACAAAACACATCGCTCAGGTTGTGTCCCGCGTCCGAGATGAGCGCCAGCGAATGCGCGGCGAGTCCGTAAAAGACTTCGGCCACCACGAACCCCAAATTTAAGACCACCCCGATCGCGAACGCCGCGTTATTGCTCGGTGGCTCATGCGAATGCGCGGAGTGATCGTGATCGTGCGTCATGTTGCGTTAAACTATGGAGCATTACCTCCACCAGCAAGGAACAGCGTGGGCAGTTTTTTGCCGCTCAAGGCGACCTGACCCTCTTCCGGGGGCGAATTACTGATATGCGTAAAACTTCTTCGCAGTGGGGCGCGCTCAGCGTGCGGATGTTTTTTGCTTTAGCTCTTGCTTCGGTGGCGGGGTGGCTGGCCATCCTCAGCTTCGCCGCGCCGAATCTTCCGGCAGATACCGCGGCCGCTTCGATAGCGCCGACTTTCGGACACCCGGTAATCAGTGGCGTTGGCGGGGAAGGGTTCGAACAGAATCTGCGGATCGATCCGTCGAACCCGAATCGCCTGTACACGAGTGTGCCCGGTGCGTTGAGTTCGGACACGAGCTGGATCTGGCGTTCGCTCGACGCGGGCAAGACCTTCAAATGGATCCCGAACTCGACGCCATTGACCGGCAAAGCGGCGGCCTGCGCCGGGGGCGGGGACACAGAACTCGGCGTCGACCCGAGCGGCCATCTTTATTTCGCCGATCTGACGCTGGCGAATTTCAGCACAGCGCGCTCCGACGACCAGGGAGCGACCTTCACCTGCAGTAACACCGGCGTGCCGGATACCGTGGTGGATCGGCAATGGTACGCATTCGACGGCGACCCGACCAATGGCGGGTCGATTTATCTCGTGAATGATGAGGTCGGGCCGGGCATGCCCAATTGTCCGGGCGCGACAATCGTGGGCAATGTCCTGGTGATGTATCGATCGCCAGTCGGCGGGGCGACGAGTGCAACTGCTGGAATCCAATTCGGCGCGCGCTTCGCGGTCAGCGGCGTGGGCACGTGCAACGAAGCGATCATGGGCAACGACGAAGTGAGCCCGATCGCGACTACGCTTGGTCAGCCGCTTACGCCGACGACGTTTGCGACGCTTCCTGCGCCGGTGAAGCACGTCTTCGTTGTTCACGACAACGGAGCATTGAATCAGATTTACATGGGCCGCTGTTTCCCGGTCGCCTTCGGGCCGGCCGTGCCGAACGTCAGCGATCCGAGCGGCCTGAATTGCACCGATATTCTTGTGGCGGATCTCGGCACCGGTCAGCGGACCGGCGGGAACTTTGCCACGATGGCGATCGACAAGGCCGGAAATCTTTACGCGGTGTGGGCGCAGGCGCCTTACGACCAAACCGCCGGGCTGGCCACGGGCGACACCGTGTTGAAATACTCCTTTTCGACCGATCAGGGGAATACGTGGTCGGCGCCGATCACAGTCGACACGTCAGGCTCGCCGGTCGGGACGTTGCACAACAACGTGCTGGCCTGGATTGCCGCAGGCGACGATGGCCGGATCGGCATTGCCTGGTACGGCACGCCGGGCGCGCCGACTTATCCATCGGACGGCCCGGATGCGTGTCCGGCGACGTGCAATTGGAGTGTCTGGTACACGCAATCGCTGAATGCGCACTCGGCCTCGCCGACATTTGCCGCGCCCGTCCAGGCCAGCGAACACTTCGTTCATCGCGGCAGTATCCAAACCCTGATCGGTCACCAGACCGGCGACCGGACTCTCGGGGACTTCCTTCAAATGCGGATCGGCCCGCAAGGCGAAGCGGAGATCAGTTATTCCGATTCGAACAACATCGACGAGGGCAACGCACCGCACGCGACCTTTGTGCGCCAGAATGGTGGCGAAGGATTACTGGCTACGATTTCGCCGGTGAATATTTCCGGACTCAGTCCGTTTAATAGCGTATCCGATCCGACGGGCGATGCGCGCTATGAAGCGAATAGCACCGTGAGTGCGAACATGCCGCAGCTCGATATCGTCGGATCGAGCGTCACTCTGGTGACGACCGCGCCCTGCTCACCCGCCGCACCCTGTTACAAAATCGTGATGCAGTTGAGCAATCTAAGTCTCGCGCCTACCACGACCGAGGATCCGGATCAGGACCTGGTCTGGCATACGCAGTGGCTCGTCCCTTCCAGCAGCGACCCGCTCGGCGGGAAAAACTTTTTCGTTTATGCGGAGTCGTTGAACGGCGGGGCACTCCAGTGTTTTTCCGGCGAAAATGCGGAGAACCGCATCGCCGGGGGAGTGGGGCTAACGTATCCGGGCACAACGACGTTGCCGGCGGCGAACTGTCAATCGACGCTCGGGCCGAACGGCAACATCACCATCTACGTTCCACTTTCCAATGTAACCGAGGCTGGCGCGATCGATAACAAGCTGCACGAGGTCACCGCCAGCACGATGACGTTACAGCAGCAAGCGAACAGTGTACCCCCGGTGTCGGCGAATGGCAGATTCGTCGGTGGTGTGTTCTTCAATCTCATCGACGTCGCCCAGAGCTATGTCTTCGACCCGAGCCTGCCGACGACACCGCCCGGGGTCCAGTTGTTGAACATCTCCGGCCGCGTCTTTGTCCAGACCGGCGACAAAATTGGCGACGGCGGTTTCATCGTAAGGGGCACTGGCACCAAACGCATCCTCATGCGTGGCATGGGACCGTCGATTCCAGTCGCCGGCGCATTGCAGGATCCGCAAATCGAGCTTCACGATAGCACCGGCGCACTCGTTGCGTTCAATGACAACTGGCGCGCGACGCAGCAGACCGAGATCCAGATGACCGGTCTCGCACCGTCCGACGATCGCGAGGCAGCTATCGTGGCCACGCTTGCCGCCGGCACTTACACCGTGGTCCTGCGTGGCTCCAATGGCGCGACCGGCATTGGGTTAGTCGAGCTTTACGACCTGGAGCCGGCCGGGGGAAGTGAGTTCGTGAATCTATCAATTCGCGGCGATGTGGAAACGGGAGACAACATTCTCATCAATGGCCTCATCCTTGGCGGGGTCACACCCAAGCGTATTCTTTTCCGCGCCCTCGGACCGTCGATCACGGTGAACGGCACACCCGTTGCCGGGCGCCTGAGCGATCCGACTATGGAACTGCACGATTCAAACGGCGCGACGATTGCCGCAAACGACAACTGGAGAAATGCGGCGAACGCGTCCGAGATTCAGGCCGTCCTGCCGCCGCCGGACGATCGTGAATCAGCCATCCTGCTCCCGCTCGGGCCGGGCACTTACACCACGATCATTCGCGGCGTAAACGGCGCGAGTGGCATCGCGATCAACGAAATCTACAAGCTGGATAACTGATCTCGGGAGTAACACACCTGACCGCGCTAAGGACGGTCGTTATACCAGTACCTCTGAATGAAGTCCTCGGTGGCGTTAGGATTTCGCAACCGCCCGAATGCCATCCGGGTAAAGTCGCGAAAATAATGCCAGTCTCCGTGACGATCGAACTTTCTGGTTGAGGCCACCGCCTTCATCGAGCGAAGCCGGGTCAGCCGTTGCCGGCGCGACCGGCCCAGTTTCTTTAAGGCCCACAGAAAAGCTACATCTTCCGCCACCAGCAGCTTCTCGTTGTAGCCGCCTATCTCTATGAAATCGCTTCGCCGGCAGAAAACCACGCCCGCATCCATTCCCGTCACCAGCACGAGCGGAATAATCGCTGCATAGGTCGCGACCAACGCCAGCGACCAGCGTTCCAAGGTCACACCCGTCGCGCCGCCGACGATGCGATTGTCCGCCAGCGCGCGCTCGATGCCGTTAAAGGTTTCGGGATGAACTTGGCTGTCTGCATCAATGAATGCCAGGATTGGGCTAGTGGCCTGGGCCGCGCCTCCATTGCGGGAGGCGGCAATCGCGCGCTTCGCCACCGATACCACACGGCAGCCACGGGCCGCCGCGATCTGAGCGGTGCGATCCGTGGACGCATTGTCCGCGACAATTACATCAATTGCGCCCGGACCGAACGAATAGCGCGCCCGCGCGACCTCCACGGTATCGAGCAACCGGGGCAACAACGCCTCTTCGTTGTGCGCAGGAATAACAAGTGTTTGCCGGATCTCTGTCAGCATCGAGTTAAGCGGCGGAAGACACCTTGCAAAGAAGCTCGCGTCGAATCAGAACACGAGTGAGCGCGATGTGCCCGATCAACGCGCCGCCGACGCAGACCGGAATGATTAGCGCATAGGGAACGTGATAGATCAGCTCGAGCTTCGGCACGACCGGCCAGCCGAAGGACACCGGTGACGACAAGACCGCAACCCGCATGACGTTAACCAGGAGCGCCAGGCCAACTCCGTTCACGATCCACAGTAAGACTCTCGATCTCCCACAAAAAGGCGCCGCGATCAGCGCCAGCACTCCCGAAATAATGTCCCAGTTCCGTCCCGACCACGTCATCGTCGCGGGAATAACGCCCTGCGCGACCCACGAATGAAGCACCAACTCCAGCGGAAGCCTGAATCCTTGGAACGCGACGAGTGCCGGCAAAGGAAGAATACTTAGCCAGCGACCGATCGGCGAAAGGCCGACGCCCAGACTCACGACGTTTATCGTCGCAGCGAACAACAGAAGCCGTCGTTGATCTCCCTCGAGGCAGCCGCTTCCGACGACGAAAAGGATCGTTGTAAGCCAAAGAATGGTCCCGATCGCTACCGGCAGCGCCCGCCGCAACGGACTCTTCGATTCACGGCCAGCGCTCGTCCGTACCCCCCAGATGAACGCGCCCACTACGCCTCCGCAGATGAGGAGGAAAACGGATAATGATGTCGTCGACGCCGGATGAAACATGGCTTGAGATTAGAATCAACGGTCGGCGGACGAAAGTGAGAGATCGGCCCGCGATCTCCTCGTGGCCGCCGACTTCGGATTCCGTTTTCTAGTTTCTAATCTGCCACCATTCGCTGCATCCGCCTTTACGCTCATCGCAGGAATGGCAAGAGCACTGGAACCTCGCGCCGATAACGCTCGTAGGAAGCTCCAAATGCTGCAACGAGCATCTCCTCCTCCACGTGGATTCGGTAGGTGTAGGCCATAATCGTCGCGACAAGTGTCGCGAGGAAAACTACCGCGTTGCCGGAGGCCAGGCCAAGGCCGTTGAGGCACAGGAGAGAACCGAGATAACCTGGATGTCGAACAAGCTTATACGCAGCGCCACGCTCAACCAAATGACCTTCGTCGACGCGCAAGGTGCGGGTATATCGGTGCCGCAGGGTGAGGAGGGCCCATAATCGCAAGAGTAGCCCAGTTACCCCAAGTCCGACCCCCACCCAGGCAACTGGCGGCATGCCAGGCATGGTGCCGGGATCGCGCAGCCAAAGTGGCAGAGTGCGCAAGAGCGTGGACTTGTCCCCACGCATCGCGATGATGAAACCAATCACCGGTACGCCTGACGCGAGGGAAACCGCGACCGTACTCCAGCGGTCAGCCGGCCCGGCCGCCATGGTGCGTGCTTTCTTGCCGAACCGGATCTCGGATTCGACCCCATAGAGCAACAGCACACCGAGCGCAGCCATGCCGTGCGCTGGAAGACTCTTGAATCCAGCTATGAAATCGTGAATGTAATTCATTAACACATAGTTCTGCTACCGGAGGCGAACCTTCTTCCCGATAACAGATAACTCATAACAATTAACTGGGCTGGCCTGGTTGCGTTCTATTCCCTCGCACTAGTTGCCAGCAGACTGCTTTGCATATTCGCTCAACACTTCCATTCGTTGAGTAATTAACTTGACCTGCGCGTTCGCAAAATCCACCCGCATACTGCTGCCTCCGACCGCGCCGCCCACGCGCGCCATCAACATCGCTTCATCGTCACGCCACTTGATCCATGAGCGTTCCGCTTCTTTGAGAGCCTTCTGCCCGTCCGCATCCAGTTTGCTCATCAGTCGTTTATAGACGGCGTCGAGTTTTGTATTGGCCTGGTCCACGGCGGCGTTTTCCTCTGTCCCCGGTGGCTTGAAGTCAGGATCTTTGCCTTTGGATTCAAAGGGCACGGCCATGATTACGAGGGCAATAGAAGCGGCGAATAGTGTTGGTATCTTCATTTTCTTGATTCGAGTTTGTTGGCACCGAGGGGGAGGTGGCAAGGTTTAACCGTGGGTGGGATTGGCTGCGCTATCTCTTCAGGCCGGGCTCGGCCGGGAAACGCCAGCCCCCGCTGGTTCCCGACGAGCGCCGTCAGATTCGCGCGGAGGGCGGGTTCGTCGTTTTTGATATGACATATATCAATCGTCATTTGGTCCCGCCGCCCGCCCGCGTTGCGGCTTTTGTCAGCTAATACGCTGGATATGCCGCAATTCTGTCGGCATATTCACATGTTAGGCGTATGAGCCCGCGCATCGGCATCTTAGCTTTAGCAGCACTCATGGTTATCCGGATCAGTGCGGCAGCGTCTACGCACTTGACTGCAGAACAGGCGCACAAGTGGACCATTTTCGCGCCGCACCCAGCATATCCCGATTCAGCGCGCACTCGCAAGATTCAGGGATCGGGTTACTTCAAGGTAATCGTTCGAGTGAAAACAGGTTCGGTTCAGCGTATTGTCATATTCCGCAGCACAGGGAGCTTAGCGTTAGATACTGCTGCCATACAGGCGTTGCGCCAGTGGCGATTCAAGCCGGGCGTGCTCCCGTCGATGCGGCAGTTGAATCCGCCGTCTAAAGAGCCTGACGCCGATGAAGACGCTTGCATTCTCGTTCCCATTTCCTTTGTTCTGTGAGCAGGAGCGAAAGTTCGGTAGCCGCACAAACACATACGCCTAATCATGCGATGGAGTGAACGGCTACCCGCTGCGCGCTCGACTTTTGATATGATTTCTACACTTTCAGTCCGAGCGATGTGCGCCCCCGTCCGCCGTCGCTCATCTTATTCTCGTTAGGCCCACAACACGCACCGCCATATGAAACGAACAGTCAATATAGTCCGGGCACGTCAGCCAAAGCGCGGCCGATACATTGGAGAAGGGCACCACGAATACTTTCTCACTCCGGACGGCCTACCGGCCATGCACTTTCGCTGGCGCGGGTTGCTGTTCAATGGCCCCAAAATGGATTTCATATTTCCCAGAGACGTTGTGCAGATTGGACCAGTTGCCGATGACGCAGCGAAGTCGGCTGCTCGCTGGTCGTCCGCGTACGGCGCCAGCCTCAAGGGTGGTGCCGGAGGCGTTGTTACGAGTCTCGTGTCAGCGGCTATTGGAGCCGCCGCCACCCGCACAAGCGGTATCAAAGGCTTTGGCGTTGTATACAAGAACGAAGACGGCCTTCTCCTCGCCTTCATGGCCGTTGCACCGCCTGAGATTGTTGACGAGATTTTCCGCGCGGTGCCTCTGGAGAAGCATGATAAAAGCGCCGAACCTGTTCCACAGCCTGAACCCACAAAACCACCCGACACACATGATTAAAATCCTTCCATCCGCAGCGACGCGCGCTCTCGCAAGCCGCGGCTGCGCTTATTTTCGTTAGGCCTTTCCGCGTGACTCCCGCCGAAGAACACTACGTTCACTTCACCGAGTGCATCGAAAGCCTTACGAGTGCATGGCGAATCCTCAAAGAACTCCATTCAGTAGCTCCGGGTGTTATCCGCGCCGCTGCATACCGAATGGCACTCGTCGAATACGCCAAGCCATACAAGGCATCTTATGGCGCTCACAAACGCGGAAGACAGGGATACGTCCTTCCGGCACCCAGCCTCGTATCCGAGGATCTTGCACTGCACACCCAAGTGCTCGACCTCCGCGACCAGGTTCTGGCGCATTCCGACCTTACACTCAAGGACGCGCGAGTTTATGCGAGCCGCGTTCGGGGGCAGCCATTGGTCGCTATCGGCGCCAATCAACTTCCTTCGTTCCCAAACACATCTGCGGTCATCGCGCTTATCGAACGCAGCCTAGATTTGATGTATCTCCAGCTCGAACAACTCGATGAAGCAATCGCACCCCAGGCCTAACCAATCGCTGCAGCCGACGGCGAGCCGTCGTACTACCCATTTTTCACATGACTAAAAACCTTCGACCAGCGGCCACGCGCACTCCTCGCTCGCCGCGGCTGAGCTTGGTCTCGTTAGGCGACCGGATTTTGTGTGACATATATCAATCGTCATTGTTGACAATGGATGTCGCGCGAATGGCGCAAGGGGAAGAGCCGCGGGAACGGCTTACGGAAGAAGTTTGAGGGGGAGGGGTTTGCTATAGTTTGTGCATGTCAGCGCAGGATCATTTATCAGGAATTTTACGCTGAAATTGATGGTGGCGGTTTTGTGCGGTTCAATTGTGTCGATAATTACTTGGGAGGTTTCAGTCCCTTTATCGTTGTTGTGGATAGTAATTCCATGCAGGACCTGATCGCTCGTGTTGGTGAGATAAAAATAACCGTCATGACCGTCGCGAACCACGATGGGTGGTCGCGCAGAGAAAAGCCAACCATCTTGCGCGCCCGCCGTGGGCGTTTGAAAGCCGAGAGCAATGCAAAGAATGAATAGAGCGAGGCGGTGTTTCATGGTTTGGTGTGATCAGCTGCTATTGTTATCTCCAGCGCGACAGCTCCAATATGATGGTAAACGCGCGTGCGAAGGTCCTCGTCCTTCATGATCGATTCAGTGAAGTGCAAGATACCAGCGTAGAAAGCTTTGAAATATTCAGGCAACGACACCACGAGTTGATTCTCTTCGCCTGGCTTGAAGAGCGCCTGAAGGCGCGGAACCTCTGCAAACTTATCGACATAGTTGATTCGGCGGGCGGCTCCGCTTCTCGAATTGGCGGATGCTACAGACAACGTGTGTAAAATGCCGCAACGCGCTGCATAGATATCTTCTGAGCTGCATGGAAGTCCCGAGCCGGGAAGCATATAGTCGTCCATCCATGCCTTAAATATCTTGTTGTTCGTGTCAGCGTGGTTAATCGGGCGAGACAGTGAAGCAACGATATCCATTGAAGCGTAGAGCAGCAACAAAGCCGGAAATGCGGAACGGTCCGGGCGAAGCGCTTGTTGTAAAGCTTCCTGTAATGCTTCCACGAGTGATTGGACCGTCGCCTGATATTTGTGCTCCGAATCGTCCAAGCTCATCTTGCAAGGCTAGGGGATATCGAGGAAATTCGTCAACGGTCTTCACTTTCTCCGTCAACGACATTTTGGCTGACATATAGCAATCGACATTTGTCGAGCACGTGGACAGCCTGACTGCGGTTGCGGTAGTGTTGCAACTATGTCGTTCGAACAATTGTCTTATCTCGCGCAGATGGTGGCCTCAGTGGGCGTGATTGTGTCTTTGATCTTCGTCGGTCTTCAGATCAGGCAGAATACGGGCGCTCTCCAGCGGAACGAACATAACTCCACGATGGCGCAGTGGACGGTGATCCGGATGGCGATCGCCAAACATCGCGACATTGCCGAATTGATGACTGCCGGCCTGCACGGAGAGGGTGCGCTCGATGCCGCCGATCAGCTGAGGCTGGAGCAGATGCTGCAGGAAAATGCCTGGGCGTCCTTCCACATTTGGGAGAGAACGCAGCGCGGTATTTTTCCCAAGGGGACTTTCGAATTGACGGCCGGACCTCTCATGAGCGGCCTGCTCAGGACCGAGCGCGGCGAGGCCTGGTGGCGCAGCGCCAAACATGTCGGCTTCATTCCCGGATTTGTCGCTGATGTGGACGCGGTGCTTGCCAAGGACAAGGGAACTTAGAGAAATACAAAGCAGGAGAGGACAGGATTCACAGGATTAACGGGATGGAAGAATTCTGGCTTCCGAAGCAATCCTCAAAATCCTGTTAATCCTGTCCAAATACTTTTTTTAGATCCTGGCGCGCTCGAGAACTGAGCGCAACACCTTCTCGGCTTCGAAAAATTGGCGGGCGGCGAGGGAGTGGCGGTGCGATCCGTGGCGGTGAGGGGAAGCAGTACAACTGCCGGGAGGGATTGCGTTCCGAAGTGCAACCCACCACGGCGGGCAGGCTTTGGGAACGAGGATCTCGGAGCGGGATTTGGACGGTCACTGGCAGCCGAGGCGCAGGACGCAACTTCCGGCGTAGGGTGATGTTTATATGGCGTGGAACGGCAAAGATATGTCATCCGGCGAGCGTCGGATGGAGCATATTATAAGTCTGCGGACTCGTTCGGAGGCGACGGCGTTTGGTCGGGGCACATCGAGGATGCCGCTTCGTGGCGGAATCGAACCTACGCGGAACGGTTCGCGAGGTATTTGAGTTTGTCGTGCTCAGTCATGGCACGTTTTTCCGAATCTGAGCTTGCGGTTTTGCGCGCAAAGGATTGCTGACCTTCGCGATCATTGGAGAAAAATCGTCGCGGATGTGGACGCGGTGCTCGCCAAGGACAACGGAGCGCCCGTCGCGGTGTAGTTGATCCTCGTTCCCAAACTCCGTTTGGGAACGCACTTGGCTTTCGAAACTCTGTTTCGCGACAGGGAGGAAACGGAGTTTCCAGGACATGGCCATTCCCAAACAGAGTTTGGGAACGAGGAAGTGGGCGGGCGTGATTGGTCGATCTAACGTGGGCTGGATTTGTCGCGCGATCTCGAAAACGCGGCGATCAGCAAGGTGACGGACGCGACCACGACCAAAGCGGCACCGAGGACGAAGAGCGGGGCGTCGAAGTAACGCAGCCCCATAAGTGCAAGCAACGTCACGGGCAGGGTCGCGACGGTGAGAGCTGTCGCCCGCACGATCACTTGCGCCCACGCGTGGCCCGCCGCCGCAGAGGGCGCGGCATAAAGCGTTAGATAGCCAAGGGGAAACAGGAGCAGGCCAACCAAGATATGATTCAGGAGCATGGGTGGCACGAGCTCGTCCGCCGCGCCCGTTGACGTGGAATGTCGGATGAGAGTGGCAATATGCGGCGTTGCCACGAGGTGCACGATGCCGAGCAGAATGAGCAGGACACCGCTGCCTCTGAGTAACCGAACGCGAGTAGATGCCGACATGGTCAGACTTCGCAGGGTAACACATTACGCCTGCGAGAATAGGAGACAGGATTTACAGGATTAACTGGATGGAAGAATTCTGATTCTAAATCCAATCCCGTAGATCCTGTTAATCCTGTCTAATTCTTCTTCATATCCCGGCCCGCTCCAGGAGGGAGCGCAGAACTTTTTCGGCTTCGAAGAATTGGCGGGCGATTTCGCGGGCGGCTAACGAGTGGCGGGTGTAGTCGGCGTTGATCTCTTTCACGGCTTCGGCGATCTCGCCTAACGACTGGAAGGCGATGAGGCCGTGGCGGTGGGCGCCGAAGATTTTAGTAAAACCGGTTTCCTGGATGATGACGGGACGGCCGGCGGCGAGATAGCAGCCGCTGCGGTCGCTGAACCAGCCGGTATTCAGCCGGACATACTGGTCCTTGGCGACGGTGAACTCGCCTTTCGAGCGGCGGATGTAATCGCGGTAGAGGCGGTAGTCGGAGCTGAGATCGTGGGGAAGCCGGACGCGCCAGCCGTTGCGCAGGAATCTGGCGCGGGTCTTGTCGTCCTTGATGTCGGTGGCGAGCTCGAAGGTTTCACCGGCGCGTTTAGGCGCGGCGACGAACCGGAGGAATTCGCGCGATTTGCTCCACAAATATTTTTCGCCGCGCCACTCAATGTCTTTCAGTCCACTGGTGGACCAGTTGGCGACGGAAGTGAAAACGGCGGCGGGCCCGGGTCGGCGATTGGTTTTCCAAAGGTCCGTGACGATGGGCTGGCGGGTGGGAAGCCACTTCAGTTTGTGAGTCGGGACGGGGAACGAAGGCGTGCCGACGTTCTCGCCAAACGTGAAGAGAGCGTGGTGGCGCTTCAGATATTTGATCGTGGATTTGTTTCCCTGATCGACCTTTATCTGTTCGACGCCGGGATCGCTCTCGATGTAGAGGATGCGGTCGCTCGTGAGCAGGTCGGGATTGAATTCCTGGGTGCCGCAGACGTTGAGGATGGCGTCGGCTTCGCGGTAAAGCTGGCGGATACGGGTGAGTGGAAGGCCGGCGGTGGGATTGCCGGGAAGATAGCGGGCGCAAAAGCTCCAGCGTCGGGCAAAGCCATACTCGGCGCCAAGATGCGCGAGCATGCGCGCGGCGTAATCGAACTCGTTGTTTACCTCGAAGGTGTCGGGGTTGTAGGGAAGGCGGGCTGAGTCTTCGATGTAGAAGACGTCGTGCCCGAGGCGTTGGAGGCCAACGATGTAATGAAGGTGCTGCCAGATGACGCCGGCGATGGGACAGCCGCCCATGAAGCCCATGACGATGAGGCGTTTTTTTTTCATCGGGCGCTTAGGTGGATCGTGCGCTCCGTCGCGCAATGATAATTTGAGCGGCTGCGCCGCCATTTTCTGCCATCGAGCGACGGAGCGCTCGATCCACCCACCAACATCGCCTAACGAGTGGCGGCGAAATCGAGACAATCATTCGCCGAGTTTCTTCGTAATCACCGCGGGATTTCCTGCAACGACGACATTGGCGGGCACGCTTTTCGTAACGACGGCGCCGGCGGCGACGACGGAGTTTTCGCCGATGGTGACGCCTTTGAGAATGATGGCGTTCATGCCGATCCAAACGTTATCGGAAATGATGACGGGCATGGTGCGCAGTTTCGGTCGGGGCGGGCGGTCCTTGAAGAAGGGTGCGAGCGCGTGGGCGTCGATGATGCGTTGGGCCGGCGCAAGCGGATGGAAATCGGAATCCGCGATGCCGACGTTCCAGGAGATGAGGCAATGGGAGCCGATCTCGATCCGTTCCTCGGCCATGACGAGCGCGCCGTTCATGAGGGTGAAATCGCCGACGATGCAGCTGCCGTTCACGCCGATGGAGAAGGAGCAGCCGCCATACACCGAAACGTGATCGCCGAAGACAACGGTGCGCGGCGCTTTGTTTTTCAGGAAG
>Ga0307478_10002259_pt1 | contig 15408 bp, 10 predicted proteins | sample atmos_gasesECM4C_2_FD_203713 | JGI IMG/M metagenome (GOLD analysis project Ga0307478, IMG submission 203713) | Hardwood forest soil microbial communities from Morgan-Monroe State Forest, Indiana, United States - atmos_gasesECM4C_05 | ecosystem: Environmental > Terrestrial > Soil > Temperate...
GTCAACGAAGCTTGACCCATCCGGCGTGAGGAAAAGCCTGGTCGTGTCTCCGAGAGGAGCGCGGCTCTCATGCCGGATCGTGAATCCGTTACGAAGGATGGCAACGTCGGCCGCCCACGCGTGAGCAGTGATCAGGCCCAGTATGAAAAGGAAACCGAGTTTTGTTTTCAGGCCCATCGGCAAACGGCTACAAGAGATTCAAAGCCCCCACAAACTCGCGCGGGGGATGTTGCGGTCGGTGGGAGGATTCCGGCATTACGTCTCCACCCCAGCCCCAGTCAGCACGGGTTCCAGAGCGGTGGCGACGCCATTCTGGTCGTTCGACCGGGTCAGCTTCCAGCCCCGGCTGCGGAGGTCTTCCGCCGCATTCCCCATGATAACCGGGTATCCGGCAAAGGCAAGCATTTCTATGTCGTTGTAATTGTCCCCGATGGCCATCACCTGCTCCCGGGGGATGCCCCGGTAAGCCGCCCAGCGCTCCAAGGAATGGCCTTTAGAACATTCCTTGTTGAGGATATCGACAATGGAGAGGTCGCGCGCCGGGTATTCGGTGCGCAAAACCGTGATCTCTTCTGCCAAATGACACCCCTGAAGCGCGGCTAAAGCCTGGTGCATTCGGGCAATTGGCCCACAAAACATGGCCTGAACCGGGTCAGTTACCAAAGAACTCTCCACCGGAACCACGAAATCGATGTATTGCAGGTTCTTTTCGAGCCAGCGGCGAATGCTGTTCTCGAGTTCGTTCATATGCTCGAGCACGATTGAGCCTTTGCCACGCTTATCGAAGGTCAGGACGGTGTTGCCGCGAAATTCCACCATGATCTGGCACAGTTCGCGGCAGACCCCGGCGGGGAGCATATCTCGATAAAAAGTTTCGCCTGCCAGGGAGCGCGTGATCGCGCCATTGGAACTGATCAGCCAGAGATCGAATCCGAATTGCTGCGCGATGGGGAGGGCAAAATCATGGCGGCGGCCGGTCACGAGCACAATCTCAATGCCAGACTCGCGGGCGCGTCGAAGCGCTGCCATATCGACGTCAGATATCTGAAATTGGGAGTTGAGCAGGGTGCCGTCGATGTCGAGCGCGAGCAGGCGGATGGAAGGCGTGACCACGACCGATTCTAACATCCGAATGAGCATTTCAGAGGGGTTGCAGAACTAAGCCGGGGTGCCGAGAGTGCATGCTATATTGCAGCACGCGCATGGGAATTTTCAGTGCACTGTTGAATCCGTATGGCTTCCTTTTGGTAGCTCTGGCGATCATCCATTTCATTCGGAGACGGCCGGATACTTATTGGCTCTATATCATTCTTTTTCTGGGGCCACTTGGCGCGGGGATTTATCTGGTGGTGGAGGCGCTTCCCGATCTGGGACTGCTGCGGCAGTCGTTCAAGGTTTTTCCGCGACGCAAACGCATTCATGAACTGGAAGCGGCCGTGCTCGACAACCCTTCCGCGGGAAATTACGAGGAACTGGCCGACCTCTACATGGAGGACGGAAACTTCGCGAAGGCGCGCGCCTGCTATGACCGCGCGATTTCATCGCGCACCGACTCGCCCGATCCTTTTTACAGGCGCGGCGTCTGCGAAGTGCAGCTCGGAGATTTCCCCGCGGCGGTTGCGGACCTGGAGCGCGTCGTGAACAAGGAACCCGGATACGACTTCCACCGTGCCAGAGGGCTGCTCGCCCACGCTTATGCCAACACCGGGCAGCCGGCGAAAGCGGACGAACTTTTTCAGCAGGTCACGGTGATTTCGACCTTGTCGGAGACGTATTTCAATTACGCGACCTTCCTCGCGGCGCAAGGGAGGACGGCGGAAGCGCGCGAGTGGGCGCAGAAGATTCTCGCGAAAAAACCGACCATGCCGGGATATTTACGGCGGCGTGAACGGCCCTGGTTTCGCAAGGCGAACGGGCTGCTATTGCGGCTGAGGGCAAGTAGTTGACCCGTCCAAGTCAAATGTTGTTGATCACAGACTTTCCTGCGTCGTCTCTCTCGATCTAAGCCAAGTGATATTCTTTGGCTTTCATGGCTCGCGTAACACATCTGGAGTGCACTCGCTGCGGTCAGCATCTGAGCGCGGATCTCCCGCAGACCGTATGCCCAAAAGATGGAGGCGTGCTTTATGCGCGCTACGATCTTGCGGCGATCCGGCAGATGGTTTCACCGCCGCACATTACGGGACGGATGTGCACGATGTGGCGCTACGCGGAGGTGCTGCCCGAGGCCGAACCGGTTTCTCTGGGGGAGGGCTTCACGCCTATGCTCGCCAGCCGGGAGTACGCTAACGTCTTTATCAAAGACGAGGGACTCAATCCCACTGGATCATTCAAAGCGCGTGGACTCTCAGCCGCGATCACGATGGCGAAGCACTTCGGCCTGGAGAAGTTCGCCATCCCATCAGCCGGAAATGCGGCGGGCGCGCTGGCGGCCTACGCAGCCGCTGCCGGATTGGAAGCACACATCTTCATGCCCAAAGATGTCCCCATGGCAAACCGGATCGAATGCCAGTTCTATGGGGCGCACGTCACGCTGGTGGACGGCCTGATCAGCGATTGTGCGCGCATGGTTGGCGAGCGCAAGGAGAAGGAAGGATGGTTCGATGTCTCAACGCTGAAAGAGCCCTATCGGGTGGAAGGCAAGAAGACGATGGGCTACGAAGTGGCTGAGCAACTGGGTTGGCGTGTGCCGCAGGGAATCATCTATCCAACCGGCGGCGGGGTCGGCATGATCGGAATGTGGAAGGCGTTTGAAGAGATGCAACAGCTGGGCTGGATCGGCTCCGAACGGCCTCAAATGGTAGGCGTACAATCAAGTGGTTGCGCGCCGATAGTTAAAGCATGGGATGAAGGCAGCAACGTTTCGGAGATGTGGCCGAACGCGGACACCAAAGCGTCAGGATTGCGAGTTCCCAAGGCGTATGGGGACTACATTATTCTAGAGATACTGCGGAACAGCGGCGGGGTGGCGATCTCAGTTACGGATGAAGAAATCATGGACGCCGTGCGGCGCTGGGCGCAGGTGGAGGGCATTTTCGCAGCGCCCGAAGGAGCAGCGGCCCTGGCGGCGTACCGCAAGTTGCGCGCGAACGGATTTTTCGGTTCCGACGATCGGGTGGTGCTCTTCAACACCGGCACGGGGCTGAAATATCTGGATACGATCGAGGGCAAAAAAGAAGTCGCGGAGCGGAAGTTGCCGACCTCACGCCAGATCGCGGGGATTATCGGGCCGTACTGAGTGTGGAACTGACGACGTTCCGCCCAGTTGCAGTTGCGGATGCGGCATGCTGTGAAGAGAGATGTGTATGACGGACCGGCTCTACTATCACGATTCTTTTCTGCACGAATTTGAGGGCGAGATCACGGAAGTGGTTCCTGCGGCGGAAATCAATGGCCGCCACGGTGTGTACCTCGATCGAACCGCGTTTTATCCCACCAGCGGCGGACAGGTATACGACACGGGTTGGTTATCCGCGGTAGAGGGAAGTTCGGGAAAGCTGCGGGTGGCTGAGGTGGCCGAGACCGAGGATGGACGAATCGTACACTACATCGAAGCCGACCGGGCGCCGGAGCGGGGAACGCGGGTGCGCGGCTTGATTGATCCCGATCGACGCCGGGATCACATGCAGCAGCATTCCGGACAACACGTGCTCTCGGCGGCTTTCATCCGACTGTTTAATCTACCCACGGTTTCATTCCACATGGGCGAGGATGCGAGTTCGATCGACCTCGACACTCCCAATCTCACGGCGCGGCAAGTGGAAGAGACTGAGGCGCTGGCGAACGAGATTGTGCAGGAGAATCGTCCGGTCGAGATCAAGTTCGTGACCCAGGGCGCTGCGCAAGAGCTGGGATTGCGCAAGCCGCCGCGGAGTGACAAAGATGAACTGCGCCTCGTCGATATTCGAGATTTTGATCTGTCGGCTTGCGGCGGGACTCACGTGCAGAATACCGGCCAGATCGGCTGCATTCTGCTTCGCAAGACGGAACGGGTCCGGCAAGGCTGGCGCGTGGAATTCGTGTGTGGCCAGCGGGCCGTTGCCACGGCGCGGCACGATTACACGACGCTGACCGAGGCGGCTGGATTGTTTTCCAGTCATATCTGGGACGTTCCGCAGCAGGCGCGGAAGTCGCTCGAGGAGCTTCGATCGGCAAACAAGACGAGTGAGCATCTGCTGGAAGAATTGGCCGAACTGCAAGCGGCTCGATTGCTGTCGGAGACGACGCCAGTCAATGGCCGCAAAGTGATCGGGCACCTTTACCGGGATCGCGATCTGGCATTCATTCGGCTGCTGGCCCAGAAGCTCACGCGTCTCGAGCTGAACTCAGTCGCACTGTTGGGCGAGGCATCGGGCCAAGCCTCGCTGGTTTTCGCGCAGTCCAAGGGCATGCCGTTCGACATGGGCGCGCTGCTCAAGGAGACGCTGGCGAAATTGGGCGGGCGCGGCGGCGGCAGCAAGGACATGGCGCAGGGCGGAGCACCTAATGCCGAAGGCCTGGAAAGGGCGCTTGAGGAGCTTGCCAGAAAGCTGCGGGATTAGGTTGACAACGCGCCTGCATGGGAAGCAGGGAACTGCTACATTTCCCTGAGCGGACCGGATATTGGATCAGAAGCTCATCCTCGTAAATCTGCTGCTCAAGATCGGCGTGGCTGCAGCCGTCTCGAGCACGCTGGTGCGTTCGCTGGAGTTCAAGAAGCTTCTCTTCCGGGAAGAGCGCAATACCCGCAAGAAAATCTACCTGACCCTTTGGTTCAGCATACCCATCGCGCTGGCGGTCTGGATTCGCTTTATCCAGAAGAGCTTCCTCGCGGGCGACCTGTCATTGGAAACAGTTTTGCTGCTCGGCGTAATTGGCGGGCGCCTTACGGGTGTGCTGGGCGGGTGCTTGATCGGGTTGCCGGCCCTGTTGCACGGGGAATGGATCACGCTGCCTTTCAATGTGCTGTGCGGCCTGGCCGCGGGACAGCTGCGAAATCTGGCGCCCGATAAGGAAGATGTCTGGTCGTTCTCCCCTTTTATCGATCTGAGCATCTATCGCTGGATCCGCCGCAACCTGCCCAAGCCACGATTCGATTGGCAGATCATGTTTTTCGCCACCATTGTCGGCCTGCGCTTCGTGCACAGCGAGTTGTCACGGGGGTTCCCATGGGCGACCTTCAGCCTTGAGAGCCAGAATCCGTGGGTCGAGCTGGCCATCTATGCGACATCCATCCTGGTGATTGGCACGGAATTGAAGATTTTCAACGGGGTGCGGATTCAGATGAAGCTGGAAGAGCAGCACCTCCTGCTGCTGCAGGCTCGCATGGAAGCGCTGCAGAACCAGATTAATCCGCATTTCCTCTTCAACACTCTGAACTCGGTTTCGTCGCTGGTTAGGTTCGATCCCGATACCGCTCGTGAATTGATCATCAAGCTGGCCACCATTCTTCGGCGTTTGCTAAACAGCTCAGACGCGTTCGTTCCCCTTCGCGAAGAAGTGGAATTCATCGACAACTACCTGGATATTGAAGTGGTGCGCTTCGGGCGCGACAAGCTGCGCGTGGTCAAGGAACTCGAGCCGGAATCGCTCGAGATGATGGTGCCGGCCATGCTGCTGCAGCCGCTGGTGGAGAATTCCATCAAGCATGGGCTCTCGTCGAAGGTTGAGGGCGGCAGCATTTATCTGCGCAGCCGCCTGGGGGCGAAAGCAGTCATCATCGAAGTCGAAGACGACGGCGTGGGCATGGGTGCCGCGCAGTTGATCCAAAAACCGGATGGGCTGGGCGGAAGCGGCATCGGCATGGCGAACGTCGCCGAACGGCTGAAAGTGCTGTACGGAGATACGGCGCGGATGACCATCGACAGCCACGGCGGGAAGGGAACGCTAGTGCGCTTGCGGCTGCCGATCCTGCAGGAAAGTTCCGGAATTCCGGCCGGGCTCTATGAAGAGCGTTCCAGCACCCGCCGGTAAAATGCCTCATATTGTGGAATGATTCTGGTCGAGCAGAAGCGCGCCTGCGCCGTAGCTCGGGCCTGCACGCCCATGATGTCGAGCTTCTTTTCATCCCGGAGCAGGTCAATGGCGTAGCGAGCCATGGTTTCGATGTCGCCCACCTCGGCCATGAAGCCGGTTCTGCCGTGCTCGATGACTTCGGGCAAGCCGCCGACGCGCGTGGTGATGGGAACGACTCTGCAGGCCATGGCTTCGAGCGCCGCCAGTCCAAACGATTCGAGTTCGCTCGGCAGCAGCATCACATCGGAAATGGCGAGCTTCTCCTGCACCCGGTCCTGCTTGCCAAGGAAAATGACATGATCGTGAATCCCTTTCTGCACGGCCAGCCACTCCGCTTTTGAGCGATCGGGACCATCGCCGATCAGCAGCAGTTTGGAAGGGACCTCTTTGCGCACGCGGTCAAAGATCTCCACCACGTCAGTGAGACGTTTTACCGGGCGAAAATTCGAGAGATGAACCAGGATCCGCTCGCCGGCAGCTGCATACTCCTGGCGGCGCGCGGGCGCTTGCGCGTCGCGCACGTACAGGTCGCAGTTGACGAAGTTGTAGACCACCTCGATGTGATTCTTTATGTCGAATTCCTTCAACGTCGTCTCGCGCAGGTATTCGGAGATGGCCGTCACCCCGTCGCTTTCTTCGATGGAATAACGCGTGATCGGGAGATAGGAAGGGTCGAGACCGACCAGCGTGATGTCGGTGCCGTGAAGAGTGGTTACGAAGGGAAGCTTGCGGCGAGTGGGTCCATGGCAAAGCATCTGGCGAGCGAGCAACGCGCTCACAGAGTGGGGAATCGCGTAGTGTACGTGCAGCAGGTCGAGATCGTAGAGTTCGGCCACTTCGGCCATCCGGGTGGCGAGGGCAAGATCGTAGGGCGGGTAGTCGAAGAGGGGGTAGCGGGAGACTTCGACCTCATGAAAATGAATATGGGGCTGGGGCTCGGTAAGACGGATGGGCTGTGCGTAGGAGATGAAGTGGATATCGTGCCCGCGCTGTGCAAGCTCCAGGCCCAGCTCCGTGGCCACAACGCCACTGCCGCCATATGTCGGGTAACAGGTGATACCGATCTTCATTGTTGTTCTGGCCCCAAGGTCTTTAGGTTCGATGGCCGCGATACGCGCGCGATTCAGATTTTACGCGGAGCTGGCAGGAGTACGGGAAGCGGGGAGTAGTTCTGGATGCTTATTCTGCAGCCTTGCGCTCGAAGACGTTGGCCCGGAGCGGATCGACCTTATCCAGATGATCCTGCAGCCGCTTCTTGGTTGCCGGTGTTAAACCGATGAATTCGACGCCATTGCCCACACCGGGATCGCTGGTGCGCACCACGGCGGAGGTAGAGATCTTCTCATCCTCAATCCAGAACTCCACCCGCAAGGTGGTGCCGACCGCTAATGGAAGAATGGTTTCCACGTAGCAGCCGTTGCCGCTCACGTCGGTAGCATTAACGCGCATCGGAGTCTTGACGCGCTCATCGCGCAGTTCCAGGGGAAAAGAAATCCGGTGGCGCGCATAGCGGCGCCGGTTGTTGGGTTCCGGGGACAGCGCAATCTGCTCGGGCGCGAGCTCGTTTTTCCACGGACAATCCTGGTCGGCGACGATCTCGACTCCGGCCTGCATCTTCTGCAGTGGGCCACCATCCATGACCCAGACTACCTTGCAGCGGGACTTGCGATCGCCATATTGAACCCCGATCACATCCCCGACCTTCAATTCGTGTTCGAAGCCGGAGAACAGCGCACCGGAGCTGCTGATATTGCGCGCGCGCACGTGCTGGGAGAAAGTCTGGCCGCTTGCGGCCATACCCCACACGCGTACGGAGAGATCAGACGTGATGCGGGGATCCGGTCGGGTTTCGCTCATGGGCTACAACTCGCGATTTCCGTTCCGGTTAATGATAGCGTGACCTGGCCCAAACGGCAGTTACCGAAGTTACCAGGTTTGGTTCGCGCGCAGAGATCGCGTGCTGGAGCTACAGGTCGCGATAAGAGATGAGCTGCACTCCGCGTTTGTCCAGGGCTGCGCGGGTTTCGGCGGAGGTGAGCACCGCCAGTTCTTCCACGCGGGACTCGCGCAGGCGGGTCGCGATCGCGAACAGGTCGGCATCGAGGTAGCCGGGGTGGCAGACGAACTCCCAGGTTCCATCCGGCATGTTTTCGGCGATATCGCGAAACATGTCGGCACTGAGATGGCCGGTGGCAACGATGCCCAGAGTGCCATCGGGCGTGCGCAATCCCGCTTTGCCTACCGCTTTTCGAAAATATCCCGCCAGTCCGCGCAACGTTTTCACCTGGGCATGACGTTTCCAGAGTCCTCGTTGCAGGCGGGCAAAGTTAGCGGCGACCACTTCAAAAGGATTGCGGATGGCGGTCACGCCGCAGGTGCGAGCCGCGCGCAAGATCCCCTGCAGCGCGGCGGGAAACATGTGCGTGTGCTTGTGGGAATCGACATGCGAGACCGGGACACCGTAGGCCTGCAGCTTGCGAATCTGCGCGGTGGTTTCCGCTTCCACCTGATCGGGATCAATCCTGCCTGCGAGCGCGCGAATCGCGAATCCGCTGATGCCATCGCGAAACGAATTCCGATCCCTGGCGTCAACCAGGTTGGGAAGGCGTCCGGGATCGATCAGGGGGTTGCCGTCGACCAGCACCACATGACAGCCGGTGCTCAAGGACGAACGCGCTTTGGCAAGCTGCACGGCATCGTCGAAGGCCTGGGCGTTCGCCATCAAAGTCGTAGAAGTAAGCACACCGCGTTCATACGCTTCGACGATGGCGCGATTGACCCCGGCCGTGAGCCCGAAGTCGTCGGCGTTGATGATCAATCTGCGCACGCGAGCAGTGTAGCAGTCGGGGTGGAGAAAGTTCGCAACAGATGTGCAGTGTTTGTGCGACGCTTAGGTTTGACCGCTGTTTCCAGCGCCGCGTATACTCGAGGACAGCACGTTTCGCGCGCATTCCCCTCAATCGTTGAGCGACCGACTCTACCGGCTCACAGCGAAAACGGTGCGAGGGGCGGTTAGCTCAGTTGGTTAGAGCGCCTGCCTTACAAGCAGGAGGTCGCAGGTTCGAGTCCTGCACTGCCCACCAGTAGCCTTCGCCCTCCCCCGCCTGAGAACGCCTTCCGCTATTTTTGATGAAGATTGATGGCAGCCGATGTTCGAAGCCAGCGGACTTCTTGTGCCTGTTTCCGAACTCTTGGAGCTGCGGACAATTGCCGCGGCATGAACCGGCGTGCGTTGCGGTCTCCGCAATGAGACACGGTTTCCGAAACACTAGACTCATTTACTTTGTATCGTGAACCGATGCAATCGCGTCACTCCTCCACAATCTGAAATATGCCTACGCGAGCGTGTATCCACCGTCGCAAATCAAACTGAAACCGTGGCTTAGGGATCGAACTGCGCGACGGACAATCGAGAGAGTCTTACCCTGCACATCCGAAAACTAATATCGGAATTCAGATTACTAGGGCGAAGTTGCTGCAAGAATTACTCGTCACAGTTCGGCCCTTTCATTGCATGAATAGAAGGCCTGGTGGGATCAACACATTTCTGCGCCGCTCTGTTTTTGTTATGCAGAAATGCTGTCATGCAGTGAGAAAGGATGGTGGAGGATGTCATCTCAATCTTGTGGAACTTACTACGGCAAGTTACTAATCACATCGATCTTACTTGCCTGCTTTGCCGTGCTATGTACGACGGCCGTCGAGTCCCAGACGACGATCTCCACCGGCAGTATTCAAGGAACCATTACCGATCCTTCCGGCGCGGTTGTTCCGAACGCGAAGATTTCGATCACGAACAAAGCGACTGCGCAGGCGATTTCGACTACTTCCACCTCGAGCGGAACCTACACGTCGGGCGCACTCGTGCCGGGCGATTACACGGTTCGAGTTGAGGCTTCTGGCTTCAAGAGTCTGACCGCGACGGTTTCCGCGCAGGTAGGCGTCACATCGTCAGGAAATTTCAAGCTCGAGGTAGGTCAAACCGGCCAGGTGGTCGAAGTGCAGGCCAATACTTTGCAGGTCGACACGGAACAGGCAACTGTGCAGGGAGTGCTCAGCACCGAACAGATCGAGAACCTCCCCATCAACGGGAGAAATTTTCTTGATCTTGCTCAACTGGAGCCGGGGGTACAAATTCAGGATGGCGGCAACTTTGATCCGACGAAGAAAGGCTTCTCGTCGATTTCGTTTGGCGGCCGTTTCGGGCGAACCGCGCGCATCGAAGTGGATGGGGTCGATACCAGCGACGAGACGGTCGGTACTACGACTCAGGATATCCCGCAAGGAGCGATTCAGGAATTTCAACTCGGCCAATCGATGTTGGACTTGTCCACAGAGCTGACTTCCTCCGGGTCCGTCAATGTCGTCACCAAGTCCGGCACAAATTCGTATCACGGCCAAGGCTATTACGCATTTCGCGATCAGTCCCTGGATGCCAATCTGCCTGGAGCGTCGAACACGCCGTTCCAAAGGAATCAATTCGGAGGAAACTTCGGAGGCGCCATCATCAAGAACCGGCTGTTCTTCTTTGTCGATGCCGAGCGCACGAAACAAGACTTCAGCCAGCCGGTCCTTGCCGGGCCACCATTTCAAAACTCGTCCGGAGTGGTTTCGGCGCCATTCCGCGAGGCAGTAGGAATTGCGAAATTGGACTACCAGATCAGCAAGAACTACAAGATGTTCTACCGCTTTTCCTACGATCAGAACAGTGACACCTCACCGTTCGAAGCGACTGCCTTCCAGCCTCTCAACAACACCACGCATACGCGCGATCATGTTGTAGGAGTGGACTTCACCACCCACAGCTTTACCCATAGCGTGCGCTTCGGCTACATGAAGTTCTTCAACCATATTTCCAGCGGGACCACCGCAACGACGCCCTTCAATCCGTCGTCACCGATCGAGCTTGCCATTGGTCCCGATCCGCTTTGCATCAATACTTCCGGGGTCGTGCCGGATGTATTTTGCGCGGGACAGGGTTTGCTGGCGCCGCAGTCCACGCCCCAATCGGACCACCAGATTAAATATGACGGAAGCAAGGTGATTGGTTCCCACATTCTGCGCTATGGCGGCGGTTACAACCACCTGCAAGGCGGAGGCTTCGCGGGTTTTCTGGGCAATGGTCCGGCGGTGAATGCGAGTGCGACCGCTTGCACCGGTGCCTGTCTGGCGCTGCCGGGCGGCGCTGGCAACGCACTGAACTATCCCGCAAACCTAGTGATCCTGGGAAATGGTCAAGGCTTCACCACAGAAAAAGCGGCATTCGGTTTTCCCGGCGGAGGATTGGGGCCGGACAACCGCATTTCCTGGTACATCGGCGACTCCTGGAAAGTGAAACCCAATCTGACTCTTACTTATGGGCTGCGGTATGTCCGCGACACGGGACGGACCGATAGCGATCTGGCTCCCATCCCGGCGTTGAATCAGTTCAACAACCAGTTTTATTCGGGGCTGGGGAACCGGGTGAATAATCCGAACAAGAATTTCGCGCCGCAGCTCGGATTCGCATGGGACCCAACCCGCAACGGCAAGACGGTGATCCGTGGCGGCATTGGTTTGTTCTATGAGAATGCGATCTGGAACAATGTCTTGTTTGATCGTCCTGGCCGATTGCAAACCGGCCGATTTCTGCAGACACTTCCGGCTTGTCTAGGAGGCGTGCTCCAGGCGCTGCCGTTTGCCTACAGTGGGCCGAATCCTTGCGGGCAGCCGATCGGGCAGCAATTGACTACCATTGCAACTCTTCAGGCGGACTTCCAGGCAGCAGCTGCGGCGGGCGGAAGTGCTCCGGGTCCGAATCCCACCTATATTGGTACGCTCCTGCAGGACACAGGTCCAAACGGCTCGACCACGAATCTATTCGCCCCGGACTACAAGACGCCGCGTTCTGTGCAATTGAATATCGGTATTCAGCGCGAACTGCATGCCGGAATGGTGTTAACGGCGGACTACTTGCGCAATGTATCCACACGCACTCTTCTGGCCGTCGACACGAACCACGTGGGGGATGCTCGGTTCCTGAATATGGGTGCGGCGACGAACGCGATCGCCGCCACGCTGGCGGCTTGTGGCGTGGGCACGATTGACGCTGCGATTGCCAACTGCCCCGGTCTCCATCCCGGAGGCGGAGGAGCGACGATCGTGGACTTTGCCACGAATGGACTGGATTCGGGCTACTCGCTCTGTGCGGGCGCACCCTGCCCGAATGCGGCCTTCGGCGGCGTCGCCAACGGCGCCAATGGAACGACCGCGCTGGGGGGAAACCAGATGCTGTTTCCGATTGGGCGCTCGGTGCTGAACGCGTTGCAGCTCTCCTTGCGACAGGCAGTGCACAATCCTGTCAAAGGCATTCCCTACGTCAATCTGCAGGTTTCGTATCAGCTCTCACGATACGATTCGCAGGCAGCCGATGGCGACTTCATCAACAGCGCCTGGAATTACGCGAACCACAACCAGTATTTTGGTCCGAACGGGCTCGACCGCACTCACCAGCTTTCTTTTGGCGGCATTGTGGAACTGCCGATGCACTTCCGCAGCAGCGTGATTGGCCACTTCTACAGCGCTCTGCCGACGACGCTGACGCTGGCTCCGACCGGTTTGCCAGGGGGAATGTTTGTCACCGGCGTGAACGGGGATGGTACCGGTGACGGCTATGGGCCCAACGGCACCAATGGCACACTGGGAAGCATTCTTCCCGGCACAAATCTCGGTTCTTATGGTCGCGGTGTGGATGGCAGCAACATCAATAACGCGATCAGCCGTTACAACCAGACGTTCGCCGGGGATCCTACGCCGTCCGGACAGGCTCTGATGAACGCCGGGCTTTTTACGGCAAGCCAGTTAAAACAGCTGGGCGGCGTCATGCCGGTGGTCAACTCAGCACCGGCAGGTCAGGCGAACAACGCGTGGCTGCGGGACTTCGACTTTAACCTGAACTGGACGTACAAGATCAAAGAGCGGGTCGAAATTCAACCCGGGGTCAGTTTCTTTAACCTGATGAACTTCGCAAACTTCGATCCTCCCAAGAACACCGTCAGCGGAGTGCTGAGTTTAGCTGGACAGCCGGGACTTCCAGCCCAGCAGCCTGTGATCGGAACCGCCAACGGCACGCCCGGGCAGCAGCCAAACAGTCTTCGAGTTGGGTTGGGCTCCGGAGTGTTTGGCCTGGGATCTCCGCGCGTGCTGGAGTTTGGACTGAAGCTCAGTTTCTGAGGCCGGGCGTACGACAAGCAGAACTCCCAGGTTAGCGTTCAACGAACGGACGCGAACCTGGGGCACCCGCTTTATCCTTCGCTATTATTTGCCCGGATCTCCTGCGGCCGGCTCGGGGCTGGGCACTACGGCAGTGGCAGTGTCGGAACTGAACCGGTTTGACTGGAGGCGGTATCCGGTTCTGGTGCGGATATGCGCCTTCCTCAGTTCGTCGCCAACCAGTCTGACCTGGATCGACCGCCAGCCCCGGTTGGGATTGGCGCGGGGGTAATAACTCAGCGAGTAGAGATGACCCAAGTCGTCGCGAATCGAGGCAAACGCGCGCTTCTCGTCGCGCCAGTTTTTAGCGAAGTAGGCCTTGCCTCCGGTCGCGGCGGTCATGCGCTCAAACACAGCGGTGGACACCGGCTCCAGTTTGGCCTGCTGCGTACTGATCATGTAAACAGAAATACCCGCGGACTGGGCGAGTTCAGCCACGTCCTCGGGCGGCACAACGCTCGAATTGTCAGGCCCGTTCGAGAACACCACGACCACTTTGCGGCCCTTGTACTGCGAGGCATCGCGCAAGGTCAATAAGAGCGTGTTGTAGAGGGCCGCTTCGTCTCCGGCCACGGTGTTGCGAACGCCGCGCAGCACTGTGGAACGGTCCGGCGTCAGTGGGGCGACTCTGGAAAGGTCGCGGCTGTAAGAATACAGCGCGATTTTGTCGGCGGTGTCGAGCGAGCGCACGAAATCGGCAATCGCATCCTGAGCAAACACGAAGCCCCGATACATGTAGTTGCTGGTGTCAAAGAGAATGAACACATTGGCTCCCGCCACCAGCGAATCGAGTGTTGAACCAGCCACGGTGGTCGGTTGCGGCAACGCGGCATTCGTCACGCGGTCGGCCGCCGTGTCGGCCTTGTCATCTGCCTGGGCCAGGTCCACCAGCGCGCGCGCCGGCCCGTTGCCCTCCGCGAACGTAGCCAGCTTCTCAGGAATGCTATCTTCATAAATCGCGAAATTCTCTGGCCGCAATCCTGTGATGTAGTTCCCGTTCTTGTCGGTCACCGCCACGTTGAGTTGCACGAGGTTCACCACGACACGGATGTGCGACCCACCCTCTTGCGCCGAGATTCTTGATCCAGAACCCGAAAGCAGAATCAGTACCAATGCCACACCGAGCGCCACCGTCGCGAGGCGCCTGGATCGATTGGGAGCCCAACTTCCCACATGAGCGTTCATTGCAAATCTCCACTTCCAACAACGGGGTTAAGGTAAAGATGCTGTCGAGCCTGGAGACAACGAAGCCACTTTGCTGCGCCGGAATTCATCGCCGGTCTCGTGCAGAGCGCGGACCAAGGCCGGCCAGTCTTCAAAATCGGTGGCAAACACATTCTCCACCATCCGCCGAGTCAGTTCGGGCACCATCAGATTCAGCGATTCTGGGGACGAGCCGGTCTCATCTGCCAGGCGTGCCCAGTACAAATTTCCCGAGTCCCAGGACTCGGCGAGGAGCCGGCTCGAATATCCGGCAAAGGCGGGAACGGGCGGAAGATTCAGCAGTTCACGTCCATAGGTTTGCGCCAAAGCCGGATGAGGCACTCCGAAGTCGCGCGACAGGCGCTCCCAGCCAACTTCGTCCGGATGCTCGGCCGCGAGTTTATCCAGTTCATCGCTGTTCGGCCCGGCGGAGTTGGTGTGCTCCGGGTAACGTTGCCGGTACTCGGCGGCCAGATAGAAAGTGTCCGCGGGCGTCACACAGAGGAGTGCGTTCGCAGCCAAGCCGGAGATCAGGCTATGCTCGAGCTGCGCCGACCTCTGCGGCGCCATGCGTTCGGCCAGAATCACCAGCACCTTGACTCGCACGTCGGAGTTCCCCATGGAAGCGTTCAGCAGTTCTTCCCCTGCCTTCTGATACACCGTGATCGCGTGAAGTTCAACGGCGTCCACACCCCACCACCGCGGCAACACTGCGCTGGTGACTAGCCCAGGGACGAGTTCCCGCCATATCAGAGCCTGCACGTTCTGGGGAACAATGAAGTCCTGCTCGATTTCCGCCAGCGCATAGGGCAGGTCTGCGAGCGATCCAACCAGATGAGCTCCACCCCCAGCGGGTGAGCCTTCACCAAACAAGTGCGGAGCCTGCCATACCGCCTTGATGCCGCCGACTGTTTCCGCGGAGAAATCATGAGAACGAACCAGCAACGGGTTATTGTGCAA